>Ga0164242_10000285_pt1 | contig 62878 bp, 56 predicted proteins | sample OricomgcompostMG_FD_108783 | JGI IMG/M metagenome (GOLD analysis project Ga0164242, IMG submission 108783) | Miracle-Growth compost microbial communities from Emeryville, California, USA - Original compost - Miracle growth compost (MG) ...
AAAATTCATGTTTTCGGTCGACGGCGGTGGAAAGAGCCCGGTTCAATACTGCTTCCGCTTTTTTTCCAATCATTCCTGCCTCCTATTTTACCGGTTCCATCGTCAATTTTAACGGAAATCCGGCCTTACGGGCCTTATCGGTCACTTTGACGATTTTGCTCTCCGCAATCTCGAGGGAATAAATCCCAGCCACCGCCTTGCCCTCTTGATGCACTTTGAGCATCAGTCCTACTGCTTCTTCAGATGGCTTTGAAAAATCGACTGTCAAGACCTCGATCACAAACTCCATCGTCGTATAGTCATCATTATGCAAGATGACGGCATATTTCGGCGGCTCCGCGATTTTAGGGACCGCCTCTTGAACCGCGGCACTTGATCCACCGCCTCCGTCGCTCTCCGTCAATGATTTGTCTTGATCCATTTTAGGTCTCTATTTCAGCCTATCCTATTTTACACAAAATAGGGATAATGAACGAGAGGGAAAAATAATGGGATTCCGGGGATTCGATCAGGAAGAAAAAACAGATTCAAATACCGCTACATCGTCGTCGATGCAAACCCAGTCAAACCCGGCGGCCGTGGGCAAGGGCGTTCCGCTCCCCGATCTGGGACTTCTGAACCCCCTCCTTCAGGATCACGAAATTACCGAGATCATGGTCAATGACTTGCGCAACATCGCGATCGAAAAACGAGGCCAGATCGTGGTCACTCCGGTGCGCTTTAAGTCGATCGACGAGTTAAACCGGATTGTCCGAATTCTGCTCGATTCGTCCGGAAAGCAGATCACGCCCGATCAGCCTTTGGCGATGACGACCCTGCCCGACGGATCGCGCGTGCACGTCGCGGCCCCTCCCGTGACTGAGTACGGGCCCTGTATCACCATCCGGCGATTCCCTCGCCGCTACAGCGTCGAAAATTTCATTCAGAATGAGACCATGGATCAGCGCATGGCTTATTTTCTGAACGCCTGCGTGGTCGGAAAACAGAACATCTTAATCAGCGGCGGAACCGGAACCGGGAAGACGACGCTCCTCAACGGCTTAATCGCCCTCATCCCTCCGCATGAAAGGGTCGTCACGATCGAAGACACGGCCGAAATTCCGCTCATCCTTCCGAATCAAGTCAAGATGATGACCAAGCCCAAAAGCCTGGGCGGCGAGGCGATCGGCGCGCGCGACCTGGTGAGCAACGCGCTTCGCATGCGCCCCGACCGCATCATCGTCGGCGAGTGCCGAGGACCCGAGGCGATGGATATGATTCAGGCGATGAACACCGGCCACCAAGGCTCGATGACGACCATCCACGCGAATACCGCGCGCGACGCGCTTTATCGGCTGGAGACTTTAATGATGAGTGCCGGAATCGACATGCCCTTGGGCGCGATTCGCCGCCAGATCGCCAGCGCGATTCAGATGATCGTGCAAATTCGCCGTTTTCGAAGCGGGGCTCGAAAGGTGGTGTCGATTCAAGAAGTCACCGGCACCGAGCAGGATACGCTGCTGCTTCAAGAGATTTTTTCGTTCGAAACGACGAACCCGCACGACATCCAATCGGATCAGGGCAGCTTTCGTTTCAACGTCTCGGCCAAGGTGATCGAGAATCTGAAACTCCAAGGCATTAAGGCGCTTCCGTAAATGATGCCGCTGCAACTGAAAGATCGAGTCGATTTTCTGCTTCAAGAGTGGGTGAATCAAAACTCGTATCACGGCAATTCCGCAGGGGTGAAAAAAATCCAGGACGCAGTGGCAACCGAACTCGATGCGCTGGGGATCACGAACGAACGAGTGGCGACCGAAGGCTCGGGAGAAATCTTGAAAGCGGTTTTGCCTTCCACGACCGCGCCGACGGGCGACGAACGCACGCCGATCGTGAGCTTGATTTGCCATGCCGATACGGTGTTTCCACCCGATTCGTCGTTTCAGCTCATCACCTGGACCCGCGACCGAAACCGCGCCATCGGTCCGGGGGTGATCGACGACAAGGGCGGCATTCTTGTGATTCTGCTCGTGCTTGAAAAACTTTCTCGATTAAGCGAGCGACGGTTCACCGTCCAGATGATCTGCATGCCCGGCGAAGAGATCGGCTCGCCTGGGTTTCATCCGTTTTTGCAAACGGTCGGCGAAGAATCGTCGGTGATTTTGGGCTTCGAGCCCGCCCTCGCGGACGGATCGATCATCCACTCGCGTCGCGGAAACCGCTGGTATGAAATCAAGATGACCGGCCCCGGCGGCCATGCCGGGCGCGATGCCGGAACGGTGATCAACCCGATGGCCGAGTTATCGCTCAAAATCGCCGAACTCGCGAAACTGACCGACCTCAAGGCCGGAGTGAGCGTAAGCCCCGGCTCGATCACCACCGACACGACCGGCTTCAATGTTATCCCGTCGCAGGCCGTGGCCCGGATCGACGTTCGTTACGATACGAACGAGGCGCGCGAGACGATTCATCAGAAAATGCTTCCGATTTTAGATGGCACCGAGTGGACGCTCGTCGAGGATTGTCCGGCGCTCCCATTGAACCCCGAAAGCGAGGCACTGGCGCGAACCCTGGTCACGCTAATTGATCAGGTCGAAGGACGAAAAGTCACCGCGCAAAAAGCATTCGGCTCGTCGGATTGCAACTATGCCGGTCGCCGGGGTATCCCCATCGTCGACGGCTTGGGCCCGATCGGAAGCGGTCTGCACTCGCCGAAAGAGACGATCGAGATGCGGTCGATCTTCACCCGCGCCGAGATTGTTTTTCGGTGTCTCACTACTGCCGATTCATGACCGCGTTCATCAGGCGATGATAGCGGTTCAGGACTTCCCAACGCACGCGGTCTTCGGCCATGTTCTGGGCGAATTTGAAGTGAAAATCGAAATCGGCAAGGTTCCGCTGAGCCAGGCCGAAATCGACATGCGTGGCGATCAGATGCAAGGTCGTCTTCGCGTACCACTGGGCCATTTCGCCGGTCGAGTCCTTCATCTCGTCCATTTTTTTCATCGCCTCTTCGGCCAAAACCCGTTTCAAGGTATAGGGCGAAGCGCCGATGAATAGGTGAATCAGATTCTCCATTAATTGTTTTTGATCAAGCTTCGGCTTGACTTCTTGGCTGTCGGGCAGCTCGGTCGGCGTGTCGCTTGCACCGTCCGGATACTCGATGCTCGGCGCCTTGCGCGCATCTTTCGTAAATTCGGTCGGGCTTTTCATGTCGCTTTGAATCTGGGCCATCTCGTAAGCGAATACCTTCAACGTCTCGGGCGAAGCAGCCTTCGACTTCGCTTCGATCCCCCGATAGCGCGAGCCCATGACGAGCCCCCGGTAAATGCCTTCGAGCGATGCGCCTTCGTTCAAAGTGTGGACGAGCGTTCCGAAGTTGCTACGATCGTCGATTTCCTTTTCGTTGAAAACGACCTTCATCATCTCCGAAAGCAGCTCCGAGTTCGCCTTCGCGAGTTCGCCCGCGCTCAGTGTTTTCTCGGGTTCGGTCGACAACGCGCTTTGCATCTCGCGATCGACCTGCTTCGGCAACGGCTGATGGTGGGCGCCTCCCAGTCCGAATCGCGCGCGAATCTCGTCGATCGGACGACAAGCGCTCGAAACCATTCCCAGGCCAACGAATACGATCGCGATTCGATTTTTCATTTTCATCCTCATCCCTCGACTTGACCCAATTGTTTCGGGGCATACGACCGCCCCACCGCTCCGGCCAGCACAATGATCGTAATCAAATACGGAAGAATCTGGATCCACTGCACCGGCACGGGCTCGGCACCCCACAACACAACACCTTGAAGGCGGATCTGGGCTGCCTCAGTGAACCCAAACAACAGACAGGCCAATACCGTCGGAATCGGCTTCCATTTTCCTAAAATCACGGCCGCAAGCGCGATGAATCCGCGCCCCGCCGACATGTTGCGGATGTACGACGACGAAAGATAAATCGACAGCGTTCCGCCCGCAAGACCGGCGAGAAACCCGCTCAACATCACGCCCTGCCAGCGCTTCCATTGAACCGAAACGCCCGCGCTTTCGAGTGCCTTCGGATGTTCGCCCGCGAACCGTAATCGAAGCCCGAACTTCGTATAATAAAACACGACGTAGGTCAGGATTACCGTCGCCAGCATCAGAAAAAGCGGAGCGACTTCGAACTGTGCCGCCGTCGGAATCGGCGGAGTCGAACCCGTCGAATCATACCAAATTTTCGAAAAAAACGGCGGAACCCCGAGCGCAAACAAGTTGATCGCCGTTCCGGCCACGATCTGATTCGCCCGGTAACGAAGGACCGAAACGCCGTACAAAAGGGCAAGGCCGACACCGGACAGCCCCGCGATCAGAAACCCGAGATAAGGATTTTGAAAATGATAGGTCGAAACCGCGCCGAAGAACGACCCCACGAGGATGAACCCTTCGAGGCCGATCTGAATGACTCCGCTTCGCTCGCACCACATGCCGCCCAAGGCCGCGAAGATGAGCGGCGTCGAAACGCGAAGAACGGGCATGAGCCATTGTTCGAAAAAATGTTCCATCGTTATTTTTCCCCCCGCTTCAAAAAGCGACGAGAGAATAACCGGTCCCACAGCCCGTCGGCGGCGACGCCTAAAATAATCAAACCTTGAATCAGGTACGACAAATCGCGGGTAATCTTATCGGTTTCAAGATCGAGACTGCCTGATCCTTTTTGCAGAATCCCGAACAGAAAGGCCGCGGGCAAAATCCCCAAAATGTTTCCACGCGCGACCAGGGCCACGGCAATACCGACGAAGCCGTAATCGGCCGAAAAGCCAATCGTAAATCGATGCGAGTTGCCGAGCACCTCGACGATGCCGACCAAGCCCGCCATCCCCCCGGCAAGAAACATCGACGTCATCCAGACTTTTTGTTTTGAAATCCCGTAGGTCTCGGCCGCTTTTTCGTTTTGGCCGACGACCTTGAGTTCGTAACCCCAGACGCTGTTCCAAAGCCAGTAATGGAGCGCAAGCGCAAGGCCGATTAAGACGAAAATCAGCCCCCCCATCGGCGCGCCGTTAAAGATTTCAAACGGCTTCAGATGAAACGCGGGGGGCAGCAACACCGTCGCGGCCTGTGCGCTATCGGGGTCTTTGATGACGTAAAGGCAAAAGTAAGCGGTGATTCCGGCCGCGATGAAATTGAGCATGATCGTCGTGATGACTTCATGGCTTCCGCGCTTGGCTTTCAAGAACCCTGCGATCCATCCCCAAATTCCACCCGCGACGAAGGCCATGACGACGGCAAGGCCCACGGCGAGCACGGGTGACTGAATCGACTTTCCAATAATTCCAGCCCAAGCCGCGGCCAAGGCACCGACCGTCAGCTGACCTTCGGCGCCGATGTTGAAGAGTCCCGCCTTGAACGGAATCGCGACCGCGAGCCCGGTCAAGATCAAGGGAGCAGTGTAAAACAAGGTCATCCCGAAATCATAGCCCGAGCCGAAGCTGCTTTCGTACAAAACTTTCAATACCTTCCACGGCGATTCGCCTGCGTATTTGCAGATCAAAAGACCGAGCACCAAGCCTAAAAGAGCGCCGAGCGTCGAGCGAAAAAACGAGCGGGCCTGAGCCCGAAGCGTCGAACCCAATGTTCCTGCGCTCATGAGGCACCTCCGACGCGCGATTTTTCTCCGCCGCCCATCACGCGGCCGATCGCCCACGAATCGAACTCGGGGCGGGTAAACTCGGCGTGGATCTTTCCGCCGAAAAAGACGAGCATGCGATCCGAAAGGTCCATCAACTCGTCCAGCTCGGACGAAAACAGCAAAATCGCCTTACCTTCGTTGCGTTCGTGCATGATCGCTTCGTGAATTTTTTCGATCGCGCCCACGTCCACGCCCCGGGTCGGATGCGCGATGAACAGCACCGAGGGTTTCGGATCGAGCGCGCGCGCGATGACGAGCTTTTGCTGGTTCCCGCCGCTCATCCGTCCGGCCCAGACCGTCGTGTGCGGGGGGCGGATGTCGAACTCGTGAATTTTCTTTTCCACTTGAGATTTGGCGGCAGATCGACGAAGCATGCCGTTTTTCGAGTAGCGCGGATCCCAGTGCTGGCCCAAAATGAAATTTTCGGTCATGTCTTGATGGAGCAACAAGCCTTCCGAAATGCGATCTTCAGGCACGAGCCCCACGCCCTTTTTTCGAAGCATCAGCGGCGTATCGCCCGAAGATTCTTTGCCGTGGATCAGGTACGAACCGCATTCGTGAGCATAAAGCGCCTTCGGGTTCGATAAAAACTTCAACAGCTCGGTCTGACCGTTGCCTTGAACGCCCGCGATCCCTAAAATTTCGCCAGGCCGCAGCTCGAAGCTGACGTCGTCGATCGGCTCGTGCACGTTTTTGACCGAAAGATTCGCCACCCGAAGCGCGGGTTTTTGCTGATCGGCGTTCATCGGCATCTTGCGCACGCCCTGGTAAGTGAACGAAACCTTGCGGCCGACCATCATCTCGGCCAGCTCGTCCTCGTTCGTGTCTTTCGTCGGACGGGTGCCGACGACTTCGCCCCGGCGCATGACCGTCACCTCGTCGGTGAATTCGAGGACCTCTTTCAGCTTGTGCGAAATAAGAATGATCGTCTTCCCCTCGGCCTTCAGGCGCCGAAGGTTCGTAAACAACTCTTTCACTTCTTGCGGGATCAGCACGGCCGTCGGCTCGTCCAGAATCAGCACGTCCGATTTCTGGTACAGTAACTTGATAATCTCGACCCGCTGTTGTTCGCCCACCGAAAGGCGCGAAACGGGGAGATGCCACTTTTGAAAATGAAGGCCGTAGTCTTTCGAGATACGTTCCAACTCTTCGAGCGCACGCTTGCGGCGAATCAACCCTCCTCCCGAGGGTTCGTGGCCTAGAATGATGTTATCGAGCACGGTTTCGGATTCGGCCAGCATGAAGTGCTGATGGACCATACCGATGCCGAGCCTCATCGCCTGAACCGGGCTTCTCATCTCGGTGACTTGACCGCGAATGACGAGCTCACCCCCGTCGGCGGAATGAATGCCGAATAGAACTTTCATCGCAGTCGACTTGCCCGCGCCGTTTTCGCCGACCAGACCGTGGATCGTGCCCTGCTGAACGGCAAAGCTTAAATCGCGATTCGCAAAAAAGGCCCCGAACTTCTTCGAAATCTTTCTGAATTCGATGACGTTCATTTCTTTTTCGAGACGAGATAGTAATCGGGTACCTTAATTTTCCCTTTGATGATTTGCTTGCGAATTTGATCGACCTTGGCCAGTTCAGCCTTCGAGATCAGTTTCGAATTGTACTGATCCATCGCCAAATCGACGCCCTTCGACTTGAGCCCGTAACGGACCAGGCCGGTTTTGAACTTGCCTTGCTGGTAGAGCTTAATCGAGTCGAACACCGCTTCGTCGACGTGCTTTAACATGCTCGTCAGGATGTACCCCGGCTTGACCCAGTTCTGGTTCGAATCGACGCCGATGGCGAGCTTCTTTTGTTCTTCGGCGGCGTCGAACACGCCCATGCCCGAGTTTCCGGCGGCGGCGAAGATGATGTCAGCCCCGCGGTTGTATTGATCGAGTGCTTGCTCCTTGGCCTTCGGCGGGTTGTTCCAAGCATCACCGGTCACGCCCAGGTAGTTCACGAACACGGTCGCCTTCGGATTGATCTTTTTCACGCCTGCCTCGTAGCCCATCTCAAACCGGTGAATGAGGGGGACGTCCATCCCGCCGATAAAGCCGACCTTGCCCGTCTTAGAGTGAAGTGCCGCAAGCACGCCGGCAAGATAACTGCCCTCGTGCTCTTCGAACATGACCGAGCGGACGTTCGGAAGCTTCGCGTCTTCGTCGACCAGAATAAACTTCTGATTCGGAAAGCGGGTGGCGGTTTTTTTCAAGGCATCGAGCTGGTGGAAGCCCACGGCGATGATGAGGTCATACTTTTTGTCGGCGAACGCGCGCTGAAGCGACTCGTAGGCGCTGTTGTCGGGCGCTTCGACGGTCTTCGTCTTCACACCCAGCTCTTTTTCGGCGCGCTTGACCCCGGCATAGGCCGAAGCGTTGAACGACTTGTCGTCCTTGCCCGATTTTTCGAGGACCAGACCGATCTTCAGCGGTTCGGCATGAACCGCCACGGTACCGGCCAAAAAGAAAACCGGAGAGCAAAAGAGCACTGCCGCTTTGAGCAAATTTTGAAAGGATTTCATATTTCTTTTTTACCTGATTTTATCTACGCTTTCAATCAGAGTGAGCATTGTAATCGCCGCCAAAAAAGTGACGAAAACGCTGAAGGACGAGAGTGGTCAATCCATCTTTTTGGTCGCCGTCGTAATCTTGAGTTTTCTCATGTTCTTCGATTTCGCAATCAACACCGGTTTGCTGATTACGGCCAAGATCAGCGTTCAAAACGCCGCCGACGCCGCGGCTTACGCCGGTGCCGCCACCCAGGCCCGCCAGCTGAACGCGATTTCGTACCTCAACTACGACATGCGAAGGCAGTACAAAAAATTTCTGTTTCGGTATGCGTTCGTGGGGAGTTTGGGGAGTCCGGAGTTTCCCGGTAACGTTCACCTGGACGGAATGACTTATCAGACCCTCAATCCCGATCAAACCTACACGTTTCCCAAAAAGGATTTCAGCATCAATCCCGCTAAACCGACGGTCAACAGTATCAACGTTCCCGTCGTTTGTATTCCGCTAAACACGTCGGGCCAACACAATGACAATTGCCTCACCATCAATCTTCCGAATACGCAGCTGCAAGTACAAAAACTTTTTCCGAACGGAGGAGTGACTGCGATCACCCAATCGCTTTTAAAAGATTTGCAGGCCATCCAATCGACCCAGACGACGATTTGCCAAGGACAGGGCGAAATCAATTTGTTCGTCCTGATGAGTTGGCTTTTTCGTGGGGATATTACTCAAAGCGCTTTGACAAATACGATGAATGCCATGCTATCCGGCGTGACGGTGCAAGACCGAACGACCGCCATTAATACGGTTTCATCCCTGGTCGAGGGCCTGGGGCTTTTTCCCCGCAATATTTTAAACCTGATGCGAATCGAAACCTTAGAGGGTTTTCTCAATCAGCAAGCCGAGCCGGAAGTCACACTCGATAAAGTCCATTCGTGGGAAGGTGCGACCGAAACCGCCGACAGTCACGAACGGACGATTCAGGCTTTTCGGTCAGCATTGGCGAATTTAAATGCGTCGGTGATGAATCCGGCCGATTTGACCATGACCGAACTCGAAAGCAATCAGCAATTTCAACACGACCCAATTCAAGTCGATTTCGACGCTTACCTACAGTTGAACAAAGTCAATCCCAACGGTACCGGACAAACGATCTGCAACTCAGCCATTTTGCCTTTCACCGCACGAAACGCTCCAGTCGGCATTCGCCGTCATCCCTCGCCTTCGACGTACTATGCAGTGAAAGTCAAAACGAAGGCCAAGCTTCTGTTCCTACCGATCAAAGACGGCTTAGAACTGGAAGCCGTGGCCGGGGCTCAACCTTTTGGAAGCCGAATCGGTCCCGCCGAGATCGAGGGCAGCGATTTCATCGAAAAACGCACCACCGGTAGCGTAAATGGCGTCCCGATTTGCGACCCTTCTCTGGGCGGGGGCGATCCTTGCGCCTCACCGAACCTGAAAGTCGGCGGTACCAATTCGTTTTACACCCGCGAGTTCCTCGATCAACTGCACCAACTGGCCGTGGTCGGCAATACATTAAACGACACCACCGTCAAAAACGCCCAAGCCGCTGCCTTATCGCCGAACCCGGCCGAGGTCGGGCTTTACAACATCCTCCCGCCCGCGCCCAAAGATCCTGCCAGTATGAACAAAGAGTTCATTCCTTACGCGATGACCCCCGGATCGACCGTTTACCGGTTTTACGCCCCCCTCTTTCCGGGCGGGGCGAATAACACCAAAGAACGCGTGGCGCAGTTCATCGAAAAAATGTTCAAGAAGACCAACGTCGGTAAAAATGCGCTGGGTTTGGACGATCAGACCGTCAAACAAAGCCTCGAAGATACGATCAATCAATACATCACCAAACTCGACACCGGAACCAACACCGAACACAGCGAAAGCTCGACCTTCGCCGCAATCGAACTTCCGATGAGCCCCGGTTCCAACACCCCAGTTCAACCCAGCACCCAAGGCTTCTGGCTCACCCAATCAAATGAAGTCTTAAGCTCTTGGAGCCGCTCTGGCACCCCCCGTTTTGGCTATTCCGTGAAGTTTGTCACGATGCAAAATCTACTCTCGCAGGGGATGCCGGATCTGACTGGAGATCTTGGAAAAGTATCCCACTAAAACTGCGCTTCACACTTGCCAAAACCTCTCTCCTTTCGATAACTTTTTTGGACAGGAGAAACACCATGGCAAAGAAAAAGAAAAAACCGGCCCCGAAAAAGACCGCTAAAAAGAAAACTGCAAAAAAGAAACCCGCTAAAAAACCAGCGAAGAAAACGGCCAAAAAAGCCGCGCCTAAAAAGACCGCAAAAAAAGTAACCGCAAAGAAAAAACCTGCTAAAAAAACCGCGAAAAAGGCAGCCCCAAAAAAGACCGCCAAGAAAAAAGCGGCTCCCAAAAAGGTCGCCCCCAAGAAAACCGCGCCTAAAAAAGTAACGCCGAAGAAAGAATCCGGCGGTTCGGAATCCGGAATGGGTTCGAACCTGGCTCTCGGTCTCGGCGGCGCCGCGGCCGGCATCGCGATCACTCACGAGATCGACTCGCACGACGAACAGAACGAGCACGAACATCTCGGCCATGACGAGTTTGAAGAAGCCGAAGACGAAGGCATGGAAGAAACCTTCATCGACGACGAAGAGTCGCTCCGCGATCTCGACGAAGAAGAAGACGAAGACGAAGAAGATTACTTCTCGCGCAACTTCGACGACGACGACGAGGAAGAAGAAGAATTCTCGGACGAAGAGCTCGACGAAGAATCCGATGAAGACGACCTCGGAGAAGAAGACGAAGAGGACGACTTCGGCGAAGATGAGGAAGAAGACCTCGACCCGTTAGACGAAGACGACGACTTCTCGGACGAAGACGAAGACTAATCGACATTGAATGACGGGAGCCCGTGACGGAATGGATATCAGAGACGTAGTACATGGTGTTATCCAAATCGAACGTCACGAGCTCCCGATCATTGATTCTTTTTATTTTCAACGCTTAAGACAAATCAAACAAACCGGCTTTGCCGAGCAATCTTATCCGGGCTCGACCCACAACCGTTACATTCACAGCCTGGGCGCGCTTCAAACCATCACCGACATCTTCGAATCGATTTTTCCGAAACTGAAGGAGCGCTCACCGCAGACCTTCACTCGCTTCCGGGCCCTGGCCCGCTTCTCGGCCCTGTTGCACGACATCGGTCACGGCCCGCTTTCGCACACGACCGAATTCGCGATGCCCGAAGTTTCAAAACTTGCCGTTCCGGGCCTGTCCCTGGGCCAAAAAAAATCCGCCCGCAAAGCGACTCACGAGGATTACACGCTTAAGATCATCCTCGATTCGCCACTCACCCCTTTGCTCGAAAAAGCGACCGAACCGTTCGGCTTCAAGCCGCTTCACGTCGCGGCCGCGATCGAATCGGGGCTTGAGGTCGACGACGATTTTTTCACTGCAAAAATCGAAGGTCAGCGCGTGGATTTTCGGCCGATCTTGCACCAGCTGATTTCGAGCGAACTCGACGCCGATCGAATGGATTACCTTCGCCGCGATAGTTTCTACTGCGGCGTCAGCTACGGCGAATTCGATTACGGATGGCTCGTTTCGAATCTCGACTGGTACGTGAAGGAAGGCGCGGCATATCTGACCTTGAAGCACCGGGCCCTGTATTCGTTCGAAGACTTTTTGCTTTCGCGCTTTCACATGTTTTTGATGGTGTACTCGCACCACAAGACCGTAATGTTCGACGAAATGCTGGCAAGATACCTGAACGACCCCACCTGCGAATATCAGCTTCCGGCCGACATCGAAGCTTACGGAAAATGCACCGATGCCCACCTGTACGCGCACCTCGCCCGATCGACGAACCCCTGGGCCAAGCGAATCGTCGAGAAAAAGGCCCTGCGCCTTCTGCTCGAAACCCATAGTGGAATCCCCTCGACCGAAAAGGCGCACGAGCAACAGCAAAAACTTTTTCAAAAAACGCTCGCTGAACTCGAATCGAAGGGAATCGAGCCGATCACAAATATTTCAACCAGCATTCTTTCGAAGTACTTCGGCAAAAAGGGCGATCATCCGATTTTCGTGCGATACGATAACCTGCTTTCGGCCGAAAGCTTCATTCCGCTCCAAAAATGCACGAATCTGTTCACGCAGTATCCGAACCAGCGTTCGATCTCGCGAATCTTCGTCACGCCTGAAGATTATACGAAAATCCGCAAGGACGGCCGACGCGAAGCCCAGCTTCTGTTTGAATAAAACGCAGCGTTTATCTTACCGATGCGCGTGGGCGGCGAAAACCAACCCTTGCGCGTTCACGTCTAGATCGATCGACAGGTGCTTAAGATCTTCGGCATCCAGATCAATGCCTTTCTGCGAATAATAACTGACCGTCTTGTCTCGAAGCCGATCGCGAACGGTCTCGACACTTAAACCTTCCGGAGCGCATCGAATCTCGTCTACGAGTTCCATCGAAAATCGCAGCTGATCCTTCAATTGCCGAGCCGCTTCGCCAATTTCGTTTTCTTCGATAAAACCAAAATGAGTTAAAGCGACGCGAAGGGGATGCACGCTTTGAATCCACTCGATCGTCTTCAAGGCCTCGGCGCCGTCAAAGTCAGTCGGGCTCGTTGAAACCAAAATCACCAATCCGTGCTTCTCGCGAATCTTCGGGTAAGCTACCCCGAACGAATCGCCCGAGAATAAGGTTTTTGTCTGCGGCTCGATCACGCAAAGGTGATGGTTCGCATGGCCGCGCGTGTGACGCGTTTCAAGCCTTCCCCCCGACCACTCGACGGAAGCACCGTCTTCGAGCACGACCACGCGCTCGGCCGGACACGGAAGAATCTCGCCATAGAGCTTCTTCATGAACGCTTCGCCATAAACCTGGGTGGCGCTCGCGATCAGTTTCGACGGATCGATCGCATGGCGCGCGGCCCTCGGGTGCGCGTACAATTTCGCCTTCGGGAACTCCTTCAAAAACAATCCTGCCCCGCCGGCATGGTCCAGGTGCACGTGCGTGATGATCAGGCCTTCTACGTCGTCGCGCGACAGCCCCTCGCGTTCGACTGCCTGGACGAGGTACGGAATCGCATAATTCGTGTTGCACTCGATGAAAAACGCCCGCTTTCGCTCGGAATCAAGCAGCAGGTAACTCATCGCGAATTCGGTCTCAACGTAATTGCAATCCACGGGGATGATCTTCATACTGAGAGTATACATGAAACTGAGGATCTTATCCTGGAACATCAGCTACGGTTACGGAATGGGGTCGGAAGGCGTGGGTTATCATACACGAATCCGCACTCACTTCGAAGACACGCTGAACGCCATGAGCGAGTTCCTCAAGCACGTCCAGATCGACGTGGCGCTGCTGCAAGAAGTAGATTTCCATTCCCGTCGCTCGCACTTTATCGAAGAGCTCGATTGGCTGGCACGGCGCTCGGGGCTTTTGCATCGCCAGTCGTTCGTCACCTGGGATGCGCCTTACGTTCCCTATCCGGGCTTGAACCCCAAAAATCACTTCGGACGCATTGTTTCGGGCGGCGGTATCCTTTCGCGCTACCCGCTCGAACCGCTTCACTGCGAGCTGCTGCCGAAGCCCCGCGAAAACTCGCGCCTTTATAATTGGTTTTACCTGAGCCGATTTCTGCAAGCCGTTTCGGTGCAAACTCCGGTCGGCGACCTTAAAGTTTGCAACTTACACCTCGAAGCCTTCTCAGCCAAGAATCGCGAGATGCAGCTTCAACGCTTACAGGATCGTCTGACGGAAAACGACTGGAGCCTTGCGGGCGGCGACTTCAACGGCGAATTCGAACTGCGCGAAGGGATGAGCCCCGACTGGCGCGCCTATCCGGCACCCGAGCCTACTTTTCCGAGCCTGCGCCCCGATCAAAAATTAGATGGTTTTATTGTAAAAAGCGGCGATTTTTCGCAAGTCACAATCGAAACGCTGAATACCGGAACGCTTTCCGATCACTTTCCGGTGTTGCTCGAAGTCAATCTATCCAAGCCCGACCAGGTATAGGCCGCAACCCGGCCCATGAGTTCGCAGCTGATCTGACGGACTTTTTTGAGGGCATTGACTCGTTCCATCTGCGACGTCAGCACATGCATTTCGCGTTTGCTCAAATCGCCCTGCTCGTCTTTCGGCGGCATCACGTCTTCTTTTTCGTGCAAAAGCGCGTAATCGTCGATGCTCCCACGGCCTTCGGGCAGATTCATCTCGGGGTCCTTCATTTGATCGCCAAACAGAGCGTACAACGCTTTGCCCAGATCGGGCGCCATGGCCCGTGTGCTCTTCGCGACCTCGTGGATATCGATCGGACGCGGATCGGTTCCGTCGAAGCAATGGCCAAACTCGCTGATCTGCGCTTCGTTCAAGTATTCCAGAACGAGCCCCTCGTAAGCATAATGATAGTTGGCGATCACCTGGGTCGATCGCGAAACGAATTTTGAGAACAGATTTTTCCACGGCAGCATCCGGTAATACGGAACTTGGGTGACGTGAAACGGCTGAGTCAGGTCTTGTAGGTAGTGAAGACTCCACAGCAAGGTGCGAACTCCCCAAAACAGATTGCCCTCTTTCAAGAAGCGCTCGGAAGCAGCCTTCATCTGTTCGTAACGTTCGGGCGCCTGCCCCACCGCATGGAAGGGAATCTGAAACGTCGCTACCGGCGAAGTCCACTCCACCCCGCCGAAATACATGTGCCGAAAACCTTGCGAGGTCGGGCCGGTCGTCCCGCCCATCCATGCGCGATCGCCGTGCGGATCGTCGCTGTCGGGAAGGTCTTGGTCCATCCCCTGATCGGGTTCGTCGATGATCGAGCTTTGAACGAGATCGCGAATGGTCATGACCTTGGGGTGATTCGCCGAAAACAGCGGTACCTTCACGGCGTTGATCTGAAGCTCGCCCGCAAGCTTCGCAATCATCGCCTTTTCTTGCTCGGGGGTCGGCAGCTCGATCTTCCGGTTAAGGTAACTGCGAGTCAGTGCCGCCGGCGAATCCACCATCTGCACCAAAATCGTCGCGTGTTGATCCCACCCGAAGGCGGGCATCGCGGCCAGAAACGTCAGGGTGAGGAATAGGAATCGGGGTTTTAAACGCATACGCCCAGTGTAAGCGAACTCACGACCGGCCTCAAATTTAAACTTTACGGCTGCTCTTCCCCGCAACGGCGTTTGCAATCGAACTGCTCCATCGCAGTCAGCGAATTATTGAAACACTGTTGTTCGCAGTAGCCCTTGGCGACGTCTTTTGCGCTGTCTTTGAATTTGGGGGTCGAACAACCGATCACGAGCAAAACACAAATGCCGAGAGACTTCATTCCGTCATTCTCGCGTATTTTCCAAAAAAGAAAAACCCCGCCACTCATGAAGCGGCGGGGTATGAATTTTTTACCTTAACGCGAGTGCGAAACGAAAAGGTACGGCTCACCTTTTTACGGGAACAACCCCCGCAGCAACATCGCCTGGGACAGGCGCTCGACCGAGGTGATCAACGCGGCGGTCTTCATTCCGCAATTGAACTTCCCGGCGTTGTCCGCGACGCGGTTGAACGCGTTCAGCATCACATGACCCAGTTTTTCGTTCACCTCTTTTTCGCTCCAGAAGAACTGCTGCGTTCCCTGAACCCATTCGAAGTACGACACGATCACGCCGCCGGCGTTGGCCAGAATGTCGGGGATGATGAACACGCCTTGGCTTTCCAGATACTGTTGCGCTTCCGAAGTCATCGGGCCGTTGGCGCCTTCCGAGATGATCTTGGCCTTGACGTTCTTCATGTTGTCTTTGTGGATCACGCCGTCGATCGCCGCCGGAACGAGGATGTCCACGCCCAAGGCCAACAGCTCTTCGTTGGTGATGCGCTCACCGCCTTCGAAGCCGTTGAGATTGCCGTTCTTCATCATATGTTCCATCGCCTTCGGGATGTCGATGCCGTCTTTGTTGTGAATTCCGCCGAAGACGTCGCTGACGGCGACGACCTTACAGCCGCGAATGAACAATTCGTAAGAGGCGACGGCTCCGACCTTACCGAAACCGTGAACGGCGGCAGTGCACTTCTTCAGGTCGAAATTGCCTCTTCCGGTTTTTTTCAAAAGTTCGATCGCATGTTCGATGACGTAGACGACTCCGCGACCGGTCGATTCCGGACGTCCGAGCGATCCGCCGATTTCAATCGGCTTTCCGGTGACGACACCCGGAACAGCATGGCCTTTGGCTTGCGAGTAGGTGTCCATCATCCACGCCATGTGCTGGCCGTCGGTTCCGATATCCGGAGCGGGAATGTCTTGATCCGGGCCGATGAAGTCGATGATCTCCATCGTGTAACGACGCATGAGCGCCTGAGATTCGGCGCGAGAAAGCTGCGAAGGATTCACGCGAATGCCGCCCTTCGCTCCGCCGAGCGGAAGCCCGACGAGCGCACACTTCATCGTCATGAGCATCGCGAGCGCCGACACTTCCGAAAGATTGACTTCGTGGTGAAAACGAATCCCGCCTTTACCGGGCCCGAGCGTCGTCGAGTGCTGAACACGATAGCCTTCGAACACTTTCACGCTTCCGTCGTCCATTCGGATCGGCACGCTCACACAAATTGCTTTTTTCGGCATTTTCAACCGCTCGAAAACGTTGCGGTCGAGATGCATCGTATTCGCCGCTAATTCGAGATCCATCACTGCGTTTTGATAAAGCGGACTGGTATTCCACAAACCCGATCGCATGCTCTGACTCATGTTGGCTCCTCACAATCTCGCTTGTGGCACCAGAGCCACAGTGGCTGATTGAGTTTAAATTTTGTTTCAAGTCAGCCTAGCAGAAGTGCTATCATTTCTCTATGGCAATTCCATTGAAGGTCGGCATCCTGTACGGCGGACGGAGCAGTGAACACGACGTGTCACTTCGCTCAGCTGCGAGTGTTTTTAAGCGATTGGATCGGAGCCGTTTTAGCGCGCATCCTATTTATATTGACCGGCAGGGTTGCTGGCATTGGTCAGAGGTTCCCGAAAGCTTTGCGCAGAGCAACGAAAGCGAATTGCCCACCGCCGAAAAAGCGCCCGAAGTGGTGCTCCTCCCCCGTCCGCACCGTGGGTCGGACGGACGCTCCAAAGCAGTTTTCGTCTTTCAAGATACCGAACGGTTCGGACAAAAAGTTGAACTCGACGTCGTCATTCCGATGGTCCACGGAACGAACTGCGAAGACGGCCGGTTGCAAGGCCTGCTCGACAGCGCCGAAATCGCCTATACCGGAAGCGGGGTTTTAGGATCGGCGATCGGCATGGACAAAGAGATTTCAAAACGACTCGCCGAAAAAGCGGGATTGCCAGTAGTCCCGTATCGCGTGGCCCGCGTCTGGGACTCGGCCGAGAAAAACGCAAGCTTGCTTGCCGATGTCGAAAAATCATTCGGCTTTCCGGTCTTCATCAAGGCTGCACGCGAAGGCTCGTCGGTCGGCGTGTTCAAAATCAAAACCCGCGACGATTTTTTGCCGCGCCTGAAGGAATGCTTCGGTTACGACACCAAGGTTCTGATCGAAAAAGGAATCCCCGCGCGCGAGATCGAATTCGCCGTAATGGAAAACCTCGACCGCACGAAAATGCCGGTCGTGAGCGTTCCGGCCGAGATCATTCCGAATCACGAGTTCTACACTTACGAGGCGAAGTACCTCGACGAAAACGGCGCGACGCTGAAGGTTCCGGCCGAAATCGCCGACTCGCAAAAACAAACCATGCAGAAGCTCGCGCAAGAAATCTTCATGGCCCTCGAAATCGAAGGGTATGCGCGCGTGGATTTATTCCTCGATCGCGAAACGAACGAGTATTATTTCAACGAGATCAACACGCTCCCGGGCTTTACGAGCATCAGTATGTTTCCGACCCTCATGCAGGCGAGCGGCATTTCGTACACGGACTTGATCACCCGCCTGATTGACCTCGCGATTCAACGCAATCAACGCTAAGCTGAGGGCGTGAAAAAGGCGCTGATTTTCCTTTTTTTACTTCCATTTTTATATTGGGTTCCCGTCAACGCCGGGCTGGCGCTGAAGCTGATCCCTCACTTCGCTTCTTCCGGAAAAGGAAAATCCTTCAACGTCGATTACGCATGGGCGTGGAGTCTGTTTCCGGGGGTCGTGCACGTCCGAAAGCTGCACCTCGACGGAACGGATAGAAACGTCTACTGGGAGGTCAACCTCGATCGTCTTACCTTTCGTCATGGTTTCAAAGCGCTCTTTCATCGCGTGCTTGAGGTCCATCGGCTGGACGGCGACGGCGTGACGGTCGGGGTTCGGCAACATCGCGAAGTAGAAAAGCCCGAGGTTCGGAAACGCTTGGGCCCCGATCAACCCGTTCGGGAAAGCGATCCGCTCCCCTGGCGGGTGTCGATCTCGAACATTCGGCTGCGGCATCTGACCCAAGCCCACCTTGACCAGCTTCGGTTTACCGGCGAATCCGAAGTGGACGGCGAGTTCATGCTCCTTCCAGGGCGGCGGCTCGAAATCTCCCCTTCGCAATGGAAGATCGAAGACGGGACCTTTCTGCACGGCGAGGACCGAATTCTGATCGAAGTCCGGGGTTCGTCGACCGTGACGATCCATCCGACGGATCTGATCCACACCCACGGATCGCAGATTTTTAAAACGATGGACATCGTTCAGCATCTAGTCGGAAAGATTCCGCGCCTGACGCCGTTTCGAGGAAAGATCCATGCATCGTTCGACGAAACCCTCGATATGAAAAGCGGCAAATTCAAAAGCGGTTCCAAACTAAAGGCGCGGCTGGCCAGCGATCAGGATTCGAACTGGAAAATGAACATCCGAATCGAAAAAATGGATTTTAACATCCGACCCAGGCTTCACATCGACGGCACGCTGAATCTCGCGATGAACGACCTGAAGTTTCCGCTCAGGCTTTTGGTCCCGGATACGTTTTGGATCAAGGTCGGGACTTTTCTTTTTCCGATGAACGATTTCAAGGGATCGGGGCTCCTGCAGGTCGACGGCGACGGCCTGACCGTGCGAAAATTCCGGGCCAAGGCATCCAGCGGAACGATCGACGGAGCTTGGGCGCTTCTCTCCAAAGCGCCCCATCCGCAAATGGCCTTTCTCTTCACCCTAGGCTTGATGAAGCTTTGTGTGAGTCAAAAGAAAAACCAGCACTCGCCCGACGTCGCCGTGTTCACGAACGGCACGGACTGCGAGAAAGCGATTAAAAATTATAACGAGCGCCGAAATTGATCCCCAAGTGCGAATACCCGGTCGTGTTTTGTTGGGTCGTGCTCGTGCCCGACTGAGTGAGTTCGCTGAAATTCATGACCGTATAATTCAACGCGCCCATGAGCGCGATTTTGCTCGAAAGATCGTACAATACGCCTGCTTCGAGAATGAACCCCAGGCCCGAGCCGCTGTATTCGGTGGCCGTTCCGCCCGAAGACGTGATTTTATCGGTCAGCTTGTTGTAACCGAGCGCCAGGGCGCCGTAGGGCAGCCAAGTCCCCGTCGTCGAAAGAAAATACTGATAGCCTAGGTTAAAACTCGTCACGCTGTCTTCTTGGGTCGAAGTAATGGGCGGAATGCTCATCGCGCGCTTTCCGGCGAAATGATTGAACTCCAAAAAAAGATCGGTGTGGTCGGTCAGGTTGTAACCCACCTTGATCGCCCATCCCATGCTCGGGCTGTACTTGTCGATCGTCGCGCTGCTCGTCGTTCCAGCCGAAGTCCCGCTACCGGTCATGATCGCCAATGCGAGTTTCGGTTCGACGAAGATTCCGCCCTTCACGAAATGCAGGCCCGGTCCCGAGGTTCCGGCGTCGGACATCCCCAGATCGGCAGGCGAATCGCTCATCTGAAAGCATTCCGTCTTGGCCGCATACCAAGTCCCTTGATATTTGAAGTTCGAGTAAGCGGCATTCGCTTTCGACACGATGATCGGAAAGCTGTCTTGCCCCACTTCGCTTGCGGGCGCGATCTGCCAGGCACCATTCACCGCTTTCCGCAGCGAACACCCTTCGATCGGGTTGTAGTGATAAAGATCCAATGCAAAAGCGCTCGTCGAGATCAGTAACAGGGGCAAGAGATATTTATTCATAATTTCAGTTTAAAATTCGGCGGAATAAAGTCAACCTGTCAAAGTAACTTCGCTCCGGCTCGCCCCCATAACGCCCGGGGTAAAATTTTAAGTCTTGACGAGGACACTCCATCTATCGTTCTCTGGTCTATATGTCTAAAGGATCACTCAAAGAATCGGCAGCGTCAAAAAACGCACTCGTGATCGTCGAGTCGCCGACCAAAGCCAAGACCATTCGCAAGTTTTTGCCGAAAAACTATGTCGTCGAGGCTTCGATGGGGCACATCCGCGACCTGCCGCAATCGGCAACCGACATTCCTGAAAAGTTCAAAAAAGAAGAATGGGCCAAAATCGGCGTGAACGTCGAGCAGAATTTCGACCCGCTGTACGTCGTGCCCAAGGGGAAGTCGAAGGTCATCACTGACCTCAGAAAAAAAATGGCCAATGCCGACGAACTCTATCTCGCGACCGATGAGGACCGCGAGGGAGAAGCCATTTCGTGGCACTTGCTCGAAGTGTTGAAGCCCAAGATCCCGGTCAAACGCATGGTGTTCCACGAGATCACCAAGACCGCGATCCAACATGCGCTCGAAGACACGCGCGAAGTCGACATGCGCCTCGTCCACGCGCAAGAGACGCGCCGGATTCTCGACCGTTTGGTCGGCTACACCGTGTCGCCGCTCATTTGGAAAAAAATCGCCTACGGACTGTCGGCCGGACGGGTCCAATCGGCGGGATTGCGCTTGATCGTCAGCCGCGAACGCGAACGCATCAAATTCAAAAGCGCGACTTATTGGGATCTCGAAGCCGAATTTCAAAAAGGCTCGGCCTTCACCGCAAAATCCATTTCGTGGAACGGCAAAAAAATCGCCACGACGAAAGACTTCGACGAAACGACGGGTAAGCTCATCGTCCCGAAAGACGGAAGTGACAAAGAAGTGCTTCTGCTCGACGAGACTCAGGCGCATCGCCTGGTCGAAGCGCTGAAGTCGGCGCAGTACACCGTCCAGTCGGTCGAAGAAAAGCAGACGACCCAGCGTCCGTCGATTCCGTTCATCACTTCGACCCTGCAACAAGAGGCGAACCGGAAGCTCGGCATGTCGGCCCGCGATACGATGCGGACGGCGCAAAGCCTGTACGAACAAGGTTTCATCACTTATATGCGGACGGATTCGCCGTCGCTTTCGAACGAGGGCATCAATGGCGCCCGCTCGGCCGTCGAAGAACTTTTCGGCAAAGAATACCTCTCACCCGAGCCGCGTCAATTCACCGCCAAAAACAAGGGCGCGCAAGAGGCCCACGAAGCGATTCGTCCGGCGGGGGCCGAGTTCCAACATCCGCGCAACACCGGCCTTTCGGGCCGTGAGCTGGCCCTTTACGAACTGATCTGGAAGCGCACGGTCGCCACCCAGATGGCCGAAGCACAAAAATTATCCGTCAGCGTTCGCATCGAAGGCAAATCGGGCCAGGAGGCCGTTCTTTTCGGCGCCAGCGGCTCGCGCATTTTGTTTCCGGGCTTTCTTCGCGCCTATGTCGAAGGCAGTGACGACCCCGAAGCGGCACTTGAAGATCGCGAAGTGATTCTGCCCGAGATGAAATCGGGCGATCACGTCAATCTTTCAAAGATGGACGCGCTCACGCACACGACCAAGCCACCCGCACGTTTTACCGAAGCCTCGCTCGTCCAACAACTCGAAAAAGAAGGCATCGGTCGCCCGTCGACCTACGCCTCGATTATCGACACGATTCAGGCTCGAAACTACGTTCGCAAGCTTGGCAACGCGCTCGTTCCGACCTTTACGGGGATTGCCGTCATCCAGCTGCTGGAGAAGAACTTCGAGCACTTGGTCGATTACAAGTTCACGTCCGAGATGGAAAGTTCGCTCGACGAAATCGCCGAAGGCAAGCGCGAGTATTTGCCGTATCTGAAGCAATTCTTCCTCGGCAAAACGGGGTTGGCCGAACAAGTCAAGGCGCAAGAAAAGAAAATCGACCCGACCGAATCGCGCACGGTCAAACTCGAACAAATCAAAGACGTCGAAGTCAAGATCGGCCGTTACGGCGCTTACGTCGTCAAACCGGGTTCGAAACAGAACGACGAAATCCATGCCACGATTCCGGACGACATCGCCCCCGGCGATTTGACCGAATCGCAGGTGCAGGATTTACTGATCGCCTCCGAACGCGGGCCCCAGAGCATGGGCAAGGACCCGAAAACCGGAAAAGACGTTTACTGCCTGTCGGGCCGTTACGGGCCTTACGTTCAGTTGGGCGAAGTGACTGAAGACGTGCCAAAACCGCGCCGCGCGTCCCTGCTGAAGGGCATGGAACCCAAGACGATTACGCTCGAACAAGCGCTGCATCTGCTCAGCCTTCCGCGCGAATTGGGCATGCATCCCGAAAAGAACAAACCGGTCATCGCCAACATGGGTCGTTTCGGGCCTTATGTGATGTGCGACGGCGACTTCCGCTCGCTGAAGAAAACGGATGATGTGTTTACCGTCACCTTCGATCGCGCAATGGAACTGCTTCGCGAAGAAAAGAAAAGTCGTCGGGGTGCTCAGGCCATCAAAGAATTCGGTAAACTCGACGATCAGACGATCGAACTGATGGACGGCAAGTACGGCATGTACCTGAAGTGGGGCAAGGTGAATGCAACACTGCCGAAAGAAGTCGATCACGAAAAACTGACGAACGAGCAAGCCATCGAGATCGTGAAGGCCCGCGCCGAACAAGTCGGTGCCACGGGTAAAGCAACTGCCGGCACGAAAGCGAAGAAGGCTCCTACCAAAAAGGCTTCAAAGGCGAAGGCCGACCCTGCTTCGGATGAGGCGACGGTGGCCGACTCGCAGTCTGCAAAACCGGCCAAAAAGAAGAAAAAATGAAGAAGCGCCGCTGGCTTCTGACCGCGTTCGAGCCTTTTGCCGGACGGCCCGACAACAACTCGCAGACGGTCGTTCGTGAAATCCAAAAACGGATGGCGGAACTTGGCGCAGAACTGCCCTTCGAGTTTCAGTACCTTACCCTGCCCGTCGAATACGATCGGTGTGATGAGGTGCTGAAAACCGAGCTGGCCATGTTGACCGCAAAGCTCGGCGGCCCGTTCGAAGGGATTCTTTCGATCGGCGAAGGCGCCGAGGATTTTAAGTTAGAAACCCAGGCCAACAACCTAGACGACGTGCCGAACCTAACCGACAACGCCGGCGTGGTCCGAACCGGTAAAAAAATCATCGCACGATTGTCGAAAGAAGACGTGATTCCGCTTCGCTTTCCGTTCGAAGCCTTTCAGCGCATTCGCCTTTCAAAAAACCCGGGGTTTTACATCTGCAATCACCTGTGCGCCAAGATGGGCGACGCGTTCGCGGACGATGCCGATGCGCCCTACTTCGGTTTTATTCACGTACCCCGCACCGGAATGGGCGGCGCCTTCACCGCCGACGTCTGCGCGGCGATGATCGTGAATGGGTTTCGGCGGTTGGCGCAAAACAGCTAGCATGCCATCTTCAAGGGGCGCCCCGTACCCTCAACCGCTTTTTTTCAGCTCAGCGATCTCTTTCGCCACGCGCTTGGCATCGAGCACGGGGTCGACGTCTTTTTCGATGTCACGGATTGTAAGGTCGGGCCCGACGATGAACGTCCAGCGCTTGGACATCTTCACAATCGGCATCTTGGTTCCGTATAAGTTCACCACAGCGTCCTTCGGATCGGCGATCAGGGTGAAATTCAGTTTGTATTTCGTATGGAAAGCTTTTTGATCCTTCACGGCATCGGCGCTGATACCATAGACCTCGGCGCCCTCATTTCGGATTTTTTGAATGTCATCCCGAAAGCTGCACGCCTGTTTGGTACAGCCCGGAGTATCGGCTTTCGGGTAGAAGTACAGCACGGTCCAGTGCCCTTTGCGCGATTTTAAGTCGAAGGTTTTTCCCTCCTGCGTTTGGGCGGTGAACAAGGGCGCGGAATCCCCCACTTTCAACTCCGCCGCTTGGGCGGTGGAAAAGCTAAGACCAAGAAGGGCTAACGTCAAAATCGCTGTTTTTTTCATGAAATCAGAATATGCCTTGTTCGGGAGGATGGGAATAAAAATTGAACTGTTGATGCTATCGCACCAGGCCACAATGAACACAAGCTTTAATGGATGCTAAAGGAAATCGCTGTTTATTCTTGTAAGTAGAAATAAAGTATAAACGACGACACCTAGGACATTTAAAGCTCAAAAAATGGTATGCGCATTTTAATGAATAAATCGCTGCAATCATAAAAAGAAAAAACAAAACGACACTAAGAGCTGTTAAATCTCTATCTTCTGAAATCAGCAGAAAGATGATTAATAGAAATGCGATCGTAAACCCAATAAAACCTCGCCTTTGAAATTGTTTCAACTTAAAAAAAGGATTCTCACTCATAAGGATTCAGTAAACCATCTCGTCAGGTTTGATTTTAAGTTCTGTCACACTTTAGGCTTGGAACCATCCACAATTCTTAACCCTGGCGCCTTTAAAGCCTTAAGCGTCAAGAAAGGCTTTGCTGAAAGATCATATCGAGCAACGGTATCTCCTCTGCTTTTTGAAAAAGATATAATCTTAATAAGAGCGGGGTTATTCGTATTATCGCTCAATATTTTTAAGTAACATCCATTCACAGACTTATCTTTATAAAGCGTTTCTCCATTCTTTGAAAAAACAAGCGAATGATTTAGCTGAATTTTAGATTTCAATTCTTCAAACTCCTGGCCATCCAATAAAACTTGGAGTTCACATTGTCCGTTAAAGAAATCTTTTTGAAACATTTGCTTGCCGTACTTACAGAAAAGATACCCAATGCCTATGAAAACCGTAACAAAACCCACCGCCACAGAAAGTTCAATAAGCGCTATATCGCTTTGTTGAGCAAACCACGATGCCGAATTCAGCTTTTTTTCTAACATCACGGTAAGGAGAATAGTTCCAATAACGCCTGAAGTAAGCTTAAGGAACATATTTATTATATTCATTTGGCATTTCCGCTATTTCCCGTCACTACGACAAAACTACAGTTTTGGCTTGGGTGCCTGACTACTTTTTGATGTCTATCGCAGTAGTTTACGCGGTGGACATCAAAAAGTAGTCGGGCACCGATATCAATTTATGCAGATTTTCTAAAAATGATAATCATCAATGCAACGACAACAACCGCAACTGTTACAGATAAAACGAATGCTTTTTTTATAGCTACCTTTTGGGTATCTGGATCGGTTCCCAACCCACGTGCAAGAGTACCTGCTTTTAAATAGCCCTTTTTTTCTAAAAAACATATCACTCCCGTAACGATATAGAAAAAAAGCACTACTCCTATAATTTCAATAAAAAATTTCATTACATCCAGCTTCATTATTTAATCGGAGTAAGTTTGACCGGAAGAGGCCTTTCTTTTTGAGTTAAAGGATTTCTTAACATCGAATGATTCAGCGTAGGAAAATCGCCTTCCGCTTCATAAACACGCTCTCGCGAAACCGCGGGCTCATTAAAATCGCACAGCGAAAACTTATCCTTAAGAGCCTTATTATTTGGACTTACTATAAAGCGCTGTACCTTAAAATTCTGGTCGTTAGCCTTATCGAGAATTGCAAAATAGGTTCCACTGCCTTCACCTTCCGTGGCGACTCCAAGTTCTTTTAAGCAATCGAGAAACGTGACGCCACTGGAAGCAATAACATATGAAGCATCAACTTCGTCACGAATCCCCCCTTCCTTTAGAATGTCTTTCGGGGATGAGCATGCAAATACCAACATCGCCCCGGCGCCCATTAAAACGATCATCCTCATGGTTCATGTCCCTCATTCATACAATGAACATATTTCTCCTGGATCGAATATTAATATTTTTCTTTATTACTCTTCATTGCCTTCAAATTCTTTTACAACGTTGCCACTCAACCCAAGTCCATTGACGATCCCGTCAAGTTCGCGGAAAGTATCGTTATCGATTGCAAAATAGAAAATTTTTTTAATCCTTTCTTCTTTATAACTTTCGATGATCAATTTTTCCTTATTCAAATTTCCTTTTGAATAGATATTGATGCGCTGATATTCGGGAAATTTAATATCTCCAATCTTTCGATAAAATCGACTCGCTTTCCAGCCTTGAATAAAGTCGCCGTCAGACATCTTGTAGCTCGATTTTAATAAATAGCTTTTCAGCTCTTCCAAAGTTTGATTAGCGCCAAATAAAAATCGGTATTGAAAAGCAGAGAAACGATAAGGATCGTTTTTTCGATTTTTCGTTTTAAACGAGATATAAATTGCAATACCCATAGTACAAATTGCCGCAACAAAAATTGGAATAATAATGTATTGTTGCAATTTTGAATATTCACCAAGCCAATCAGACCTCAAGTGAACCATTGAAGAGACATACACCACGCCAAATACGAACGTCGCAATAAAGATGACGATATTAACTTGAAAAAATAAAATTGGTTTCTTTATTATTGCTTTATATTTCATCTCATTTATTCTTCGAAACTGAGTCTTGAACTCAACACAGAGTCGCACAATCCCTTAATCGTCTTCATTGAAGCTTTTAGTCATAAAATTTATACTCTGTAATTTTTTTGTCCGGGAACACGATCGCATCAGGGCACTTCTTCGCAAAGTCATTCATGAGGTCTTCGATTTGCTCGCGCCCCTTTACGCCCAATGTCACCACTGAATCTAACGACGATGATTGGCGATCTTTTCGATAGCGAATACCCAGCAAAAACCGATCATTTTTTAAATCCGAATAAAAGAACCCTGGTTTTGAAATAACAATAAATTTTATTTGTTCATATCGAATTTTCCGTAATTTTTTTCTCGTATTTCTATTTCTAAAAAATGAAATCCCAAGTTCATCGATACTAAACCAATTAAAGGCATCGCGCTTTGCCATAGATAAGAACATCGCTAAAAGCCCGAGCATTGTCACAATCGATAAAGAAATCAATATTGGCAATAGATTAGGCATTTCCTGGACAGTTTTCCCCCGAATCAGCATTCCCAACATTCCAGCTAGCCATGTTAATGCGAGAGCAAAATAAAAAATGCCCAAAACCTTAAAGTAACGAAACAGATGAAAGCCCAAGCCCTTCCATAAGGAATCGACTCCAATCGGGCCAATCTTGTATTCTTTCATATTATATCCATCATAGCTTGAATCCGAAAAATCCTTTTAAGGCGATACATGGGGGCGTCATGGCCAAAATAAAGAACTTTATAATTATTTCCCCACCAGCTTGGAATGATTTGTAACTATATTAATTGGAACCTTCTTCTTAAGTTCCTCGAAGAGACGAAGAGTGCCAAAAGTATTGAAAATAGCAAATTTTGAAACACTCCACCGAACACATGCTATAAAGACTTTCTTTTCATTCCAAGTGATCGAAATTGTATGTCCGGGTAAATTCGACTGGTCTCCAAAATAACAATCCAAAGCACAAATAAGAGAATAAGGTATTTGTTCGCACATGCCATCTACTTCAAGAAGAAGTGCATTCTCTTGTAAAGTTGCAATGGCTTTTATCACAGGAACACTTAAAGAAAACTGTTTGTCTCGACTTAATAAAATTTTGAATACGCTTCCTACTGCAAATGGCCTAGAGGAAACATTGCGGCTATAATGTGTTAGGGCAAACTTCATCCCAAGTATTGATGCAATAAACACTAATATTACTAATGGGCCCATAGTTTTTAATCTAGAAATCGATTTTTAATATCTAAAGGTTCGGAACGGTCTTACACCAATCCTTCATATGATCCTTATCTCCAATAATTGCTACTTTCTTTGATTCCGCTACCAAATGAACAATATTGTTTTCGGAAAGTGCATCTATAAAAAGCGAAATATCTGGGCTTGTTGATTCTTCCGGTTTCTTTTGAATGACACTTTCAAAAGCAGTAATCATCTTAATGGTGCAAGAACTTTTATTCACACTCAAAGCGATGCGAATCACATAAGGAATATTATCTAATCTTTTGACATCCTTCGTGACCTCATAAGTTGTGAGCCCATTACATTCCTCGATCGGATTTTTCTCCTTAACTGCGGATAATTTCTTTGAAAGAATCCTGTTTGGAAATTCCATCGCAGTATTATCGCAGCTATCGATTTTATACTGGTAAACTATGTAATGAAATCGATTACAACCACTAATACCAGATAGAAAAAACAACAAACATACTAAAAATGTACAATTCAAATATTTCAGAATCTCATTTCCCATTTTTCGCCTACCGAACTCCCACTCAAGCATGATCTTTAATAGGGCGAGTTGATTTTGAATGCCAGTTTTCGTCGGTCAAGAATCCCTCTAATTCCGATCTTGCGATAATATCTTCGAGAAGGTCATAGGTGTCATTATCAATTGCGAATCTAAATAACCGCTTAATGATTCGCCAACTTAAATAACCTTCAATAATCATGCGGCCACTTGAACCAGAATACGCAAAATTAAGAACTTGCCATTCAGTTGATTGATCACCTTTCGGTGTCTCAATTGCTTTAAATGAGCGTGTATATCGACTTGAAATCCAGTCATTGGATGATTCGGAAGATGTTTCACTAAAACCCAGTGCTAGAATATTATTTGTAATTTTCTCTTTCTGCACCTTCGGGATTACTGCGAAGCGGTACTGGCAAGAAGAGAACCGATAGGGATCAGATCTCCTTTTGTATGTTTTAAATATGGCATACAAAAGAACACCGACGGCTGCGAAACCACCGCAAAATAGCGGGAACCAAAACCACACAGTTAGAGGGGTATGGAAAGGCAATCGTTTCGGAAGAATGAGCTTGTAAGTTAATACCGTGATCTCACCCCCAATAAACCAGAAAAGCCACATACCAAAAAGAGATCGCACGATCGACGCCGGACGTTCAACAATAATCAATTGCGCCCCCTTTCATTATGACACAATGTATTTACAACAGCACACTCCACCACTCCGGCTCCAGCTCCATTCATAAATTCTGGCTTGGGTGCCTGACTACTTTTTGATGTCTATCGCAGTAGTTTACGCGGTGGACATCAAAAAGTAGTCGGGCACCGATATCAAAAAATCTTAGCAGCATAATAGGCACTTAGAACATTCAGCTTTTTTGTCTCGACATCAGCAGCCTCAACAAGGAAGCGACGCCGTTTGGCTATAATAAATTTCTTATTTTTTTCTTTTTGTTTTTACTTTCTTTAATATTTTAGATGTAATCTTGCATGTTCCATCTGAACATTTAGCGACTGGATTTTGTGGCCAATTTGGGCCTTTAAATTCAAGACAAGGTTCTTCGAAAATACCCGTCTTAAAATATATTTTCCAATTTTCCCACATCGCATGATTTTGTGGAAGTTGGGATTTTGGAATGGCTTTGAGGTCATTACACTTTTCGATAAAAAGAACGCAATCTGTATCGGATTTACATATCTCGCTTTCAGAACTCCTTGCTATAGGCATCCAGCCCAAAAAGATTCCGCTAAGAACAAATATGCAAATATAATTTTTCATATTTTTGGCTTGAGTGCCCGACTACTTTTTGATGTCTATCGCAGTAGTTTACGCGGTAGGCATCAAAAAGTAGTCGGGCACCGATATCAAAAATACAATATATACTCTCGCTGGCCTTTTAATCTCCATAGTCAATCGATCAATGTCTTTCTACTTCGGCAGTCTTTTTAATTCTATCTTTCGAAGGAGATCTTCCAAAAAACGTCGACTCTTATTGTTAAATGGGTATTTCAAAAGCACGCCTTCTGAAGTCAAGAAGAACGAATCGATGATACTTTGACGATTGCTGATAGTGGCTCTGATGACATGAATTTCTTTCTCTTGCCGGAACTCAACTTCTTTTCGATATTCATTACAAGTGACTCCATCATCGTTTGTTGAATTATGAATTTTATAATGATCACTTAAAAGAACACTAGAAATTACATCTTCATCCGCATCGACTGTTTTAGAACAAAAAGTACACACTTCAAACGGGTGTTCTTTGTTGATGAAAAAATTTCTGATCAAAACAAAAAGGGAAACAAAGGCGCCGCACCCTGCCGAAACCAATAAAATTTTTAAATATGATGATTCAGCAGATGACCTTCTTATGGCGAATGTCTTTTCAAGAAATCCGACCAAAAAAATCATTCCCGTTAATACAAAGAAAATACCAAAAACGGGCCAGGTTATACTGTAGTTTTTTCGCCTATACTCAGTTCTCATCGTCTCTCCGAATGACAAAGTGTATTCACAAGGGCGCAACTCGTACCCGTCTCGGCGCCAGGAACAAGATCTGTCCAGTTTGGTATTTGAGGGTTCAAGATTTCGTAAAACAATCTATTTGTAATTGCCTTTACGCTAACGTCAATGGATTTACCCGCAACCTTCCAGGCTGTAGCTCCGGCTAAACTGCCCAAAGTGCCGGATACAAATCCCCCTACAAAACCCAGAAGTCCTGCCGATAAGCCACCTCCTTCTTCTATACCTTTATAAGCCCCGTATACTCCCATACCTAAACCTATCGCGGTCCCGGCATATTTACCAAAGCTTAATGCAGTCATTAGTCCTCCTCCGAGAAAAGCTACTCCGCCCTGAATTGCACCTTGAATAAATCCATTCTTAAAACCATTTTGAAACCCGTCAAAAAACGCGCCGCCATTCGCCATTATAACTGCTCCTTCAAGAATTCCGCCAAATAGTCCTGCAACCAACCCACTAATAGCTGCCGTGACCGCAACATCCGCCGCAAAGGAAGCAATAATCGCAAATGCGGCGGCGATAAAAAATCTTCCTGTCGGATCAGTTCTACTGAATGGCATATTGCCAGAATATTCATAAGAATTAATTAATGTAATGGGTGTTTCCATTTTTCCGGGTGATGGATCTTTCTGCAAAAACCTCCCCGTCCCCGGATCATAATACCGAGCCCGATAGTAATACAATCCCGACTCGTCATCATGCTCTCGTCCGGTAAACGTATAGCTCGTTTTGACAACCGGATTTGAAGAAATGTCCGCGCCAGCGCCGTTCCATATACTTAGGATTTTTCCATACGCGGAATATTCATAGCGCTGAACCAAATTCGCATCCGCATCGACGATTTCGGTGATCGATCCTAATGCGTCTTTGAGGTAGCGATAGCTTCCAGCCGACGGAGCCAGACCGGCCGAAACTCCTTCTGACGTCACGCTAAAGCCCTGAACATCGTCCGTGCGAAGGCCCGAGTGATCGTAATGCACCAGCAAATCGTTTTCGCCGTTATATTCCATCAAGATCTCTGCCCCGTTGTATACGTATCGACGGGTCAACGACTTCGACGAATCGGAATGATCGACGATGGTTTTTTGGATTCGTCTTCCGAGGGCATCGTAAAAATACTGTACCTCTTTGACCGGATTCGACGTTGAACCGTCGAACATTTTAAACCCAATCAACTGATTTTCTGAATTGTAGGCGTAAGAAGTCACTTTGTTCAGATCGCCTTTTTCTTGTTTTTTGATCAGGTTTCCGTTTTCGTCGTAAAAATAGAAGTAGCGGTAATCTTCAGTCAAACGCTGCTTCTTCGAATCGTAGGTGTACGAGCCGCCGTCGTCGGTGGCACGGTTAAAGATCGAATCGTAGGTAAACGACTCATTGGCCTCGGTGCTGGTTCCGCCAGTGCCGAATGTCACCCCAGTCAACTGTTGGTCGTCGTCGTAGGCTAAGGTGCGATTTACCCCCGAAGAATGCTGAATCCCGGTGCGGTTTCCGTTTAAATCGCGCTGATACGTCAGGGAAGCAATCACGTCGCCACTGCTTCCGCCCTTACGATGAATGATCGAGGTCAAGAAGCTTTGAGCATCAAACCCAAACTGCGTGACCACCGGGTTGATGCCCGATCCGCTCGAAGTAATGCTTGAAATCCGCGAGCCGGAATCAAACCCGTACGCATACGCCTGACCATCGGGGTGGCTCACCCCCGTCATTCGCGAAAGCGCGTCGTAGGCATACGTTGTCGTCCCGCTCGGGTCGCTCATCGTTTCTAAACGTCCGTAAGCGTCGTAGCCATAATTTAAGGTCACATCAGGCAAGTTCGATAATGCCCCCAATCCTCTCGATCGGGTCGAGAGCACTTTTTTCTGATCGACGGCATACGCGTTTGCGATCTGGCTTACGTTATTCTTCGCCAGCGTCAGGTTTCCTTCTGAATTGTAATCGTAGGTATAAACGTCATCCGGAAGCGTTTTGCGGATGAGCTGGTTCTTTGAATCGTAAACGTAATGCTTTTCATTGCCGTTCGGATCTTTCTCGTAAGTCAGATTCGAATTGGCATCATAAGCATAAAGGTTCACCGTACCGAGCTGATCAATTTTTTGTACGACCTGATCGAGGTCGTCGTAGGTAAATTGAATCGTTGCCCCTTGGGCATCCTTCACCTGAAGCAGCTTCCCGGTCGGGCTATAGCTGTATTCCGTTCTTTCGTTCTTCGGCGTCACTACGGCGGTAAGACGGTTCCAAGTATCGTATTCGTAATGAGTGCTTTGGCCGTCGGCATTCGTCGACGCTGTCGTGTTTCCGGCCGCGTCGCGCATATTGCTCGATACCGCGGTCTGCGAGCCCGAGATCAACGAGGTCACGCTAGCGATGTTTCCAGCAGCGTCGTAACTGTAAGCCGTTTCTTCGCCGCTTGCGCTAGTCGTTTTTGTTTTTAATTTCAAAGCATCGTTATACTCTTGTGTCGCGAATACCCCGCGTACCGAATCCGAAGTCGCCACTTCAAGCCCTAAACCGTCTGAATCGTAAGTATGCGTCGTCGTCACCCCGGTCGGCGAAACTTCCGTCAACAAATCGCCTTGGGCGTCATAGGTCGCCGAAACACTCAAGCCTGTTTCCGTGTCTTCTTTTTTGATCAAGTCACCGTAAGCGTTATAAGTGAAAAACACTTGAGAATCGTATTGATTGTCGTCGTCGCGATCGGGATCGTTTTCGATAAAATTGCGATACACGATCAGCGGACGACCCTCTAAGTCTCGATCGATTTTCGTGACCTTGCCGTCCGAACCTTTAATGGTGCTGACATAGCCGTTCAGATCTCTTGAAAACTCGGTACGGCTTCCGTTCGGATCGGTAATCGCATCCGTCCCTGCATCGGACTTCAACGATTGAAGCGCCCCTGAATTTCCGTTTGTAAATCCGTTTGCGAGCGTTTTCGACTGGGCGTCTTCGATCAAAATCTGGCTTTGATCGGGCCGAATCACTTTGGCGATCCGTCCGTACAGGTTGTACGCGTATTGCGTGGTTTTGCCTCGTGCGTTCGTCTCTTGAGTCATCAACCCCTGATCGTCGTATGCGAACGATTGCGTGCTTCCGTCCGGGAACTGCACTTGCGTCAGCTCGTTTCCGTTGTAGAAAAAGTAAGTGCTCCGCCCAGCGGGGTCCGTTACCTGACTTAGCAGATTCGCCGAATAGGTGTAAGAATAAAACTGTCCCGTCGGTAAGGTCTGTTTGATCACCCGTTTTAAAGCGTCATATTCGAATTGAGTCGTTCGCCCCTGACGGTCTTGGCGGTAAAGCTCGTAACCCGAAGCATCGAAAGCGACACGCGAGCCGTCCCGATACACACGCACTAGGGTTCCGTCCGAGTTTTTAACGATCTGCGATTGATCGGGCGTGGTCGGTTTAAAGGTCAAGTAAGATTGCGAAGTGTTTTGGAAAACGACTTTTCTGATTTTGTTGTTCCCCACGTCGGCGATCAACAGACTTCCGTCGGCATCCAACCCGAGCGCCTTGGGGTTATTCAGTTGCGCATCCAACGCAGACCCTTGGTCGCCCGTGGGCCCCGCAACCCCCGTACCGGCAACAACGTCGGCATCGCCGACTCCGTAACCTTGGGTTAAATCAAAGGCAACGATTCGGTTGTGCCCGGAATCGGCCACGTACAACACTCCCTTTTGTGCGTCGACGACGAGACCGGAGGGGTTTTTCAACGAAGTCTGAAGTGCTGGTGTTTTTTCTCCGTAAATGGCGTTGGGGTCGTTATACGGCATTCCGCCGATGGTATGGATCACTCCTTGCAAATCGACCATTCGAACGTAACCTTGTTCGGTCGCGATAAAAAGGTTTCCGACCGAATCGTAAGCAACCACATTGGGGCTCACTAACGACGACTGGGTCGCAGGCACTTCGTCTTGCTTTTGAAGCGTCTTACCGTTCCCGGCGATGATACTGACTTCGGAGGTTTCGATATTCGCCAAAATCACGCGATGATTTCCGTAGTCGGCGATGGCCACCCTTTTTCCGTCGGGGTTCATCGCCATCCCTCGTGGAGCATTCAGTCGACCGGAGGCAAACGTGCTTCCTCCTGTGCCGGGAACCGGAAGCAGACCGCTTGAGCTCGACCATCCGTCATAGGTCGCGGTTGAAACCGATGCGCCTAAACTTCGAAGGTAATTGATGATGTTGTTAGTCGCTCCACTTGGATTTTCTCGGCCGCCTTGCGAAGTATAAGGGGTTTGATAGCGCCCGATCGCCGGACTGAGATTGCCGGAATTCGGCATCAAAAAGGAATCGCCTCTGGAGCTCAGCCCATAAACAGTATCGGGGTCCGCCAGCAAATAATCAGAGATGACTTGAGCGATCGAAAAGTGATGATCGATATGTCGAGGAGTCGTGCAGGTGCTGGAGTTGAAAATACCGCACGCATAAGTATGTGTCCAATTATGAACCAGAATTCCGTTCATCGGAGCCACCGCATGAGCCATCGGATAAGCGCTGCCGAGCGAGTTTGCCCCCAGGCTTAAATCAAACCGCGTCGGCGTATAGGTATTGTACGCATTCGGGTTCGTCAGCGACGTCACCAAGTACGGCCATTGGATCTTCGCGCCGTAATCGAGGCGATAACTCGTACTGTTCAAGTTCAACGCCGTCGTGATCGTGTTTTCGACGGCATAGGTACTGACCTTGCCGTCCGATTCTTCGATCATCAGCCGATTCGCGCTCGGATCGATAATCCGCTGAGGCCCGGCTAGCTTCCATCCCCGGCCGTATTCCGAATGAATCTTGTTTTGAAGGTAAAGCTGCCCGGCAACGTCCTGCGGAAACACTTTCGTAAAACTCAGATCCGAAGTTTGCCCGACGTTCTCTTTCATCGGTCCAAAAAAGAGCCATGGGCGGGTTAAATACTTCACAGTCGCGATGACCGACCTTTTCAGCTGCACTTGCCAGTGCGACTGATAAGGATAATAGCCGGAGTCGAAATCCTTCAAATCGAAACCGTAAGAAATCACCGACTGATTTGGCACCCCGGTAAAGGTCAGATCGCCGCTATTCAAACCTTTCGTGTAAAACTGCGAGGTTACTTTTTGAATCGTCGTCCAAGCATGAACGTCGATCCAGGCGTCGCCTTTTTGCCAGTCATAAAGCACCTTCCCGTCCGAATTAACGTGCTGAACCAACTCGTCCCTCGGAATGTCGAAGACGTTCGAAACCACGACGTTCGGTTTCGACCAAGCCGATTTAAAGGTCAAGCTCGGAGCAAAATCCGTCCCCATGATCTTCGTCGAAGGCAACTGAACCTGGGTCGTCAGCGAACCGTCGAAAGTATTCGCACCGGGTTTATCCTGGCTTCCCAGCGGCGCCACGCGCATTCCCGCCGGAACGGCGTAAATTTGGCTGAAGTGTCGAATCCCCATTCCTTCTTTGGTCGTAATGGTCTCGCCGTCTGCATCGACCTTGCCCACTCCGTCGAGTTCCCACGCACCGTCCTTACTGTTGTATGACATGATGGCGACGTTGGCCCCGACCGGCAATTCATCGCGGTTCGGTAAGGTCACTTGGACGGGCTTCGTAAACTGTAAGCCCGAAGGCTCAAGGCTTAAAACCTGGTCCGGCTTCGCGAAATCCGGCGGCAACAGGGTCGTCGCTTCGGCCGGAGTGTACTCCATCGTAATTTTCACGGGCTCGGACGTTTCCGGCAACGCATCGGCCGGAATCACCAACTCGGCACCCGGAGCGCGAGGATTCGTAACCGACGTTTCTTCGGACGGATTGACCGTGACTTCGGTTCCATCTTGATAATACGGGGTCATGAATACCGGTCGTTGCATGACGTTATCTTGCTTTAAGCCGATCGAAATTTTTACGGCTGCGGTCGTGAACGTTCTGGGAGCGCAATCCTGGCAGGGATCTTGAACGGTGCTGCCGTCCACGAGCAGCGTCTGATTACCGCTTGCCGAATTCGTGAACAAGAAAACGCCGCTTCCGTCCGTAAACGTGGATTGGTCGAGCCCTTGCAGCGAAACCTTCGCGTGAGCAAGCGGTCTTCCGTCGGTGTCCTTCACGGTTCCCGAAAGTTTCGTAATGGCGGCGTAACCGACGCTGACACTCTCTTCCCGCCCGCTTTGAGCATCGCGTCCGGTTAAGGTCGCGGTTTCAAAATAACGTAACGAGAGTTGAAAACTTCCGTCTTGCGCTGCCGTCGTACTCGCGGAGTTAAAGAACCCGCCTGAGCCGTCGATCTGGATTCCGGGCAAGGCGGCGCCCATCGCGCCGATCACTAACAAATGATCCTCTTGCTCGGGGTCGGGAATCACGCTGACCAACTCGGCGCGAATCAATTTGAGCGAAACCTGAACCGGCACTTCGAGCGTCGAGGTATTGCCCGCGAGATCGGTCGCAGCCCAGGTCATCGTGTAATTTCCTTCGGCAGGGAAGGTATAATCCAACATGCCTTGGGTCGAACCCGCGCTCAAAGGGACACTGATGCCGTTCAACGTCAAAGCCGAAAGCGGCTCGTTGCTCGAAATCGATGCCGTCACCGTCAAGGCTTGCAAAATTTGCCCGGACGTCGGCATGGATTGAGAAAGAACCGGCGGAACCGGATCGTAGTTGATGTCCGAAAGGACGTACGGAACGGAAGCGTTTCCGGCAGCATCGACGGCTTTGATTTCGATCGTGTTTCTGCCCTCGACCAGCGTGAACTCGGCCGAAAAGTTTTTATCGTCGCTTTCTTTTACCAACTGCCCGTTCAGCAAGACTTGGGTATGAACCGGATTTAACTCTTGAATCACCACCGGCACATCCAGCTGAGGATGATTCAAGTAAACGTGATCTTGAGCCATGACGTTGATCAACGGCGCGGTACGATCGATGACGAAATCATACCACTCGGTTTCGGCGGCGTTTCCGGCCAGATCCGAACCACTTGCCTGGAATCGAAACGTTCCCTCGGGCATCGCCGGAGCTTCATGGCTGATCTGCTCGACACTTCCATCCGATTGCGGACTCAACGTCAACGTCGGGGTAAGATCGTTTTGAAAGTCTTCTCCGGCCACCGTCTTTCCGGTAATCGAAACCTGAATGGACGCGGGATCGATCCGCCCGAAAGAATCGGTCAACGTCGCTTGAATCGGCGAAAGTGTTTGCGAATCGGGCTGGGTGCCCGACGGCGAAACATTCGACCAAGTGGGCGCCACCTCATCGATCGAGAGTGGCAACGTGAGGGTAAAATCGGCTAAATTTTGAGTCGATTTTCGTTTCGTTCGATCGAACGTCAATTTAAAGCCAGGGCTTTGAGATAATACTCCGTCGCTCGTGTACGAAAAGGTGGTTGAAGCGCCTTCGTCCAATTGAATCGGCTGAGCCTCGCCCAACGCGGTACCGTTCCAAAAATAGTCGGCCTGATACCCGGTGTAAGGCAGGTCGAACGCCCGCCAAACGACATCCTTCATCTGATTTCGAATGTTCGTAATTTTCGCGGTGATATTGGTTTTCGTCCCCTCGATCGGCGCGCCCGGCGCGGCGGTGACTTGTAACTGATAACCCGCAATCGTGGTCTGAAGCAGCGAAGGCTGAGCCGCTTCATTATCGACTTGAAGCGGGTATTGAGTCATGGCCGTTACCTGATATTGACTCAAAATCTGCTCTTGAATTCGATTCGACGTGTTCTGCGTCGTTTGAATCACAAGCTGGATCGCGAATAGGCTTTTTTCGCTCAAACCCAATGCTCGCAAATGATCGTAGGTTTTCTGCAACGATGCGATCTGTTGGTCCAATTTGCTTTTAATGACTTGTAAAGCCAAGGCCTCGTTTGAAAACTGCCCCACTTGAACGATGAAAAGGTTTTGGGCGGACGCCTGAATCGCCGGAGTCGAGTAGCTGAATTTCAAAGTCGTCGGATCGATCTGAACGTCGGAAGTCACTTCTTGCGTGTAGTCCGGAAAAAACGCATGAACCTCGATCTGTTTCAAAGCGTGCGGAGGAGGCGCCACTGTATGATTCCGAGGCTGAATTTTTTGCCAGAACATCTGGCCTGTGAGTTGAACCGTACTTCCGGAAGGAATCGGCCCCGGCTGCGGATTCATCTGAATCACGATGCCCTCATCCGGCCTAAGGCCCGCATTCGCCAGAGCAAGCTCGCCCGACCCGAGCATTCCCAGCATCATAAGACAAAAAAGAATACAAAAAGACCGTAAGATCAACATGCGTTCGTCATCCCCGATGTAAATTCAAGTTTTCGATTATTGATTTAAGAATTGCTTTAGAACTTTTGTATCTGCCTCAGAGAGCAATTTTCTCTCTTTCAGCAAATTTAAATCCTTTTGAGTCAGCCGATATCGCGGATTTTGATTGACCTTTGCGATACTCTTTTGAACCGCGCTTTCGACTCTCGATTGAATCGAGGCCGGTCGGTTTTGAAACCAAAAGATCACTCCAGAAAGAATGAACAAACCTAGAACGGACAACCACGTCGTACGCTTCAAATCGATTTCCCCCAACTTTTTTTCTAATCGGAATAAATCGGATTTTCTTTAGTGAAAAAAAATCAGATGCCCAAAAGCCCTTCCGCCAGATGCGAAACGTAAAACAACGCCACGCCTGCCAAAATCCAAGCAGGGGCGTACTTGAGGCGCAAGGCGGTCGGAAGCAACTGCACCAGGTCAACGAACATCACGATTCCTGCCGCGAAGGCCAGCATCGTGCTCTCGATGTCGGGATTGAAATTTCCGAATATCGCGCGGATGATTACCGGGACCAAAGCCCCGAGAAAAAACGAACCGCCGATGAAGATCAGTACCTTCTTTGCGGCCGTCAGGCTTGCTCCGCCCGCTAAGGCCATGACTCCCGAAAGAATTCCTTCCGGCAGCAAATGAAGGATGACACCGATCATGAGCAAAAAACCCAACTGACGATCGACCGCCTGAACCGACGAAAGCGCCAAACCGTCGAAGAACGAACAAATCATAAAGCATCCGATCGCGGTGCAGGCCTCGCCCACTCCCATGAACTCCAGATGCGTGTGCTGATGAACGTGCCCATGATGATGGGAGTGCTCGCAGTGCTCGGCCTCTTCGAGGGTGTGGTGGTCGTGATGAACGTGCGCATGGCCCAGATGCACGTGCTCGTCGTGCATCTCGACTTGTTTAAAACTCAAATGATCCGAATGAAAAAATTTTTCAATGAACCGAAGCCGCCGGATGCCATAACGCTCAAGCACGACCACGAAGCCCATCCCCAAAAGCGCACAAAGAAAAAAGTGCCGAGGCCCTTCGGCGTGACGAAGGATGTTTTCGGGTAGCAACTCTAAAAACAGTACCGCGAGCATGAAGCCCGACGCTAAAGCGATAAAAACCTGAAGACGATCGATATTAATCCGGCCGCCGGCCCGGCTCATGACGAGCATTCCTATCGTCACTACGACGAGCGCAATCAGCAAAGTTCCCAATAAAAGCATGGCGGGTAGATTACCCGATTTGACGCTAAACCGCAATCAGAGTAGTACTAAACGAAAATGATGGACTCCATGCCTCTCTCATTGCCGATCATCCTCTTCGAAAGCCCTGAATTTCTCGTCCTCGACAAGCCTGCAGGCTGGCTGAGCATCCCCGCGCGCGTGCCCGAGGCGTCCCATCAAGTGGTCAGCCAATGGTTAGGCGACCGGGCCCCCTTCGTCGTCCATCGGCTTGATCGCTTTACGAGCGGGGTCATGCTGTTTGCGAAAACGAAGGAGGCGCACCAGACCGCCAATCGTTGGTTTTTGAATCGTGAGGTGAAAAAAACTTATCATCTGCTGGCGGCGCCTGCGGCGAACACGCCGATGCCCAGCCGTCCTGCGATTCAAGTCAAAACCCCGGTCGACGGCAAGCCCGCGCAGACTTTGTTTGAGATTTTAAAAAAAGGAACGTCCGCGCTTTACCTGAAAGCCACCCCCCTGACCGGCCGCTTTCATCAGATTCGCGCCCATGCGCAAGAGGCGGGCTTTCCGATTTTGGGCGACAAGCCCCACCACGGCTCACCCACGTTTTCAGCTGCGGACGGATCGCTGCATACGGTCCCGCGCGTGATGCTGCACGCGAAATCGCTGACGCTTCCGTTCGGCGAATTTCAGGCCGAGTTGCCGGAAGATTTTGCAAGGTTTGTGGGGTTGATTTAATCAATCTACGTCTTGAGAACGTAAAAACCTTTGAGATACCGCTCTTCCGGGCGACGGGACGGCGTAGGAAAAGTCTCAGGCAGATCAATCCGTTTCAAGATCCGGATTGAAGTTCGAGTAGCCTCGGCAGCGGCGTGAATATCTTTCAGAAAACTCGTTTCAGGGTAATTTTCGGAATTGATTGAACTGACTAAGATTCCGCCTCGGTTCAGCAATGGGAAGATCAGTTCATGGAGACGCTGAGAGTCCTTTTGCGTTGAAAACGTTCCGTTCTTCGAACGTGAAAACGAAGGCGGATCGCAGGTGATCGTGTCGTAGTGTTCGCCTTTTTTCAGCAAACGAGGCAACCACTCCAGCGCATCGCCGTAGATGAAATTTCCCTGATCGGCCGAGAGCCCGGCATTTTTCCAGCTTTCTTCAGCCCATTCAATGGTCGCTTTAGAAAGATCGAGCGTGGTCACTCGCTTCGCACCACCCGCAGCCGCTGCGATCGAGAGGCTTCCGGTATACGAAAACAAGTTCAGCACGGTTTTGCCCTTTTGAGTTTGAAGCAGCCACTCCCGCAACGGAGCATGATCCAGAAACAGACCTGGGTGTTTGGTGTCTCTCATCTGAACGAGATACCGCGTGCCGAACTCACGAACAGCGAAACGCCCGCTCGGCGGATCGCCCCAGAGTGTTTTGACCTCGGCATCGGTTGCGATTTTTGAACGGTCCATGAGGACGACACTTTCTGCCTTTTGGGACCGTAAGAATTCCACGACGATATTTAAAGTATCGGACGAAACCGCATCCCATTGGGTGATCCACGCATGTTTTTGAAACAGCTCAATTGCGAGCGGCTTCAGTTCTGGAATCGTCGTTTCTCCCGGTCCGTAAAAAATACGAAGCGCTTCGGTCTTTTCAAAAAGGCCCAAGCTTTTTCGCCAGTCCAGGGCAAATTGAAGTGCCTGGAGAATCGGTTTCGGCGCTGAATTTAGCGTTGGATTCGTCATTAAGCCGCCAACTCCTCAAAAATTTTTCCGAGCGTTTCGAGCGTCGGATTAAAGGGCTTATCCGGATCCATCAGATCATAGAGGGTCGTTCGTCCGATTTTGGTTTTGCGAGAAAGTTGCGCCTTAGCGCTGATCCTCAGATATGCAATCAACACGTCCTGAAACGCTTCGAGATCATTCATGGATAACGCATACAATAGCGCCTCACGAACAGAGTTCTTATCTTTAAGAAGCGTGCTTTCATTCGCGGAGTAACGCGTGAATCCAGCGTTTTCTAATCTTTTGAGCATTTTTGATGTCAGCTTGCTGGCCATTTTTATTTCCTCCGTACAAAACCACGACTAGGGTTCTTTCGACTACAAATGTATAGACTCTCAGACCTGAAACCCATTTCAATTCCACCAATCCGTCAAATCGATTGACATATCCGAAATGTCCGACCTCTTCGATCCGTTCCAATCTCCCCTCAATGAGAGAACGAACCGCTTCGGTCTGTTCGAAGAACCATTCTTTAAATTCATTGGACCACAAAATCTCATATTTCATGGCCTTTCCCTCAGTGTACGGTATACCGAACAGTTCGTCAACTTGACCGAAAACCAATGCCGGAATCCGATACTCGGACCCACCAGGAAAGGCCAACCCTGATTTAAATTCAATTCGAGCCAATTCATGCCCGGACATGGGCAAGAATCCCACCAAAACTGTCCAAACTTTAGACAGCGGTAAAGCCGGTGACCCGCGGCCGGGGCTGAAAACGCATTGAACGGGGGGACGGGGTGGCACGCCTTTCGCTACATACCCTGCAAAGAGGTAAGTTCGATGAGAGCATTCCAGTTTTTCAGTTTAATCATGATGCTGATGGCCGCAGCCTTTACCTGGAGTTCGGTCGCATCCGCCGCAACGAAAGTCCACGTGCTTGAAAACGTCGATTCGAAAGACGCGAAACTCATCCACGACCTGATGGTCGAAAAAGGCTACATCGTCTCGGACAAACCGATGTTCACCGAAAGCGACAAAACGGTCGTGATTACGAAAACCGTCGCCACCGAAGTCGATCAACCCTCCGTCCAAGTCGAAGTCATGAAAATGGACCGAACCGCCCATCTTCCGAAATCCATTTATAGCCTGAAAGTACCGACGAGCGACGTCGCGAAGGCGCTCAAACGCATGCCTTCTTCGACCGAGATCAATGCCGTTCAGGCCGAATCGCCACTCTCTTCTAACTAGGAATTAGCCGCTGGCGTTTCACTCGCCGATCCCGGCAGAGTCGTCGACTGCCCCTTTAAAACCAAACGCAATTCGCCGGCACCCTTCGGTCCCTGAGGACGGGGGCCCTTCGGCGCGCGAGGCTTGTCGTTACGACGTCCGTTTTCACGCGGAGGACGCGGAGCTCGTTTCTCGGGCGCAGGAGCATTCGGATCACGAGGTGCACCGGCGTCCCGACGCTGGAACTCCCCGCGAGGAGCATCGCTGCGAGGACGACGATCATTGCCTCCGCGTCCGCCATCACGACCCCCGCTCCGATCACCTCTGCCTCCATCACGACCGCCGCCGCGACCCTTGCCGCGCCCGCCACGACCAAAACGATCGTCATCACGTCCATGGTGATGCGCGCTCCGGCTTTCTTGAGTCGGAAAATATTCGACCAAATAAAAATGCCCTTCACGTTCGGCAAACGATTCCGGAACCTTCTCGGTTTCGCTGCCCTTCAGGGCGACGACGACCCGCTTGACGCGATCAATACGCGAGCTCGTCATGTCGACGGCGTTTTTGTAAAACGCGATTTTGGTCTCGTCGGCAAGCTTCAGCTGTTCGTTGATCGCAGTCTGAGCTTCCTCTTCGGTCTTGCCTTCGGCCAACAAGGCGGCCTTCTTCGCCATCGCTTCTTTTAAGGTAAATCCTGAAAATTCGGTAATCGTCTTCATGGCTTCAAACTCTAGGTTAGTTCAGACGCAGGGTCAATCCCAAACGATGCTCGGGCAAGCCCCGATATTCGTAACTCAGGAGGACATTTCGGCTGAGTTCGAGCCCTAAACCGCCCGTGAATTTGCGTTTTAACCACACGTCACCTTGGCCGGTCAGATGAAATCCGTAGGCCGCCGTCAATTGAAGAAAGCGCGAGTGAATCGAAATTCCCGGTTTGATCGTTCCGTTTTTGTCCTGGAGGTGATAGGCCGCATCAACCACCAGATCCAGCGACGAAACCACCGAATAGGTCAGCCCGGCTGCAATGATATGAAGACCGTGGGTGAAATCCGGAACCTGCAATCCCCAACGCAAGTCAGGAGTAATGGCCCCCAATGCTCCGATATCGAAAACTCCGTCGCCGCCTTCGGTGCGATGATGGCCCGAAACGCCGAGCGACCAGGGCCCGATTCGTCCGGCGATTCCCCAGTTGATTCGGCCGTCCCCTTCGGGCTCCGGATTTTCCGAAAACTGCGAGTACTCGAGACCGGCGCCCAGAAGGCCGTTTCCGACCAAAATTCCGCCCGATCCGCGCAATTCACTAAAGTGATCATCAAAGCTCGCCAGGCCACCTTGCAACTTGAGACTGCGGTTCAAAACCAGGCCCGCCGGGTTTTCGCCCGAAAGACCGTCCCAAAAACTGGGCGATGACACGCCTTGTCCATTTGAAATCATGCTGTTTTCTTCGGGTCCGAAGCCCCAAGCCCAGGTTGGTTGGATTTTGACTGCCATTCCCAATACGACGAGGAAAACCAAAATGCGATTCATGAGAAAAGCTTACCGAAATAATTTGAGAAGTTCTACAAAATCGCTATAATAATTGAATAGCTATGAGCATGGTTTATTTTATTCCCTCTTCTCAACGCAAGATCGCACTCGCCGCTGCCCAGGCCGACGACGAACCCGTTTTAGTCATCGGCGGAGCGGGAACCGGCAAAGGCGCGCTCGCGAAATGGATCCACCAAAACAGCCCTCGCGCGGCACAACCGTGCGTGATGGCGACCCGCGAGCGCACGCTCTCGGAGCAGCTTCGCGACTGCAACGGCGGAACGCTGATTATCGACGACATCACGAATTATCCGATGTCCGAGCAGCTCGTGCTTCTCAATTTTCTGAAAAACAAATCGGTCCCGCATCCGAGCAAAAGCGGCCCCTCAATCGCCGTTCCGATGATCGTCAACGTACGGATCATCGCGACCTCGGTTCCGCAGATCGATTCGCGCGCGCGCGCCGGGATGTTCAATGACGAACTGTTATTGCGCCTGAGCAAGAATCGCATCGAAATGCCGAATCTGGCCGAACGCGAAGACGAGTTCGAAGACATCGCGATGGGGATCTTAAGCGAAATCACCCACGAGCTTCATAAGGAATACATCAAAGGCTTCAGCGAAACCGCATGGCGCAAGCTTCGCGAATACGACTGGCCGGGCAACTTGCGCGAACTGCGCAACGTGCTTCGCATGTCGGTCGTCGCCTCCGAAGGCGAGCGCGTCGATTTGAAAGATCTTCCCGACTTCGGGCACGATAAGATCAACTTCCAGGCGACCCGTTCCGAGTTCGAAAAGATTTATCTGAGCGAGCTTTTGAAAAGCTTCAATCACGATCTCGACAAGACCGCCCGCGCGGCCCGTATGGAACGCATCACGCTGCTCGAAAAGCTGAAGCGTCTGGGGTTGATGCACTAACGGCAGTCGGCCGCTTGAGCGAGCTTCGGCACCCACATTCCCAAATAAACCGAGCCTAATTGCGGCTCGATCGCCATGGCCTGGTACTGCGATTCGATCGACGAGTTGATTTTTTCGAGCGAAACGGTTTTTCCGACACAGCCCCAAATGGCCCAGCTGTTTTGAGCGGGGCTGTGCGAATCCTTCGGCAGAAACCCCGGATCGATCGAATTCACGTTCGTCTCGTGGATCAAAACGCTCAAAATCGGATTCGCCGCAACCGGACCGAAACTTTGATCGACGGGAATGTAATCCTGCCAGCCGGTCGATTCCGAATCCCAGGTGTTTTGATGAATGAAGATCATCCGGTCGTATTTTTGGGTCGCCGAGGCGTCGATTTTCGAGAGCCATTGAAATTCGGGCGTTTTCAGAAGCGCCGGATTTTTCATTTTCAAAATCGCGTTTTTCATCTCGACGAGCTTCGAGAGATAAAAATCCATCTCGGACGGATGCGCTTCGCCGTATTGACTGATCCCCTCGCCCGAATCTCCGCCCCGGATTTTCAGGTCGAACGCGGGTTGGCTTCCCACCCAGCTTTTTTCGAAATAGCGTTTCAGCTCGGGGGTCGAGTCGATCCACTTCATGCTGATCGGAACGTAAAGCGTGCGGGACCTCAGATCATGAACGACACCGTCGCGACCTTTCGCCTTCGGGTCGAGCGCCCGGTAAAATTGATCGACGAAGCGCTCGATCGTTTCGGGCCGATTTTCGGGCACGGGCAAGAAACTCGATTTCGCGCCATCGACGAATGCGTTCCAGCGAGTGTCGTCCAGACGAGCGCGATTTTTTTCAATACACGCAAGGCTCGATTCGACCCGATCGAGCATGCGCCCGAAATCGGGCACTCGGTTTTGCTGTTGCAACCCGCGCGCAAGTTTGATCTGAAAATGCGCTTCACGCAAAAAAGCATCGAGTTCGTCGCGGGTCGAAACGCGCTCGCCCGTTTTCAGCACCGCGCTTTTAGGAATCTCGGCCTCGTGAACCGATTTTTCATCGGCATAAAGCACTCGGACGACGTGAGATGAAGCGTTCGATGAAGCATCGCCTAAAATTACCACCCGCGAATAGGGTGGCACTCCCTTCGCCCGCGAGATTCGCGCAATCGGCGGATGCGCCAAATCTTGCATCGATGAAGGAAGACTTTTCGTGCAATCGACGGAAGGACAGGCCGGAGTCTGAGCCTGGGCCTTGGGTTGAATCCGGTTCACTTCTTGCAAAATTTGATCGGCCCGCTGAAGCTCTTGACCTTGGGCCGAGATCGCGCCGGAGATCGCGCCGGAGACTCCACCGACGATCCCCAGAAAAAATAAAGCAATTACCACAAGGCCTCCGAGACTTGCTCTCGAAGCGTCTCTTTTGAAATCCCCTTGCTTAAGTAACGAGTGCATCCCGCGCTCAAGGCTTCTTGCTCTTCGGCGGCGGTGGGTTCACTGTTCGTGACGGCGAAGATCGGCGTACTTTTTTCGAATGCGCGGATCTGGCGAGCGGCCTCGATTCCGTCCATGTCTTTCATCTGAAGGTCCATTAAAATCAAATCGAATTTTTTTGCGCGGCATTTTTCGATCGCATCGGGTCCGCTCATCGAGAATTCGATCTTCACGGGGAGCGCCTTAAAGTAATGGCCCATGAGCACGCGGTTGATCTCGGCGTCGTCGACCACGAGTACGGATTTTGAGGCGCGCGCGACGGGCTTTGAGGATGGCGAGGTCGACGGTGAGGCCGACGGCTCTGAAACGCGGGCCGAGGTCGGCAAAGACATCGGCACCGACGCGGTTTTCAGCCCTTCGGCGACCCGATTCACGAACTCGGCAAACGAAGGGAGTACGGTTTCGCATTTTTGAAAAAGCAGTTCATATTCGCGAAGGGTGGCGTTTTTCGACTCCAACTCGGCCCGAGCCTGTTGGATGAATTGTTCGAGTTGTTTGCGGGTCTCTTCGAGCTTGAGGGTAAACGCGTCCATGTGCAAAAAAAGGTATCACGCGCGTTTCGGAAGCGCAACTTGCGGCAGCTCTTCGGCCGTGACCGGAACCCACCGCAATTGGAAGCGCGGATGGTATTCCCCGCCCGCATATCGGTTACAGCAATCGGCGCAGGCCGCGGCTTTCAACCGTCGCCGGACCCAGATCCGGTTGTCGCATTGATCGCAGACGTAACAGTGTTTGAACGGCCGGTGACGGGGAACGGGATTGTAACGGCTGACGCCGATTTCTTCCATTTTTTCGTGAAATTCGGCGGTATGGCCGTAAGGCTTGCGGCAGACCCAAAGCCAGTAATGAATCATTTCGTGGCCGATCGTATCGCGCACGAGTTTTTCGGGGTCGTCCTCTTCGAGCAGATAGGATGCGACTTCGATCACGGGTTTTTTTCGGTTCGGTGTGAACCGCCCGGCCGTCGTCTGCAAGCGCGAGTTCCAGCGCAGTTCGGGCACCGGCAATTGCCCCCGAAACGATCTTAAATTCCAGTCCGTGAATACGCGCACAAGGTCGATGTTCGTCATCCTTTTCCAAGGATAGAGAAATCTTATTTATTAAACAATCTGTGTTTATTTGACGCTGGCAACACCGCGTCCGAGCACCGATCCCACCCGGCAAAATTTTCTTACTGTGAAAATCGGATCAACGTCGCCCCGGTCGAACCGGCGTCCTGATATTGGGCGACGAAGTTCGTGGTCTTCAACATTTGCCTAAGACCCTCGCGAAGCGCGCCCGTTCCGAGCCCGTGAACGATCGTGACCTCGTTTTTACCCGAGCGAAAGGCCTGATCGATGTAGTTCATCGCCGTCCGCATCGCCTCGTCAAGGCGTTGACCGCGAATGTCGATCTGATCGGCGACCGGGCCCGTGCTCGCGGTTTGGACCGAAACGTTCTTCGCCTGGCCCGCCGATGCGCCCGCCTTCGCACCCAAGACGGTCTTTAACTCGCGCTCGGATAAAACCTCCATTTCGACCGGATATACGGTGACGACGAAGGCCTTTCCGAAGGCCGAGCTTTGCTGCACTCCCAGAGCGACCCGCGCCTTCTTGCCGTCCCAATCGATGACCTCGCCCACGTTCTTCCATTTCGGAACGCGGACCCAGATGCCTTTTTCGAATTTCGGCTGCGCCGGGGTTTCGGCTTTTTCGAGCGCTTCACCCAACTCGGGCGCGGCCTCGGTCACGGCGGTCTCGATGCGCTTTTCACCCTGTTCGAAAGCGTCGTTCAGCTCTCTTCGAAGCTCGTCCAGTTGCTTGTGGGTCTTCGTCGATTGAATTTTTCTTAAAGTCTCGCGCACTTCGATCTGGGCCAGCTCTAAAACGTGCTTCAGTTTTTGGCGCGCCTTTTCGATCGATTCGGCGGCGGTCTTGTTCACCTTTTCTTCCCATTCAAGCTTTAACCGCTCGGCTTCGTCGCGCAGCTGGTTCGCCTCGCGTCTCGCTTTTTCGACTGTTCCGAGCTGAGCCTGAAGCTGCTCGATGACGGCCTCGAACGCCTGGTGCTCTTGACCTAAAAACGATCGCGCTTTTTCCAAAATCGGTTTCGGCAACCCCAGCCGCTCGGCCGTTTCGAGCGCGCGTGAACGCCCGGGCGCGCCAAATACGACTCGATACGTAGGATGCAAGGTCTCTTCGTCGAAAAGAATGCTTGCGCTCAACACGCGCACATCGTTCATGCCCATCGCCTTTAAGCGTGGATCGTGCGTCGTCGCGACCAAGACCGCGCCCTCTTTCGCCAAAATCGTTTCGACGAAGGCCAAGGCGAGCGCCGCCCCTTCTTCGGGGTCGGTCGCCGAGTTCATCTCGTCGACCAAGATCAAACTTTGTGGGCCCAATCCGTCCAAGATGCGTTTCATCTTCAGCACGTGCCCCGAAAACGAAGAAATATGCGCCTCGATCGACTGCGGGTCGCCCAGGTCGACGAAAAAGCGATCGAAAAACGGAACGAGGAGCTTGCCCGTCCCCGGATAGAAAAACCCGGTCCGTGCCGCCACCGCCGAAAGGCCGAGCGTTTTCAGTAAAACGGTTTTTCCGCCCGTATTCGGGCCCGAAAGCAGAATCATGCGCTGGTTCGCCGAAAGTTCGAGCGTGTTGCGCACGACCTTCGACTCTTCCATGCTCCAAAACAAAACCGGGTTGGCGGTATCGTGCAAAACCCATTCGCGGTTTTCGCTGATCTGAATCGGCTTTCCGCCGTAATGAGTGGCGATCCGCGCGCGGGCCTGAACCGCGTCCCAGTACGAAACGACCTCGACCGAAGCGCCGATCACGCCGACAAAGGGCTGCACTTGGCGAGCGATGGCCGTGAGGATGACGAAAATTTCTTCCGAGGTCTCGGCCTCTTTACGACGAAGCTGCGACTGAAGCTGCTCGACTTCTTTGGGCTCGATAAAAACCGTCTGTCGACTGACTGAAAGTTCGGTCACACGGCCGTCGACCTTGCTTTGATCGGAAACCTTGACGGGCAACACGTATCGTCCGTCGCGCACGTCGGTAAAACTTTCTTGCAAAACCCCTTTAGCGCCGTAATCCCGCAACAGCGATTCCATCCGCGACGAAATCGCGCGCTTCAGTTCGCGCGTCTGGCTCAATAGCGATTGCAACTTCGGCGAGGCTTTTTCGGAAAGCTCGCCGGCTGGCGTGACCACGCGATCGATCGCGCGCAGGCATTCGTGCGGGTCAAACAGAAGCGAAAGCGCCTGCTTGAAGTACCGACCCGCGTGCTCGTGCGGAAAATGGCTCCATGAATCGAAGCAATAAAGCCAGGCTCGGATTTTCACCCACGCATGCACTTCGAGCACGCCGCCTTTTTGCAGGCTCTCCAGCTCTTCATGGATTTCTTCAAGATCGCGCAATGGCCCCCAAAGCGCCTCTCGATCGATCAAAACATGCGCCTCGTGTGTCTCGGTCTGAAGCTCGCGCGCTCGATCGGGAGTCGAAGCGAAGCGCTCGCTTTCCGTAAGTGATAGAATTTTCGCTTTTCCGTAGGGCGTACGAGCGCCCTCAGCCGCGCGTTTTAAAAACGCGGACCAGTCGAGATCATCAAGTTTCCGGGACGGATTTTCCGGCTCCATGGTGCTTTTCAAGGTAGCACGAAAACCGTTCGAGCGCATGGCGTTGAGGCTCAAATCCCACTTCTTTTTTAGCTTCTTCGAGGGTGACCCACTTGAATTCGGTCATTTCGCTCGGATCGAGGTGAATCGTAAACGAAGTGTGCGTCAGAACCAGGCCGAACGCGTGCTCTTCGGCCTTTCCCCATCGTCCGTCGAAAAAATGAGAGTACTCAAGGTCGATCCAGGTCCCTGCGTCCATGGGAATCTGAGTCTCTTCTTCGGTTTCGCGTTGAGCGGCCTTCAGAAAGGACTCGCCCTTCTCGACGCCTCCGGTGACGGGGTGCCAGCCGCCGCCTCGCGCGGGGATCAGCTTAAAGAGAAGCACCTTCGGATCATCGTTTAGATCAGCAATCCATACCTGAACTTTTCGATACATGCTCAAACGGTTTTATCACTGTTTGATCAGAAAAAGTGATTTCTTTTTCATGTATCGGGCCGAGACAATCTTAAAGAGATCGGCGGAACGATCGATGCGCGAAAAATAATCGGCCGGATCTTCCGCCGTGCCTTGAGCCTCATCGTCGGCCATCGCATTCGGATCGCGTCCGTTTTGATCGCCGAATTTCAAATCCTTCAAGCTTTTATCCATGCCGGCCGAACCGCCCGCGCCATAACCTTTTCCGTTCGCGCCGTCGGCGCCACCGCCGACGTAAGCCAAACGAGAATCGTCACCGTTCGCGGCACCCGAGGTCGAAGCGCCGTTTTTTGAGGCCGCATCGTCGCCGGAGCCCGAGAGACTTCCGACGGAAAGACCGTCACCGCCGCCTGCGCCGCCAGCCGACGCTCCGCCAGAACCGCTGCCGCCCGAACTTCCGTCGTTCGAACCGCCGCCGAAATCCAACGCTCCCAGATCCGTTCCGCTTCCGGTCGGGTCCAAGCCTCCGGTACCGCTTTGAATCGCTGCGGTATCGGGTTGCGTGCCGCTGCCGCTTCCGCCGGTCGTGCCGCCGTCTTCACCCGACGCGCTGAAACCCGAATCCACGCCGTCGAGATTTCTCGCCGTATTCAACGCGTTTTCGGCGATCTGAAACCCTCCGGTCGCATGTTCAGCCGCGTCGTCGCCGATCGAGGTAAACACCCGACAGGACGAAGGCGGGTCCGCGACCAAATGGCCACCCGAACAACAAGTCTTAAAGAGGTCTCCCGAACTCGGGATCGGAATCCCGTCGAGGCTCAAACACCCGTAACTCTGATACACTTTGGTATCGCCGCTCCCCAAGAAAGCGTGAGCGGACGGAAGCGAAATCCCAGCCATCAACAACACTAGAGAAATCATCTTTCCATTCTCCTCTTTTACCATTTTACGCCGTCCGGTTTGCTCGGAATGTCGATCTGATCGCAAACGCTCGAATCGCTCGTGCGATTTTGCCCACAGACATTGTGGCGAATCAGCTTTTCGATCACGGCCGGAACCCCGAATGCGTACGTGTAATTGGGGCGTCCCGGACAAACGATGTGCTTCACGGTATTGCCGCCGTTATGCTCGATCGTGCCGTTCGCGATGTTCACGCACGAATAAACGGTCGCGCTCTTGCCGTGGGAGCTCATGGTTTTTCCCATCAAACAAGCGGCCGTCTGAGCCGTCTTTTTCTTTCTCGAACGAAACGAAAGGAATCCGCCCGTATCCGCGCAGCTTTTCGCGAGGTTTTTCATCGTCGGGTCCGAGGCGGTCGCGTGTTTTTTCGCGTTTCGGGTGCCTCCGTTGTTTTGGAAGTCGAGCATCTGCCCGAAGATGTCGTCATACTGATCGAAAACGCCGTGATCGCCGTCCATGATTTCGGAAATCAGCATATTCGGGATCGTCATCCCATTCGTCGCCAGCTGAGCCACGACCAATTTACAAATGCGCGCAACCGGATCGCTGATGGACAAATTTCCTTTTTTACATTTATCGATCAAGCTTTCATCGTCCTTCGTCTGCTGGCAGACCGTCTTTTCGCTTTCCGAAAGGCTTTGATTCAATTGAGCCATGTCGTTTGCCAGCTTTTTCACGTCGTTGGTCATGCCCAAGTCGCTGATGACTTCGTTCAAATTCGTCAGGTTCGCATCCAGCTTGTGAAACACGTCGTAAGCCTTCTTACGAATCAACCAGGGATAAGCGCCCTGAAGGTACGAAATCCAAAGCGAGCCGTCCTGATCGCCTTCATATTTGATCGTCACCTTTCCTTTGGTACCGGTATCGATGACCGGAGGGTTTCCGCACGAGCGCGGGGTTTTCGAAACCGATTCGGAGGTGATTTCGAAATCGTCGTCGCTTCCGTTATTTTGCATTTTCTGTCCGACCAGGCTGCACATCGCGTATTGCATCTTGGGCCCGACAGGCTTGTCGGGACTGCTGTTGTTCAGATCGAGATTGTACCCGCTGTAAAAACCGTAGATCTTCATGCTGAGGAGGTTTTTCACCTTATCCTCGATGTCTTTCCTTAAATCGGTACACTTCGGAAGAATCGCCTGACAGACCGACGCCGGATCGGCATTCATCACCTTGCCGTTCGAGCCGATACAAGGAACGGAAATCGCGGCCGTCGCCCCGATGCTCCCTACACCGCTGACGCCGCCGATCCCTGAACTCGGGCCTGAACCCAGGCCCGAGCCACTGCCGGCCGGCGTAAGTTGGGACGGTTGTGGCCCGGCATGCGCAGCGACAGCCCAGGTGAATCCCCCGAATAACAGGACAAGGCTCATGGCCTGACGAAACTGGATGTTCATACTTCCCCCCGGAAACAGAATCCCTATATTTCTAATTTTAAACGGGCGCGCTATAATGATCAATATGAGAAGATTTTTTAAACTTTTTGTGTTTACTCTTGCGATGATCTTAATTGAAACACCTCAGGTCCGGGCCGACGGCAGCTACTACGATCTACTGAAAAAGACCAAGAATCCGAGTACTTCCGAAAAAAGCAGCCTTCGCCACCGGGCGCACGAAGAACGGCGGCGGCGGATGAACGAACTCTCGCAGGGGAACCTTCAAGACGCGCAAAGCACGACTTCGGGCCATTCATCCGGCATCGCGGACGATCAGGATGCCGACGATTCCGCGTCCGATTCGACGCCGCAACGGCGCCGTTCCGAGCCGGTCTATCACTCCGACACGCCTTCGGTGAAAGTGAATCCCGGCGATACCGAAGCGTTGGTCTTTCCCGGGGACAGCGCGGAATCGCCGCCCCCGAAGAAAAACAAATGAATCAGTTTTTGGACAGGTTTTTAGGATGGTTGGACGACAGCCAGTCGGCCATGATGTTCAGCGACTCCTGAACGTGCGGATCTTCGAGCCATAACTGCTCGCGACCTTTCGCGGTCGTGGCCTTTTTCTTGCGCTCTTTGATCTTGTCTTTGTCTTCGTCCGACTTCTTCAGAATATCGGCGACTTTGACCCAACCGTCGTTCTTCTTCGCTTCGTCGAGGTCTTTTTGGATTTCTTGGAAGTCCTTGTTCTTCTCGACCCGTTTCGCCGATTTTTCGCTCAGTTCTTTGATCAGATCGTTGCCCACCGGCATCCAAGCTTCGCTCGGAGTTTTCGACTGAGCGTCCGAAAGATTGATGAACGGCTCGGTTTTCGCGGGCGGCAGGGCGTAATCCATGAATTTCTCGCCCATGTCGTCCGAATCGAGGTAGGTCGGCATCTTGATGTCGGTGGCGACGCCCAGGTTTTGGGTCGAGACACCGGCCGGCAAGAAGAACATCTGGGTCGTCAGCTTCATCGCGCCCAAGTTCAACGGAAGTGGGTTCAACACCTGAACGCTTCCTTTGCCGTAGGTATGGTCTCCGCCCACGATCAGCGCGCGATGGTAGTCTTTCATCGCTCCGGCGAAGATTTCGGAAGCCGAAGCGCTCTGACGGGTCGTCAGCAACATCAGCGGGCCGCTATAATCGACCTTCGGGTTTTCGTCCGAAAGCACGTCGCGGTTTTTCTTGCCGTCTTCGGTCGCCACGACCGGGCCGGTCTTGATGAAAAGCCCCGCGATCTTCACCGCGTCCTGAAGCAATCCGCCGCCGTTGGTCGAAAGATCGATGATCAATCCGTCGACTTTCTTCGTCGTCGCTTCGTCCACGAGGCGTTTCATGTCGGTGTAACAATCGCGCGCGTTTTTATCGGATCCGCCGTAGAACGACGGAAGGTCGATGACGCCGATTTTAAAATTTTTACCGCCGACTTTGCGCTTGATATAGGTGATCTTCGCGGCCTGCTCTTTCATGTCCACCTTGTCGCGGACGAGCGTCACTTTAAACGTATTCGGCTTCGTGCCCTTCTGGCGAACGACGGTCAGGACCACTTTCGTGCCTTTTTTACCGCGAATCATCTTCACGACGTCCGAAAGGTCCATGTCGATGATGTTGACCGCTTCTTTTTTATCTTGGGCCACGGCAATGATCTTGTCTTTCGGTTCAAGCGCGTGGGCGCGATCGGCGCTTCCGCCCGGCATGATTTCTTGAACGATCGTATAGCCGTCTTCGGAGCTAAGCGATACACCGATGCCTTCGAGCGAGAGGTTCATGTTGATGCGAAACTCCTCAAGCTGCTCGGGCGACATGTAATCCGAGTGTGGGTCGAGCGCGTGCGCGAACGATTCGGCGAAGAGGTTGATCATCTTCGACTGATTCATCTCCTTCATGCGCTTGACCGAAAGCTGGTAACGTTTCTTCAGCTGTTGTTTGGCCTTGTCGAGCTTCACGTCGCCCGCCATGATCGTCGCGATCTGGGTTTGGATCGCGGAATCGAGAATTTTTTTCTTTTGATCGAGGTCGTCGGCGTACTCACGCTTCTTCGAATCGGTTTGGTACTTCGCGCTCTGATCAAGAACGAATTTACCCTTCAGCTTTTCGTCCACGAGCTTCTGGTTTTCTTGCGCGCGGTCGACCAAGGTCTTCGACACTTCGTCGAGGGCGGCGCAGTTGCCGTTTTTCATCGTGGTGAACAGATCGGTCAGCTGGCCGCGGACTTTCTTCACGTCCGACTTGAACAACAATTGCTTGTTGGGGTCGATGAATTTGAGGAACAGGCTGACGGTGTGGTCCTTCACGTCGTCGTTCAGGCGATTGACCGAAAAATGGTTCGCGAGGAACACGTTCATCAACGCGGGAACGCTTTGGCACTGAAGCGTTTGCGCCTGAGCGCCGGAAAAGATCATCAATGAAAAAGCGGAGAGCAAGAAAGCAATTCGAGTGGTTTTCATCATATCTTTTGAGTGTCCGCCTTTTTGAAGGCTAGCGCAAGACTTCCGTCATCACTCTTCCTTCGGATTGACTCGGCGGAATCACGTTTAGCACCGACGAAAGCGTCGGCGCGATGTCGACAACGTTCGCAATTTGACGGTACACCCCCGTCTTGAATCCGCGACCCCAGAAAATCAGCGGGACATAACGGTCGTACGAATAAAAAGTCATATGACTGACGGGATAGGAATCCGCGTAAAAATAAGGTTTGAGAATAATCAGCACATCGGCGCTGCGCCGATGCAAAGTTCGGTCTGCAACGCGTCCATATTCGCCGGGCGGGACTTTTCGACCGATTAAAATATCGTCGCGTGACCAGACTTGCTCGATAAAAGATTCTTTCAAGAGACGCTTGCGCACGGTCGCGGTCGCTTCAGAAGGAGTCAGCTTCGCGTTCTTCAGCGCCTCGCGATTGAAGTATAACCCGAACTCTTCGACCGCCTGAATCCATTTTCCTCCCTCGGGCTTTCCGTAAGCGTCGCGCATAGCCTCTTCGGCCAGTTTCGGCACGAGTTTTTCGCCCAGGTTTGCGGCTTCGACGCGATCCAAGGGCAGCGCTTTCGGGTTCGGAACCATTCCGTGGTCGCCCGTCAGTACGATGAAGACGTTTTTCAGGCCGCCCGGAACGCGCGCCGCGATTTGTTTCAAAAAACCCGCGATCATCTGATCTTCGGCGATCGTCATCAGCTTCAGGTTCGGGCTGTTCGGCCCGAAACGATGGCCCAGGTAATCATGGCTCGACAGACTGATCGTCAACAGGTCGGTGTCTTTTCCGCGTCCAAGCTTCATCTCGTCGACGGCCTTCAATGCGAGGTCGAAGGTCGCTTCGATTCCGTATGGGGTCTGCAACCACTCTTTCGAGCAATATTGCATGTCTCGGTAAGGGCCCCATGAATAGCGCCGTTTCTTTTGCTTTTGAATTTCGTCGTTTTCTTTTTTCGCGAAATCGGGCAGCTGCTTTTCGTAAAAAGTGCTCGTGACCCACTGACAACTTCCGTAATCGAGCCACACCGTATGATCGGAGCGATGACCGCCCAACAGAATCGCCGCGCGATCTTTGAGTGACAGACTCACCACGCGGGACGGACGATCGACGTTCTTCAGTTCGTCGCCAACCGTGCTCGCATCGAGATTGTGGGGAGAAAGCCCCATTTCGGCGCCAACCACCACGCCGTGGCTTCCGATGATTTTCGTGCCATCGTCTTCGACGCAATAGGTTTCTTTTTTCTTCTCGCGATTATACCAATAGTTCGCGGGGATGCCGTCGCGGTAGGGGTAAGCGCCGGTCAGGATTGCGGCGTGTCCCGGGCCCGTCATGTTCTGAAGTAATCCGTGATCGGCGAGCGGAAAATAAGCGCCCTTTTCCATCAGCAGCCGATATCCGCCTGAATTCGCAGTCGGCGCGATGAAATCGTTTTTGAATCGCATCAAATAATCTGCGCGAAATTGATCGACGACGAGGACGATTCCCAATCGATACGGCATCGCCGCCCAGCCCGAAATCGTCACGAAAAGCCCCAAACAAACAGCGAGTGAAAATGTTCTCATCGCACCAGCTTATAAAAAACTGCAGTTTCAATAGGTTAGGATTTGATGAGGATTCAATGGAAGCGCTTGATTTCGAACTTGATTAAGCGCGTCATTTTAGTTACATTGAGTTCCTATGAAAACCGCCACAGCAGTGTCGGGCTAGAGAGAAAATGAGAGAATTTTCTGCTCGGGGCCCGTAAAGAGCTTCGAGCAGAATTTTTTTGATTCTCAATCTCTCCTCAAGATTTGGTACTCAACCCCCCATCCAAATCATCAATATAAATAATCAAGATCTATCTTTAAAACTGATCCATTTCTCGTTATTGATTTCCCACTCGATTGCGAGGGGGAAATATGGTTCGGGATTCATCATTCAAAGCTCTTTTCATCGCCGTCGGAGCCGTCGCTCTGACCGCATGCGGTTCGCAAACGGCGCCGAAGCCGGTCGTGGAAGCGATTTCGACGGCACAAAGCGATTCGCTCGGCATCGCCGAAGCCCATCCTTCTAAAATCATCGGCGACAACGACCTCGTCAAAGTGAAGGTCGACGGATCCAACCTCGATCCGGCCTTGCGCGGAACGATCGATGCTTTCGGGTTGGTCGTCATCGATCAAAGCGGCGCCTGTACCGGAACGCACCTGGGGAACGGTTACGTCTTGACCGCCGGGCATTGCTTTTTAAGCGAGGCCGTTCCGACGCCTCAAAGCGTCTCGAATGCCGATTGTTCGACGGTAAAAGTGGCTTGGGGGTTTCGCGGTTCTCCGGCTACCGGAAATGCGAAACCGTTGACCACCCTCATTTCTCAGTGCACTCAAATCGTGTACGCCGAATTGAACCCGCAACGCGATTTCGCGATCTTCAAGGTCGATCACGCGCCCGCAGCCAAAATCGCCATTTCAGTGGACCGAAAACGCACTGCGAGCAACACCAAGCTGACGATTTTCGGGTATCCGCAAGCGCGTCCGCTGGAGTGGTCTCAGTACTGCTCGTTACGGACTCATCCTTCATTGGCTTTTGCGGTGTCCAACTTGACCACTTCCCGCTTCTACTATCAATGCGATACCGAAGCCGGAAACAGCGGAAGCGCCGTTTTAGGCGTCACTTCGTCCGGAACCGTGAAGGTCGTCGGCGTGCATGACGGAGCGGTCATGTCGGATTACAACGTCGGAACCTATATGTACGACATCCGTAAGACCTTAAAGGCCAAAGGCTTCGACTTGGACCAAGCCACGCACGCCAACGCCTTCACGATCTAGCTTTTTTCGTTTTCATTTCGGCGGGTTTGTTTTAACTTGGCCGCTATGCATACCATCAAGATTCGCGAAGTTTCGGGCAAAAAAGGCACGTACGAGTTCATCGACGTGCTCTGGAAGATCTGTAACCAAAAAGAATATCCGCAGTGGGTCCCGCCCCTGCGCCTGTCGGTTTACGAAAACCTCGATACCGAAAAAAACCCATTCTACAAACGCGCTCAGCTTCAGATGTTCATCGCCGAGAAGGACGGAAAACCGGTCGGACGGATCGCCGCGATCGAAAATAAAGGCCATAACGAATTTTACAACGACAAAACCGGGTTTTACGGTTTTTTCGAGTGCATCAACGATCAAGAAGTCGCCAACGCCCTTTTTCAAGCCGCCGAGAAATGGCTGAAGGCTCGCGGCTTGACCGCGATGCAAGGACCGATGAATCCGTCGACCAACCATGAATGCGGCTTGCTCGTTCGCGGGCAAAGCCAGCATCCGACGATCATGACGACCTGGAACCCGAAATACTACGAAGAGCTGCACGACGGCTACGGCCTCGGAAAAGCCAAGGACCTCGTGGCCTACATCGTGGCGCGTGAGAAAAACGTCGGCCTGCCCGAGAAAGTGCAAAATTACGTCAAGCGCCTGCGCTCTGAAAACTCGCGGGTCAAGTTCCGCGACTTCAACGTGAAGGATTTCGAAGGCGAAGTCTCGCGTTGTTTCGACATTTACAATGCCGCTTGGGAAAAGAACTGGGGGTTCTTCCCGATGACCGCCGACGAATTCAAATTCGCGGCCAAGGACATGAAAATGATCCTCGATCCGCGCATGGCCTTCGTCGCCGAAGTCGACGGAAAGCCCGCGGGCTTTATGCTGGCCATCCCCGATTACAACTACATCTTCAAACGCATCCCGAACGGAAAGCTGTTTCCGACGGGGATCTTCAAACTCCTGCTCGGCAAAAAACTGCTGAAGTCCGTCCGGATCATCACCTTGGGCGTGAAGCCCGAGTACCGGGGCAGCGGGATTTTCGCGCTCTTCACCTTCGAAGCCTTCGAACGCGCCCACAAGTTCGGCTACGTGGCCGGCGAAGCTTCGTGGATCCTCGAAGACAACGAGGCCATGAACAAGCCTTGGCAAGACCTGGGCGCCCCGCTCTACCGTCGCTGGCGGATTTACGAGAAAACTCTGTAATTTCATTCGAGTTTGCAGGCTTATTTTTAAATATCAATTGTTTAATTCGTTGACTTCGTGAGCCTTGGGGTTTATCCTTCGCCTCAGTTTATGCGATGGTTTTTGCTCCCCTTTTTCGCTGGAATGCTCATGCTCCCGACCGTACCGGTTCAGTCCGCGCGTGCCGATGCTGACGTCGGTCCTCCGCGCCGGGCGACTCCGCTGACGCCGTTGGAACTGATGGCGAACGACAAAGAAGAAAGTTCGGTCATCGTGAAGGCCGCCGATCGCCAACAGGCCCGTGAAGTTTTGGGCGACGACCTTTCCGCATTGAAGCCAAGACTGACCGACCTGGCGAACGCCCTGGCCTCGGACATTTTCAACCAGCCTGGTGATGCTTGCGAAGCCCGTGCGCTGAACACGCTTCAACACGCGGCCCAGGAGGCGAACCTCCCCGCGCAAGGCGATCAACTGAAGTCGATCTTAGTCGCGCTTCGCGAGAACGATCTGATCGACGACGTGATTCTGACCCCACTTTGGAAATCGCTGACTGCTTACGAACACACGCCGAACCTTTCACTTTCGACGGCGCACTCTTGTCCCACCGCTATTTTTTCCTCTATGGTCGGAAAACTGAAGAACCAATACCGAGATCATTACCGCAAAGCGCGCTTCCGCAAGGAAGTCCGAAACGAGCTTCGACAAAAAATGATCTCGCCTGAACTCGCCGCTTGGTTAAACGACCTCGAAGACTCGGGATGGGAGAAGGTTCCCTTTACCTTGAGTTCGGTGGCGACGACGGTGAAGTCGGTCAAAAATATTTACCTGACCGACGGTCAAACGAGCGGAAAAACGACGCTTGCCTCGAAGAAAAAAAAGAAAACGCATGGCTTGAGCTATCGCCTCGCTTTTTATCAAAAATACAACGCGACCCAGATCGACCTGATGGCGCAGGCGTTTTATCGCTTCAACCGCCGCATCAGCGCCAAAAATGTTTATCTGACCTACGACTTCAAGGGCGACGGGAGCGACACCGAAGTCGTTCACCTGAGCCTGACCGAACAGTACGACGTGGCCGTGAATCAGCTGCATAACGAATACGCCGACGTCATGGCGTCTTCGGAGCTGTTTCAGGGCAAGAAGATCGAATTCGAGGATCTCGTCTTAGGGGGCCTTGAAACGGGATACGTTCCGGCCCAGGCGTTGAATACCATCCTCAAAATCGACGATCGCTGGAATCCGCCGCAGGCGACCGGCTTTCGCAAGGTCATGACGATCATTCAAAAATACGGCGGGCCGTTGTTGATCCTAGTGCCGCCGCCGTTCAACATGATCTCGTCGTTGAGCTTGGTCCTCGTTCAGAGTGTGATCTTGAAGGATAAAAAAGAACCTGATCCGGTCAAAGAAGGGTATTCCATTTTTTAGGTAAGCCATGAAGTTGTTTTTGATCTTCACCGCATTTCTGTCGCTGACCTCGATCGCTCAAGCAAGCAAGCGTTTTACCGTGGTGACCCGCAACCCACACGGCAAGGCGGTCTTCAGCCAGGTTGAACTGCCTGGGCTGATCGACCCCGCCTACGCCGAAACCCCGGATTTCAAAATCGTGATCGGAAAAAATTCGACTCCGCTCGAATGGGCCAAGGCCTCGGACGACGACCGTCTTCGCGCTGCCAACCTACTCTATCACCTGACCTCGGCGAAGCGATTCTATCTCGACGTGCTTCACTCGGAAGAGGTCGCGCGGTTGGAACAAGTCATCGTTCGCATCGATTTCTCGAACTCGTTCGATAAGATCGGTCACTGGGCGAACGACGCGAAAGATCCGCAATTCAATAATGCCCACTCGATTCCGAAAAGTGATCCCGACGATCAGGTGGGAATCGACGGGACCCCTCAATGGAGCCGCGAGATCTGGTTCCGCCCGGCAAAGAGCATTCCGATGAAAGAGCTTCTAGCCGAGCTTCCGAAAAATCCGATGGCCGGTACCGAGCGAAGCATCCGCCAAGCGCTTTACCCCAGTTTGGCCCAACAGGGAGTCGCCTCCGTTCTGCCGTCGCTCTTCAGCTCGGACGCGATTGCGACCCCGGCCTTGAGCAGCATCACCCGTCAGGGCGGCACGATCCTCGCCATCGAAGGCGCGTTTCAAGTCATGCGCCTCGTGAACCGCGCGCTCTTGCCGCGAGCGTATTACCTCGATACCGCGATGGTTCCCGAAATCATCGATCACGAATTCTCGCACATCGCCTTGAGCGATTATCTGAACCCGACTCATCCCACGCCGGTCGTCGAGGGCATGGCCGATTTTTTCGCCGCTTCGATCGCGAACTCGCCCGAACTCGCGAAAAAAATCAAAGCCTACTCGAAAGGCCAGGGTAAGGACGGAAAGAAGATCAAAACTTTTTCGATCGAATACGATACGAACGCGAAGGCCACGGCCGATTTCGTATTGTCGATGCTTTGGGGAATCCGCGAACGGCTGGGGGCCGACGTCGCCACTCAGCTGGTGTGGGAAAGCCGGCATGACCTGAACACTTTTGACTCAACGCTCCGACGCGGGAATCATTCCCTGGTCGAGGCGCTTTTGAACGCCTGCGCACCGCAGCATCACATTTGTCAAAACCCTGAGTACGACCGGCTCCGTTTACTCCAGTATTTCAACCAAGAAATCGGGCTTTAAATCGCTCCTTCTTTCCAAATTTCTTGCGCAAAACGGCTCTCCCCAGTATGTATGGGCCCAGTCACAGCAACGCAAATGTAAGGAGAGAGAATTATGAAAAAAACGATCCATTCTTTGATCGCTCTGTTGATGATCGCAACCTTCCCGACGGTTCAAGCCCAAGCCGCCAATCTGACGGTCGAAAGCGCGATTAACCAACTGAATTACAAACTGAACGTCCAGTGGGACCAAAAAGATGCCGCCTTCAAACAGGCCGCCTTTAAAGATTTCACGAACCAAATCGCCGAGCTTCAAAAACAAGGCGTCTCGAACGACCAAATCGTCGCTGCGCTGAAATCGAAAATGCCGGACGCGCAAACCGCGAAAGACCTCGACACCCTGGCCGCTCAAGCGAAAAGCCAAGGCATGAACAGCCAGCAAATCAATCAGCTGGTGTTCCAATACATGCAAAAACAAGCGACCGGCGCATCGTGGTCGGACACCGCGACCTATGCCGTCGTCACTGTCGGCGTGATCGCGCTCGTGGCGGTCATTCTTCTGAGCGGCGGAAACGTCTACGTCGATAGCGGCTACGGCTACAGCGACGGTTACTGGGATACCTGCTACGACTACTATTACGGCTATTACTACGACTGCTACATCTATTATTAAGCCGTCGTTTTAAAA
>Ga0164242_10000286_pt1 | contig 62748 bp, 60 predicted proteins | sample OricomgcompostMG_FD_108783 | JGI IMG/M metagenome (GOLD analysis project Ga0164242, IMG submission 108783) | Miracle-Growth compost microbial communities from Emeryville, California, USA - Original compost - Miracle growth compost (MG) ...
GCCCGCTGCGGCACCGCGGTCAGTCCGTCCAATACCGCTCCTCTTTCCACGGGTCGCCGTGGTTGTTGTAGCCGTTGGCCTCCCAGAAGCCGGGCTCGTCGTGATCCATGATCCGCAGCCCGCGCACCCACTTGGCGCTCTTCCAGAAGTAGAGGTGGGGGACGAGGAGGCGGGCCGGGCCGCCGTGCTCGCGGGGCAGCGGGGCGCCCTCGTGCTCGGTGACGACCCAGGCGCGGCCGCCGGTCAGCTCTTCCAGCGGCACGTTGGTGGTGTAGCCACCGAACGAGTAGGCCATCGAGAAGGCGCCCTCCGGCTTCGCCGATTCGAGCAGCACGTCGACCGAGACGCCGCGGAAGCTGGTGTCGAGCTTCGACCACTTGGTCACGCAATGGATGTCGCAGGGGACGTCTTCGAACGGAAGGCGCGCGAATTCATCCCAGCTCCACTCGAGCTCGTTGCCGACCATGCCGTCGATGCGGAAGCTCCATTCGGCGGGCTCGACCCGCGGCGTCGGCCCGGCGGTTAGCACGGGGAAGCCGGTTTCCAGGTATTGGCCGGGCGGGAGCCGGTTGCCGCCCTGGCCGTGCGGACGACCGACGAAGCCGCGCGAGACGAACTCGGGTTTTTCAGCCGCCACCGGGCGACGATAGCGCGCGCTCGGCCAGCCGCAAGTCGGTCGGGGTGTTGACGTTGAAGAAGAGGCGGGCGGGGTCGCCAAACCGGGTGAGCTCGGGGTCGTCGAGTAGGCGCGGGGAGAGCGCCGCGACCGTGCGCCGGAGCGGCTCTTCGCGGGCGAGCGCGCCCTCCAGGGCCGGGAGCAGCGCGGGCGTCCAGCGCGCGACGAGCGGCTGCGCCTCGCCGCCGGGCGCCGGGACGACGAGCGGCTCGGGAGCCTCGGCAAGCACGCGGGCGAGCGCCGGCGGGACGAACGGGAAGTCGCAGCCGAGGACGACGAGCGGGCGCCCCACCTGGCGGAGCGCCGCGACGATCCCGGCGAGCGGATGCACCGGCTCCTCCGGCTCGACGATCACCGGCGTCTCTCCGCGCACCCCGCCGACGGTCGTCCTTTGGCCTGCCTGCCGGGCCGGGGGTCGACCGCTCGGGTCCGGCAGCTCCGTCCCTGACTTGACGACGACGACGGCCTCGAGGCCGGCCGCGGCGAGCGTCGCGAGCGGATAGGAGATCAGCGGCCGCCCCGCGAGCGGCGTCGTCGGCTTCGCGCCGCCGAGCCGGCTGCCGCGGCCGCCGGCGAGGACGACGCCGAGCGGCCCGGGGTCGGTCGCTTCGTTTCTTCCGTCCACTTGGCGATCCTCGCAGCACGCGGGTACGGCAGGGTGTGGACATGGCGAAGGCGATCGAGGTCGAGGCGGCGCGGCGGGAGATCCTCGCCCGAGTGGCGCCGACGGCGGCCCAGAACGTGCGGCTCGGCGAGGCCCTGGGACGGTGGCTGGCACTCGACGCGGTCGCCGACGGCCAGTTCCAGCCCTTCGACAACTCGGCGATGGACGGCTTCGCGGTGCGCGCCGCCGAGGTCGCCGGAGCCGGCCCCGGGTCCCCGGTGCCGCTCACCGTCGTCGACGAGTCGCGCGCCGGCCACCCGGCGACGCACGCGGTCAAACCCGGCGAGGCGATCGCGATCTCGACCGGCGCCGTGCTGCCCGCCGGTGCCGACGCCGTCGTCCGCGTCGAGGACACCGAGCTCGAGGCCGGGCACGTCCTGATCGGCGCCGCCGTCGCCCCCGGCGAGAACGTGCGCCGGGCCGGCGAGGACATCGCGGCGGGCGACGTGGTGCTGCCCGCCGGCACCGAGCTCGGCCCGGCCGAGCTGGGGGCGCTGGCGACGATCGGGCTCGACCCGGTCCCCGTCCACCGCCGCCCCCGGGTCGGGGTCGTGACCAGCGGCGACGAGCTGGTGCCCGCCGGCATGCCGCTCCGCCCCGGGCAGATCCACGACTCGAACTCGCAGACCGTTCCCGCCCTCGTCCGGCTCGCCGGCGGCGAGGTCGTCACGACCCGCCACGCCCCCGACAACCCGCGGGGGACCCGCGCCGCCCTGCTGCGGGCGCTCGAGGCCGACGTGACGATCGTCTGCGGCGGCGTCTCGGTCGGCGAGCACGACCACGTCAAGGACGCCCTGGCGGACCTCGACGCCGAGCAGGTCTTCTGGCGCGTGGCGCTGAAACCCGGCGGCCCGACCTGGTTCGGCGTCCGCAACGACACCCTCGTCTTCGGCCTGCCCGGCAACCCGGTCTCGGTGATGGCGACGTTCCTGCTCTTCGTCCGCCCGGCGCTGCTGGCGCTGTCCGGCGGCGGGCCGGGCGCGCGCCGCGTCACCGCCCGGCTCGGCGCCGACTACGAGAAGCCGACCGACCGCGCCCACGCCGCCCGCTGCCGGCTCGACCTGGACGAGCGCGGTTGGGTCGCGACGCCGCTACCGCGGCAGGGGTCCCACGTCCTCACCTCGATGATCGCCGCCGACTGCCTGGCGCTGATCCCGACCGAGACCGCGCTGCTCCGCGCCGGGGACGCGGTCGAGGTCGAGCTGCTGGACCGGGCTACCATGGGCCGATGACCGTCTCGGTCCGCCTCTTCGCGATCCTCCGCGAGCGCGCCGGGCGCGACTCGGTGGAGATCGAGCTGCCCGACGGCGCCACCGTCGGCGACGCCTTCGAGCGCCTCGCCGAGACGCCCGGCCTCGCCGACCTGGTCGCGCGGATGCCGCTGCGGATGGCGGTCAACCGCGAGTACGCGGCCGAGGGCGCGCCGATCGCCCCCGGCGACGAGCTCGCCGTGATCCCGCCGATCTCCGGTGGCGCGGGCCGCATCCAGGCGCGCGTCACCGACGAGCCGCTCTCCGCCGAGCGGCTCTCAGCCTGGGTCGGCGATCCGGGCGCCGGGGCGATCGTCACCTTCCAGGGGGTGACGCGGGAGGTCGCGAGCCTCGACTACGAGAGCTACCGGGAGATGGCCGAGGAGCGGATCGCGGCGATCCTCGTCGACTGCGCCGAGCGCCACGGGCTGCTCGCCGCGGCGGCCGAGCACCGGGTCGGGCGCGTCGCGCTGGGCGAGCCGGGCGTCGTCGTCGCCGTCTCCGCCAGCCACCGCGGCGAAGCCTTCGAGGGCGCCCGCGAGGCGATCGACCGGATCAAGGCCGAGGCACCGATCTGGAAGCGGGAGCTCGACGAATCGGGCCAGGGCGCCTGGGTCGAGGGCGCCGCCGCCCCGGAGGCTTCACGTTGATGGGCCGAAAACCGGACTATCTGACGGGTTTTCGGCCCATCAACATCGAGGTGGCGCGGTGAGTGAGCTGACGCACCTGGGGGATGACGGGCAAGCGCGGATGGTCGACGTGGGCGCCAAGCCGACGAGCGAGCGCCGGGCCGTCGCCCGGGCGCGACTGCGGATGGCGCCGGAGACCGCGCGCGCGGTCGAGCGCGGCGACGGGCCGAAGGGCGAGGTGCTCGGGGTGGCCCGGATCGCCGGCGTCCAGGGCGCCAAGCAGACCTCCAACCTGATCCCGCTCTGCCACCCGCTGCCGCTCTCTTATGTGGACGTCGCCGCGACGGTCGACGTCGAGGCGGGCCTGGTCGAGCTGCTCGCCGAGGCGCGCACGGTCGGCCAGACCGGGGTCGAGATGGAGGCGATGACCGCCGCCTCGGTCGCCGCGCTGACCGTCTACGACATGGTCAAGGGGCTGGAGCGGGGAGTCACGATCGAGGGCGTCGTGCTCGTCTCCAAGAGCGGCGGCCGCTCCGGCGAGTGGCGGCTCGAGGAGCCGAGCGAAGGCCTGGGCAGCGGCACGACGGTCGACACCGAGCCGGGTGGCAGGCCAAGCGCGGCGGCCGATACCGACGCCGCACCGAGCTGATGCGCGCCGCCCTCCTCACCGTCTCCACCAGCAAGGCGCGCGGCGAGGGCGAGGACACCAGCGGCGAGCGGCTCGCCGAGTTCGTCGCCGGGCTGGGACTGGAGGTCGCCGCGCGGGAGGTCGTGCCGGACGACCGGGCGACGGTCGAAGCGCGCCTGCGCCACTTCTGCGACGAGCTCGGCGTCGACCTGGTCCTCACCAGCGGCGGCACCGGGCTCACCCTGGACGACCTCACGCCCGAGGCGACCCGCGCGGTGCTCGAGCGCGAGGCGCCGGGGATCGCCGAGGCGATGCGCGAGGCCTCGCGCCCCCACACCGCCAACTGGATGCTCTCCCGCGGCGTCGCCGGCACGCGCGGCCACACGCTGATCGTCAACTTCCCCGGCAGCCCGCGCAGCATCGACCAGTGCGGAGAGGCGATCGCCGCCGCCCTCCCCCACGCCCTGGCCTTGCTCGTCGGCGACCGCCCGGGGCACCAGACCTAGCCGGGCGGTTCTGGGGTTTCGGGAGGTGGCGTCCGGGGGTGCGAGGGGTGGGAAAGGGACGGACAAGGGACGCGGCCATCTCGACCACGACCCTGGCAGGCTGTGGTCGTGGTCGAGATGGCCGTGGTGCGGGGAGAGGGTCACGGCTTCGTGACGAGCGCCGGGGAAGGGGCGCCTTCCTCCACGAAGTGCGCGTGTCCCGTGACGAAGACTCATGGGACGTCACGGTCCTTCATGGCCCGACGACCGGTCAAGAAGGTGTGTGTTTAGTTTTGGTTCCTATGGGACCAAAACTCGACACGCGTCCCAGGCGCCCCTCCCGAGCGTCACGGAAGGCATGAGGACCTGTGACGGAAGGGCGGAGTTCGTGCCGTCCCTGTGAAGTTCCCGGCGCAAGCGTGCCGGACCCTTGACGTTCCCTGCATCTCCCTCGCGTCCCGGGCGTCTCGTGGCGGCCACAGCCTGCCACGGGCCGCCACGAGACGCCCGGGACCGACCTCGGACGGCCGCCCCCGCCGCGGAGCACGTCCGATCCACCGCCCCCCACCTCAAACGGCCGCCCACCAAGAAGGGGTACCGTCTTCACATGGCCCTCGAAGACGCGCACGGCAGGCTGATCGGCGATCTTCGCGTCTCGGTCACCGACCGCTGCAACTTCCGCTGTCGCTACTGCATGCCCGCCGAGGGGATGGACTGGATCCCGCGTGAGGAGATCCTCTCCTTCGAGGAGATCGAGCGGTTGGTCCGCCTCTTCTCCCGCCTCGGCGTCGACTCGGTCCGCCTGACCGGCGGTGAGCCGCTGGTGCGGCGCGAATTCCCGGCGCTGGTCGAGCGCCTGGCGGCGATCGAGGGGATCGACGACCTCTCCCTGACCACCAACGGCTACCTGCTCGCGGGCCAGGCCGCCGACCTCGTCGCCGCCGGGATCGACCGGGTCAACGTCTCGATCGACAGCCTCGCCCGCGCCCGCTTCTTCGAGATCACCCGCCGCGACGCACTCGACCGGGTGCTCGCCGGGCTCGACGCGATCGCCGCCTTCCCGGCGGTGAGCCCGGTGAAGGTCAACGCGGTGCCGATGCCGGGCCTCGGCCGCGACGACGTGCTGCGCTTCTGCGACCTCGCCCGCGAGCGCGGCTTCCAGGTCCGCTTCATCGAGTTCATGCCGCTCGACGGCGACCGCGCCTGGCAGCGCGACGACGTGCTCGCAGGGGCCGAGGTGCGGGCGCTGATCGAGGAGGTCCACCCACTGGTCGAGCGCCCGCGCGAGCCGCACGCCACCGCCCGCGTCTTCGCCTTCGCCGACGGGCGCGGCGAGATCGGCTTCATCAACCCGGTCTCGGAACCGTTCTGCGCCGACTGCGACCGCATCCGCCTGACCGCCGACGGCAAGCTCCGCACCTGCCTCTTCTCCCTGCACGAGACCGACCTGCGCGCGCCGCTGCGGGTAGGGGCCGACGACGCCGAGCTGGAGCGGATCGTCCGCGACGCGGTCTGGCGCAAGGAGCTGAAGCACCGGATCGACGAGCCCGGCTTCCGCCCGCCCGCGCGGACGATGAGCGCGATCGGCGGCTGACCGTGGCGGCCGAGATGACGCGCGAAGAGTGGCTGCGGGCGTTCTGCGAGCGGATCGGCGTCGACGCCCCGACACCCGAGGAGGAAGAGCAGCTGCTCGAGCTGGCGTCGATCGCCGCCCACAGCAGCGAGCGTCCCGCCGCGCCACTCGCCTGCTGGGCCGCGGGCAAGACCGGCCGCTCCCCCGGCGAGCTCCGCGACATCGCCCGCGCCGTCAACCCCGACTAGCGCGGTCGACCTGCGTTAAGCCATGCCGAGCGTGGCGAGTTAACTCAGGTCGACCGCACCCGCTCGGGGCCGGTGTAGACGTTGGTGCGGCCGCGGCGGGTGAAGCCGCAGAGCGTCATCCCGCGGTCGGCCGCGAGTTCGATCGCCAGCGTGCTCGGGGCGCCGACGCCGACCAGGATCGGGGCGCCGGCCACGGCCGCCTTCTGGACCAGCTCGAAGGAGAGCCGGCCGCTGACGCAGAGGATCTCCCCGCCGAGTGGGATGAGCCCGTCGAGCAGCGCCCGCCCGATCACCTTGTCCATCGCGTTGTGGCGGCCGACGTCCTCGCGGGCCAGCAGCAACGTCCCCGCCGTGTCGAAGAGCCCGGTCGCGTGGACGCCGCCGGTCAGCTCGAAGGTCGGCTGCTCCAACCGCTCGGGCAGCCCGACCAGCAGCTCCCGCGACACCACCGGCCCCGGCCCGAGCGGCGCGCTCGCCACCGCGACCTCCTCCAGCGCCCCCTTCCCACACACCCCGCACGAGGACGTCGTGTAGAAGCGCCGCTCGCCAGGGTCGCGCAGCAGCGGCCCGGCCACCTCGATCACGTTGTTGGCGAAGTCCTCGGTCAGCCCCGCCGCCCGCGGCCCGTCGATCAGCCCCTCGCCGTAGAGGAATCCGAGCGCCAGCTCCTCGTCGTGCCCGGGCGTCCGCATCGTGACGCTGAGCGGCCGCCCGTCGACGCGGATCTCGAGCGGCTCCTCGACCGCGACGGCGTCAGGCTCACCGTCGCGTGACACCTGCTCGTAGGCGCGCATCCCAGCAAACTATCCCTCCGGATAGTGGCAACGAAACCTACGGTCGTCGCGACTTCGCGGTTGAGCAGTGGCCGGGGCCGGACTTGAACCGGCGACACCTCGATTTTCAGTCCGCGTTGCGGGAACGACTGAAAGACCACCGCCTGCAGGATCTTCCTTGGGCGACCGAATGGGTCAGATACCCGTGGTTTCGGGTGATTTCGGGGGGATTTGGGTCACGAGACCGGGTCCGTGACCCATTGGATTCGACGCAATCCGTGAGCACGACCCCTGTAGTGGGGTATCCGGTAGCTCTATGACGGGTCAGGTCCGTCTTTCCGGGTGTCGAAATGCTGGCGCCGACGGAAATGTTCGCCCTGGACGGCGCCAAAGGCACGTTGTCAACGCCGCTTGAAAACTGACCCTTTTCGGCCGGTTCAAAACTGACCCCCCTGCCACCCGCGCCGTCGATGGCGACCGCTCGGCAAAGGCCAGGGATGTGGTCGTGGTCCCGCCTGCGGAGGCGAGCCGTAGGGCGAGGCGGAGCAGGCGGGAGCGGCGCTCAGTCCCGCGGTGGGGGCGAGCCGAGGTCCTTGTCCCGGAGCCGGTAGCTGTCGCCTTTGAGCCCGAGGATCTCGGCGTGGTGAACGAGCCGGTCGATCATCGCCGCGGCGACCACTTCGTCGCCGAAGATCTCGCCCCAGGCCGAGAACGGCTTGTTGGAGGTGACGATCAGCGACGCCCGCTCGTAGCGCGCCGAGACGAGGCTGAACATCAGGTTGGCTGCCTCGGGGTCGAAGGGGATATAGCCGACCTCGTCGACCACGATCAAGGGCACGAACCCGAGCCGGCGCAGCTCGCCCTCGAGGTTGCCCTGGCGCTTGGCGTCGCCCAACCTCGCCACCCACTCGGTCGCGGTCGCGAAGGCGACCCGCTGGCCGGCCAGGCAAGTGCGGATGCCGAGGGCGATCGCCAGGTGCGTCTTGCCGGTCCCGGGCGGGCCGAGCAGAACGACGTTCTCGCGGCCGTGGAGGAAGTCGAGCTGTCCGAGGTGCTCGACCACCGGCTTCTTGACCGAGCGCTGGAAGGTGAAGTCGAACTCCTCGAGCGTCTTTCTGGCCGGGAAGCGCGCGGCCTTGATCCGGCTCTCGCCACCGTGTGACTCGCGCGAGGAGACCTCGGTGAAGAGCACCGCCTCGAGGAAGCGCTCGTGCGACCAGCTCTCCTCGCGGGGCGCGCTCGGCCAGGTTCGGCACCGCCCTGGCGGCGGCGGGTGCCTTCAGGGCGCGGAAGAGGTGGGCGAGCTCGGCGGTCTCGGTCATGCCGGATCAGCTCGTCATAGCGGGAGAGCGGCCGGGTCTCGACCTCGAACTCGGGTCCGGCTCGGCGGCCGCCGCGCAGCTGGTCGAGCAGCGCCTGGTGGGCGGGGTCGGTGAAGGTCAGGCCCTTGGCGAAGGAGCGACGGTGGGCGGCGACCAACTCGCCGGTGTCGACCGCGACCGCGGTCAGCCGGCGCCGGCTGACCCGGACCTCGACCCGACGCCCGGCCGCCCGGGGGTCGAGCGAGTAGTCGTTGGTGTCGAAACGCAGGTAGGGCTGCTGGGGGACCCGGGTGACGAAGCGGCGGTCGGTCTCGGGCATGGTCGCCGGTAGCGGCCGCATCCGCTGGCGCTCCTCGGCGAGGCGCTCGGCGGGGACCGCGCGGATGCCGCGGTGAAGGCGCCGGTTGGCGCGAGCCTCGAACCACTCGTCGAGGCTGGCCTGGAAGTGCTCGGGCGAGCTGAAGGCGCGGCCGGGCTCGAAGTTCGAGCGCATGAAGCGGTGGCAGCGCTCGAGGATCCCCTTGGCCTCGGGGTCGGCGGCTTCGCAGATCGACCAGCCGACCGGCAGGGAGCCGCAGAAGGCGGCGAAGGCCTCGGTCGGCTTGCCGCGCGGGGCGATCGCCGCCTCGCGGTCCCAGACCACGGTCTCCGGCAGCGCTCCGAGGGTGGCCAGGCAGCGGGCCATCCCGGCGAGGATGTCGGGGGCCTGCTTGGCGAAGATCAGCGCCCCGGCGCCGGCGCGGGAGAAGCCCAGGGCGCAGGTGACCACCCAGCCGCGCCGGGTCTGCCCGTGGCCGACCGGAATCTCGGTCTTGGGCTCCCAAAGATCGAACTGGCAGAGCTCACCGGGACGGTAGACGGTGCGCTGGTAGGTGCGCTTGGGAGCCAGCAGCGGGCGCAGCTCGCGCAGGTGCTGGTCGAGGATCGTCTTGCCGCCGACGTAGCCGAGCTCGGCGATCAGCTCGCGGATGCGGGTGTTGGGGATCCGGTGATCGGCGCGCAGCAGCCGCTCGATCTCGGGCTTGAAGGGGTGGAGCTTGGAGGTCCGCGGCGCCCGCTCATAGCGTGGCGGTCGATCGGAGCGCCGCGCCGCGCGGACCGTGTTGCGGGCCAGGCCGGTGCGCCTGCAGATCTCCTTGATCGAGACCCCGTCGACCGCGTTCATCCGCCTGATCTGCGCCCACTGCTCCACGTCCAACACGCCTTCCTCCCGGCTCGTCCTCTTCGATCGGACCGGGTCTGCGCCCACCCGGACGCTCTCGCCGCCGTCGGGCGGGGGGGTCAGTTTTCGACCGGCGAGAGGGGGTCAGTATTCAGGCGGCGCCTACACACGTCGTAAAAAGCATCGGAAAAGGCCGGATTTCCAGGCATCTACTGCGGGCGCGAATGGGTTACATACTTGTGGTTTCGAGGGGATTTGGGTCGAAATTGGTTCATGACCCGTTGGAGATCTGCCCTCCACCGGAATCGTGAACTCTTTTTTCAGAGTCGAGAGACGCCTCGTTACTGCAGTTCGTTGTTGGCATATCCATCGTCCATGCATTGCGGCCTCACGTCGGCCGTTGCCACCAAATGAGGCAGGGCTCCGCAGAACGAGCAGGACGCAGCCTTCTTCGTGGTCGCCTTCATCGGGATGCGGTGGGCGAGATTCCGGCGCTGCGCCGGCTGGACGAGATCCTCGTCCCGACCGAGTCTTCTAGCCGAGCGGAAGCCTTTGGAGGGGCAGGCGGACCCAGAGGCCGAGAGGAGCCCGGGCTAGATCCCGGGCTCCTCTCGTCGACTCACAAACCCTGAGCTGCGGCCTGCTCGATCTTGATCTTTCTTTCTCGCTGTTGCCGGAGCGTCAACTGGTCAGCCGCACTTCTCCACCTGCAGGGCGTCCTGAACTTTCGGTTCGCTCAGGTTGCTTTTGGTCACCAGCACCGCCGGGACCTCGATGTCTTCCTCGGTCTTTTCGCCATTGATCGACTTAACCGCCTGTTCGACCCCGAGTTCGCCGATCTTGCGGGCCTGCTGGGCGATCAGGGCCTGGACCGAGCCTTCTTCCAGCTGCTTGACCTGCACCGGGGCCGAGTCGAATCCGATCACATCCACTTCGCCGACCTTTTCCTGGGCCTGCAGACCGGTGACCGCACCCTCCTCGCCGAAGTTGGTCGTCGCGAAGATGCCGGCCAGATCCGGGTTGGCTGCCAGGGTGGCCTGGACGATCGACGCCGCTTTTTCTGGTGATTCGCCCGCGTATTGCTGAGGCAACGGTTCCAGTCCGAGTTTTTCGGCTTCTTCCATGAACCCTTCGGCGCGCGCGTCGGTGGTAGAGACGCCGGGGCTCAGATTGATGACGATGACCTTGCCCTTGCCACCGATGCTTTTTGCCATCTCCTGCGCGGCGAGTTTGCCGCCCTGGACATCATCGGTCGAGACCTGCGAGGCGGCCATGCTCGGATCTTCGAGGGTCGTGTCGACCATTATCACCTTCGAGCCGGTTTCCGCCAGCTGCTTGATCGGCGCATACATCGCCTTCGCATCGGTCGGCGCGATCAACACGGCCGCCGGACTCTTGGCCGCGACCGCGTTGACGATCGGCGTCTGCTGGGCGGGAGTGAACTGCGCCGGCTCCTGGAAGCCGAGAGTCATCCCGTCTTTCTTGGCCACCGTTTCGGCTCCGCAGCTCATCGTGATGTAGAACTCGTCACCCTTGTCGCCGGCGATCAGGGTGACTCCCTTGCCTTCGGTGCCGCCGCTGGTCCCTCCTTCTCCGCTCGAGCCGCAGGCGGCGATCCCGAGGGCGCCGAGCAGGAGAAGCGCGATCACTCCGGGCAACCTCCAGTCGATTCGATTCCCATTCCCCATATCCATTCTCCTCACTTGAATCTGTTCTACCGCGTGGTCACTGCCAGTTATTTCTGCGCAGCTGGTCGAGGTAGACCGCCAAGATCAACACCGCTCCGATGGCCACCTGCTGCCAGAAGGGCTGGATGCCGACGATCACGAATCCGTTCTGAAGCACCGCCGGGATCAGCACGCCGAAGACGGTGCCGAGAACCGTGCCGATGCCGCCGAAGAGACTCGTACCGCCGATCACGACCGCGGTGATCGTCGAGAGGTTGTCGGTCGAGTGGCCGCTGACCGTCGTCGTCGCGAATCGCGAAAGGGCCATGAAGCCGGCCAGTCCCGCCAACGTCCCGGAGATCGCGTAGACCTTCATCAGGCTACGATCGACCGCGATCCCCGCTCGCCGCGAGGCCTCCTGGTTGGAGCCGATCGCGTAGGTATGGCGACCGAACCGGGTCTTCGCCAGTGCGATCGCCGCGATCAGGGCCACCACCGCGGCGACCACGACGAGCCACGGGACCTGACTGAAGAGGCGTCCGACCCCGATCGTGTCGACGAGCTTGGTCGGGACTTCACGCTCGTCGACGCCACCGGTGATCACGAGCGCCAGGCCGAGCGCCATCCCGAACGATCCCAAGGTGACGATCAGGGCGTTGATCTTCGCCTTCGCGATCAGGAAGCCGTTGAAGATCCCCCAGGCGAATCCTGCAAGGAGCGAGGCGAGCAGGCCGACCAACATCGTCCCCCACCCGTTGCCACCGACCAAGGTCATCGCCTTGGCGGAGATCACGCCGGAGAAGACGAGGACGGAACCGACCGAGAGGTCGATTCCGGCGGTGATGATCACGAAGGTCTGCCCGACTGCCATCACCAGGAGCACGGACGCGTCGGTCGCGATGTTGCGGGCGTTCGCCACCGAGACGAAGCTGTTCGGGGCGGCGATCGAGAAGGCGGTCACCAGGCCGAGGAGGATCAGCCCAATCCACAGGCTGGAGCCCGCGACCAATGCGGTCCAGCGGGGCTTCGCCGGCGCAGCGTCTTCCTCGGCTATCACCTCGCCGGGCGGAAGCTCCGGTGCGGAGGGACGCTCAACTGCCATTCTCTGCTCCCTTCGAGTCGAGGGCGCCGGTCATCGCGCCGATGATCTGGTCCATCGACACGTCGGCGACGCGAAAGCTGGCGACCCTGGTGCCGAGTCGCAACACCTCGACCCGGTCGGCCACGTCCATCACCTCAGGCATGTTGTGGCTGATCAGCACCACCGCCACGCCGCGGTCCCGAACGCGGCGGATCAAATCGAGGACGTTGCGGGTCTGGACGACACCGAGGGCGGCGGTTGGCTCATCCATGAAGATGATCCGGCTCGCCCAGGCCACGGCGCGGCTGACGGCGATGCCCTGTCGCTGCCCCCCCGACATCGTCGCGACGGGAGCGGAGCTGTCCTGGATGCGGACCCCGAGCTCGGCGAAAAGACGCTCGCTCTCGCCACGCATCGCGCGGTCGTCGATGAAGCCGAGTCGGCCGAGGAGACGCCCTCGCATCGTCTCGCGACCTAGGTAGAGGTTGGCGGCCGGGTCGAGCTCGGCGGCAAGTGCGAGATCCTGGTAGACGGTCTCGATGCCATGGCGGCGTGCTTCGACCGGGCCGTCGATCGTGACAGGCACTCCGTCGATCAGGATCTCGCCCTCGTCGGGCGTCTGCACGCCGGCCAGCACCTTCACCAGGGTCGACTTGCCCGCGCCGTTGTCGCCGACCAGGGCGACGATCTCACCCTCGTTGACGGTGAAGTCCGTTCCCCGCAGCGCGCGCACGCGACCGAAGTTCTTGACGATCCCGCGTGCCTCGAGGACCGGCTCCGTCATCCCTCACTCCGCTCCCAGCACCTGGATGACCAGTTGCCGCTCGAGCGGCCCGTCGAGCTCGACGAAGTAGATCGTGTGGCGGGCGCCGAGCACGAGGTTCCCATCCGCGATCGGGGCCACGAACTGCATGCCCAGCAACGCCCCCTTGAGATGCGAGGGGGCGTTGACCGCCATCTGCCCATCGCTGTGCAGGAACCGCGCGTGCCGATAGTCGCGTCCTTCCGGTGCGAGCCGGGCGAGCATCTCGGTGATGTCGTCCTCGAGATCCTCGAGGCCCTCGTTGACGGTGATCGCCGTCGTCGTGTGCATCGTCATGACCAGCGCCATCCCGTTCGCGACCCCGGTTCCGGCGACGATCTCCTTGACCCGGTCGGTGATGTCGATCATCTCGGTGTCGTGTCCGGTCTGGACGCTGAAGCGTTCGACGATCGACCGCATCAGTTGGCCTCCTTGAAGAGAAGGGCGGCGGCGTTGTCGTGAAATATCCGTCTCTCCAGCTTCGGACGCAGCCCCAGCTCGCCGACCGCCCAGGCGGCGCGCTTCGGGTCGACCCTGGGATAGGAAGAGCCGAAGAGCACCTGACGGGGGATGCTGCGATCGAAGAGCTCGCGGCCGATCCTCGTCTCGACCACATGTCGCAGCGACTCCGTCGGCGTTCCGCTGAAGATCACCGAGGTATCGAGGTAGACGTTGCGGTGCTTGACCGCCAACATGATCGCGTCATCGACCCAGGGCCAGCCGAGTTGCGGGATCACCAGCGGCAGTTCGGGGAAGTCATGTACCACCTGCTCCAGGAGCAGCGGACGACCGAGCGAGGACAGGCCTTTCGGGGCCCAGTTGATGCCGCACCGGACCATCATCGGTATCCCCAACTCCGCGGCGGCCGCATAGACGGGGTAGGCGAGGTCGCGGTCGGTGAGATCGAAGCGCTGCAGTGCGGGGTCGAGGTTCAGTCCCCGCAGCCCGTACTCCTCCGCGTCACGGACCAACTGCTCGGCGGCGTCGGCGCGGTTCGGGTCGACGGAGGCGAACCCGATGACCCGGTCGGTGCGCTCCATCAGCGAGGCGATCTGCTCGTTGCTGAAGACGGTCGTGCCGTGGGCGCTTCGGCAGTCCAGCGGAAGCGCCACGGCCTGGGTGATCCCCGCCTCGTCGAGATGACCGAGATAGGTCGCCAGGGGTTGTGGGCCCATGTAGAGGCCAAACACATCGGCGATCGCCCCGGGAAGATCGGGGTCGGTCTCGATCAGCTCGGCGATCTGAGCGGGATAGGTGTGAAAATCGATCATCGGCCATCCTCTCTGCGGTCGGCCCGAAGGCGCGCTTTCAAGAGATCGCCCACCGCGGACTCGGCGGGATGCCGGTCGTCGTGCCGCGAGACGTAGATCGATGCGGTGGCGTTCGCCCAGCTCATCGCCGCCTCCAGCTCCATGCCGTCGGCTAGCGCGTGGAGCAGACCGGCATTGAAGCTGTCGCCGGCTCCGACCGTGTCGAACACCGGGGTCGGGAAGGCCCCGACCCGGGTGACGGCGCCGTCGCTCCAGCTGACGCAGCCGTCACGACCGAGCTTGACCACCACCCGGCCCGCGCAGTGCTCGGCGAGCACACGAGCCGCCGCGATCGGATCCTCGGCGCCGGTGAGCACGCGGGCCTCATCTGAGTTTGGAAGGAACAGATCTACCTCGGCGAGCAGTGCCAGGACGGCCTCGACAGTCGCCTCGGACCAACCGCCCGGGTCCCAGCCGGTGTCGAGAGCGACGAGCGCCCCTCGTCGCCGCGCCTGGGAGAGGACCGCGCGGGCGGCGGCGATGTCAAGACCAGGCAGATTCAGGAGCCCGACCAGACACACGGTTCCTCCGGTCTTGGCCAAGGAACGTTTCAGAAACGCCTCGTCGAGCTTCTCGAGGCAGGCGAAATCGGAGATGAACGCGCGCTCGCCGTCAGGCCTGACCACGGCGACGGTGACGGCGGTCCGGCCATCGGGAACGGTCTCGACAAGGTCGTCCCCGGCGCCGCAGTCGGTGAGTGAGGCGCGGATCGCCCGACCCGGGAGGTCATCGCCGAGGAGGCCGATCACCTCGGTCTGGCGACCGAACGCGCGCAGACCCTGGGCGAGGTAGGTCGCCTGTCCGGAGGGACGGAAGGCGTGCCCTTCGCCGGCGACCTCCTCGCCCCAGGCGGGCATCTCCTCGACGCCTCGCAGGATGAGATCGGTGAGCAGGTTGCCGACGACGCGGAACGGCTCGCGTGCGACGGTGGAGATCGACTCAGGCATCGGAATTTCGCTCTCGGTTCAGGTCCCGCGCCGCCGCAGGACGTTGAAGGTGAAGATGTCGCCGCGGTAGAAGTCGCGCGAGAAGAGGACCGAGTTGCCCTCCTCGTCGAGACACCGCTCGGTGATGGTCAACCAAGGGTCGGCGGCGTCGACCTCGGGCAGCTCGGCGAGATCGGCCGGGATGTTCTCGGCGCGGATCTGTGCCGCCGAGGTCTGGGTGTGGGCGCCGTGACGGGCGAGCCAGAGGTCGAATGAGCCGCTGAAGTCGACGTCGTCGAGATCGGCGTCATCCAGCAGGGCAACGTCGAAGGTGTTGTTGGAGACGATCAGGACCGACTGCTCGTGCTCGTAGAAGCGACGCAGGCGGATCACCTCGTCCTCGTTACCGAGATCGAGGGCGGTCGCCTCCTCCTCGGTCGGTTGCGTGCGCTTGGCGGAGACCACCCGCGTACGCGGCTCATAGCCGAGCCCGCGAAGCATCTCGGTGAGGCTCTCCAGGGTGGTGATCGGCCGGTTGACCATCAGGCCGGCGGTCGGCGAGACGAAGCGCCCCAACCCGTGCCTGACGTCGATGAGCCCCTCCTGCTCGAGGATCTTCAGAGCTTCGCGGACGGTCGCCCGCGCGACCGAGTACCTCTCGGCCAGTTCCTTCTCGGTCGGGACGCGCTCCCCGGCCTTCAGTCCTTCCTCGCGGATCCAGGATCGCAGTGAGTCGCTCAGGCGCACCGCGAAGGATCGGCGATCCCGGGAATGTAGGTTGTCCGACATCTGATGACTGATGACTGGCAACATACAGAATCGCAGCGAAATTGCAACCGGCGGCGCCCCGGCCCTGCCGGGTCGACTCAGTTCTCGCGACGGCGCAGGACGCTGAAGGTGAAGACGTCGCCGCGGTGAAAGTCCTGCGAGTAGAGGAAGAGGCGACCATCCTCGTCCACGCATCGCTCGACGATCAGGAGCCACTCGGCCTCGCCTTTTGCCTCCGGTAGCCGGGCTACCTCGGCGGGCAGGCTGGTCGCCTGAAGCTGAGCGGCCGAGGAATCGAGACGATGTCCGCGGGCGGCGAGCCAGTCCGTCAAGGAGCCGCCGAACTCATCGACACGAGGCTCCTCGCTGTTCAGGAAGGAGGCCGGGAAGGTAGCGACGGAGTAGATCAACAGCTTCTGCTCATGCGAGCGCAGTCGCCGCAGGCGGATGACGGGCGCACCGACCGAGAGCTCGAGCGCGGTCGCCTCGGCGCGGGTAGGCTCAGACCTCTCGGCCGACAGCACCCGGGTCTTCGGATGAAAGCCACGCGACTGGAGCATCTCGGTGGCGCTCTCGAAGACCGTCACCGGGCGATCGACATGGAGCCCGCCGCTAGGAGTGACGAATCGACCGAGTCCGTGGCGGACGTCGACAAGACCGTCCTGCTCTAGCAGCTTCAGCGCCTCCCGGACACTGCCGCGAGCGGCGCCGAAGCGGGCGGCCAACTCGGACTCCGACGGCAACCTGTCGCCCGGCCGCAGACCCTCCTCACGGATGAGGTTGCGCAGCCGTTCGACCAGCTGCAGTGGAATGGGGCGCCGATCCTCGCGCAGTTGGTCACTCATCGGACCGACCCGATCCTACTCCGCCGCCCCCAGTACCAAGCACCGGTCACCTCCGACCCGACCCGGCGGATCCGCGGGACCGGGAGACCGCCTTCTCAGTAGGAGACCCGGCGGTAGTAGCGACGGGTGGTCAAGGGATGATCGCGGAGCACCTCGAGGTGGGCACTCAACCTCTCGAGAACGGTCGCGATCAAGATCGGCGAGATCAGGGCGCGGGCCTCTCCGGTGATCCCGGGGAGTTCGAACATCGCGGCATCGAGGACGCTCACCTTTCCCGAGATCGTCGAGGCAAAGTCCTCCACCCGATCGGTGAGAGGCCGCGCGGCGTCCTCGCCCTTGAAGATCAGGAGGCTGGTGTCCTCTTCGAGCAACTCGAGCGTCCCGTGAAAGAAGTCTGAGGCATGGATCGGTCGCGTCTTGATCCACTGCATCTCCTCGAGGATGCAGGTGCCGTAGTACCAGGCCTCTGCCCAGGTCGAGCCTGCACCGGTGATCACGTGGTAGGGCTCCTCGCGGAAGGCCTCTGCGAGTTCTGCCGCCCTTGGCTCGAAGGCGCGCTTCACCTCGAGCAGGAGCTCGGGCAGCAACTCCAGTTGAGCCCCCACGGCCCCGTAGTCGCCTTGCCCGCGGGCTCGCATGACCGAGAGTACAAGCAGCAGGGACTGCAGGTAGAACGACTCCGAAGAGGTGTCGTCCTCGGCGAAGTTGCTGAAGTTGTGATCGGCTGCTTCAGCCACCGGCGACTCGGCGTTGCCGGTCAACGCGATCACCGTCGCCCCGCGGCTCTGAGCGAACTCGAGCACCGCGATGCTCTCGGGAGTGGTCCCCGACAGTGAGGGGATGACGACGATCGAGCCCTCGCCGAGGTCGGCAGAGCCCATCGCGACGATCTCGGTGGCGCGCTCGAGTCGGACCGGCAATGCGCCGCTTCGATCAAGGAGCTGCGCGGCCGGCAGCATCAGGACCCCTGCCCCGCCGGCGCCGAGGAAGAACAGATTGCGGGCACCGCCTGCCACGAGCCCGGTGACCGTGTCCTCGATCGGCCGGGCGAGGCTTACCGCCCCTCTCTGAATCGAGACGAAGCGTGACTCATCGAAGTTGAGCATCTGGCTCCTTGTCCGTGGGTGGAGGCGTTATCCGCAGTGAGCGGTGGCCGATCATACATATCGGACGTCCTACGTGTCTGGTCGATCAGTGGCGCGCTCCGTGACGCGGCCTACGCCGACACTCCGGTCCAGTGGGCACGTTGCAGCGGCGCTGATGAATCCGCGCCGGACGCCCGCTCGGCCCTGAGACCTCTAGGTGTAATTCCTGACCACGTTGTTCCCCTGAGCTCCCGTAGCCGCTCGATGGGCGGCCGGTGACCGAGGGCGCCGTGTCGTCTTCGGAATTTGCAGCGCTCGAGCCAGCCCGAGAGGGCGACCGCCCTCTTAGACGCGCACGGGAAGAGCGGTTACGTAGACGCGCGAGAACGGGGAATTACGTCAACCTGTGTCCGCCGCATCAGTGCGTATGCGCAGGACCGCTGGTCCGCCATGCCAGCAAGGTCGCCGCGCCCGCCGCTCGGGTCGGGAGGCTGAGAGGCGAGGTACAGAACCGCCGCAAAGACGAGGCCCGAAGTGATCAGGGCGATTGTCGCGAGTGCAGCGCTGGAGATCAGGACGAACTCAATTGTAGAGCCAGAGCTACCACCACAAGAGGCGTGCGGCGCGATGCGCTCGACCAGATCGAGCTTGCGACCTTCGGCTGAAAGCCGTTGGGCCTCGCAAGAGGTCTCGTAGGTTCGAATCCCACCCCTCCGTTACAGACCCCGGTCTGGCTTGCCTGAACGCCTGGAGCGCCGACCCTGGGCTTCAACGCGTGCCTCGTCCGCCGCCGCGACCACGCGGCGGTCGACGAGCTGCCCGATCTCGGCTCCCGAGAGGCCTAGCACCTCGGCCAGCACCTGCTCGGTGTTCTCGCCCAACTGCGGCGCACGCTCGACCGGCAGACGCTCCGTGCACGCGAAGTCGAGCGGCGAACCAGGCATGAGGTAGCTGCCGACGCCGGGGTGCTCGACCTCTTCGAACATCCGGTTCGCGGTAGAGACGCGGGGGTCCTCGGTGACCAGTTGGCGGAAGGTCTGGTAGGGGCCCCAGGAGACGCCGGTACCCTCGAAGGCCTTGCGAATCTCGAACAGGTCCCGAGAGGAGAACCAGGGGCGCAACAGCGCCGCGATGAGGTCCCGGCCCTCGAAACGGCCGGACTCGGTGTCAAGGTCGTGCCCGGTAGCCTCCTCGATCCCGGCGCAGGCCTTGGCGATCCCGGTCGCCCCGACCAGTGCATCCCATTGGCGGACGGTGAGGGCGACCACCATCAGCCTTCGGCCGTCGCGGCTCTCGAAGTCGTGGCCGAAGGCGCCGTAGAGGTAGTTGCCGTCCTTGGGCTGGTCCCGCCCCCCGAGAGCCGCCTCAGCGATGCGGCCGAGGTTGCCGACCATTGCGAAGGCGACGTCGGAGAGCGACAGGCGGACCGGTTGGCCCTCCCCCGTCCGGGTCCGGTGGCGCTCGGCGGCCAGCATCCCGACAGCCGCCAGGGACCCCATCGCCACATCCCATGCCGGCAGCACGCTGTTGAGCGGCTCGGCGAGGTTGCGCGGGCCGGTCGCCCAGGGGAACCCGGTGGCGGGGTTGACGGTGTAGTCGACCTCGCTGCTGCCGTCGGGGTTCCCGCTCAGGGCGACCATGATCAGGTCTTCGCGCCGCTGCGCGAGGCGCTCATACTCGAGCCAGCCGCGAGCGGGGAAATTGGTGAGGAAGAGCCCCGCCTCGGGGCCCGGCGCAGTGATCAGCTCAGCGGCCAGCTCCCGGCCCTCCTCGCCGTGGAGGTCGATCTGGATCGAGCGCTTGCCCTTATTGAGGCCGGCCCAGAAGAGGCTCTGGCCGTCGGCGGCCAGCGGCCAGCGGCCGCGGTCCAGGCCGCCGCCGATCTGGTCGAAACGGATCACGTCGGCGCCCATCTGTGCCAAGGTCATGCCCCCGAGCGGGGCGGCGACGAAGGCGGAGCCCTCGATCACCCGCAGGCCGGAGAGGATGCCGCCCGACCTACTCACGCCATCACCCCGACGAGGCGCCAGTCAAGGACCCGAGCCGCCCCTTCCTCCCGCTCGGCGCGCACCACCGAGCGCAGATGGACCAGCGCGCCCTCGCGCTCACCGAGTGGCTCGATCCGCTCCAGCTCGATGTCGGAGTGCAGGGTGTCGCCCTCGAACACCGGGCCGAGGTGGTCGCAGGAATGCCAGGCGAGGATCGTGACCAGGGCGGGCATCGCCCGGGTGAGCTGCGCGGCGGCGATTCCGATCGTGTGTCCCCCGTATACCAACCGCCTGCCGCGCCCCGCCGCCTCCGCGTCGTGGTGGGCGAAGGCGATGTTGAGGGTGAGTCGGGCAAGCTCGGGCGCCGAACTGACCACATCGCCCCCGGGCACCGCCCAGCGCATGCCCGCCCGGAGCTCCTCGCGATGGGGTCCGGGCACCGCTTCCCGGTAGGCGCCGAGGTTCCAGCCGACGATCGGATCGGCAAGGCCAGCGTCCTCGACGTCGGCGCCGACCTTCGCGAGGTCGTCTGCGCGCCCGGTCTCCCCGTCGGGATCGGCCAGCGGCAGCATGGCGCAGCGGTGGAAGTCGAGAACCAGGCGATCCCTCTGATCGGTGGTGCGGATCGCCAGCGCGACGAGACCGGTCGCGACGCGGCCGGGTCGCGAGCTGTTCTGGCGCAGCGCCACCACCTCAGTCGTCGTGTAGAGCGTGTCGCCGATCACGGGCGCTCGGCTCAGGGCGAGGCCGCGGTAGAAGAGGTTGCCGATCACCCGCTGGGTGAGCAGGGTCGACTGGCCGATCGCGATGTCACAGACCAGTCCCGGATGGGCAAGGGCCCTCCCCTCGCCGAGCACCCGGGCACTCAGCTCGACGTCGAGGGCGAGCCGGAGGCGGTCCCCGAGGAACGCCCGACGGGCGGCGGCGAGGCCGGAGGTGAGCGTGATCGGGGGCGCGCTCGACTCGACCTGGCCCAACACGAGGTCCTCGAAGTAGGGGGCGTTGGGCGCCACGGCGCGGGCAGGCGGGCTCACCTGCGAGGCCGCGCCGCGCGCGCGAGGAGGCGCTCGGCGGCAAGCCGGGAGGCCTCGTCGATCATCTCGCCGTCGAGCGCGACCGCTCCGTGATCAACCTGTTCGAGGGCTGCGATCGTTGCGCGGGCGCGCTCAACCTCGGCCGGGCTGGGCGCGAAGCACACGTTCAAAGCCTCGACCTGGGAAGGGTGGATCGCCCACTTCCCGTCGAAGCCGAGCTCGGCGGCATGGCGGGCAGCGGCCAGAAACGAATCATCCGGTTCGACTCCAAGAAAAGGTCCGTCGATCGCCTGCAGGCCGTTGGCGCGAGCCGCAACCAGGACCGACTCCTGAGCGCCGATCCATCGCTCCGGGGCCAGGCGGGGTGCGCGACCCAACGAGGCAGTGAGGTCGGCGTAGCCGAGGATCAGCGCGTCGAGGCGCTCGCACGAGGCGGCGATCTCCCCCACCGCCCCCAGCCCCGCCGCGGTCTCTATCAACGCCTGCAGGCGCAGCGGCGACAGTCTCCCCGCCGCGGCCTCGACCCCGTCGAGCAGGCGCTCGGCGAACGCCAGGTCGCCGGCGCTCTCCACCTTCGGCAAGACCACCGAGAGCGGCTGCCCGGCGAGCCCGGCGAGCATCTCCAGGTCGCGGTGGCACCACGGGGTCCGCGGCCCATTGACCCGGACCGCGACCGTCCGGCGCTCCCACTGCGGAGCCGCAAGGGCAGCGAGGGCCGCCTCCCTCGCCTCCTCCTTGCCGGCGGGCACGACGGCGTCCTCGAGGTCGATGACGATCTCGTCGGCGGCCAATTCGGCGGCCTTCTTCAGCTTGCGGGCGGAGGAGGCGGGGACCGCGAGGCAGGAGCCGCGTGGGGGCAACGTCCGGGCGGACAGATCGGTCACCCCTCGGCTGGAGCGGGAGGTTGAAGAAGCTCGATGCGAATGTCGTCCGGGTCCCTCAGGTACACGGCCACCCCGCCGACGTTGGGCCCGACGGTGGGATGCACGGGCGCGCTGACGAACTCCACACCGTCCTCCCGAAGTCGCTCGTAGATCTCCTCGAGATCGGAGACCGTGAAGCAGATGTGGGCGGTCCCAGGGTTCGCCGGGGCGGGATCTACCGCCTCCCGCGCGACGTTGCGGTACTCGAGCAACTCGAGGAAGTGGCTGCTCCCGGGGATATCCAGGAACGCCCGATGGATCTCGGCCCCCGGGTAGCCGACCAGGGTCCCGATGTAATCGGCCGTCACCTTGTCGTGGGCCCGCACGGTCAGGCCGAGGAGGTCGCGGTAGAAGGCAAGCGACCGATCGAGACAGGCGACCTGAAAACCTGTGTGCCAGGTGCCGGTTACGGCTCCCCCGGTCTGCGGCTGCGGACCACCAACGAGGGGCCGGGACAGATCGAGCCGCTCGAGTCCCCGGAAGGTGATGTTCGGTTTCCAGGAAGGCTCGGCGGCAAGCTGCAGGTCGGGGAGTCTCGAGAGGATCTCCCTGAACGCGATCGGGGCCTCGATGCGCGAGAGCCCCGCACCGACGCAGAAATGGATCCCCTTGCCGAAGGCGAGATGCGTGGGCTCCCGGGTGACGTCGAAGCGATCCGGATCGTCGAAGACCTCGGGGTCGCGGTTGGCCGCCCCGATGAAGCCCATGACCAGATCGCCTTTGCGCATCTGCTGACCGCCCAGCTCGAGATCCTCGGTCGCCACCCGTCGGACCCGCTGCACCGGCCCCTCAAAGCGCAGTATCTCCTCGACCGCCGCGGGCATGAGGTCCGGCCGCTCGCGCAGCAGGCTCATCTGCTCGGGGTTGCGCAGGAGCGTCAGCAGACCGTTGGCGATCAGGTTCGCCGTGGTCTCGTGTCCGGCGAAGAGGAGGGTCACGCAGGTCGACACGAGCTCAGCTTCAGTGAGCGTCTCCCCCTCGTGCTCACCGACGAGGTGGCTGAGAAGGTCGCTGCGGGGGTTCTGTCTCCGTTCCTGCAACAGCGGCTCCAGGTGCGATCGGAAGTCCTCCAGGCTCGCCTCCAGCCGTCGGGTCCGCTCCGCGTCGGGCGACCCGGTCCCGACGAAGGCGACGACGTCGGCCGACCAGCGCGCGTAATCCTCACCCGCCTCGGCCGGAGCGCCCAGGAGCTGCGCGATCACCGTCGCCGGCAGCGGATAGGCGAATTCGGAGATCAGCTCCATCGCGTTCTTTCCCTGCAAGGGCGCCAGCATGTCGACGACGAGCTGTTCGATCACCGGCGTCATCCCCTTGAGGACGCGCGGCGTGAAACTCTTCACGACCATCGTCCTGAGCCGGCGGTGCTCGGGCGGATCGGTATTGGACAGCACCGGCGTCGCGTAGTGGCGGTTCACCGCGGGCACCTGTTCGCGCATTTCCTCCGGCAGGAGCCCGAGGAAACGCGCCTCCCAACCCTGGCTGGAGAAGCGGTCGGGACTCTTCAGGATGCGTTCGACGTCGGCGTGCCGGGTGACCACCCACTGCTCCCAAGGTTGGCACCAGTGAACGGGGGCCTCCTCCTGCAGTCTGCGATAGACGGGGTACGGATCGCTGACGAGATCCTCGGAGGTCAGCAGTCGGTCGAGCTCGGCTGTGGCGGCGGTACTCAAATGTCACCTTCACTTTCTTTGGTCAGGTAATGCTGCGCCAGGGCCGTCACGTCGATCTCGGCGTAGTCGGCCACAGGAAGGGAGACGAGCGCCTCGTGCAGCTCGGTGGCATCTCTCGCGGACCAGATGCCGACGTTGGCGAGGCGGCCCGGCAGGCGCCAGATGTCGACGATCAGGCCCAGGGCCTTCAACTCGTTCCCACGCACGCGCTCGGCCTCGAGAAGTTCCGCCCGGGCCGCCGGCGAGAGGTCTCGCGGAATGCGCACCTCGATCTTCACCAGGAACTTCACGGCTGCGGCTCCCTGTTCGGGAGGACGAGATTGCTCGCACGGTCATCCTCCAGGTGCAGCACGACAGGTCCGGCCTCGTTGAGGTCGAATCTCGGGAAGTTGCTCCGCGCAACGGTCAGCACCAGTCTGTGCAGGGGCTCGACCCGGATCGCCGTGGTGCCGAGCGTCACCCCGACCATGCGCTCGTGAGCCACGGCATCGATCCGGAGAATCCCGTCGAGGACGTGCATGGCCTCGCCGTCTGGGCCAAGGTCGAGAAGTGCGCAGGCAAGGTCGCCCCCATGCGGTGCGGCGACGAGAACCTCGAGCCGCACCGTCCCGACTATCTCCAGCGCCCGCTGAAGAGGCTCGGTGGCGAAACAGATGACGTCGGTGCGATCGAGCAGCTCCCCCACGTCCCACGGTCCGGCACGCCGGGCTGCGTAGGTGCCGGCCATCAGCGTCTGACCCGCGAGCGTGGGCACCGGGTCGGCCGCATCGAGCGGGACCTCGCAAAGGTGCGACTCGCCGGCCGCCGAATTTAGAACGCCGGCTCCATCCCAGGCCAGCCGCCAGCGGTCCTCGCGGACGCCCGGGGGCGGCCAGCCCGCCGCATCCTCCCACGCGTCCGTGCCCATCATGAAGAACCTCACGGGCGCCTGCTCCTCGCCTTCGTCGCGGATCCAGCGATCGAACCAGTCGAGATGGTGGCGGGTGATGTCCTCAGCTTCCATCGCGGCGAACCGTCCGTAGTCACGCTGCGGGAACTGTCCGGTCCAGACGGTGTGACTCCACGGGCCGACGACGAGCCGGGCAGGTGCTCCCGCCCGGACATGGGTGCGAAAGGCGGCCAACGTCTGCTCGAGGAAGATGTCGTGCCACCCGCCGATCAACAGGCTGGGCACGTTGAGCTCCTCGAGGGAGACCGCCCCGGGAACGCTCTGCGGGGTCTGCAACCAGCCGCGGGCGTACCGGACGATCCGATCGATGACGTCCGGGAGGTCGTCGGGGCCACGGCGGTAGGCGCCGTCCAAGGAATTCAGCGTCGCCCACACCTCGTCCTCGGCGCGACCGCCGTCCTCGTCGCGGGCTGCCTCGGCGATCGCGTGCGCGGCCAGCGACCACCAGAGCCCGAATCCCCACTCGTGGGCGCCGTTCCGCCCGAACCAGGCGGCCGGATCCGGGCCGGCGACATGAGGTGCGATCGCCCGCACCTCCTTCGGCATCCGCTCCGCCAGCGACCATTGCAGGTATCCGGAGTAGGACGATCCGAGCATGCCCAGGCCGCCATCCCACCAAGCTTGACCACGCAACCAGGCAACGGTGTCCTCGCCGTCGGCGGCCTCCTGCACAAAAGGATCGAAGCGGCCCTCGGAGCGACCACGGCCACGAACGTCCTGGACGACCACGGCGTAGCCTGAGTCGACCAGCCGAAGGCCGTTGGCGGGCCGGCAGATCGGCGGCAGATCGGCGCCATAGGGGGTTCTCTGCAGCAGGGCGGGGGCACGATCGTCGGCGGGCCGGTAGACGTCGGCGATCAGATTGACGCCGTCTCTCATCGGCACCGGGACGCCGCGCTCCACGAGCATCGTCATAGGCTCAACCTCGCCAGGAGACCGCCGTCGACGACCTGGCAGGTCCCGGTGATCCCGGAGGACTCCGGGCCGGCGAGGAAGACGACTGCGGCCGCCACCTCCGCCGGAGTCAACACGCGGCCGATCGGGTGTTGCCGGCCCCAGTCCTCGATCGCGGCCGCCGGATCCTCGGGGTTTCTCCTCGCCGCGGACGCGGCGAGGAGCGGGGTATCGACCGACCCTGGTGCGACGGCATTGATCCTTATCCCGTCCTGCGCATAGTCGATGGCGAGCCCGCGGGCGAGACCGACGACTGCCGCCTTGCTGGCGGCGTACGCAGCCACCATCGTGGAGGTGGCGAAGGCGTGGACGGAGGAGAGGAGGACGATCGAGCCCTGTTGCCGCGCCCGCATCTCCGGAGCAACTGCGGCCACAAGACGGAAATGCGCCCGCACATTGACGTCGAAGACGAGGTCCCAGTCACTCTCGGAGAACTCCTCTACCCGTCCGTGCCTAGCCAGTCCCGCGTTGCTGATGACCACCTCGACCGGCCCGAGGCGGTCCCGTAGCTCCGCCACCGCCGCGCGGATCGCCCCGCCGTCGCGGACGTCGAGGGTCAGCGGGATCGCCTCCCGACCTTGGGAACGCAGGGCGTCCGCCACCCGTACCGCATGGTCTGCCTCGATGTCGGCGACCCCCACGAGGGCGCCGGCCTCCGCGAGCCGTTCTGCGCAGGCGGCACCGATGCCCGCGCCGCCTCCGGTCACCAGCGCCACCTTTCCGGCGATCCCGCTCAATCGAGGATCCCGGCCGGGTCGGCGATCACTTCCTGGTCACTGAGCCAGTCCCGGTTGACGAGTTCACCGAACCCCGGCGCCTCCGGGAGCGGGTTCATCAGGCCGTCCTTGACCTCAGGCTGGACGAGCGAGTCCGCGTAAGGATCGACGCCGGTCCACGGCACGCCCCACTCCACCGGAGCATCGGGGAGGCCGAGTGCCGCCAGGGCCTGCGAATGGACGTGGGCGAACATGTGGGGGAGACATCGTGCTCCCGCGGCGGCTGCTGTCCTGATCACGCGCTCCCCTGCCGAGATCCCGCCCATGCAGGTCAGATCGACGCGCACGATGTCGACCGCCCCGGCGGCCAGCAGCGCCTCCGGATAATAGGAGCCGCCTTGCTCGTCTCCCATCGCGACCGGGACCGGGATGCGGCGGCGGAACCTGGCTATGCGCTCGGCGTCCCCTGGCGGGAAGATGTCCTCGACGAAGTCGAGCTGCACCGGGAGTTCCTCGATCAACTGTGCGGCCACGTCGACATCGCCGAAGATCCAGGCCCAGTCCATCGCCAGCGAGCAGCCCGGCGCCGCCGCCGCCGCCGCCTCGACACGGCCCAGGGTCAGCTCACGCTCCCCCGAGATCGGAAGCTTGAACCGACGCCAACCACTCTCGAATAGCTGCCGCGTCTGCTCGCCGACCTCCTCGGGCGGCATCGTCGGCGGGTAGCCGATGATTGCCGTCGCCGGGCGTGCCGTCGCCTCGCCGCCGAGCAGCCGCGTGATCGACATCTCGTGGGTCCTTGCAAGGGCATCCCAGACGGCGAGATCGATGACCGAGAGCGCGCGCAGCCCGACCCCCGCCGAGAACGAGCCCAGGCTCGAACGCTGAGCCGCGACGAAGGCCGACCTGGGATCGTCGAGGCTCGCCCCGCGGTAGCGCTCCATCAGCCAGCTCGAGATCGCGGGCTCGACGGGCCCGTCGCGGGTCAGCGTGAAGGCCCATCCCTCTTGGCCGTCGCTCGCGGTGACGCGAACGATCACGTACTCGCGGTAGCTCATACGCCAGGCACCAAAATTGACCGGCGCAGGAAGGGCGGCGCGTACCGTCGCCGCGTCGACCGCCGCGACCCTGAGGTCCGTTGTCGCGATGTCAGGCAATGAGATACCCCCCGTCTACCTGAAGGATGTGCCCGGTCACCATCGAGGCAGCCTCGGAGGCCAGGAACACCGCCGGGCCGACCATCTCGTACGGCTGGCCGCGGCGTCCGATAGGCGTCCGGTCGGTGATCCATTCGCTCGTCAGGCTGACCTTTGCGTCCGAGGCCCGGACCAACGGGGTGTCGAACAGGCACGGCGCCAGGGCGTTCACCCGCACACCCCGGTCGGCCCATTCGAGCGCCAGGCTTCGGGTCAACTGTGCAACCCCGCCCTTGCTCTGCAGGTAGGCCGTCGTGTGCGGATAGGCGATCGAGGCGCCGATCGAGGCAAGGTTGATGATGCTGCCCGTGCCCTGCTGCAGCATACGACGGCCGGCGATCTGACAGCAAAGGAAGGAACCCTTCAGATTCAGCTCGACGATCCGATCCCACACCTCCTCGGGAAACTCCTCGGCTAGGTGCCGCGCCGCGGTGCCCGCGCTGTTCACGAGGACGTCTAACGAGCCGTGGGCGTTCACCACATCGGCGACGAGGCCTTCGATGGCCTCCTTGTCGGTCACGTCGACCTCCGCCGCATGGATGGCCTCGTCGCGCGACCCCACCGCCGCGACCAGCTCCTCCGCCGACTGCCGGTTGATGTCGGCGGCGACCACCGTCGCGCCGGCCTGCGCGAGCCCAAGGCTGATCGCCTCTCCTAGGCCGCTGGCGCCGCCGGTGACAAGTGCCACCTTGCCCTTAAGGTCGAAGAGACGGTCGATGAGGTGCTCCTCGACGTTGGGTACTCGATCCACTGCTCAGCCCTCCAGTTGTGCACTCGTGGGGTAGAAGAGAGGCGTCCCGCTGATCCCCATCTCGCCGCGGGTCAGATGCCACCTCCCCAGGTTCGGAACGATCAGCTCTCTCAGGCCCTCACCCCGAAACGCGACGTTGGTGGGAGCGGCGAGGACGACACCCTGTGGGTCGCCCGCGAGAATCTCCAACCCGTCGTCCTCGTGCCAGCGGTAGATCACGTCGGGCCGGTAGCAGGCGACGATCAGGGAGCCGTCCGAGGCGACGGCGATGCCATCCGGGACAGCAAGGCCAAGCTCACAGAGGATCCGGCGTGGGCCGGCGCTGCCGTCCGGTTCGATCGGGATCTCGACGATCGCCGCGTCGGGGGTACTCTCGACGACGAAGACCCGCGAGCCGTCCGGGGCGACGGCCAGGCCGTTGGGGAAGTTCACCGACTGCTCGCTCCAGACCTCCGTCAGGCCCCCGGGCCTGACCACCCAGATCAACCCTCCCGAAGCCTGCCAATCGCCGGAGTCCGAGACGTAGTAGTTGCCCTCCCCGTCGAACGCGCCCCAGTTGGGGACCGCGATCGGCCGCCCTGGCAGGCCGGAGCTGAAGACCTCCACCTGTCCGCTCGCCGGATCGACCCGCAGGACCGCCTGGCGGACATTGTCACACACGTACAGACGGCCCTCCGCGTCCGCGGCGAGACCGAGCGCGAACCCCCCGGTGTTCGCCACCTCCTCGAACGATCCGTCTTCCTCGACCCGGTACACCTGACCGGCCTCGCCACCGACGTAGATGGTTCCGTCCTCGAGAACCGCGATTCCCTCGGCATGATCGAGCCCATTCGCGAAGACCTCGAGCGACTCGAGACCCACGGGCTCCGTTGACTGCAGCATCACATCACCTCCTAACTCGGGTACAGGTTTGTCCGTCGGCCTCGATCCCATCAGCTCGTGGGACCATGAAAGATCGGCGAAACTCGATCACCCGCTCGCCGTTCTGGTTCACGGCCCAGGTGTCGACGGTGACGATGCCTTGGCCGGGACGCGACCGGGAGACCCGGCGATCCCTCACCTCGCTCGACGCGTAGATGGTGTCACCGTGATGGACCGGTGCCATGTGTCGCATGCCCTCGAGACCGAGATTGACCGTGGCCCGACCGGAGATGTCCGGCACACTCATCCCGAGCACGAGCGAGTAGACATAGGTCCCAAGCACCAGATTCCTGCCACCGGACATCGACGTCCGTGCGTACTCGGCGTCGATATGAATCGGGCTGGCGGCCATCGTCAGGAGGCAGAACATGTGGTCCTCCGCCTCGGTGATCGTCTTCCCCGGCCAATGCTCGAACTGATCCCCGGGAATCAACTCGTCATAAAGGCGCCCGAAACGTTCGGTACGGGCCCGGTGGACACGTGGTTCGGTACGGTCGGTCATGAGGGAAGGTCATCCGCCTTTTCGAGGTCGAGTTCCTCGAGGATCGAGTGGTTGTCGGCGCCCAGCGAGGGGCCGGTGTGGCGGATGCGCCCTGGCGTGGCACTGAAGCGCGGAACCGGAGCCTGCAGCGCCACCTCGCCCACCTCTTCGTCCTGCACCTCGATGATCGTTTCGCGCTCGACGGTGTGGGGGTGCTCCAGCACCTGTTGGAGGTCCATCACGCGGACGGCGGCGATTCCCTCCCGCGCGAACAGCTCGTCAAGAGGGTTCGCGTCGTGTTCGGAGAACCAGTCGCCGATCAGACGGTCGAGTTCCTCGGCGTTTTCCCCGCGCGCCTGGGCATTGCTGAATCGAGAGTCGGAGGCGAGGCTGTCTCCACCGACCATGCGCAGGAGTTCGGTCGCCGGCCCCGGGGCGGTCCCTGAAAGGGCAAAGTGCTCCCCGTCACGTGAGCGGTAGATGTTGCGCGGCACGGACCATGGAAGCCGCGAGCCGTGTCGGCCCTGCAGGTAGCCATGTTGCCGGTAGAGCGTCGGCAGCGGTCCAAGGGTGCTCATCAGGGCCTCGAAGAGGGAGACGTCGATGACCTGGCCCGGGGTGTCCCCCACGTCACGGCCATAGAGCGCCACCATCAGCGCCCAGGTCGCGAAGAGCCCGGCAACCTCGTCGGCGATCGCCGTGGGCGCGAGCATCGGAGGGCCGTCTTCCTCGCCGGTGATGCTTGCCAGACCCGAGAATGCCTCGGCAAGGGTGCCGAATCCCGGCCGCCGGGCGTAGGGCCCGGTCTGCCCGAACCCCGAGATTCTCACCAGGACGAGAGCCGGATTGCACTCCTGAAGGACGGCCGGGCCGAGCCCCAAGGACTCGAGCACGCCGGGGCGCTGGCTCTCGACGAGCGCGTCGGCATCGGCGCACAGGCGCAGGAACGCATCCCGGTCCGCCTCGCTCTTCAGGTCAAGGGTGATGGAGCGCTTGTTGCGACCCAGCATTACCCACCAGGCCGAACGGCTGCCTACCGCGCGTCCCATCTGGCGCGTCGAATCACCGTGTCCGGGCCGCTCGACCTTGATGACTTCGGCACCGAAATCAGAGAGGTACTTGCCGACGCTGGGACCCGCGACGACATTCGCGAGCTCGATGATGCGAAGCCCGTCGAGGGGCAGGGGAGTCTCGTGGTCGCTCATCGGGCGCTTGTCCGGCGTCGTTGCCGGGACATCGGACGGGAGGGCATCAGTCGAGCTCGTACTCGCTGGTCGCGAGCGGCTTTGCGCCGGCGTCCGTCACCAAGGCATCGTCCTCCCAGCGGAAGCCCCCGATCCCCTCCTCATAGACTCCGGGCTCGCAGGCGATCACCATCCCGGCGGAGAGCTCGACGTCGCTGCCAGGAAGGATCGCCGGGCGACTCTCGTGGTAGCGGAAGCCGGTGCCATGACCGGTGTGATGGAGAAATTGCTCGAAACCGGCTGCGCGGCACGCTTCGCGTGCGGTCCGGTCCACAGCATCACCGGTGGCACCCGGCGTCGCGGCGGCGAAGGAAGCCTCCAGGGCTCCCATCGCCGCCGCGAATGCCCGCCGCTGGTCCTGACCCGCCTTTCCTGCGACCACCGTCCGCGTGTGGTCGCACCAGTAGCCGTCTGCCACCGTGCCCATCTCGATCATCACGACGTCATCCTTTTCGATCAGGCGCTTGCCCGACCTGAAGTACTGCCAGCCCTGAGCCGTGGCCGGTCCGGAAAGAACGGTCGCCCACGCGCGTACCACGCGGGCGCCTCGATGGCCGGTGCCGTCGCGGAGCACCGCGGCCTCGACCTCGGCCGCGAGAGCCACCTCGGTGATCCCCGGCCGGGCATGACGCTTGAAAACGTCGAGCCCGATCATCGCGATCTCGTTCACCACCGTCAGCCGCTCGATGTCGTGCTCGGTCTTGATCGACCTGATGTCCTCCAAGGCGGCGGTGAAGTCGACAACCTCACGGCTCTCGAACGTTCTCTTGATCAGTTCCAGTGTGGGAGAAGCGACGGCATTCGGCTCGCCCGCGAGCGTCGGCGGCGCGACGGCCTCGAACGCCCCCTCGAAGCCGATCCTGCCGCCGGTGGCGCCGGCCTGGGCCGCCAGCCGCCGTAGATGGCGCTCGATCTCCGACGCCGTCGGGGGCCCATCGAGCCGAATTGCCGGAAAGGTGTCGACTGCGATACCGAGGTGCCGGGCCTCGGGCTCCTCGTAATCGGGGAGAAGCAGCGTCATCTCACCCTCGCGCGGAACGAAAGCGAGCGCCGGCCCTCCCACCTGCAGGTAGTAACCTGAGACCAACAGCACGTTCTCCGCCAGGCGCAGGACGACGGCGTCGAGCTCCTCTTCCTCAAGCCGACGCTGCACCTGTCTTACTCGCGACTCTGACTCCACCCCATCCACCTCTCTGCTCTCCAGGGTTCCCCGACTGCCGTGGGTGACGGGCAGCACTGCTGTCCCGTCACCCCGCGGCCGTTCTACCACTGAGGTTTCCACTGCTTGACATCTTCATCGGTAACGATGTAGCCGTCCTGCTTCAGGACTTTCACCCCGGGCAGATCGCGTGAGCTGGCCCGAACCGGTTCCTTGTTTCCTTCGATGCATTCAGCAGCGAGCTTCACGGCCCGTTCGTAATCTTCGATCGGCGCGAAGGGAACAGTGGCGGTCGCCGAACCATTGGCTATGTGTTCGACGAATTCATGTTCGGCTCCGAAACCTCCCACTTTCACCTTGCCGGCCAGATCTGATTCTTCGATCACGGTCGCCGCGGCTGAACCCATCTGGTCACCAAGCGCCAGGACACCGCCTATTTCGTCCCCGTAGCTTTGGATGAAGTTCTGCATCACCGTCTGCGCTTTCTCGGGGTCGAAGTCGGCGGGCTGCGCCGAGAGCACCTTGATTTCGGGGAATTCCTTTTCCCACACCTTGCGAGCGCCACCTTCGCGCAGCTGTCCGGCGGCATCCGTACCAAGACCTTGGATGATCACCACACCGCCTTTTCCGCCCATCGCTTCCGCGAGTGCCCTGCCGACTCTTTCGCCGCCTTCTTCCTCATCCCAGCCGATGAAGGCCTTGCTTCCGGGCGGGACTGCGTTCGGAGAGGAGGCATTGGCGAGCTCGCTGTAGGCGATGATCGTGCAGACGCCGGCTTCGTTCGCGGCTTCGATCGCAGGCGTCACGCCTTCCGAGGAGACGGGATTGATGATGATCGCCTTCGCGCCCTTCGTCACCGCGTCGTTGACGTTGGCTATCTCTTTCGCAGCGTCTCCCGCGGACTGGGTTATCTGAAGATTCTTCAGCCCCAGTTCCTGGGCGGCGGTTTCGGCGCCTTTGTTGTTCGCGTCGACGAAGACATTCGGCAACGGGTTGATGACCTGGATCAGCGCGTCTTCCGCGGATTCACCACCACTCGCACTACCTTCGGTACCACCACTCGAGCCGCCGTTACTTTCTTCACTCGTACCAGTGGAGCCGCTGCTGCCACACGCGGCCAGCCCGACTGCCGCGCAAAGGATCGCCAACCCTATAAACAGCTTCTTCAACATTCCTCGTATCCTCCTCCTGCGGCCGGGGTGTCCAGCCGCTTCCCTGATGCCGTGTCGTTTGTAAGGTCGTCGTCTGCTCTGTCGCAGGCCACACGCCTCACTGCCCGAGTGAGGTCGGGGGTCTGGCTGGCGTGTCGTTCCCGACCCGCAGCTGATCGGTACCTGCTGCCGCCCGCGTGTCGACGGTCGCGCGCGGGCCGACCTCGACATCCCGCGCCTCTGCGGCGCGGGATGCCACGAGGGCCGCCCGCTTGCCTAGGAACGCATCGAGCGCCACGGCGGCGATGATGATCGCGCCGGTGAAAATGCTCTGGTAGTTGACGTCGAGATTCTCGAGGTTGAAGCCATTGTTCACGACTCCGATCAACAGAACTCCCACCACGGCCATGAATATCGTCCCCCGGCCGCCGGCTACGCTGACACCGCCGACCACGACGGCCGCGATCACCTGCAGCGGCCAGGTGGATGCTGCTTCTGGCAGGGCGGTGTTGAGCTGACCGACGAGAATCAGCGAGGCGAGTGCGCAGAGACCGCCGGTGATCACAAAGGGGAGGAAGCGCACCCGGTCGATCGAGACGCCGGCGTAGCGTGCAGCGTCGGCGTTGGCACCTACCGCGTATATCTCGCGCCCACCCACGGTGAAGTGGAGGAACCAGGCAGCCGTGAGGATCGCCGCCGCGAAGACGAAGACGGGCATCGTGACGCCGAGCCATTCCGTTTTGACGAGTTCGCGGAGCCCCGCGCTCTGCAGGCTTATCGGTGACGAGTTGGCGACGAGGAGTGCGAACCCGGAGAATGCGAGGCCGGAGCCGAGTGTCGCCACCAGCGAGTTGACGCGAAGGCGGGTCACGATGAAACCGTTGACGGCTCCCAAGCCCAGCCCTAGTGCGATGCCCACGATGATCCCGACCGCCAGGCCGGAAGAATTCACCGTCTTCGCCGCGACCACCCCGACGAAGGCGACTATCCCGCCGACCGAGAGGTCGAAGTTGCCCGACACGAGGAGCATCGTCATACCCATCGCGATGATTCCGATCATCGAGACCTGAAGGAGGACGTTGGTGAGGTTGCCAGTGGTCAGGAAGGTCGTCGTGGTGATGCTGAGGAAGACGCAGATCACAACCAGCACCATTGCGACCGCATACTTGTGTAGATGGCCAGTCAGCCGGTCGCCGAGGTTGCCGAGCGAGGCGTTCATCGCGCACCTCCTGCCGACAGCATCTGCGTAGGTCGCTTGAGCCGCGACGCCGCCTCGAGCGCATCCACGGTCAGGGCTTCCGCGTCGAGTTCGGTCGTCGCCTTCCCCTCGACAAGGACTAGTACGCGATTGCAGAGCGCGACCAGCTCCTCGGGGTCGGTCGAATGGACGAGCACGACGTTGCCGTCGGCGCTGAGGCCGCGAAGCAGATCGTGGATTGCAACCCGACCCGCCGCGTCGACCCCGTGGGTGGGCTCGTCGGCCATCAGGCACAGGTGCTTACGCCCGAGCCAGCGGCCGAGTGCGACTTTCTGCTGGTTGCCCCCGCTGAGCGCGCCGATCGGCTGGCCTGAGCTCCCCTTGACCCCCAGCCGCTCGATCGTCACGTCGGTTTCGGTCCGATACCGGGAGCTCTTCAGCAGACGAAAGGGGCCACTCGTGCTGAGCCAGGGCAGCGCGTGGTTCATCTCCACTGTCCACTCCCCAATCAGGGCACGCTTGCGGTCGCCGGTGACCAGCCCCATGCCGGCGTCGATCCGGGCCCTGGTCGAGTTCTTGAGCCGCCGGCCGCGCCAGTGCACCTCGCCGTCATGGGTCCGCAACGCGAACAGCGCCTCGAGCAGGGCGTGCGCTCCACTTCCCTCGAGCCCGTAAAGACCTACACGTTCACCTGCCCCGATCTCGAGATCGATCGGACCCACGCCCGCCAAAGTGACCGAATCGAGCCGCAGGCAAACGCCTTGGCCGGCTGCCGCCGCGGCCTTGCCCGGTCCTGCGTGATCGGGGGTGGTGACCTCACGCTCACCCTCGATGCCCAGCATGTCCCGGAGGAGTGACCCCTCGTCGAACTCACTGGACGGCCGGTGGGCGACCATCCTCCCGTCACGGATCACCGTGACGACGTCGCAGACATCGAGCACGTCGTCGAGGAAGTGGCTCACGTAGAGGATGGCGACGCCAGAGCGCGCGGCCAGCGCCCGCAGACTCTCGTGTAGCGCCGCGCGGTCCTCGACACTCAGGCTCGATGTCGGCTCGTCGAGGATCAGGGCCCTTGCACCACTGTGCAGCGCCCGGACGATCGCGACCGTCTGCCAGCTGTACAGGCTCACGTGTTCGAGCCGGGTGCCGCCCGGCGGGGCGCCCGGGAACTGCTCTGCCTCCTGCTCGTAGAGCTCGAGAGCCGGCCGACGAGCGGCCCCGCGCAAGGAGCCTCGCCCATCGATGCCGAGGACCATGTTTTCGGCCGCGGTGAGATTCGGCAGCAGCGGCAGTTCCTGATGAACGACGCCGATGCCGCATCGAGCAGCCTCCGTCGGCGTGGCCAGAGTTACGGGCCCCAATCCCTCCATCTTGATCGTGCCCGAAGATGGACGCTCGACGCCGGTGAGGATCTTGATCGCGGTGCTCTTGCCGGCGCCGTTGGCGCCTGCCAGGCCATGGATCTGCCCTGCCCTCAGAGACAGGGAAAAGCCGTCGAGCGCAACCACGTCCGGCGGGTACGTCTTGCGCAGGTCCCGCGCCTCAAGCACGGTGATCCCCTCGTGCGAGAGCGACGCCCGACTCTCCTCTGTGACCATCTCTTCCCTTCCCACTCCCAGTAGGTCCAACGTTTGACCTGGCGACCCTAACTTCTTAGTCCAACGTTTGTCAAGCCAGTTTCAGAGATTTACGGAACGACTGTCGATCCCCGTCAGACGACGGTCGACAGCGGGTGTTCGAGCAGCGTCCGCACCTCTGCCAGGAAGGCGGCGGCATCTGCGCCATAAAGGATGCGGTGGTCGCTCACCAGCGTCAGCGTCGCGGTCGGCGCCGCGACGATCTCGCCGTCACGAACGATCGCCCGCCTCTCGACTGCGCCGACGCAGAGGATCGCCGCGCAGGGAGGATCGACGATCCCGGCGAAGGCAGAGACGCCCATCATCCCGAGGTTGGAGATAGTGAAGGTGGCGCCACCGAGGTCGGCCGGCGCGATCGTCCCTTCGCGGACCGAGGAGGCCAAGCGGCGCGTCTCGCTTGCCAGCTCCGAGATCGGCAACCGATCGACATCCCGCAACACCGGGACTAGGAGCGCGTCGGCGGCGGCGACCGCAAAGCCGACGTTGATCCGTTCGTGGAGCTCGAAGCGCTCCTGGCGGAAGCTCGAGTTCGCACGGGGATGCCGCCGCAAGGCGAGTGCCGCAGCCTTGATCAGGAAGTCGTTCACGGAGGGCGCAGGATTGACGATGTCCCGTAGCTCCTCTCGCAGCTCAACGACACCGGTCATGTCGACCTCAGCCGCGATCCAGAAATCCGGAACGGTCGCCTTGGACTCCGACATCCGAAGCGCCACCGTCCGTTGAAGTCGGGAGAGCTCCACGACCTCCACCCCGCCCTTCGCCGTGGTCACCGAGCGGTCCGAAGCATGGTCGCCCCCTCCAGCGGATGCGGCCGCTGTGCGGGCGGGGCCGTCACCGGCATCGAGGACTGCGCGGACATCCGCCTTGAGGATCCGGCCGCGAGGTCCAGTGCCCCGCAGGGCGTCAAGGTCGACTCCGTGCCGGGCGGCGATCCTGCGAGCGAGCGGGGAGGCCGACGCGGCAGTGGTCGCCTGCCGGGCGGGTGAGGACGGCGTAACCGAGGAGGGCCTTGGCTCAGGCTGTGCGGGGGGTGCCGGCGAGTCTCTCGGATCCCCGTCCCCGACCCGAGCGATGACCGCGCCCACCGGCAGCGTCTGCCCCTCGGTCGCCACGTGGCGCAGTGTTCCGGCCGCTTCGGCTTCGAAAGACATCGTGGCCTTGTCGGTCTCGATCTCGGCGATCTCCTCTCCTACCTCCACCCGCTCACCGTCGTTCTTGCACCAGGCGAGGAGCGTGCCCTCCGTCATCGAGTCCGACAGCCTCGGCATCAATAGATCCTGCATCAGTAGGCCGCCGTCGCTCGACACACTGCCTCGATGTCCGCAACACTCGGAAGCCAACTCAACTCGAGGTTTCTTGCGTACGGGACGGGGGTGTCCTTGGCGCTAAGAAGCCCGGGCGGGGCGTCTAGCAACTCGAAGGCGGCGCCGGTGACCTGGGCGACCAGCGAGGCACCCCAGCTCCCGGCGGCCGGGCACTCTTGTGCAACCACCAGTCGATTGGTCGCCTCGAGGCTGGAGAGCACGGCCTCGAGGTCGAACGGGACGATGGTGCGGGGATCGATCACGGTCGCCTCGATACCGGACGCAGAGAGCTCCTCGGCCGCCTCAATCGCCCGATGGCGCATCAGTTGGGACGCGACGATCGTCAGATCGGACCCTTGCCGGACCGTCGCGGCCCGCCCGAACGGGACGGCCTCGAGCGTGTCGGCCGCTCCGCGCGAGTTGTACAGGCCCTTGTGCTCGAAGAAAAGGACCGGATCCGGATCTTCGATCGCGGCGCGAAGCAGGCCGTAGGCGTCGGCCGGCGTCCCCGGCACCGCGACCTTGAGGCCCGGTACGTTCAGGAACCAGTTCTCCACGCTCTGGGAATGCTGGGCGGCGAATCCGCCTCCAGCCCCGTTCGCCATCCGGACCACAACCGGAACGGAGACCTGGCCGCCGGTCATGTAGCGGTACTTGGGCAGCTCGTTCGCGATCCCGTCGAAACAGGTCGCGGCGAAGTCGGCGAACATGATCTCGGCGACGGGCCGCAAGCCTTCCACGGCCGCGCCGATCGCGGCGCCGATGATCGCCTGCTCGGAGATCGGCGTATCGAGGACCCGCTGGGGACCGAACGCGCCGAGCAGGCCGTCCGTGACCTTGAAGGCACCTCCCGCGGCCGCTACGTCCTCACCGAGGACGATCACGTCGGCGTCGGCTTCCATCGCGTCGCGGAGGCCAAGGTTCAGGCCTTCGCGATAGGTGATCTCGGTCATGCGTAGACGTCCTCGGCAAGGGCCTCGGCGTCCGGCTCGGGCCACGAAAGAGCCCGCTCCAGAGCGTCATCCACGGCCTCGCGGGCTTTGGTCGTAAGCTCCTCGAGCTCTTGGGCCGAGAACCCTTCGGCGATCAGGCGGCGCTCGTAGGCCGGGATCGGGTCCCGCTCGAGCCAACTCTCCAACTCTCCCTCCGGTCGATACTTGGCGGGATCCCCCCGCGAGTGGCCTTTGTGCCGGTAGGTGAGTGCCTCGACGAACGTGGGTCCGGCGCCCTCCCTGGCTCTCCTCGCCGCGTCGGAGACGACCTCGAAGACCGCCACGACGTCATTCCCGTCGACCTGCTGCTTGGCCATCGCATAGGAGTCCGCTCGATCGACCAACTGCTCGACCGGGGTCGTCGTCGCGAGCGGCGTGTACTCGCCATAGCCGTTGTTCTCGCAGAGAAAGATGACCGGAAGTCGCCAGATTGAGGCGAGGTTCAGCGCCTCATGGAAGGCGCCTATATTCGTCGTCCCGTCTCCGAAGAAGCAGAGACTGACGCGATCGCGGCCGCGGGTCCGCGCGCCGAGCGCGAGGCCGTTGGCAATCGGGAGCTGAGCCCCGACGATCGCGAAGGATCCCATCGCCCCCACCGCCACGTCAGTGAGATGCATGGATCCGCCCTTGCCGTTGCATAGTCCGCCCTGCCGACCGAGGATCTCGGCAAAGGCACGATCCGGCGAGGCCCCCTTGGCGAGGACGGCGCCGTGCCCCCTGTAGGTGCAGGTGACCGAGTCGTCTTCACGCAGCGCATGGCAGGCGCCGACGCTGACCGCCTCCTGTCCTTGGCAGAGATGGGTCGAGCCTCGAACCATTCCCTGCGCGAACAGCCTGTGCACGTGATCCTCGAAGACGCGAATCTCGTGCATCGCGCGCAATAGATCGAGGGGCTTCTCCGGCAGGGCCACCGATGGCGACTGTGCTCCGGTGCGGCTCATAAACTCTCCTCTTGTTCGTCAGTCTAACGTTTGACTAGACACCCGGCATGGATGGTACCGTTTTGCTGTGGCCAAGCGCACGAGTGAGCGAGGACGATCGCGCGTGACCCTCCGCGACGTTGCAGCTGCCGCGAACGTGAACTTCTCGACCGTATCCAAGGTCCTCAACAACAACAGCGGGATCAACGTCCGCCCGGAGACCCGCCAGCGCATCCTCGACGCGGCCGAGAAGCTGAAATACCGTCCGGACCCGGTGGCCCGGAGCCTGCGCTTCAGCAGCACGGGGGCGCTCGCGATGCTCTTCCCGGACCTGACCAACCCGGTCTATGCCTTGATCATGCGCGGCGCAGCGCAACGCGCAGAGGAACTCGGCTACACGATCTTGCTGGCGGAGTTGGGGGAGGAGCGGACTGCATCCTCCTACCAGCGTCTGGTCAATGAGCACCGGATCGACGGACTCGTGATCTCCACCTCCGGCGAGAGCAGCGACATCGTCGACGAGCTGTCGCTTGAGGTCCCCCACGTCTACGTAAACAGGCAGGCACATGCCGACGACGTGCAGAGCGTGACGGTCGACGACGAGGCGGCGGGCAAACTCGCGGCCGAGGCGCTGCTGGCCGCCGGACACGTTCACCTGGCGTTCGTGGGGGACTCCGACCGCACCGACACGGCGCGGCGGCGGCGACTCGGCTTCATGCGGGCCTGTGGAGCGGCCAACGTTCCCGATCCGCTAGACATGGTCGCGCCTTACACCCGGGCCGGCGGCTACGAGACGGCGCTACGCCTGCTCAGATCCAACCGTCCTCCGACCGCGATATTCGCCTCGAGCCTCCTGGTCGGCATCGGCGCCCTATCCGCCGCCCACCAGACGGGGACCGCGGTCCCCGACGACCTCTCGCTGGTCACCCTCGACTCGCAGGATGCCGACTACACGGTTCCGCCGATGACCGCGGTCAGGCTGCCGCACCGGGAGATGGGTGCGGCTGCAATCGAGATGATCGACCGCGTGCTGAACGGAGAGCCCGCCGGGAGCTACGTCGTCCCGACGGTTCCGGTCTTGATCGATCGGGCTTCGGTCGCGCCGCCTCGGTAGGGCGGGAGGCGAGGGCGAGTATTACCCGGCTTCCGCTCCGGGCCCTGTCGAGTGCCCTTACAGAAAGCGGGCGAGCATGATGAGAATCCGGGTCGTTTTCGGGGCCTGTGGGGTGCACAAATTCGATTCGACGGGGTCGCGTCGGCTTTACCCGCGAATAGGGTCGCCGGCCCGTAATCGATCCGAGGACCTCCATTGCTGATTTCGTTCTTCTACCTTGCCTTGCGCAAGCTCATCGAATTGGTCGCCCTCCGTCCGCGCTCGGCCGACTACAAGGAGCTGGAGATCGTCGTCCTTCGGCACGAGCTCGCCATCCTGCGCCGCCAGGTCCATCGACCCGATCTGCGACCGGCTGATCGGATCTTTCTGGCGGCGGCCGGCCGCCTGCTGCCGCGATGGCGCTGGTCGGACTTCTTCGTCACGCCGCAGACCCTGCTCTCCTGGCATCGCCGCCTCATCACCCGGAGCTGGACCTACCCGAGCCGCGGATCCGGGCGCCCCCGGGTGGACCCGGCGATCAGGGCGCTCGTCCTGCGGTTGGCGCGGGAGAACCCACGCTGGGGATATCAGCGAATCGTCGGTGAGCTGGCCGGCCTCGGGATCTCGGTCTCGGCGACGAGCGTGCGGAAGATCCTCGTCGCCGGCGGGCTGGGCCCGGCTGGGCGTCGGAGCGGTGGCCCTTCCTGGAGCGAGTTCATCCGCGCTCAGGCCGAGAGCATGATCGCCTGCGATTTCTTCACCGTCGACACGATCTTCCTACGGCGCATCTACGTCCTCTTCTTCATCGAGATCTCGACCCGTCGGGTCCACCTCGCCGGTATGACCGAGAACCCCGACGGCGCCTGGGTCGCGCAGCAGGCGCGAAACCTCGTCTGGGAGTTCTCGGACCGTCGGACTCCACCGCGCTTCCTGATCCGCGACAACGACGCCAAGTTCAACGGTGCTTTCGATGAGGTCCTTCGCGGCGAGGGGATCGGGATCGTCCGCACCCCGATCGAAGCGCCGAAGGCGAACGCGATCGCCGAGCGCTTCGTCGGAACTGTGCGGCGAGAGTGCCTGGATTGGCTGTTGATCGCCAACCGTCGCCATCTCGAGCGGATCCTGCGGACCTTCGTCGACCATTACAACGGGCATCGGCCGCACCGCGCCTTGAACCTCGCGGCGCCGGATCGCGTGAACGTAGTGCCCATGCCAGAGAGACCACCGACCGTCACCAGGATCGGAAGGCGCGATCGCCTCGGCGGGCTGATCCACGAGTACCGAGTCGCGGCCTGACCGGATGTCGGTCCGGCCCGGCCGCGCCCAAAGTGAAATCGCCTGATGACCGGCGGCCGGCACGCCGCGCAGATCAACCCTGTCTGCGACCGGCGTCCAGTCCCGGGAGCGACGAGTTCCGTGGCTAATTCAATCGGATAACTCGAATGGCACCCTCGTATTTGCCGGAATCCGAGTTTGCGCACCCCACAGGATGCCGGTAATCAGATCCTCGTAGGCAGTGCCGACAAGAGCGGAAGGCCAACCGATGAACCCTGTGCCGCTAGATCGAGAGGCCGCGGTGACAGACAACCTGGTGCCGGTCACCGCGGCACCGCCCGGACCGCAGATCCAGGCGATCATCTCGGCGATCTCGGCGGGCTCGAGCAGCCGCTCGATCGGCTGCTGGGCGGCGAAGGCGGGGGGCCGCCGAGCGCGTAGAGGCGGGCGCTCTCGGCAAGGATCGGGGTGTCGATCGAGCCCGGCGCCACCGCGGCGGCGGTGACCCCGGTGCCGCGGGAGGTCGACGCCGAGGGCGCGGATGAAGCCGGACACCCCGGCCAGCGAAAGCCGGTGTTCGGCCAGACCCCGGGATGGGTCATCTTCAGTGCCCTGACGACACGCGGGCGATCAGTTGCCGCCGCCCGGACCTCTGCGGACGTTGTTCGCGTGGTAGAGCCCACAGCACCGGTCCTCGACGTTGGCGAGGGTCTCCAGGTCGGCATGGAAGACGGCCGTAGCGCCCGACTTGCTCGGTGCTCCCTGGGCAGGACCGGAGGTTAGATCGCATTCTGAATCCAGCACAAGTTCGAGGTGGAGGCCGTGCACACGACCGCCGGCGACCCCGATGCCCTTCTTAACCGTGGCGGCGGATCTTGAACTCGATGGCACCGATCGCGAAATCACATGCGAGAACAACGTGACTTCACTGAGGTCGACCTCTGCCGAGTCGGCACTATTGATCACTGCACGCATGGAATCATCGGGAGTCGTGCCACCGTGGCCACCGACACCTCCGCAGTCTGCACGTCAATGACGATGACGTCAGTGACAGTGCCGCCCACATCAACGGCTACGTGCTTCTTGGCCACCCAACTCGCGGTTCATCTGTACCAGGTGGCTGTCTCGCGCTACGGTTGATTCCACGATTTCGTGCCGGGGAAGCTGGCGCCCGGGAAGGGACGTGGCCGGGGTGCGGGAAGGTGCGGATCCGTCGCGGGAGGAGGACGGGAGTCCCACGGATTAGTCACCGATGGCGCCCTCGTCACAGAGATGGCGGGAACGTCGCTGTTCGGCGCGTCTTTTTCAGACGCCTCAATGATGTGAACATGACTTTGGGTTGCTATAGACCCAAACCCGACGCGCGTCTCCGACGCCTCATCTTCGGACCGCTCTGTTGAAACTCACTGAGGGTGCCCGCTCCTTCCCTCGGTCGGCTTCCCTTGCTGTCGGCCTCCCGGTCCTGACAGTCACCCGAGGCGGGGCTCAGGAGCAGCGAAGACATCGCTTTCGAACGTCGCGGCGGCCCGCAGCAGCAGGGCCTCTTCACCGTGCCGCGCGACCAGCATCATGCCGATCGGCAACCCTTCGGAGATCGCGCAGGGCAGCGAGATCGAGGGGTGCCCGGTGACGTTGAACGGCGAGGTGTTGTGGATCATCTCGAACCCTCGGATCACCCTCTCCGTAAGTCCTGCAATGGAGGAGGGAAGCTTCGTCGCCTTCATCGGCGCCGTCGGCAAGGCGAGCAAGTCGACGCGAGAGAGGGCGTCGTCGTAGGCGGCCGAGAGGTGGGCGCCGAGGTCGCGAGCGCGGGCGTAGTACCGCCCGCTGTAGGCGCGTCGCATGTATTCCCCGAGCAGCAGCCCGCGGAGGAAGGTATCGGGAAGGCCGTCCGGTTCGGTCCTGCGCCCGGACGCGTAGGCTTCGGCGAACGGTAGTTGGTCGGCCGCCTTGACGTTGGTGACGATCCCCATGCCGTCGCCCATCAGCGCCGCCGAGCCCTCGAGGCAGATCGCGTTGTAGACATGCAGGCCCTCGCGGTGCCACGGCACCGAGATCTCGGCCGCGCGCGCCCCCAGGCGCTGGAACGCGTGCGCCGCCTCCCGCACGGCATCGTCGACATCTGACTGGGACGCCTGCCATCGGAACGCCTCGGTGACGACGCCGATCCGCAGCCCGCTGACGCCGCCGCCGAGCGCCACCGGCCGACCCGCGGGCCCGGTGTCGTCCTGGCGTAGATCGGGCTGGTCGCCCCCGGTCATCGCGGCCAGCAACAGCGCCACATCCTCGACCGTCCGCGCCATCGGTCCGGCATGGTCGAGGGTCAGCTCGAGCGGGGCGATCCCGCCGTAGGGGACCAGGCCAAAGGTCGGCTTGAGGCCGACCACGCCGCACCACGAGGCGGGAATCCTGATCGACCCAGCCTGGTCGCTGCCGATCGCCATGTCGACCTCGCGACTGGCGAGCACGACTCCGTTGCCGCTCGAGGAGCCGCCGGCCGAGCGCGACGGGTCGAAGGGGTTCCGCACCGGCCCAGTGGCGCTGGTGTGGCTGCCCGCGGAGCTCGAAAGACTCTCGCAGACGGTCTTACCCTCGATCTCGCCACCCTCCGCCAGCACGCGCGCGACCACCGTCGCGTCGCGCGTCGGCATGAATCCCCGCAGCAGCTCGGTCCCAGCCATCATCGGCAGACCGGCGACCGCGATGTTGTCCTTGATCGCCACCGATTTGCCCGCGAGCAGGCCCGCCTCGCGCTCCCGGATCCGCGCCTGCCAGAACCAAGCGCCGAGCCGGTTCTCCTCGGGCGACGGCGGCGAGCCCGGGTCGCGCTGCTCCGACGACGCAGGGGCAGCGTCGGAGACGAAGCGGCGGAAGAGCACGTCCAGCCGCGCATAGGAGCTCAGCAGCGGCTCCTGAAGTCGGACGAACTCCTCCAGATCCGCGGCCGAGAGGGTCAAGCCGAGGGAGCTCGCAATCGCGCCTAGATCCTCCGCCGTCGGGGGTTGCGGCGGGTCCCGGTCGGGGACACCCGGCAGAACGGCGGCATCGTCGTCCGCCTCCGGCCCATCAAACGACCTGACCTCCATCCGGGCGATCTCCTTCTTGACATCAGGGTGCGAGCGCGGACGGAGACAACGTCAGAGCGTCACCGGCGCGAACCCTCGCCTGCCGAATCCCGCAGGGGGGACGGCGACATCTTGATCGCTGCCCGGAAAAAAGTCAAGAGTGACATCGCTTTTTTTATTGGTCTGGCGGCTCCTCGTTGCTCAACAGACCCCACCATGCATTGGTCAGGACGCGCGCCGCGAGCTCGAGCGGGACATCACGCATGGTCGTTTCCTCGTTCGCGTACCAGACGTACGCCGACTGCTCGACCATGCAGGCCATCGCCTCGGCCCCGATCAGCACCTCCTCGCGGTTCAGATCCGAGGTCATCTCCAGCCGATCGAGCGACTCGATGAATCGCTGAACGTGGCGCGAGCGCATCTTCCACCAGACCTCCCGGAACCTCGACTCGACGGCGCTGGCCTCGACCATTACGCGCATCACGTCGCGGTTTTCGTAGTACTCGCGAAGGTACCCTTTGTTCGCGTCGAGCAGGGCCTGGTACGGCTCGGCGCTGAAGTGATGCTCTGTCGCCCCGCTCGCCGCGTAGAGCCGCTCGTGAGTGTCGCCGAGGAGGTTCTCGAACACATCGTCCTTGTTCGAGAAGTACCGGTAGAGAGCGCCGAGCGAAACGTCCGCCTCCTCGGCGACGTCGCTCATCCTCGTCTTCACATACCCGTCGCGCGCAAACACGCGCCGGGCGGCGACCAGTATCTGCTCGCGGGTCCGCCGGCCCTTCGGAGTGGTCGGTATCTTGGCGTCAGTCTCGATGTGTGTCAGAACGGTTGGGTGTTCCCCGAATCCCTTCACCTTACCCTGCACAGGTCGCGAACGCCCGGCGGTTAGATCATCGTGTAGCCACCGCTGACCGACAGCGTCTGCCCGGTCACATATGAGGCACGGTCGGAGGCAAGCAGCAACACCGGACCCACGACGTCCTCGGCGGTTCCGAGCCGTCGCAATGGGTAGGAGCGGGCGATCTTCGCCAGCACCTCCTCGGAGAACTGCGCACCTTGGTCGGCGCGCCAGATCGAGTGCTCGCCACTCGCCTCGTCCCTGCCCGGGACGAACCCCGGACTGACCACGTTGAGGGTGATGCCGTGGGGACCCACCTCCTTCGCGATCGCCTTCGACATCGCCACGATCGCGGCCTTGGTGCCCGAATAGACGGCCTCGCGCCACTCGCCGATTCGCCCGGCGTCGGAACCGATCGAGACGATTCGGCCGCTGCCGCGCTCGATCATGTGGTCGAGGACAGCCCTGGTGGCATTGATGAAACCCCAGACGTCGATCGCGATCTCCCGTTCCCACTCCTCGCGCGGCTTCTCGACGAAGAGGCGATCGACGGTCCAGCCCGCACAGTTGACGAGGACGTCGACGGCACCGAGCGTCTCCACCGCGTGCGCGACCGCGGCCGCCGTATCGTCCGGGCTGGTGACATCGGTTCGGAACTGGCTTACGAGGCCGTCGGGGGCCTCGGCAACGACGCGCTCTGCCTGCTCGGCGTCGATATCGGCGATCAGCACGCGGGCGCCCTCGGCGGCGAACCCGAGCGTGATCGCGCGGCCGATGTTCGAGGCGCCGCCGGTGATCAGAACGCTCTTTCCCTCCAGGTGAAGATCCATCTCGCCGCTCCTCCTTAGACCCGCAGCTCGGGGGTGATCTGCTCCGCAAGCACCGCCAGGCGCTCCAACCGTCCCCCTCCCATCAGCGGGAAGATCAGGTCGTCGACTCCGGTCGCCTGCAGCATTCGGACCCGCTCGACGCACTCGGCGGGGGTGCCGACAACCGCCACTGCGCGCACGAAATCGTCGCTGATCGCCCGTTGGTGAGTGGCCCGAGTCGAGAGGTGCTCCGAGTAGTCGTACTGGTCGCGCGCGCGGATGATCTCCTCGCGGAACGGCTCGAGGCTGCCGGGCAGCTCCTTCGCGTCGGCCAGCAGGCGGGCCTGACCGGTCGCCCAGGAGGTGACGTCGGCAAGCGTCTTCCCTTCGTCTTTGCCGGCCGAGAGGGTGGTGATGAAACAGACCCTGACCTCGGAGCGCTCGCGTCCGGCCTCGGCCACCCCTTCCTCGATCCAGCCGATCTGCTCGGCCAGCACGTCGGGCTGGGCTGGGCCCATGATGATCGCGCCGTCGGCGAGGCGTCCAGCGAGGCGGCACATCCGCTCTCGGCTGACCGCGAGGAAGACCGGCGTCTGCGGCGGCGGCGCCGGAAGCGCGTACTGACGGTCCCGCCAGGTGCCCTCATCACCGGCGAGGGTCGAACTGAAGAACCTCAACGCTTCCTCGACCTCGGCGACCCGCGAAGGGCGTGCACCCAAACCGAACACCGACGAGTCGCCCGCACCGAGCCCGAGGATCGCACGACCACCCGACAGCTCCGCCAGCGCCGCCACGCCGTTTGCGGTCACCGTCGGGTGGCGGGTGACCAGATTGCTCACCCCCGTGCCGAGACGCATCCTCTCCGTGTGGGTGGCCGCCAGCGCGAGGCCGATGTAGGCGTCTTTCATCGCCAGCTGCGAATCGATCAGCCACATCTCCTCGACTCCGTTCTGCTCGAGCCGCGTGGTGAACGACGCCCAGTCCTGCAGTGACTCGCGCGGGCTGATGCCGATCGAGATGCTGATTCCCATGGTTAGCCTTCTCCTAGGTCGCGGATGGCGTCAACCAGCTCTGTCGGGCGCTCGACTGGAAGCGGGTGCCCGGCGTCCTCGAGCACGATCAGGCTGCTGCCGGCGATGCGGCCGGCGATGATCTCTCCGGCGCGGGGCGGGCAGTGCTGGTCGACGTCGCCGGCGAGGACGACCGTGGGGACCGCGATTGCCTCCAGTTCGTCATCGAGCGGGGCCGCGTTCAACCCGGCCATCGCCCGACAGGCGTTGGCATAGCCGCCCGGGTCGGCGGTCGACTGACGGCGGATCGTGAGGCCATCGGGGCTCTCCTGCGGTTGCTGCCGGTAAACGTCTTCGGTGTCGGAGTCGAGCGTCGTCCGCAGCTGTGACGAAGAGCCCTGCTCCGCCAGCGTCGCCCGTTCTTCGTACCAGGCTCTCGCGGCGCTGTTGACGCGGCTCGATGTCGCCACGAGCGCCAGACCGCCGATCCGGTTCGGGAAGTCGATGGCGGCGCGCATGGCAATCGTGCCTCCGAGTGAGAAGCCGGCGACCAGGGGCCGCTCGAGCTCGAGCTCATCGAGGACGCCGACCAGGTCGGCGCCTAGCTGCGCCAGGGTGCCGTCGGCGGCGCCGAGGCTCGAACCGCCGTGGCCACGGAAGTCGTAGAGGACGACCCTCCGTTCGAGCATCAACGGCGCCACGGTGCGGCGCCACGCGCGGTGGTCGTCAGCAAGCCCGTGGATCAGCACCACCGGGTCACCGTGACCGACTTCGAAACAGGCGACGTCGACGTCGCCGACGGGTTTGAGCATGCTCAGTGATCCTCCTCGGCCAGCCGCGCCCGCAGCGCGGTGCGATCCACCTTGCCGGTGCTCCCCGTCGGGATCGCGTCGACGAGCAGGAGCAGCTCGGGCCACTTGTAGCGAGCGAGGCCCTCCCCCTCCAGATACTCCCGGAGATCGTCCAGGCTCGGCCTCGGCTCCTCGCCGGCGACGACGAAGGCGGCTGACCGTTCGCCGAGGTCCTCGTCGGCTTTCCCCACCACGCAGACCTCAGCGATCGCGGCGCATCCGCGCAACACCTCCTCGACCTCATATGGGTTGATGTTGGTGCCGCCGCGGATGATCGTGTCCTTGAGCCGTCCGGTTACGTGCAGGTACCCCTCGTCGTCGACGAAGCCGAGGTCGCCGAAGTGGGCCCACCCGTCCGGCGAGTAGGGCCCGAAGTCCTCTCCCCAATAACGGTCTTGGACCAGCGGCCCACGCATGCAGATCTCGCCTTCCTGGCCGCGGCCGAGCGCCTCGGAGGCGGTAGTACTGATTTGCCACTCGGCGGCATCGTGTGGCCTTCCCACCGTCGTCCACCGCTTCTCAGCCGGATCTTGCGGATCGGGAACGGAAAGCTGGCCGACGTCCATCGCGCCGTAGAAGTTGCAGACGCGGCTGTCGGTTCGCTCCTCCCAGGCGCGCGCCACCGCCGGCGACAGCGGCGCCCCGGCGCATAGCGTCGCCCGCACCGCGCCCAGGTCGGCGTTCCCGAGGGCGGGCTCCTGCAGCAGCCGGGTGAGCATCGTCGGCACCGCGCCGATCACCGTCGCCCCGCCCCTCTCGACCAGGGCCAGGGAGCGCGCCGCGTCGAAGCGCACGTCGGGTGACATCACCAGCGTCGCGCCTGTCCGCAGCGCATAAAGGCACATCTCGCCGGCACCTTGGGTGACCGGCGAGAGGGGAACCACACCGTCGTCCGGGCCGATCCGCAGGCGGCGGGTGAAACCCTCGAAGGTGAGCTGCTTCAGTCTCGCGCTCAACGAGGCGAGCTTCGGCAGGCCGGTGGTGCCGGAGGTGAGCGCGATCTGGACGATGCGGTCCGGGTCCGGCTCGCCGTCGACCAGGTTCGCGCCGTCGACGTCGCCATCGACGTCGAGCGCGGCGGCGTCGATGACGGCCGGCCCCGACGCGAGCTCGGCCGCGGTGGCGGCGAGCCGCTCACCTGTCGCCGAGTCGTCGATCACGACCGCGGCGGCGCCGGAGCGCTCGAGCGCCGAGCGCATCTCACGGCGGCCCAGCGCCATCGGCAGCGGCAGCAAGACGCAGCCCGCCGCCGGCACCGCCAGCTCCAGCGCTACGTAGCGCCAGACGTTGGGAAGGGCGACGGCGACAACGTCTCCGGGGCCGAGCCCCCGCGCGCCCAGGTCGGCGACGAGCGAGGCGACGATGTCGAGCAGTTCGGGAAAGTCGATCCGTTTGTCGCCGTCGTAGATCGCAAGGCCTTGCGGGCGGCGAGCGTTGGCCCGCAGGTAGCTGATCGGGTCGTAGGGGACGACCCCCGGCGTCAGTCCGGCGCCGCTCAACTCGCCTCGCTCGTGCCGCGGCTGATTCGGGACGCCAGTTCGTCGTTCAATCGCCAGGCCTCGGCCTCGCTTCCGTCCAGCGCGGTGCGGGCGACTCGCTTCGTCGCCTGGACCGCCTCGGCCGGGCAGGCGGCGAGACGCTCGGCGAGCTCGATCGCCGTCGGCATCACCGCGCCCGACTCCGCGATCCGGTTGGCCAGCCCGAGCTCGAGCGCGCGCTCGGCGGCGATCGGCTCACCGAGCAGGAGGTGCTCCATGGCCAGGGCGACGGGCAGTCGGATCGGGAGGCGGACGGCGCCGCCCGAGGCGGGGAACAGGCCACGCGTGACCTCTGGAAGCGCGAAACGTGCGGTGAGGCTCATGACGACGAGGTCGCAGGCGAGGACGATCTCGAATCCGCCCCCGATCGCGGCGCCGTTGACGGCGGCGACGACGGGCTTCGCCATTTCCCGCTTTACGAGGCCGGCAAAACCGCCGGCGACGCCGTTGATCGCGTCCGCCTCGCCGCGCTCGACCGCCGCCAGGTCCATGCCCGCGCAGAAAACACGCTCTCCGGCGCCAGTCAGCACGGCGGCCGCGATCGAGCTGTCGGCCTCCATCGCGTCGAAGGTCGCGGCGAGCTCACTTGCGGTCTCGAGGTCGATCGCGTTGGCGTTGTCAGGCCGATCGATCGTGACCATCAGAACCGCGCCAACCTGTTCCGCAATGACCGCCACGGGGTCGAACTTAGCCTCACCGGAGGGCCCTGCCAAAGACGTTGTGCGGATCCCGATATAGACAACGGCTATGGAGTTCCACGGGGCTACGCGGAGGAGAACTCTCTCTGCCGCTGCCAGGGCGCCTCGAGCAAGACCTCGGTGAACGCCGTCGATGAGGGGGAGAACTCGACAGGTGTCCCATAGGCCCAGATCCGCCAGCTCAGCGGTGGATCGACGCCGCGCATGTGGTGGGCGAGGTCGGGGGGTACGTTCTGGACCGGCACCAGCGCCGGCCCTACGCCCGCCGCCGCCAACCGAGCCGCGGCGTCGACCTGCGCCGTCCGCACGGCGCCGCGCGGCTCGAAGCCGGCCGCCTGGCAGGCGCGGGCAACCTCGTCAGCGAGGCCATGCCCTTCTTCGTAGAGGACCCAATCGCGGTCGGCCAGCGCCTGCAGCGAGAGGTCGCGCGCCGACTGGATGAGCGGGTCGTTGAGCGGCATCACCAACACCAACTGCTCCCAGCCCAGCTCCAGCCGCGAGCCGTGCCACTCGGTCGGCAGGGGGCCGATGCCGAGGTCGGCGCGGCCATCGACCACCGCCTCGGCGACCAGGCCCCGATCCGCGAACTCGAGCAGCCTGATCGGGACGTCAGGACGGAGCTCGTGCCAGCGTTTGATCGCCCCGGGCAGCGTCGCCGCGGCCAGCGAGCGGACGGTCGCCAAGGTGAGGATCTCGGGCTTGAGCTGGACCGCCCGACGGCCGACGGCGCGCGCCCGGTGTGCCGAGGCCACCGCCGCCTGTGCGTCGCCGACGAAGGCCCGGCCGACCAGCGTCAGGCGCACCTGCCCGGGCTGGCGGTTGAAGAGCGGACCGCCGAGCTCTCTCTCGAGCACCCGGATCTGCTGCGAGAGGGTCGGCTGTGAGACGTGCAGATCGACCGCGGCTTGGCTGAACGAGGAAGCGCGCGCGACCGCGAGCACGTATTCGAGCTGGCGCAACGTCATAGGCAGCGACTCGTCATAGGCAGCGACTATAGGCAAGCCTAGAAGACGATTGGCAAGGCCCGTCGCGCTCGACGGTGAGCGGGGCTGGGGCCGGAGCGCACCCGCCCCAGAGGGGTGGGCGCTCCGCGCCTGCTCAGTGGTAGTGGAAGCCGCCGTCGACCAGCATCGTCTGCCCGCTCATGAAATCGGAGTCACCGGAGGCGAGAAAGGCGGCGGCGCCGACCAGGTCCTCCGGCTCCTCGGGGAGCTTCACCGCCTGCCCCTCCATGTAGAGGTCGCGCAGCTCGTCCTCGCGATCGCCCAGCATCGTCTCGATCCCTGGGTGAAAGGTGAGACCGGGAGCGATCGCGTTGACCGTGATGCCGGTCCCGGCCAGCTCACTCGCGAGCGAGCGCGTCAGGGCGATCACCGCGCCCTTCGAGCAACAGTAGTGCAGCATCAGCGGCGTGCCGATGAAGGCGACGATCGAGCTGACGTTGATGATCTTGCCGCTCCCTCGCGCACGCATCCCCGGCACCACGGCGCGGGAGACCAGCCAGGGACCTTTTACGTTCACCGCCATCACCTGGTCCCATTCGGCTTCGTCGATCGCGTCGAAGGGCGTGTCCTGGACGATGTCGGCCATCTTCGCTGCGTTGTTAAGGAGGATGTCGATGCCGCCGAAGCGGTCCGTCGACTGGCGAACCATCTCCTCGACCTGATCCGCCTGGGTGATGTCGACCCTCACCCCAAGCGCATTCTCACCGAGGTCACCGATCATTCCCACCGTCTCGGAGACGTCGTTGACATCGGCGGCGACGACGTTCGCGCCCTCCGAGGCCAGGCGCCGGGCGTACGCTTGCCCGATTCCACGAGCGGCTCCGGTGATCACGGCGGTGCGGCCGATCAGGCGGCGGGAAACAGGGTCGGTGTTTGACATGCAGGTCCTCCTCGTTGGGGATCATTGGGTTCTCAGCCCTCGGGGCCGTTGGCGACCAGCGCCGAGAAGAGTTCGTGCGTTTGCGAGGTGAGGCTCTCCAGCTCGACCGGATCGAGCCGGATCCACTGCTCGCGCTTCGGCGCCCGGATCTCGAGCCGCTCCCCGTTCCGCGTGTAGACCTTGCGGCACTCGACGTAGGCGAACTCGTTGGCGACGACGAAGCTCTCCTCCGCGCTCAGGAGCTCCTCATCGTCGGGCTGCGCCGGGCGGTCCGGCAGCTCGCGCGAGCGAAAGTTCCACTCACCTTCGTGGGATACGTAAGCCATCAGTTCTCCTCCACTCCTGTCGCGTCGCTGGTCTCGACAATGATTGCCCCCTCGGGACAGGCCGCAGCTGCCGCGAGGATCGCGGGCTCCCGCTCGGCGGCCTGCGCCGCCGCCTCCGACACCTCGGCGTACCCCCACTCGTCGAGCCCGAAGACGTCCGGGCAGACTTCGTGGCACTGGCCGTATCCCTGGCATTTGGTCGGATCGACATGGACCCTCATCGTGATCGAACCTCCTTCGCGATCGCGCCGCCGGCGCGATCGTTCGTCCCGCACGTCGCGCATCCGTGGCTGAGATGACGCGCAACCTCTTCGCCGAAATTTCGCAGGACCGAACGGGCGAGGAGGGCGGCGCCATCCAAGAGGCCGCAGGCGCCGCGTCCCGGCAGCGCGGTCGACCAGCGCTCGAGGCGGGCAATCTCCTCGTCGTCGGCGCTGCCACGGATGAGGGCGGTAAGGGTCTCGGCCATGCCGGCCGTCCCTTTCACGCAGGGACCGCATTGGCCCGTGCTCTCGCCCGCGAGGTAGCCCATCACCTCGGCGGCGACGCCGATCGGGCAGCGGTCCGGGCCGACTACGTGCACAGCTCCACAGCCGAGCCCACTGTCTCGGGTGGCCAGCTCGTCGTAGTCGAGCGTCACCGAGTGGTCGGCCGCGGGCAGCAGCCCGCCGAAGAATCCACCGACAAGGAAGGCCTTGGGAGTTCCCGCGAAGCCGCCAGCGACGGCGTCGAACGCCGCCGATAGCTCGATCCCCAACGGCACCTCGTAGAGACCCGGAGCTCCGCACTCGCCGGAGGCGCTGAGCAAGAACGTCCCCGGCGAGCCGTCGGTTCCGACCGCCTGGAACGCCTCCCAGCCATTGTGGGCGATGGTCGGGACGTTGGCTAGCGTCTCGACGTTCTGAACCAGGGTCGGGGACCCGAAGAGCCCCTGTTCGTATGGGCGCGGCGGCTTCGCCACCGGTAGCGCCGGGCCGCCGCCGATAGCCCGGATCGCGGCCGTCTCCTCGGCGCCGGCGTAGCCCGAGTCGGCGCGATGGACGAGGACCGGGACCGCAGTCGACCCAAGTTCGGCGACGGCGGTCACGACGCTCCGCTCAAGCGCGGATTCGGTGACGAAGACGTACGCGGCCTCGGCCCCGATCGCCTCGGCGGCGAGCAGCAGCCCCTCGAGCACGAGGTGGGGGCGCTGCCCGAGCAGGTAGCGGTCCTTGAACGACAGCGGCTCGCGCTCGCCGCCGTTGGCAAGCAGGTAACGAGGACCGGGGCGCTCGGCGACCGACCGCCACTTGACCGAGGTTGGAAAAGCGGCACCCCCGCGCCCGCGCAGGTGCGCCGCCTCGACCGCGGCGATCAGCGCCCCACCCCGCTCCGCTCCCTCGGCGTACCCGCCGGCGGCGCGGTAGGCCTCGAGATCCTCGCGCCCCCTGAGCTGCCCCACCAGCCGCGCCTCGAGGCTCGGAGCCACGCCCACGTTCTCGAACGGAGCAGGGGCGGAGGTTGGCGGCAGGGTCACACTCATGACAGCGAGTACGGTGGTATCTCTCCACACACCGTCACCCACTGGGTCGCGGTGAAGGCCTCGATGTTCGCTTTGGCGCCGCCGAGCCGGGCGCCGTTCCCGGAGGCGCCGACGCCGCCGAACGGGACCGTGGCGTCGTCGGCGACGGTCTGGTCGTTGACGTGGACGACGCCGGAGGGGACGCCATCGGCGAAGGCAAGGCCCTTCATCACGTCGGCGGTCATGATCGAGAAAGCCAGCCCGTACGGCGTCTCGCGCGCCAGCCTCGCAGCCTCCTCGAGAGTCGCGAAGCGGACGACCGGCGCGACCGGACCGAACACCTCCTGCGACCAGGCCGGCGCATCGAGCGGGACATCCGCCAACACCGTCGGCCGGTAGAACAGCTCCTCGTAGCGGCCGCCGGCCGTGACGGTCGCGCCCTGGCCGACGGTCGTGCTGACGAGCGCGTGCACTCGATCGCGCTGGTCTGCATCGATCAGTGGTCCCAGCCCGACCGCTTCGGTCGCCGGGTTGCCGACCTGGATCGCGTCGGCCGCGGCCGAAAGGCGTTCGACGTACTCGTCGGCGATGTCGGCGTGGACGATGTGGCGGCCGGCAGTCATACAGATCTGTCCCTGGTGCAGGAACGACGCCCAGCCGGCGGCGCCGACGGCGCGCTCGAGATCGGCGTCGTCGAGGACGACGATCGCCGAGTTACCGCCAAGCTCCAGATGGACGCGCTTGAGTTGGCGGGCGGCGCGCTCGGCCACCCGGCGCCCGCCTGCGGTCGAGCCGGTGAAGGCGATCATCGAAACGTCGTCGTCTTCGACCAGAGCTTCCCCGACCTCGGCCCCACCGGGGAGGACATGGAGGACGCCGGCGGGGAGACCTGCCTCCTCGAAGACGCGGGCGATCGCGACGCCGCCGCTGACGGCGCTCCGCGGGTCGGGCTTCAGCACGACGGCGTTGCCGAGGGCGAGCGCCGGCGCGATCATTCCCATCGCCAGGGCCAAGGGAAAGTTGAATGGGGCGATCGCCCCGACCACGCCGACCGGCAACTGCCGCGCGATGCTGAGCCTTGGCGTCGCACTCGGCAGTACCTCGCCGAGCGGATGCGACGGTAGGGTCGCCGCCTCGTAGGCCTCCTGGGCGGCACGCCTGGTCTCGACCGCCGCCTTGCCCGGCGTCGATCCGGTCTCGCGAACGATCCAGCCCTCGCACTCGGCGGCGTGCACCTCCCATAGTCCGGCCGCCCGCCGCATGAGCGCCGCCCGCTCCTCGAACGGGGTCGAGGCCCAGCCGGGCTGAGAGCGTCCTGCGGCCTCGCAGGCGCTGCGAACGTCCCCGGGCGAGGCCAAGCCGACCCGGCCCAGCTCCTCCCCCGTCGCCGGCTCGATCACCGCGGCGTCCCCGCCGGCGCCCTCCTCCCAACCGTGGGAGAAGAGGCGCCGCGACCACACCTCCGGCGCGAGCAGCTCGCTGCTCACGCCGGTACTACGGTCAGCCGAATCACTCACACCGGCTCCTTTGCGCGCACGCGAGGCTCACTCGGGACCTGGTGCGCCTCGTGCGCCGCCGCTTTCAGGAACCCGATGCCCTCGGCGCAGGAAGCGCAGATCGCCAGGTGTCCGGCGCTCGGGTCGCGGTCCATCTCACGAGCGACGTAGGAACGTTCACAGACGTGGCAGCGCACCCGCTCCTCCCAGGAGTCGTCCACTTCCTGCGCTGGGTCGTAGGGCCGGGCGAACCCGAACCAGCGTCGCGGAGCGACCGCCAGGGCGAGCGCGTATAGGACGACCGAGACCACCAGGACCAGCGGCAGTCCCCAGGTGCCGAAGAATGCTTCCTCGACGTTCTTGAGGATGACACCGAGCGCGGTCGCCGCTATCCAGATCCCGAGACCGGCAGGGTTGACCGCCGGCAGCCGGCCCGGCCGATACTCGAGCGACGAGAGGGAGCCCCGCTGCCAGAGGAGGAAGAGGATCTGGACGATCGCCATTCCCACCCAGGCGACGATCGCGATGCCCTGGTAGGTCAAGGCATCGAGGATGAACGAGAACACATTGGTCAGCATGATCAAGTAGCCGATCGCACCGGCGATCACAACCCAGATCGGGCGTGAGATGTTGAGGCGCAGGATCCGCGCGGCGAAGCTCTGCAGCCCGGTCGAGGCGAGATAGAGGTTCGCCGTGTTGATGCGGGACTGCGTCACGACCAGCCACAGCAGGCCGACAAGCCCGGTGACGCCGACGATGCTGGTTGCGAGCTCTCCCTCGGCCAGGTTTTCGAGGTGGAGGATGTTCACCAGGTAGATGCCGATAATGGCGTTGACGACGAAGGTGACCAAGTAGAAAACGGGCCCGAAGGTGACGAGCGAGGCGAAGCGAACGTCCTTCGGACGTCCCAGCCTGGCGTACCCCATCTGGTACATGAAGAGCACGAAGACGCTCATGTAGGTGGAGAACGCGAACAGCCATCCCGGTCCCTGGACCAGCAATTCAGCGGGCGCGAAGGAGCCCCAATCGCCGCTGTAACCGCCGGCGTTGCTGGTGGTCCAGATCAGCACTGCGATCAAACCGCCGAGATACAACGGGAGTAGCCAGCCGTTGAGCCGGTCGAGCCAGACGTGTACGCCCTTGATCACCAACGGTACCGAGATGAGGACGACGATCAAGTACCAGACGTCGAGGTCGATTCCCACCCCCTGTCGGTCGAAGAACGCCTTCGCGCCCACGGCCACGATCGACGCCTCGAAGACGAAGTAGTAGATCCCCGTCGCTCCAGCCACCAGCGGAGTCAGGGCCGAGCCGAGAAATCCGAGCATCGAGCGCGAGAACATGGTGATGTTGAGACCGGTCTCCGACGCCGCACGGTAGAACAGATGGCCGATCGCCGAGTAGAGGATGACGACGAGGCCCATGCCGATCAGCGCTTCCCTGGTTCCGACCAGGAGGGCGACGAGCGCCGCCAGGTAGAGCCAGAAGACAGCGGTGGCCATGGACGAGAAGGCGAGCAGGACGCTGACCTTCGGCAGCCGCCACGACATCGGGACGACGTGCAGCGAGTAATCGTCGGTAGCGGCTTCGGCGACGACGGCTGGGTCGTCTTCCGTTGAGATTTCTAGAGGCGGTAGCCCCGTGCTCTCGGCTGACATTTCTCCTCCTGAGGTGTGGTGACCCGTGGATGCTGTTTTTGCGATGCGTTTCCCATGACCGCCAACCCAAGCGGCCAGACATTCGAAAAATCAGCCATTGCCCCGTGACAGTGGGGCGCTGCGGCTATACCGGCGTGCGGTAGTCCATGCGGAGACTTGGCCCGCCGTTTGGATTCGCCGCCTCGCTCAGCGTCGGCGCCCCGGTGAGCGGCGGGTACGCCTCGCTGCTCACGTACTGCAGCCAACGCTCAAATATGACCCGCTGATTGGCCTCCTCGTATCGATGGTCGAACACGAGCCCCGGCCCCGGCCAATCCTCGATCTGTCTTGCCGAGCCGATGCCAAGCCCCATCTGATAGTTGAGCTTGAGATCGATCTTGCGCGCGAACGGGCTGCCGCCGGTCCGGGCGATGCTCTGCCACGGCTCGCTGTCGTCCTGGTCGAACAGGCCGGAGCTCGCGAAGGTCCCCATCGCCGCTCGGTAGGAGGCCTGGCGGAACTCCTCGGAAGCACCTTTCGGGACCAGGACCCAGTTCCACAGCTCCATCGCCGCCGGGCCCTTCGGCTGCCACAGGCGAAGGACGATGAAGGCGGTCGGCGGATCCTTGTGGGGGTTACCGGTGAGCGGAATCGCGAGGACGGAGAGGTTCGGGAAGACCGTCGCGACCAACACCCGCGAGCGCTTCGCCAGGTCCTGCTGGGTGGGAGCGAGGCGGCTGAGATCGTATTTCGAGGTGACCTCCTCGGGATAACCCCAGTAGGCGAGCGCCTCCGGGTCTTCCGCCACGGAGATCGCGAGCGCATGACCGTTCCCGGGCAGCACGTGATGACCCAGCATGTTCGCGGCGTACGGAATCTGGATCACGTCGACCTCGAACATCGAGCGGTGGAGATAGACCAGGTGGTAGTCGTCGCCGGCGAAATTCTCCGCCCCGGACTTCCAGTTTGCCTCCTGGGTCCAGCGGGATGGCTCACCCATCACCTCGAGATCGTCGTTGAGCAGGAAGAGCATGTCGAGGTAGTACTTCATGTCACCCAGGTACTCGTCGAACGGCGGCGCCTCCACGTCGAGACAGGCGAAGACGAGTCCGTGATAGACGGCGACTTTCGGCGCTTCGATCAGGTTCCACCGACTTTTGTCGAGGTTCGAGCCGGCGTCTTTGAGCGCAGGCATTCCCACCAGCTCGCCGGAGTTTTTATAGGTCCAGCCGTGGTATGGACAGCGGAAGTGAGAGGTGTTCCCTTTCTCGACCCGACAGATCTGGGTACCGCGGTGGCGGCAGGCGTTGAAGAGAACGTGGATCTCACCGTGCTCGTCCCTCGAGAAGATGAAGGGATCCTCGCCGATATAGCGCATCGCGTAGTCCCCGGGGCTGGGGATCTCGGATGCGTGCCCCACGAAGTTCCAAGCGCGGGTGAACAGGCGCTCACGCTCGAGCTTGTAGAGATCCGGGTCGTGGAGCGCCTGGGCCGGGACGAGGCCTTCCCGCATCGAGCGCTCCATGTCCTCGAAGAACCTTGCGAACTCGCTCCCGGGAGGTCGGTGATGACCGTTGCCCGAGTCGGCGTTGGGGGTCATTGCAGTCCTTCCATCTTGTTTCCGCATCCCTTTACGACGTTCAAAGGAAAATCCCCAGGTTGTGGGTTCCGAGGGTGGTGTGGTCCAGCAAGATGACGCGCTTCCGCAGCTTCCAGTCCTCGTCAGCTCCCTGTAGGACGTCACGACGCTCGGCGAAGAAGAGTTGGTAGCTCGTCTGGTCGAAGCGGGAGCGAAACAGCAGCAAGTTCGATTTCACGTTCAGCGTGTCCTCCGCGTCGCCGGGACTGACGCGAATGTTGGTGACGCACCGGCGCATTCGAGATGGTGGATCCTCCGCCCAGGCGTAGTCAGTCTTCAGCCGCGCCACCCGCGTCTCGAGCGATCCCCAGGTCTCCTGCATGTGCCAGGAGCTGTCGCTGAAGCCCGGCCCCGCCGCCCGCTCGCGGGTGATCCTGACAGGCACCTCGTATTCGATGTCCTCGTGCATCAGGCCGAGCCAGGACTCCATCTCGTTGTCGTCCAGGTATTCGGCCTCGGTAAATAGGAATTCGTACGCTGCCCGGTAGAGCGCGTCGGACACATTGGGTGAGGTGGTCTGGGGCAAGCGAACCTCGCGTCGCATCGTGTTGGCGGAGTACCGAACTGACTGGTTCTTTTCTATCCCAGCACTTGACTAAAGTCAAGAGTGACATCGCTTTTTCTTTTCTTCCTCCATCGGGCCCTGCAGGACGATCCGCGAAGAAGAAAGCGCCCAGCGTGGCGGCGCCCACGATCCCGCCCCCTCCGGCGCCGTCCACCACGCCGACCGGACCCCTGACCTCGAGGATCACGCTCCACGCCCGTCTCGACCCGTCCTACGTGCAGAACCCGCTGTCCCCCTACGAAGTGACCTACGCCTTCTCGGCTGCGGCGACCCAGCAGAGCTTCGCCGGCGCGGTACCGATCGGCGGTGAAACGCCGGCGCCCCTTTCGTCGGGCTCGCTCACTCTCTCCAGCGACGGGAAACAGAAGTGCTCGGTCGCCGTCGGGGCCGCCATCTCCAGCTCGCGGTGCACGGTGTTCTATGACTTCGAACTCGGTCACCACACGATCACGGTGACCTACACGGGTGGCGGAGAAGCGACCACGGAAACGGTCGAAGAGGAACTGCGGCCTGTCCCGACCAAGCCGATTCTGGCGGCGAACTATTGGCGCTACTCGGAGCCGCTGGCAATCGAACCCGGGGTCTGGCGGATCGGCACCCTGTACATCGAACTCGGCTCGGTGCCTGGTCCAGGGCCCGACGTGGAACTCAGTTGCGAACAATACGGCGGGGGCTTTGAGGTCGGCCGGGACGACTGCATCCAACTCGAAACCGCGGCCGCCACCCATCCCTTGGCCGTCTACGCGACCTCGACCGGCAGCTGCTTCGAACCGACAATCGACGCCCTCTCGCTCAGCTATCCCGAATGGTCGGAACCGCAGTTCCGAGGGCCTCCGATGAGGCCCGCGGACATCGAAGCGGGCGCCTTTCACATAGGGGCGTTCATCTGGGCCTATGGCGGCTACGCCGGATCGAAAGCCACCGCGCCGGTGCAGTTCAAGCCGGAAGTCACCCTTCCGCCCGACTGCTAGCGAGACCCGAACTCGTTCGGCGCCAGCTAAAGCGAGTCGCCAGCGCGTCCAGTCAGCTAACAAGCTGAAGCACCAACCGGGGCATTGCCGTGCGGCGTCGCGATAACGGACGCGCGAGAACGGAATTTACGTCAAGCGGCGACATGGGCGGCCCCCCTCTCGGCCCGCCTCATTGGGTCACAATTGGGTCACGACGACAAAACCGCCCAAATTCAGCGCATTAGACTCGCTCAGCCGGGTGCTAAGAAACCCGGCGTTTGCACCGACTCTTGTCCTCGACCACCGCGTGACCAAACCGAGTCGACCAAGCTTTTCAGGCAGCGTCGACAGGCTGAATGAACAGGTGCCACTTGCAGGCATTCCCTGCGACGCCCGAATGGGTCACATACCCGTGGTTTCGGGTTGTTTCCGGTGGGTTTGGGTCACGAAATCGGCCTCGTGACCCATTGAGGTCGGGACTCGTACCGGGGACAGAACGCGAGTAACCGCCCAGTACCAAGACGAGCGCGGAAGTCCCAAGGACCTGCTCCCCTTCTACCGTTTCCCGTCGGCCCACTGGCCGAAGCTACGCTCGACCAACAACCTTGAGCAGGTGACCAAGGAGATCGCCGGGCGCTCGGGCGTCCTGAGGATCTTTCCCACCGGCGACGCCGTTATCCGCCGCGTCGTTGCCCTGCTGATCGACCAGAGTGACTATGTCTCAGGATGGCCGTGTCGTCTGCATCGGCGAGGTTCCGTCCCTTGATCAGCATAGGGGTCTCGGCCGCGTCCGAGCGATACTCCGGCCAGGCTTCATTTCTTCCAGGACGCTAGGGAGAAAACAGCTGGAGGATGGGCGCAGATGAGCTCGCTGCGTACTCTGGGTCCCCGTCGTAGGAGCCACTGAATTCAAAGGTTCCATAGGGGTGTCCTTCGATCGAATATCTGACCACCCGCTTGCCCGAGGGCAGCGGCAGCGTGGCGAGAGTTTCCCCGTCTTCGAACAGGACGACTGTTCCTGCCGGCGTTCCGCCGCCCGGTGAATGAACCTTGAGGGTGGCCGTGAGGGTCACGGATTTGCCGGAGGGGATCGGATTGCGCGAACTCTTGAGCAGAAGTTCCGTCGTAGCCTTGGTGATCGCTTGACTCAGAACAGTCGATTCGCTTTTTTCATAGCTCGGATCACCGGAGAAGACAGCTTGGAATTCGTCGGTCCCTGGAAGGTGGCCCTTGAGCGAGTAGGTCGCGACCCTCTTGCCCTCGAGAGGAACGCTCGCGACAGGGGATCCGTCTTCGAAGAAGATGATCGAGCCGCCTGGCACGCCCGAGCCAGGTCGAACGACCTTCAGCCGCGCCGTGAGCTTGGTCATCGAATCGTAGGGCGCAGGATTACGCGAGGTCTTCAGTACCAGTTCGGTGCCAGCCTTGGCCACATGCTGGACAACAGGGGGAGATGAGGCCGGGCCGAAGTACGAATCGCCCCCGTATTCGGCGGAGATCTCGTGTTCCCCAACTTCAAGGACCTTCGTCCTTAGCAGGGCGACACCCCGCGCATTCAGGTCGACGGTCCCCAGCGCCTCCGTTCCATCAAGAAAGGTGATCGTCCCTTCCGGCGTGGGGGCACCTTCGTTCCGAGAGGTCACCGTAGCCCTGAACGTCGCGGTCTGGCCGCGGACCGTCGGGTCGTGGAGGCTCTTAAGGGAAACCGTGGGGGAATAGCGGAACAGATCGGCGCTCGTCAATTCGCTCGTGCCGGTCTGGGTGGCGACGGTCACGTCGACGGTGCCATCGCCCGGCGGAGCCGTCGCCGTGATCGAGGTCGAGGAGTCGACCGAGAATTCTGCGCTGGTTTCCCCGAACCGGACTTCGGTTGCACTGCTGAGCCCAGTCCCAGAGACCTCTACCTGCGTGCCGCCCGCTTCAGGGCCTGCCTGGGGCGAGAGCGACGTGACGACAGGCGGCGAGGCGAGGACGGCCACCGGATGCTGCAGGCCCGCTTCGTCAACCTGTTCGCCGACCAACAGGCGCTGGTTCCCGGCTGCGTCGACGACCCGCACTCCCCAGATCCTCCAGACTCCGGGTTCGCTTCCTTCGGCGAAGGTGAATGGAACCCGGTAGATCCCGTCCGTCGGTGACCCAGAGACCCTGTCGTACGCGTTGATGGTCATTGAGAGATGCTGGCCGGATGGGGAAATGAATTCGATATCGCCGCCGCTGAATCCGGAGCCGGCGTCTGTGATGTGTGCCGTGACGAGGACGACTTTGCTCGAGGAGCTCGTGTCGACTTCGCTCGGTTCCACCGTCAGTTCCCCGATTTCCGGGGCGGTCCTATCTTCCGCCGATCCTTCACCCCCGCCCTGAAGGCTTAGAGCCAGCGTCGTGTCCCCGTCGACTTCGGGCAGTTCGAAGGAGGTCGCGCCATAGCCGGAGCCGGCCGGCGGTTCCACGTCGATGCGTTCGGTGCTGTTTACCGCGCTGCCGCCGAAGACGGTGA
>Ga0164242_10000287_pt1 | contig 62711 bp, 59 predicted proteins | sample OricomgcompostMG_FD_108783 | JGI IMG/M metagenome (GOLD analysis project Ga0164242, IMG submission 108783) | Miracle-Growth compost microbial communities from Emeryville, California, USA - Original compost - Miracle growth compost (MG) ...
GTCAATAAACATTTGGTGCGATTGATCCCGCACCACATTCGCCCAGCCACATAAGCTGACAGTTTGTCCCAGATGTTCTTCACGGATAGAGCCACAATGATGAGTTCGCATAAAAGTACTTTTGTAGAGAAAAAATTGCAAGGACAGTATAGCGAAAGATGTGAGGTGGGAGGATTGTTATTGATCAGTGATACTAAAAGTACTTTTATGAGGAAGGTAAGACTCGCGCTTGCCAGTAACCTGGCCGACGAGAATGATGCGCAATTGCAAAAATGATGATGCCCTGATCATCGGCACGATAAACGACCGAAAATGGAAAATCTTTGAGTAAAACTTTGCGTGTATTCTTTGAGGCGGGTGAACCGGCAAGTGGAAATGTAATAGCAAGTGTTGTTGCCTCTTCGAGTGCGGAGACAAATCGCGCCCCCAATCCAGGTTGTTCGGTATTATAGCGAACAACTTGCGCTAGGAACTCGCGTCGCGCTGGCGCTACGAATTTAGCGCGTTTCAGTGAGATAAATCCCTTGCTTCTGCAAATACGTCCTCAGCAGGATATGCTTGCATCTCGCCTCGATCAAAAGCGAAAACACGTTTTTCAATTTCGTCAGACCAGGCGGCTTCAATATGGGCTATTGGCGCACGGACTGATTCTAATAATAACTCTGCAAGCTTAGCCCGTTCTTCCCTAGTTAATCTCAATGCTTGCCTCTCAATTGCGTTTAGTGCTTTCGTCATGTTCTTCTCCAACAATTACTGAACTCTCGTGATGAGTTCAATTTGCTCAAGCACCTCACATTTTATCAGAAAATTCTACAGGTATGTTGTTACTGATAAGTCCGCCCATCATGTTTAAGCCAACCTGCTGTGTGATGTCCTTTGGGATCGTGATGCGTCCAATGAACCATACCGCCTTTTTCGTCCCACACGTACTCGCCGCAGAAGCGTACGGTATCACCCTTCTTCAGCCCGGCGATTTTGGGTGCGATGTCGATGTTGTGCGCGATAAGCAATGTCTGACCTGATGCGAGGCGAAGGATGAAACGTTGATGTCTGCTGCCGGAAAGATCGTCCGCCAATAGGCGAATGACAACGCCTTCGCCTTCAACCTGAACATTGCCCTTTCTGTTCTTGAACGCGCGGCTGATTGAACTATTGCCGCTAACCGCAACACCAATCGGTGGCGAGGACTGAACTGCATGAACACAACCGATTCCGCTCAAAGCACATATAACGACTGCGGCGATGTAGATTCGTTTCACAAGTAATATCTCCTCAATGTTGTGGATGGATTTTATCGTAGCTAAGGTTTCACCGCTGAAAGCGTACGGAATACAGCACTTTCCAAAAGTTAGTTGGTTTCAATCCAAGTCATCAAGGAGTGTATAACGTGGTTTGAGTATTTCCACTTCATCTACTTTGGCGAACAGCACCGTTGCTGATGGGCCAAAATCGAAGCTATTGTTGATTATCCATTTATACAACTTATGGTCAATCAAAAGTTTGTCAGACCAGATTGCAACAGAGCCAATCATCGTATGCCCATTCATTAGATCTTGATAAACCACAACTTGAATACGCCACTCACAATATTCACCAGCTAATAAATTGTGTAGAGAATTAAATAATTCTTGGCTGAAGGATTGTGTATCACACTCAATATGCCGCGTGTGGTCAGGCCACCAATCGTATCCAACGCAAGTATTTTCATTTGCTGCTTTCTCGCCATAAATACGACTGGTGGCAGCCTCCATTTGTTCCGTTAGGGTGAGGTTCTTCTCCGAAAAACGCTCGGAATCGGCAGCAGTAATAAATTTGGCAATGCGCGCCGATCCTATAAATAGTAGGTCAAAATCTTTATCTGTTTTTGCAACGATGATTTCTTGTATCGTCATATTTTGATTATGACATATCACCAGGCCATATGAAAATTCCTTTGCCGACAAATTACTTTCCTATTGTGATGGAGGGGTAATATTGAAAATTGTATTTTTGTTGACACGCTTGGCTAAATGCGATGACGCTGCGCGAATATTACAAGGCTTTGCGGGATTACAACTTGCTCAAGGAACAGATCGAGAAGACGAAAAAGCTATTGTTTGAACCAAGGGCGAACGAATTGTGAGAGCAGGCTTAGCGATACTTTCATTGCAGTTCAGACCTTTCCCCAGCCTCCCATTTCTTGCATAATTACTGTGCTATGGAAAAAACTTTTATTGCAATCAAGCCGGATGCCGTGCAACGTGGCCTTACCGGAGAAGTGTTGGCGCGTTTTGAGCGCCGTGGTTTCAAAGTCGCTGCGTTGAAGATGATGAATGTTTCCCGCGAGCTTGCCGAGGAACATTATGCCGAACACAAAGAGAAGCCGTTCTTTGGCTCATTGGTGGATTTTTTGACGTCAAGCCCGGTTGTGGCAATTGTGTTGGAAGCGCCAAACGCCGTCAAACTTTCGCGCAGCATGATTGGTGCCACTAAGCCCGAAGACGCTGTTTCAGGAACCATTCGCGGTGATTATACCGTGGATTTGCAAGCCAACCTGATTCATGGCAGCGATTCTCCCGAATCTGCCGCGCGGGAATTGAAGTTGTGGTTTCCTGAATTAGAGAATTAAAAAATTAGTAATCCAGATGTAACAAAAGTACTTTTCCGCTGAGGCAGAAAAGTACTTTTGCGTGTTTGTAGCCCTACATGTCACTCAATGCTTCCTTCGCCGCATTTATTGTTTGGTCAATATCCTCTTCCGTATGCGCGGTGGAAATGAATGCGGATTCAAATTGCGACGGCGGCAGATAAATGCCGCGTTCCAGCATGGCGTGAAAGTACTTTCCAAAGCGCGCCGTATCGCTTTGTGCTGCGGTGGCATAATCGGTAATTGGAGTAGCGCTAAAAAATAACGTCCACATCGATCCAACACGATGCAGTTGCGCGGGGATTTGTTTTTCTTCCAAGATCTGGCGCAAACCCGTTTCCAATCGTTGCCCCAAACTTTCCAATCGCTGATACAACGCCTCATCCAACTGATTTAAAGTCGTTAATCCAGCTGTTACGGCCAACGGATTTCCACTTAATGTCCCGGCTTGATAAACCGGGCCGCTGGGCGCGACTTGTTGCATAATCTCTTTTCGTCCGCCATACGCGCCGACGGGCAAACCGCCGCCGATGATTTTGCCGAGCGTCACCAAATCCGGCGTTATGCCGCAAGTTTTTTGATAACCGCCGGCGCTGACGCGAAAACCGCTCATCACTTCGTCGAAGATCAACACTGCGCCGCGCTTTTGTGTTTCCTCGCGTAGCATTTCCAGAAAGCCAGATTGCGGTTCCACTAACCCCATATTTCCAGCCAGTGGCTCCACGATGACAGCTGCCAAATCAGTATTCAAATCTTGAATCAGTTGGCGTGTTCCATCAATATCATTAAAGTTAGCCACCACCGTATCCGCCACTTGCGCGGGTGTGACGCCTGCTGAATTGGGAACTCCCAGCGTTGCCGCGCCGGAACCTGCCGCCACCAATAATCCATCGCTGTGGCCGTGATAACAACCGGCGAATTTGATAATTTTGGCGCGCCCCGTGAAACCGCGCGCGGCGCGAATGGCGCTCATTACGGCTTCAGTGCCGGAATTCACCAAACGCACCATCTCCAGATACGGCAGTTTTTGGCAGAGCAGTTCCGCCAATTCCACTTCCAATTCCGTCGGCGCGCCAAAACTAATTCCTTTACCTAATTGCGCTTGCAACGCCAAAAGTACTTTTGGATCGCCGTGTCCCAAAATCATTGGTCCCCAGGAACCCACGTAATCAATATATCGTCTGTTGTCTGCATCCCAAAGATACGCGCCTTGCGCGCGATCAATGAATTGCGGCGTTCCACCAACGGCACCGAATGCTCTTACAGGTGAATTAACACCGCCTGGGATAATGTCTGTTGCGACTTCAAAAATCTTTTGTGAATTCATTAAGCATCTAATCCTATTATAAAAGTGGTGTAATGTGGAATACTATGTCTAATATTATGCCAAATATTTAGCAGGAAAATATCGAATTTGAGAAACTCAGTAATATGCAATATTTAAAATATAAATCAGGCAAAAGCCGCGGCCAGGCGATAGTTGAATTTGCCTTGGTGCTGCCAGTGTTGCTGGTTCTCAGCATGTTGATTATTCAGTATGGCATAATTTTTTATACTACTATAGGATTGACCAATCTCAGCCGGGAGGGCGCGCGTTTCGCCGCTACCCAGCCTGCCTCAACTGTTGCGGCTACGGTTGCTACCCAGGATGCCGCAGTTAGGACGCGTATCCAGAATGTGCTTCCTCCCAGTATTAAATGGGCCGATATCCAGAATAATATCACTATCACTTGTCTGGATACTGCAGGAAACGACAAGGATGCTTCCGGAAACCCTATTCCACGAGCTGCCGGCCTATTAATAAAGGTCACCATCACCTACAACATGAGTAATAAACTGTTTCTTCCCAGCACATTTTTTGGCGTTAGGATTTTTAGCACCAATTACACAACCTTCACCACCATGATGATAGAGTCATGATGATAAAATAGCTCCCATTTGTGGCATAACAGTACTTATGAAGACGAGCATACCAAAAGTACTTTCAAGGCGGCGTCACGGCTTGGTGGTTGTTTATGTCGCTTTGGCGCTGGTAGTATTGCTGGGTGCAGCCGGGCTTTCTATCGATATGGGCAATTTATACTTGCAGCGCAATAAAGCCCAGCGAACTGCTGATGCCGCTGCTCTGGCTGGAGCGGTGCAGATGATGAACAGTAAGGGCTATGCTGCTGCTGCGGCTGCCGCGCAAACAGTTGCCACGGCAAATGGCTATGATACTTCTATTCCAGGAACTCAAGTATCTCCAACTCCCAACGCGGAAGGTAATAGCGCGTGGTATGGCGTTTATGTGGAGAAACGCGTGCCCGTATTTTTTATGGCTATTTTTGGCTGGCGCTATAAAGTCGTGGGTGCGCATGCTACCGCGACGTTCAAATCACCCGTAGCGATTCCAATCGAAGGCGGCGGCAAATACGGCGCGATTGGCCCTATTAATCTGTCGTTGTTCGGCCCACTCGGTTTACGCGCGAACGGCGACAAATATAGCACCATGTATATTGATAATAAAAGTCCGAGAACGCCCAATCCCTTCTATGACTCTGCGGGCTATGATTTTACTCTTACCATTCCGGCTAATTATGCGCAAGTCAATGGCACTTCAAAAGTGGATGTGCAAATCTTTGATCCGGACTGTTACAATGCCGGTAATGCGCAAAACGCACAACTAGGTGTGAGTATTGATGAAATGCGTGATTATGGTGGAGCTAATACCAGTAATACCCAGTATCTCACCACTACCCAATATACGTTATATGATACACACGGCACCCCCTCAACCGCCGATGATACAGTAATTGCCCAGGCCAGTTACGGTAATGATCCAAGTACGGATATGACCTGGGTGACGCCGACTGGTTTTGCTTTTGATCTCAGTGCATTATCGGGCACAGGAGCGCGTAACGTCCGCGTCAATGTCAAATCGACCGATGGTTCCAGTGAAAATGGATTTAGTTTGCGGGCAGGGCCTACCATCGCTGATTACAAAGAGAAGGTCGTAACGACTAATGGAGTCACAACAACCCAATACAGAAAAGTTGTCAATGGCCAGCAAACAGGTAATTGGCTAACCACTAACCCCTTTAATTCCAACAATGGCACCGCCATTACCGCGGACGGACGGATTCCGATGAATTTCAATGCTGACGGTCAGGCTGCCATCACTCTGGGCTATGTTCCACCAAACGCGACACATGTCACCATCGACAAATTTGACACTGACGTTGGGTCTAAGTCCGTTACATATAGTGACGGAACAACCACTTGGACCGGCAAGTTAAGCGGCAATGATGAATCTGCCCAAGACAATTATGATTTGCCGTCAGGCTATCCGGGAGGAACCTGGGTAGCGACTTACACGGCGGGACTGGGAGATACGTCCGTTTGGGATATGTCTAGTTCGGGAGCCTCTTTAAACCAAGGCTATGTGTATTTAGTGCACTAAGCTATTGCTAAAAGTACTTTTATATGTGACAAAGTGATCGTAAAGTTTACAACTTGCAAAATATAGTATTTAGCTCCAGGGACAATTTCCTGGAGCTAAAATTTTTCTCTTGTTGATTTCCTTAAAAAACTCTGTTTTGCTGAATTGATGTGATGTGTCATAATTATAAGATGGATTGTGGTATAGAAAATTCTGTCATTAAAGCAGGAACGCTTCGGCTTCGTTAAACAAAACAACAATTGAAGGGTGAAGTTATGGATATAAAAGGAATCGCATCATCAAAAGTACTTTTGCGCCGGCGGCGTGGCGTTGTAATTGTCTATGTGGCATTGGCTTTGGTCGTTTTAATGGGTGCGGCTGGCCTTTCCATTGATGTGGGAAACTTATATCTGCAACGGAGCAAGGCGCAGCGTGCCGCTGATGCTGCAGCTTTGGCGGCCGCCATTCAGTTGATGAATTTTAAAACCAACACCGATGCAGAAACCGCCGCCGATACGGCTGCAGCAGCGAATGGTTTTGATAAGACTCAAGGAGCCATTGTCACTCCTGTTCCTAGCGCGGATGGTAATCCGGCATGGTATAGAGTGATTGTTTCAAAGCCCACTCCTGTGTTTTTCATGTCTATTTTTGGTTGGCGGTATAATACAGTAGGCGCGCAGGCCACGGCCACATTTGTTTCTAAAGTTGCCATGGATATTTACGGCGGCGGCCAGTATGGCGTGGCGGGCCATGTAATGCTGGCGATGTTCGGCCCTTACGGCCAGCATCAATATGGCGATGATTATAGCCCGCTCTACTTGCAGGATAATACCCCAAATCCGCAGTATGAAACCACGGGGCAATATGGTTATAACTATACGGTCGCCATTCCCAAAAATTACGCCGCGATCAACGGGACAAATACTGTTAATGTAAGTATCTACGACCCGGATATTTACAACGTCAATGGAGCCAGCGGCGCACAAGCCGCCACCTCGAAAGCCGGTGCGTCGGTTGATGAAATACAGTCGCCCCAAAGCGGCAACCCCAAGAAAGACTGGCTGGGCAAACTGGCGAAATATGATAACAATACCGGTAATACCTCTGTTTTTACTCTTTACGACACCCACGGTACACCGCAAACGGATGATGACACGGTGATCGCCACTGCGACGTATGACAAAAATTCCAGCCATAGCACTGATTTGCAATGGGTGACACCGGATGGGTTTACTTTTGATATCACTAATAGCAAGTGGGCCAGCCGGTTCGCAACCGATGGTAGTGGTGATAAAGGTGATTATGTCGACTTTCGCTTAAACGCCAAAACAATCAATGGCTCCGGCGATAATGGATTTAACCTGCGTGCTGGTCCGCCGCTGGCAACTTCAACGGCGAAAACACAGACTGTTACTAATAGCAAAACGACGGGATATTATTACGACAAAAATGGCAATCGACAATACGGTTCCTATACGTCACATATGCAGTATTATTACAATGGCGGCTGGCAAGACCAGCCACAAGATACGTTCAATTCTAACAACGGTACCCAAATTACGGGTGATGGCCGTATCCCGATGATTTTTTCTGCAGATGGCACCGTCGCCGTCACGTTGGGCAATGTTCCCGCCGGCGCGACAAGTGTCACCGTCACCAAATTCGACACCGATATTGGCGCCAAGACATTAACTTATACCGATGGAAATAAGAGCTATGCCGGCACGTTAGGCAATACGGTGAAGGGGAATTTAGTCACCAATGACCAAATCAGTGCTGACACTTATGACTTGGGAACAAACTACCCGGGTGGCAAATGGGTCGCCAATTACACAGCATCTGCAAATGACACGTCCACATGGGAAATGAGTTATATCGGACCGGCATCAGGCACTCCGGGCGGGGTATATCTGGTGAAATAAAAAGCGAATGATAACCAACGCTCCGGGGCGTACGGCGGAGCGTTGGTTATACTCTTTTCATGCGTTCGTTCTGTTATCTGTTTTACGTTTCCGCATTATGCGCATGCACGTTTTTCGGCGTCAGCAACGCTGCGCCAAATGCGACATTTCTGGATTGCGATCCCCTCACTGGCTGTCCGCCGGTTATCGCGGCGGCCAAATTCCAATCACATTCAGCATATACATTTAATAACGGCGTTACAAACGCAACGGTAGTCCCCGCGCTTGGCCGTGTGATGTCGTTTGGCCTCAGCGGTAAAAGTACTTTTAACTGGTTGTGGAATAATAAATCTCCTCAGGAAAATCAATTGTGGAAAAACTGGGGTGGAGCGAAAACCTGGCTGGCTCCGCAAAGCGACTGGCCGCAAATTGCCGGTGCAAAATGGCCGCCCGATCTCAATTGGAATAAAGTTATTAAATCAGAAGTGCAAACCGGCGGCTTTCTGAAAACAGTCAGCGCCGTTTCGCTGCATTCGGGAGTCCGGTTTATTAATCAATATGGCCATGACGAAAGCGGCAATTTTTTCATCAGGCAAACTGCGGAAAAAATAAGTGGCAAGCCGTTGCAAATGGCGTTGTGGTCAGTGACACAAATTAATCCGCCGGATGCCGTCTTTTTTTTGTTGAGAAATACGGGTAGGGCTGGCTCGCCGAGCCAGCCGTGCGGCGCTCTCGGCGAGAGCGCCCTACCGGAAAGTATTTTGCAACTCCAGGGAAATAGCAATCCGCACATTCAACAAAAAGACGATTTGGCATGTTATATCCCGGGCAATCTGCCGTCATTAAAAATCGGAATCAGCACCACAACTCCGGTGCTTGCAGCGTTGCATGAAAATCAACTTTTCGTCCTACGCGCCAACCCGCAAGATGCAATTTACCCGGACGCATCATCTTCATTTAATAAAGGTTTTCCCATCGAGATTTTCGATTCCGGCGTCATGCCGCAGCGTTATTTGGAATTGGAATTGTATTCCCCGCTACAAACATTTCATCAAGGCTCCGCGTGGACGTTTACGGTAAAGTGGAGTATTTACACTTTATCGACTTCAAATTTGAATTCTCCGGCACTGTGGGAAGAAGTGCAAAAAATACTGAAACCGTAAAAGTACTTTTAGCCCAGTTTCTGATAATTGCTCATTGTTGATTGCTCATTGATATAATCTCTTACCTATGATTCTGAGTTTGTTACAAGCCGCTGTTGATTCCGCGTTGGCGGAACTGGCGGATAAAAGTACTTTTGAGGGCGTGTCGTCTGATGCGCTTTTATTAACGCCCGCGACTAATCCGCAATTTGGCGATTATCAATTTAATGGCGCGTTGGCGCTGGCTAAACCGCTGAAACAAAACCCGCGTCAAATCGCGATTCAATTGGTTGAAAAATTAAATGTTGCCGATTGGTGTGAACCGTTGGAAATTGCCGGGCCGGGTTTTATCAATTTTCGATTGAAACGCGAAAGCGTGGCGGTATTTGCGTCAAAGCAATTGCAAGATCCACATTTGGGAATTACGCAAGCGGAAAATCCGCGCACAATTGTAGTCGATTTTTCTTCGCCGAATGTGGCGAAGCCGATGCACGTCGGCCATATTCGCTCCACCGTTTTGGGCGATGCGTTGGCGCGTTTATTACGCAGCGCCGGGCACAACGTCATCACCGATAATCACCTGGGCGATTGGGGAACGCAATTCGGCAAAATTATTCTGGGATGGAAGCATCATTTGGATCAGGAAAATCTCGCCAAAGATCCCATCGGCGAGATGGAGCGGCTTTATAAGTTAATTAACGCGCAAAGCGAAACTGACGAAACAATCGCTGACGCGGCGAGAGCAGAAACGGCGAAACTGCAAAACGGCGATGCAGAGAATAAAGCGATTTGGAATCAGCTTCGCGAATATTCCCAGCAACAGTTTGATGAAATGTACGGCCGCCTCAGTGTGAAATTTAATTATACGCTTGGCGAGAGTTTTTATAATAATGAATTAGCAGGCGTTGTCGCAGATTTGCAGCAAAAAGGTTTAGCAAAAAGCAGCGACGGCGCGATGATCGTGCCGTTTGATGATATTCCGGCGCTGGCCGATAAACCGTTGCTGATCCAAAAACGCGATGGTTCTTTTCTTTACGGAACCACTGACCTGGCAACTATAAAATATCGCGAAAAAGAATGGCATCCTGACGAAGTTTTGTATGTCGTGGACGCGCGCCAGAGCCTGCATTTTCAACAACTTTTTGAAGCATCCAAACGTGCCGAATATACAAACGCCGATTTGCGCCATATTTCCTTTGGATCGATTTTGGGTGAAGACGGCACGCCAATAAAAACCCGCAGCGGCGAATCCGTGAAGTTGCGTGATTTGCTGGACGAAGCAGAATCCAGGGCTTTGGAAATCGTGCAGGAAAAGAATGCTGCGCTTGATCCTGAAATTCAAAAACAAGTAGCAAAAGCTGTAGGAATCGGCGCGATCAAATATGCAGATTTGAGTCAGAATCGCGTTTCCGATTACATTTTTTCCTGGGAACGAATGCTCGCAATGCAGGGAAATACTGCGCCCTATTTATTGTATGCGTATGTGCGCATTCGCTCGATTATGCGTCAGAGCGAAAGTACTTTTGATGCGGGGAAAGTACTTTTACTGGAAGAGAATGCCGAGTTTGAATTGGCCAAATTTGCGTTGCGTTTTGGCGAGGCAATCGAAACATCATTAAAGGATTATCGCCCAAATGCGCTTTGTGAATATCTGTTTCATCTGGCACAAAAATTCACGGCGTTTTATGATGCCTGCCCGGTACGTTACAGCGAAGAACCGCTGCGCAGTTCGCGGTTGCAATTATGCCAATTAACCGCTGATATTTTGCAACATGGATTGGGATTATTGGGTATCGAAACTGTGGAACAAATGTAGGGGCATGGCGTGCCATGCCCAGCATACGCCAGAACAAAAGTACTTTTATAGCATCAATCAAAATGGAAAATCTCGCCAACCTTCCCACCGAAGCCATCAATCCGGCAACTGTAAATCTCTCTCGCGTCAGCACGCGCGAGGCGTTGCTGCTCATCAACGATGAAGATCACAAAGTCGCGCCGGCAGTTCGTTTAGTCACGGATAAAATCGCCGATGCCGTCGATGCAATCGCTGCCAGAATACAAAATGGCGGACGATTATTTTATATCGGCGCGGGAACTTCCGGTCGTCTCGGTGTGGTGGACGCCAGCGAATGTCCGCCCACTTTCGGCACTCCGCCGGAATGGGTTCAGGGAATTATTGCAGGCGGGCCGGAAGCGGTATTTCGTTCGATGGAAGGCGCCGAAGACGATTCCGCCGCTGGTGCTGCTGCGTTGCGCGAACGCAACTTGAGCGAAAAAGACTGCGTGATCGGAATCGCCGCGTCGGGGCGAACTCCCTACGTTTTGGGTGCGTTGGAATATGCGCGATTATTGGGCGCGCTTACGGGCGGGATAACAGTTAATCCTGATGCAGCCATCAAGCCGTGGTGCGATTATTTTATCGCGCCGGAAGTTGGCCCCGAAGCCGTCACCGGTTCATCGAGGATGAAAGCCGGAACTGCACAAAAGCTGGTGCTCAATATGATTTCCACCGGCGTCATGCTGCGATTGGGCAGGGTAGAGGGTAACCTGATGAGCGATGTGCAACAATGGTGTGGCAAACTGCAGGATCGCGCCGTGCGGATTGTGATGGAATTGGCGAAAGTTGATGCTGGTGTGGCGCAAGATGCGCTGAATAAAAATAATGGCGATGTGCGAAAGGCAACGGCAGCGTTGAGGGACAAGATTGGATAAACTTAGTTTAGTTGGTTTAGTTCAAGGAGGCGTCATGCAAACAGTGAATATTCACGAAGCGAAAACGCAACTTTCAAAGTTGGTGGAACAAGCGGCAAAAGGAGAATCATTTATTATCGCTAAAGCGGGAAAGCCAATGGTGCAAGTGGTGGCGCTGGACGCGCCGGCGCCCAAAAAGAAGCGTAGGATAGGATTTCTGAAAGATCAAATTAATGTGCCTGATGATTTTGATACAATGTTCCAGAAAGAAATTGAAGAAATGTTTTATGGAAAAGAATGAAATATCTTCTTGATACACATTTGATTTTATGGGCTGCTAATGAATCCAAAAATTTGTCACCTAAAATGCGGAAAATTTTGGAGGATGAAAATAATGTATTATTTTTTAGTGTTATTAGCGTGTGGGAAATCTCCATTAAGTCCGGATTAGGAAAATTTGATTTCAGTGTAAAAGCCGAAACTATTCGTCAAGGGTTGTTGCAAAACGGTTATCACGAATTAATGGTCAACGGTTCACATGCTTCTGCTGCTGGGGAATTGCCTCTGCTGCACCGCGATCCATTTGATCGCATGTTAATCACACAGGCTAAACTTGAGGGAATTACATTGCTGACATCCGATAAAGTTGTAGCTCAGTATCCCGCACCCATTCAGCTTGTTTCATAAAAGTACTTTTATATTAAAAATGAAAACTATCTTAGTGACCGGAGGAGCCGGATTTATTGGAAGCAATTTTGTGCATCTTGTGCGCGCGCAACGGCCTGATTGGAAGATTGTGGTGTTGGATAAATTGACCTATTCCGGCCGCAAGGAAAATCTGGCGGATGTGCTATGTGATGGCCAGGTGCAATTTGTGAAAGGCGATATTTGTAATTCCAAAGCCGTGGAAAAAGCCATACAAGAATGTAGCATGGTATTTAATTTCGCTGCGGAAACGCATGTGGATCGCTCACTCTTGGAAAATGAGCCAGGCGTGTTTGTGCAGACTAATGTTTATGGCGTTTTTACATTGTTGGAAGCAGCGAAAAAACAAGGCGTGGAACGTTTTGTTCAGGTTTCCACTGATGAAGTTTATGGTGAAGTGAACGAAGGTTTCAGCGTGGAAACCGATGCCCTCGTGCCACGTTCGCCTTATTCCGCTGCCAAAGCTGGTGGCGAATTAATTGCGCAATCGTATTATGAATCGCATGGCGTTCCGGTGATTATAACGCGCGGTTCCAATACTTTTGGCACGCATCAATTTCCCGAAAAATTAATTCCACTTTTTATTTCAAATGCACTGGATGATAAGCCGTTGCCACTTTATGGCGACGGCCTGCAACAGCGCGATTGGATTTATGCAGAAGACCACGCTGCTGGAATTCTTAAAGCGGGGGAAGATGGTAAGCCCGGAGAATTTTATAATATCGGCGGCGGCAATCAGCAAACTAATCGTGCTATTACTTCACAGATTTTACACTTGTTGGATAAGCCCGATTCATTGATAAAAACAGTCACAGATCGCCCCGGTCATGATCGGCGTTACGCACTGGATTGTTTCAAGATTCAACAATTAGGCTGGCAGCCAAAATATGCTTTTGAAGATGCGCTGAAATTAACGGTCGATTGGTATTTGGCAAATCAAACATGGTGGCGCGTTATCAAGGAAAGCAAATCGTTTGCGGATTATTATCAAAAAAATTATTCGGGGCGATAAGTAAAAGTACTTTTGTTCATCGTAGAATCATCTTGTTGCTGTCTCTTAGAAGGTATATACTCTAGTATATATTGCAAGGGGTGAACTATCATGAATCAGACTGCCAAGATATTTACTAATGGCCGCAGCCAAGCGGTGCGTTTGCCAGCTGCATTTCGTTTTGATACGCAGGAAGTTTTCGTGCGCCGCGATCCACAATCGGGTGATGTTATTCTTTCTTCTAAACCGGATAATTGGGATGGCTTTTTTGAAGCTGCGAAGCGCACAAAAGTGCCCAAGGGTTTTTTGAGCAAGCAGGAGCGGAAGCCGCGCGAAGAGCCGCGCGATCCGTTTGAAGGTTGGGAAGAATGATTTGGATGTTGGATACAAATGCGGTTAGCGATTTAGTCCGCATTCATGCGACATTGTCTCGTCGCGTTAGATCTGTGCCAATGTCGCAGCTTGTGATTTCCGCTATTACCGAAGCGGAAGTGTTATATGGATTAGCCAAACGTCCGAGTGCGAAAACTTTACATATTACTGTTCATGAATTGTTGTTGCGATTGGATGTGTTGCCTTGGACGCATGAAGCAGCGCAGCGTTATGGTGTTTTGCGTGCTGACTTGGAAAAACGAGGAGAATCACTAAGCTCGCTCGATTGTTTAATTGCCGCGCACGCTTTGTCTTCTGGAGCAACGTTGATTACGCGCGACAAGGCGTTTCGACAAGTGCCGAATTTATCTATAGAAGATTGGACAATTCCTAATTAAAAAGTACTTGGCTCATTTTCAGAATTTGTGCCAACGTCGTATTTTTGCATTTGTCACACTGAGCGAAGTCGAAGTGCGGCAAATGCCATTCCTGTTAAAAAGGACCGTTTGATAAGGCTTCGACTTCGCTCAGCCTGACAATTTGCACAAATACTGAACATGAGCCAAAGTACTTTTGGCCAGGTGGCCAAAAGTACTTTTATTGTAGAAACGCAGGGATTATTTCCCCAATTTCAACCGCACCAACAAATCCTTGCTTTCTACAGAATCAGAAACTTCGGCGAAAATTTCTTCCACCACGCCGTTTTCTGGAGCGTTGATGGTTGTATACATTTTCATTGCTTCCAATGTTAATAACTTGTCGCCCTTATTCACTTTTTGTCCGATGCTTGCGCTGACGGATGTTATCATTCCTGGAATCGGCGCGCCGACTTCTTCTGGTTTGCCGGGATCTGCTTTGTCGCGTTTTTTCGTTTCGGGTTGCACGGATTTGTCTTCCACCACAATTTGACGTGTGATGCCGTTGAGTTCAAAAGATACAACGCGTGTGCCATCTTTATTAACCGGCCCCACATTGAGCAGTTTGATGAATAGCTTTTTACCCTCTTCAATATCCACCGAAATTTCTTCTTCCGGTTTCAATCCGTAGAAATATGCAGGTGTCGGCAACACCGAAACATCGCTGTAGGTTTTGGTGAATTTAGCAAATTCTTCAAAAACTTGCGGATACATTAAATAGCTGTAAAGGTCGTCTCCGCTGACTTCTGAACCCAATTTTTCTGCGAGTTCCTTTTTGGTTTTTTCGAGATCAATCGGTTTTAAATAAGAACCGGGACGGCCGCGGCGCGGTTTACGATCTCCCAAAACAACTTTCTGCAATTTCTTTGGCCAGCCATCTTGCGGTTGTCCCAAATTACCTTCCAACATATCGAAGACTGATTCAGGAAACGGCGTGGATCCTGGTTCCAAGTTCACCACGTCGGCCGGTTTGATGCCGCGCGTAATACAAAACATGGCCATGTCGCCAACAACTTTGCTGCTCGGTGTCACCTTCACAATATCGCCGAAGAGCTGATTGACTTCCGCATAGGTGCGCGCAATTTCCGGCCAGCGCTGGCCCAGCCCCATGCTATTTGCTTGTTCCTTTAGGTTGGTATATTGGCCACCTGGCATTTCATGCTGATACACCTCAGCGGTGCCGTTGCGCGGCGCGGTGTCGAATGGATGATAGGAAGTTTTGACGGCTTCCCAATAATCGGAAAATTCGTTGAGCGTCGGCAAATCTAATCCGGTGGCACGCGGCTGATGCTCCAGCGCGGCGACCAGCGAATTCAGGTTTGGCTGGCTGGTGGAACCGGACATGGAAGCAATCGCGGTGTCAACCACATCCACGCCAGCATCGGATGCCATGAGAATTGCAGCGGCTTGAACACCAGAAGTGTCGTGTGTATGAAAATGCACCGGCAAACCAATTTCCTGGCGCAGTGTTTTCACTAATTTATGTGCGGCGTAAGGGCGGCATAATCCGGCCATGTCCTTGATGCACAAGATGTGTGCGCCCATCTTTTCCAGTTCTTTGGCGAGTTCCACGTAATAGTTCAAAGAGTACTTTTCACGAGTGGGATCAAGAATGTCGCCGGTGTAGCAAATTGCCGCTTCACAGATTCCGTGCGTTTCTTGCACGGTTTCCATGGCGACTTTGAGATTGGGCAGATAATTCAGTGAATCGAAAATACGAAAAATATCAATGCCCGCTTCGGCGGAATGTTTCACGAATCCTGCAACAACATTGTCGGGATAATTGGAATAACCGACGCCATTGGAGCCGCGGAAAAGCATTTGGAAACAGATATTGGGAATTTCTTCACGCAAGTCGCGCAAACGTTGCCATGGATCTTCGCGCAGAAAACGCATCGAAGAATCGAACGTTGCGCCGCCCCACATTTCCAAACTATATAACTCTGGCGCTCGTTGGGCGATGGCTTTTGCAATCGCCAGCATGTCGTAACTGCGCATTCGCGTTGCCATCAGTGATTGATGAGCATCGCGCAAAGTCGTATCGGTGATGAGCAGGCGTTTTTGTTTGCGCGTCCATTCTGCAAAGCCTGCCGCGCCTTTTTCAAGTAATAATTGTCGCGTTCCGTCAGCGGGTTTTACTGTGGAATCACTGGCAGGTGGCGTCACTTTCGGCAGCGCCGCTTCTGGTAGATAGCCTTTGGAATTAGGATTACCATTGACGATTGTATCGGCCAGAAAAGACAATAATTTGGTGGCGCGATCACGGCGCGGTGTAAATTCAAATAGCGAAGGTGTGTTATCGATTAATGTCGTTGTGGCGTGGCCGCTGCGAAATTCGGGGTTGGCGATAACATTTTCAATAAAGGGGATATTGGTCTTGACGCCGCGAATGCGGAACTCGCGCAATGCGCGATCCATGCGTTCCAAAGCGATGGGGAAAGTGCGGCCAGCTGCCGTGACTTTTACCAGCAGTGAATCGAAAAATGGCGTGATGACAGCGCCGCTCGCGCCCATCGCGCCATCTAGTCGCAAGCCGAATCCGCCTGCCGAGCGATAAGCCATAATCTTGCCGTAATCGGGCGTGAAATTATTGCTGGGATCTTCGGTGGTGATGCGCGCCTGCACTGCGAAGCCGATGCGCGGAATTTCATCCTGTTGCGGCAAGTCAATTTCTTCGCCGTGCAGTTTATGACCACTTGCAACGAGAATTTGTGAACGCACCAAATCGATTCCGGTGATCACTTCCGTCACCGTGTGTTCTACCTGAATGCGCGGATTCATCTCGATGAAATACCATTCGTTGGTATCTTGGTCGAGCAGAAATTCCACCGTGCCGGCGTTGTTATAGCCGATTTCGCGCGCCAGACGTGCCGCGCCTTCGCATAGTTCCTTGCGCACGGTTTCGTCCAAATTCACCGACGGCGCAATTTCCACGACTTTTTGGTGGCGGCGTTGTACTGAGCAATCGCGTTCATGCAGATGCAGCACATTGCCGTGTTGGTCGCCCAAAATTTGCACTTCAATATGTTTGGCGCGGCCGATATATTTTTCTAAAAATACGGAAGGATTGCCAAAGGCGTTTTGCGCTTCGCTTTGTGCTTCGTCCAGCAACCGCGCCAAGTCTTCCTTCTTTTTAACCACGCGCATGCCGCGTCCACCGCCGCCTGCAGCAGCTTTTATCATCAGGGGAAAACCAATGGTGTTAGCGACTTTTAGTGCTTCTTTGCGATCGGTCAGAGGATCTTCCGTGCCGGGCAGAGTAGGAATTTCCAGCCGTTGCGCCACGCTGCGTGCGGCGATTTTGTCACCCATCAAGTCCAATAAGTCAGCACTTGGCCCCACGAAGATAATTCCGGCTTCCTTGCAGGCTTTAGCGAAATCAGCATTTTCAGAGAGGAATCCATAGCCCGGGTGAATCATGTCCACATCTTTGGCTTTGGCCAGTGCCACGATGCCTTCGATATCCAGATATGCGCCAACGGGGCCTTTGCCTTCGCCGACTAGATATGCTTCATCCGCTTTAAAACGATGGACGCCAAAACGATCTTCTTCGGCATAAATGGCAACAGTGCGCAGCCCCAATTCGGTGGCGGCGCGAAAGACGCGAATGGCGATTTCACTGCGATTGGCGACTAATAATTTCTTCGGTTTACGTGGTTCTTGCTGGCTCAAACGAATTCCCCCAAAAGTACTTTTACCCCTAAGACTATACCAAAAATATGCAAAGTACTGGCAGCATCTTGCTGCCAGACACTGTCACCAGGGATGGTGACAGTACACTATGGTAAAATAATCGCTCATGATACCTGGTAGTGAATATGACGCAATTAGTAGGGATGCTGACAGTTCATTTTCTTTCTTCAACCCATACGAAGATGTCGAAATTCATTCGCGAGCGCTTCCACACTGGGAACAGGGAAATGTATGGTATCACGTTTCCTTCCGATTAGCGGATTCTATCCCGGCCGGGAGAATGGAACAATTGAAAGACGAACGAAAACGATGGTTAATCCGTGCTCAAAACGCTAATGATGGCGCAGCTAATCCACTGAATCTCTCTGCTGAGCAACGCATGGAATACCATCAATTATTTACCCGGAAAGTGGAAGATTGGCTCAATGCGGGAATGGGCAGTTGCGTATTACGGGATTGCAAAGTTGGCCAAGTCGTTGCGGATGCGTTGCAACACTTTGACCGGCGAAGGTACCGTTTAGATGAATGGGCCGTTATGCCCAATCATGTGCATGTCTTGGTGAAACCAATCGGAGAGCATAAACTTTCCAAAATTCTCCACTCCTGGAAATCATTCACTTCAAATGAAATAAACAAGTTTCTTGGCAAAAAGGGAACTCTTTAGATGCGCGAGACATACGATCACATGGTTAGAAACGAGAATTCACTCAATGCGATCAGAAAATATATTCGAGAAAATCCCTCAAAAGCGGGTTTGCACGAAGGTGAATTTTTGCAAAGTACTGTCACCATCCTTGGTGACAGATGCCGTGGCGATAGATGAAGTGGCTCACGAATCAGTCAGCAGGATGCTGGTGGTACAGTACTATCAGCATCCTGCTGACTGATAAATTCACTCCAGGGCAGTCATGAACCTGTCACCAGGGATGGTGACAGTACTATCAGTAATCAAATCAATCCAAAGGCAATCATGGCGTTCGCCACTTTTAAGAAACCAGCGATGTTTGCGCCCAGAACATAATCGCCCGGAGCGTTAAATTTTTCTGCAGTTTCAAAACAGCGGCGATGAATATCAACCATAATTTCGGCCAGGCGTGATTCGGTGTGTTCGAAACTCCACGCGTCGCGGCTGGCATTTTGTTGCATCTCCAACGCAGATGTGGCGACGCCGCCGGCGTTAGCGGCTTTTCCCGGGCCGAAGGGAATTCCGGCTTCATGGAAAATGTGAATTGCGTCAGGAGTAGACGGCATATTAGCGCCTTCGCCCACTGCAATGCAACCGTTGTGAACAAGTTGTGCGGCGTCTTTTGCGTGGAGTTCATTTTGCGTGGCGCAAGGCAGCGCAACATCGCAGGGAACTTCCCAAATATTTCCGCCTTCCTTATATTCGGATTGGCTACGCGAATTCACATATTCCGTTAGACGGGAGCGCTTGACTTCTTTTAATTCTTTTACCAAATCCACGTCGATGCCTTGCTTGTCATAAATATAACCATCAGAATCGGAACAAGCGACAACCGTGCCACCCAATTGGTGCACTTTTTCCATGGCGTAAATTGCTACATTGCCGGAACCTGAAACCACACATGTCATCCTTTCCAAGTCTCGGTTAAGCACCTTCAGCATTTCCTGCACGAAATAAACCAGGCCATAACCCGTGGCTTCCTTGCGCACCAAACTTCCGCCCCAGCCAATATCTTTTCCGGTGAGCACAGCAGATTCATATCGTTTTGTGATGCGTTTATATTGGCCAAAAAGATAGCCGATCTCGCGTCCTCCCACGCCGATATCGCCAGCGGGGACGTCGGTATATTCTCCCAGATGGCGATATAATTCCGTCATAAAACTCTGACAAAATCGCATCACTTCGTTGTCCGATTTCCCTTTGGGATTAAAATCCGAACCGCCTTTTCCGCCACCGATGGGCATGCCGGTGAGCGCATTTTTGAAAATCTGCTCAAAACCTAAAAACTTAATGACGCCCAGATAAACGGATTCATGAAAGCGCAATCCGCCTTTATAAGGGCCAAGCGCGCTATTAAATTGCACGCGAAAACCACGATTAATATGAATTTCTCCCCGATCATCTTGCCAGGGAACACGAAAGATGATTTGCTGTTCAGGTTCGCAAATGCGCTCAATGATTTTTAATTCTTCTAACTTTGGAAGGGTTTTTATTACTGGGCCAAGTGAAGTAAAAACTTCCTTTACGGCTTGATGAAATTCGCTTTCGCCAGGATTTCGCGCTATCACTTTTTCATAAAGAGGTTGCAGAGTTGGATCGATTATTTGTTCAGGCATGATTTGTTTATCTCTCTTTAAATGATTTTTATGCAAATCAGTATGGCAAAGGCGCCGACCTGTGACTAATCAACATCAATTGAAATATGCAAAAGTACTTTTGCGTTCAAAGGGTTAGACGCGCAAATGCCGATCCGCGAAATTCAGAAAATGTTCCCAATCTTCTTTGATGACATCATGCTTTCCAACACGCAAATGATAACCGACAGAATCGCCGATGGAAATTCCCGGTTCTGGCTGTTGCTGCGTTTGCAATCCAGCCTTATCAAATAGTGCGTACACCGATTCTGCGTGGACCGCACTCAGAAATTCGCCCAGCGGATCGGCCCACAAATCTTCGGTGGCGCTGGCAACGTAAACCGGCCGTGGCGCGATTAACGAAATGAGTTCATGCTGATCGATGGGCAACGCCGCTTCGTTATCATTGTATTTTTTGAAATTATTGCAAAACCAATGCGGAAACGCATTATTGATTACCGCTAGCGTTTCGCCAAAACAACGCCGCGATAATGCCGCTCCGCCGCAGCCGGAATCATTGGAAATAGCAATTGCAAATCGCTCATCGCGCGCCGCTGCCCAGAGCGCCGTTTTGCCCAAACGTGAATGTCCGTGAACCGCAACGCGCGCCGCGTCAATTTCATCCACAGTTTCCAGATAATCCAACATCCGGCTCAATCCCCACGCCCAGGCGCTGATCGATCCCCAGCCGTTTGGCGCGGGATGGTTTTGTCTGGGCTTGTAATACAACGCGTGAACGCCATCGGTGAGATCGTTTACATCCGGATCAATATCAAAATAACACGCCGTCGCGGATGCGTAACCGCGCTCGATAATCATTTCCAACGGCCAGCGCCGTGACGCCACGCCGCGTTCCTCGTGTTCTTTTAACGGGTTGATCAATATCGCAGGATCGGCATTCACGCTGTGATTGCCTTTGAAATTGTAGCCGAGGAATGCCGGAAAAGTACTTTTAGGTGCGTTCGGAAAATGCAACAATAAATCCACGCACGGCCCGGATTTATTTTCCCGGAACCAAATTTTAATCTGCCGCCGCGTTGCCAATCCATTCAAGGCGTTGCGATTTTCCTCCACAATTTCCGCAGTGACGGGCGCTTGCTCATCTGGGTAATATCCGTAAACGTGCTCATTAAAAAGCGCCAGAATTTCAGGGCGGCGTTGAGAATTCCATTCCCCTGGCGTAGTAACTTTTGCGCCATCCTGGCAGACCAGCGCATCAGGCAATTCATATTCCGGCACTTTTGCTTCGTCGTAATTGATTTCTTTGGGCATGATTTAATTATGGTGAAAATATATTCGGATGTAAAGTAGTAATAAAAGTAATAATTATAAATTATCAGATATAATGTTTGAATTCTTTACTTTTGAGGAATAATCTAAATAGAATGGTATGAAATGCTGTGGAACGCCAATGAATAGAATTTCTGATTTAGAAGAAAATCCAACTATCGCAGGACGCCCTCGTTTGAAAGAAGCATGTCAGTATTTGCAAAAGATGGCGATCCAATTGGGACAAGGGGCAAAACTTCCCACGATGATTGAATTGCGGTCGCAGTTGGGAATGAGCCTTAGCACGATTAATGATGCCATTCGCGAACTGGAACGTCATGGAATGCTGCGAAGTGTGAATGGCGTTGGAATTTATGTGGCGAAGCCGATAAGCCGAAAAGTCACAGGAAAATTGGGTTTGTGGTTTCGGGTTAACCCGCTATCGGATAATTACATGACTGATCTGATGTCGGGCATCCGCAATGAAGCAGCGCGGCATAATTGGGATATTATCCTGTTGAATGAAAACGAAGAAACTGTCGAACAGGGGAAAGTCGATGCGGTTCTCATGTATTGTCATGTGACGGAAGCTTTATTAATCAACTTGCCGCCGGGATTGCCGCATGCGCTATTGTTTCAACACAGCCCGGAATTTACCTGTATTGCAGCCGATGATTTTGAAGGTGCAAAATTGGCCACTCAGCATTTGTTGCAACAAGGACATCGGCGCATTTCTTATTTGCCTTCATCAGACAATGATTCCATTTCGCGGCAGCGATTGGCGGGATATGAGGCTGCGTATAAGGAAGCGGGAATTGCTTTTGATGAAAAATGGATGAAATTTCTTCATAAGCCACGTATTAGGAATTATCGCGTTGCAGGGGAATCAGTCATGACGTCGTGGTTGAATGATGGATGGAATAATTTGGGCTGCACCGCCATTTTGGCTGCCAATGACACTGCCGCTATCGGCATAATTCAGGCGTTAAAAGCAAAAGGATTGCGAGTGCCGGAAGACGTCAGCGTGATGGGGTTTGATGGAACAGAAGTTAGCGATCTTTGCACGCCGCGTTTAACCACAATCAAAGTGCCATTGGCGGAAATCGGTGCGCGGGCTGTAAAAGTACTTTTACAGCAGATGAGCGAAGCCGATCATTCGCCAGAAAAGATCACTTTACCAATCCAATTAAAAATGGGAGAATCGACTGCTCCGGGGAGGGTAAATGAAGTGAATGAAACGTTGCATTGTGTATAAGTAAAAGTACTTTTATCGCTAATACAAAAAATTAAAGGAGTGATGAAAATGTCTAAACAACAAGAAAAAGTGGAAATCCATTGCAAACGTGGTTTTACTTTGATAGAACTTTTGGTTGTAATTGCGATTATTTCTATACTAGCAGCCATTCTGTTTCCAGTGTTTGCAAGGGCTAGGGAAAACGCAAGGCGTGCCAGTTGTTTGTCCAATCTCAAGCAGTTAGGGTTAGGCGCAATGATGTATTCGCAGGATTACGACGAAAAAATATTGCGGCTGACAACCTGCGGCTCTACTGAACTGGAGACAGGCAAAACAACCACAAATACTTCCGCTTGTGCGGCTCCTTCGGCAGGATATGTCCATCTATGGATGCATAGCCTCTATCCCTATGTAAAAAGCGTTCAGGTTTTTAATTGTCCCAGTGCTAATATGACATCTCCACATAGATTTACGGGCGGATATGAAGCTTACATTTCGTATGGATATAACAGAAACCAATTTGACCAAACGGGTTCTTCCGGGAATTCGATATCTATCACCCAGATTTTGCGGCCATCCGAAAATATTATGTTCGCCGATTCTAAATTATTAAAAGATGACTCGCTAAAAGATGAAAGCTCAAATTATAACCTTAGCTACGTAGTGAATCAAAATACTTTTGACGCTCGGCATTTAAATACCGTAAATATTGCTTATTTTGATGGGCACGCCAAAAACCAACAAGCTAATAATGTGAGAATCATTACCAATGCATGTACAGATAAGGCATACGTAGCTTGGACAGTGATAAAATGCCCGTAAAAGTACTTTTAAGGAAACTATGAACAAAACCAGCTTATTATTAGGATGCTTATTATTGTCAGGTTGTATGAAACAATCTGTGCAAGCGCAAGTCGATTACCAATACAAATCCGGCCAACCGGCAACGGCGTCGCGGGATCAATGGAAAGCATTGACTGCGGGGACAGATTTAGCGCTCGGCAAGAAAGTCTTCTTTTCGCCGCAGCCCAATTATAGCCTCACCACCAACGCCAACGATCCCTATGATTTGACTGACGGCACTTTATCGTCGCGGCAGGATGATCGCGTTTGGTTTCAGAAAGATGCCGTCGGCTGGTATTTGAGTCCTGGACTTTCTAATGGCGTATTGATGATGATTGATTTGGGATCAGTGCAGCCGGTTGGACAGATTGCCATTCGCGTTTTGGGCGGCCATGAGCAAGGCAGTCTTGATTTACCCAAATCCGCAGAATTTTTAGCCAGCGCTGACGGCAAGCAATATTACAGTTTGCAAAATCTGGTCAAGCTAAATCCGGCGGAAGCGAATCAGGCGGATGGCAAAACGGGTTTTTATGCGCCGGAAGAGGGCCACGCTTTTATGCTGCCGCTGGTGTGCCGCCAGCCGGTGATGGCGCGCGATATTGCGATTCGCGTTATTCCCGTCAACAGCGTGTTCACAGATCAAATTTCTGTCTTGAAAGCGGATGCCAATACGCCATTAAAAAATTTGGAATCATTTCCCCCAGCGCAGGTTTATACGGATGGCCTGGCGGTTTTGCCGCGCCATCAACCGTTTGTGGTGACAACAAATATCGTGACGCCGAATTGGCTTACGGTTTTGGATAATACAAATTCTGATTTATCGAAAACGCCCGCAGCTTTTCGTATTGAGTTGCCAGACGGGTTAAAAGTCTTGCCCATTTCCAAACCGGATTTCAAAGAAGTGCCTTCCACGAATCCCGGAATGCACAGTTATGAATTTCAATACAATGGCAAAACCGATGGGCCGTTGTGGATCGAAAAAGATCCCGCGGTAACAATTCCTGCCGATGCAAAAGTACTTTTAACGGGAATCGTGGACGGCAAAGATTCGCATACGGTGCAGGTTCCGCTGAAGTTGGTGGCAATTCCTGAAACGCATCCGATCAAAGGATTGGACGTTAGTCTGGCTTGGTTGAACGATAAAACGGAACAGCAATGGCCAAACTTCCTTCAAGATTTTCGCAAAATGGGATTCAATTATGTTTCTACTTTCCCGCGCTATTTTGGCACAAATAAAGACGGAAGTTGGAATGCCGATACGGAAAAAAATCTCGCATTTCTCCAGCAAGCGCGAAAGGATGGTTACGGAATTGTCTATGACGAATCGGCGTTTCATGTGATGTGGAGCAACATTCAAGCGGCGCAAAAAGCCGGCAAAATCGACGATGCCGAAGCGGTGGATATTTATAATCAGGTCGACAGCAAGCGCGGAAAATGGATGAACATTTTGTATCGCGGAAAGTACTTTCAGAATGAAATGAAACGCGTCGCCGATTTGGCCGCGTTGGTGCAGCCGGATCATGTGTATTTCGATATTGAATGGTGGACGCAAAGCGTGGATGAATCGAAAAAAGATCCGCGCGTAGTTGCAGCATGGAAAGCGAGCGGCAAAAGTTGGGATGATTTCGTGACTGATATCGGAACGGAAGTTTTGGGAGACTTGGTTTCCACCATGCGCAAAGCCGTGCCGAATCGCAAGATGACCGTCGGATTATATAATTCTGATCCCAAGAACGCCATTTATAACAGCGTTTTTGGTTGGGACAAAATTTATCCGGGGATTGTCGATATTGCGCAGCCGTCGCTTTATGTGCAAGGCCGCGCGCAGATTGTTTCCGACCGCATTCGTTACGATTATGACGCCATGCAGGCAAAACAAATTATTCCGTGGCTTTCGACGGGAACCTATGGCGAATACGATCCGAAATTGACCGAGCCGATGGTGTTGGAATCGATTTTGAACGGCTCGCGCGGCGTGACGTATTTCTGGTTCGGCGATTTTGATCCGATGGATTTTTATTATCATTCCAAAGCGATTTCCGAATTGGCTCCGTATGAAAAGTTGTTGCAAAATGGCAAACCCATTTCCTACAAAAGTGATAACGCCGATTTGCATTACACGGCATTTGCGGACGGCAATGAAGCGCTGGTATTAGTCGAAAATTTCTCTGGAACGGCAAATACAAAAGTTAATTTGAAATCGCCTATTCAATCCGCCACAAAAGTACTTTTAGACGGCAAAACCTTGCCGGTTAAAAGCAACGCCGTTTCGATTGAAGTTCCGCCCAATGAATTTCGTTTGGTTTATTTTGGAAAATAGGATGGTTGAAGAACCGCGCGCGTAAGCAAGCGGAGGATACGATACGTTAACGAAAATTTCCGCTTGCTTACGCGCGCGGTTCTTCAATTGCTTGATCGAGTTTGAAAGGGCAACGGTTTTACAGTCGCAAACGGACGAATTTTCTCCAATTTTTTAGGCCCGATTCCGCTTACATTATCCAGATCGTCGACCGATGTAAAACCCTGATTTTCTTTGCGGTATTGCAAAATACGACTCGCCATCGCCGGGCCAACGCCGGGCAATTGTTGCAACTCATCGGAAGTGGCGCGATTGAGATCAATAGGAGATTTTGGCGGTTCCTTGGAAGTACTTTTAGGTGGTTTTTTAGGTGTTGATTTCGGAGAGATCGATTTTTCGTCTGTTGTAAAAGTACTTTTATCCGGCGAAATATTTAGCGGAGTTGAATCTAAACTTAAAGGAATCGTTTCTGTCGCAGAATCGGTTTTTGCAGTCTCATTCGATGGCGTAGAGAAAGTACTTTTTGCTGGCACAATTATTTGGCTGCCGTCTTTTACCCAATCCGCAAGGTTGATGCTTTCCGTTTCCGCATTCGATAAAAATCCCCCCGCTTTGTCGATTGCCTGGTAAACGCGTGAGTTAAAGGGCAATTCATAAACGCCCGGTTTTTTGACTTGTCCACTGATCTGGACAACGACCGGCTTTTCAAAACTTGTTGATGAAGTTGTTTGGATCGATGAATCCGGTGCGGGAGTATTTTGTCGTGTAAACCAACTTCCTGCCACAAAGGCGATAATGATCGCCACGACAAAAAGCGCGGCGCGCCAGCCGCTTCTGCCAGAAGATTGCGGCATTTGCATTTCTTCGTTTGTGGAAAGCGACTGCTCTGTATTCATGAAGTATAATGTGTGATGGAAATTCGACGAAAATAGTTGTGTTTATTTTAAGCGTTTTGAGGTAAATTTCCAAATTGCTGCAGATTAAGGAACAGTAATGCAACGTGTGGGAATGTTATTGCGGGTTGATCCTGCCAAATTAGAAGAATATCGCCGTCTGCATTCGCAGGTGTGGCCAGAACTTTTAACGGAACTTACAGCAGCCGGTATGCGTAACTATTCGTTGTGGTTGCATCCATCCGGCTTGGAGTTTGGGTATTTGGAATGTGATGATTGGCAAGCGGTTTGTGAGTATCTTTCCAAATCAGCAGTACATGATCGTTGGCAGGAATTTATGCAGAATTATTTGCAAAGCGATCCGGACGAAGCGGCTGGCGGGCAACCGGTGACAATGTTGGAACAAGTATTTATGTTGGAATGATTTTATAAAGCGCAAAAGTACTTTTATATGGAGATTATATGAGTTTGGTTTCATCATCCACAGCAGATTTGAAAGCAATGAATAGTCGGGCGACGCAAGGTGTGAGCGTGCCTGCCGGCTGGCGAATTGGGCAGATTGTTGTGTCATTGCTGGTTTTGGCGATTGCGATTTATTTCAATACTAAAGGTTGGATGTCAGGGCCAAAAGCCGTGCCCGGCGATTCCAAAACATTGCTCGATCAATTGGGATTTGTGGTGCTTTTGGCCATCATCTGGCTCACTACGCCAACGGTTGGCGTAATTGCAAATACCACTTTCCAGGAATCTGTGCGCAAGCGCTGGCTGCTGGTTCTGTTGGGATTTTCCCTTGTGTTGCTGGCGTCCAGCGTGTTATTTGTGGGCATTCAACCCGGCTCAGAAACCGCGTTAATGCGCGACTATTGCACTGGATTTATTATCGCGATAACCATGTTGATGGCTATCTTTTTAGGCGTGAGTTTAGTTCCACCGGAGATTGAGCGCCGCACGATTTTTACAATTTTGTCAAAACCTGTGAATCGCATGGAGTTCATCCTGGGCAAATACCTCGGATTGTGCCTGACGTTATTTGTCAATTTATTTTTGATGGTGCTGATCTTTTTTGTCACATACATTCTCTATGACATCACGCGTCAGGGATATGCCGGAGCAATGGCTGTCGATATGGCGGCACAGCATCCGGGCTTAAAGTTTGACGTGTTAAATTTGGCAAGCGCGTTTGTGTTGCATTTCGGCCAGCTTACAATCATGGCGGCGTTGGCGCTCGTGTTGTCGTTGGTGGTTTCCCATATCACTGCGTTGGTTGGCGCATTCGTTATTTATTTCGCGGGACAGATGAGTTCCTATTGGGGCGTGATGGGCACCGGAAGCGGCGATGACACCGTTGCGCAAAATATGCCCAAAGCAGCGCAAGGCGCCATGCATATTATGTATTTCCTGCTGCCGCGTTTGGATCGATTTGATGTGCGCACGCAATTGGTGACCGAAACGCCAGTATTCTTTAATTACGTTTGGAAATCCTGGAGCGCTGGATTAGTTTATGTCGGCGCGTTGCTGTTGATTGGGTATTTGGTGTTTAGCGATCGAGAGTTTTAGATGATGGGTAAAAGTACTTTCGTAAGGGCATGAAATTTCATGCCCTTATTTTTTCACCTCTTCGCCATTTCCATTATGTCCGTTGCTGGGCGTCCTTCGCGCAACAATTGTCCAATGGCTCGCATCGGCGCGTCGCAGTAGTTGAAGAATTTTCGGTATCCTTCGCACAAATAATTCAACCCGTTTTCTCCATCCGGCGTTTTCAGAAAACGGTGCTTGGGACATTCGCCATTACACGCAAATCGCACTTCGCAGCGCCGGCAATAGGCGGGTAGGGAATCTTTTTTATCCTGCCCGAATTTGCGCTGTTTGGGTGATTCCACCAGTTCGATGATATTGCTGTCGGCGATATTCCCCAATAAATATTGTGGATAGACGTAGTGATCACAGGAATAAACGTCGCCGTTGTGTTCCATGGCCATGGCGTTGCCGCAGGTCTCGCCAAAAACACAGAGGGACGACGGCATTCCCATGCGGATTCCCAATTGCGTTTCAAAGAGTTGCACGAAAACTTTGCCCACATCCCGGCGGATCCACTCATCGAAAATGGCGCACAAAAAATTACCCCAATCGCGTGGCAAGACACTCCACGAAGTGACGGCACTTTCCGCATTATCGGGCGTTGGTGGTTCGGCCAAAGTCAGCAATCCCTCCGCGGATCCTTCGCGTTCCACCAGCGGAATAAATTGCATGTGGCCCGAACCATGCTTGCGCAAAAAGCGATAAACCTCCAACGGATTTTTGGCGTTTTCGCGATTGACGACGGTCAGCGTGTTAAATTCCACCTGATGTTCTTTCAGCAGATTTAATCCTGAAAGTACTTTTTTAAAAGTGGGATTACCGCCTTTATCAACGCGGTAACGGTCATGCATTTCGCGTGGGCCGTCAATACTGATGCCGATCAGAAAATCATTCTCTCTAAAAAATTTGCACCATTCTACGTCCAGCAACGTGCCATTTGTCTGCAAGGCATTTTGTATTTTTTTGCCGTTTGCGTATTTTTTTTCCAGCTCCACAACGCGGCGAAAAAAGTCCACGCCCAACAACGTTGGCTCGCCGCCTTGCCAGGCAAACGTCACTTCCGGAATCGGCTGCGCCGCGATGTAATTTTTTATATAGTTCTCCAACACCGCATCATTCATCTGCCAGGATTTTTTATCCGGATACAGATTCTCCTTTTCCAGATAAAAACAGTAACGGCAGTCGAGGTTACACAACGGCCCGATGGGCTTGGTCATGATGTGGAACGGATGAACGGCGGTGAGTGGCATGAAAAGTACTTTACAATAAAATGCCGGAAGCGGTAAAAGTACTTTTAATGCAGCCACAACAATAGGTTATCGCCCGTTTTCAGTTGGATTTTTAATTGGGAAATCGCGCCGAAATCGCGGCCGTTCCAAAGATCGGTTACTTGCGATTTTTGTGGAAAATCAATCGTATGCACGCCGTCCCAGGAAGCCTGCACTGCTACCAGACTTTTATCCACCCACAACGGATCGCCGTCGGAAGAATAAATCGGTATCTTTTTGAGCGCCGCGATGCCGCGCCATAGTTCCGGCGGATACAGTCCCAGAGCGCCGATGTAGATACTTTGCCAATTTCCCATATCTTTATACGCAATGCCAACCGAACTGGTTTTCCCTGCATAATCCGCCAGTGGTACTGCTTTGGGATCGGTGACGGCAAACATGGGAAAGGCAAAATTCTGATGCGCGCCTTCGTCCGAACCGATGTAACCGCTCACGCCTTTGATCAGCGGATTATCGTCGCGCCATTTTACCGTGAAGGGCAATTTATCATTGCGCGTCAATTGCATTCCCGTGAGTGATTGCACGTTTTGTACGTCCCGATTGGAATCATTCAAAAATCCCGCGGCCGGGCCGAATACCAATAAATGATTTTTGGTTTTTAATGCATCGATTGCTTTCTGTTCATTGTCTGTCAGCGCGTAGGCGCAGGGAAAAATAAATACGTCATAGCGATCAGCAACTTTCGGAAGATCGGCCATTCGATATACATCATACGCAACGCCGCTTTGACTGAGCATGCTGCGCACGTATTCTTCGAGATAATACAGCCGCCCGACATAACCGGTCGCAGCGCGCGAATGCACTGGATAATCGCCGACGAACATCGCCACGCGTGCCACGGAGCTGCGATCGGACGAAAGTACTTTTTCCCAGTTGCGATGAATATCGCCCACCGTGCCGGATAGAATCGGCTGATTATACCAGCCGTAACCCATGTCAAGCGTCCAGGCGCCGTCGCCGCGCACGATCTGGCGGCCGAATTCGCGTTGTAGCACATCGATACTTTTGCGCGGCGTTTCAAAAACCTGGTTGCCACGATAGTTACGATACATCACCGAAAAAACACGATGATCGACTTCGGTAAATTCAATTTTGTTGTGCAGTTGATAACTACTGTAAGTAAACGGCGTAATTCCACTCTGGCCGATTTCGCGCGTGGTGTAATTCGGCCCGCCCATAATATCAATGCCGTTACCGTTTAAAATTTTCTCGGTGCCGATGCTGCGGTCGATATCCTGAAAATATCCTGACACAAGTACTTTTCGCGTGCCCGCCGTTTTAATCGCTGTGCCCAAGTCATTGGCGAGATCGCCGATCACTTCGCTTTTGCAGCGTTCCCAATCGATGAGCTGGCGGTCTTTGGCCGGATCCAATAGATAAGGAAAAGCGCCGTCCACTTTTTCTAATTTCAATTGATCCGCCGTTGGCGGTTTTGCAGTTTCAAAGGTGACGTCGGGATTATTCCAGGCCTTACGCAGCGCGGCTTCATCGGCATAAGTGCGGCGCAAATAATCCTGAAAGTACTTTTGCATGGGCGCGCTGTAATCCATCAAATGCGGCGCGCCGCTCTCTGATATTTTCCCGTCCGGCTCCACTGTTTGATCCGCGTTTCCGGTGGCTGGCCAGCCCCATTGTGAGTCGTAGCCCCACATCATCATATAACCGATGACGGCTTTTCCGTAAGGCTGGCTTTCGATATGTTGGCGCAGCGCCGTCAGATATTCCTTCATGGCCGCGCGATAACTTTGCGAAGCCGGCGAAGGATAATATGTCGTATTCACTTTGGCGCCCCAGTCCTTGAGCCAGTTGCTGCCTTCAAATAATTTTTCATGTTCGCGATGCAACGCGCCGCCATCCATTTTGCCCCATAATCTCTTGTAAGAATAGGTATCATAAATGGAAAGCGACAGGCCGTTGTCATCTTGCAGGATCTGATCGGGATGCGCATCGCCCCACCAATACGGCGGATAGACGCCGCACACATTGAAAATCAGATAAGCGTTTGGATTTTGTTGGAGCGCGCGATAAATCGCCGCATCCACCAGCGAAAAATCATATTTTCCCGGCGCGATCCACGAACCGTCAAACCCCGGACCGCTGTGATCCGCGCTGACGCGCATGATGTTAATTCCCTCGCGGCCCACTTGTCCGAATTGGTCGATCAGATTTAAACCGGGCAACGCGTCGGCGGATTGCGGCGGCACGAATTCATTGCCTAATTGAATCGCCATGCCGCCGTTGTGCTCCGCCACGGCGGCGTCAAGCGTGGGACGTTTTGCCAACTCCGCTTGAATCTGCGTGATGTCATCCGGAGTCAGCTTGATAATCCCCGGCGGCGCGGTTAATTCCGGATTAGGGGAAATATGATGGATATAATTATTGAACAACACATCAATGGCGGGCAAAGCGCTGACTTGGCGGATACTAATATTTTTCCATTTGCGGTAATCCGCTTCGTGCGCCCAGCCCAGACGCACCAGATCATCATTGTGTAATTGTAAAAGTACTTTTACCGCGCGCTCCGGCACGTTGAGGCGATAAATCAATTGGCTATTCTGGCTGCTTTGCTGCGGTAGTCCGGCAAGTTCGCTCGTTTTACCGTTGCGATCCTGCCAGCTCCAGGAAATACCCATTCCCTCGTTTTGCGATGTGCTGGTGGTGGCGGTGATTTCATAGGTAAAACCGGGAACCAGCATATCCAAATCCAGCGCGGCGGATGCCACGTCCAGATCCTTCTGGTAAAACGGCAACGCCGTCGTCGGTGGTTGATTTGTCCCGAAATCGTCAATACGCACATTATCCAAAAGTACTTTTTGCGCGCCGTTGCGAAAGACAAATTGTATTTTTAATTGGGTTGCTTTCGCGTCCAGCGAAATTACGTGACGCGTCGTTTTCCATTCGCCCAATGTTTGCGGCGTTTTGTATTGGCCACCAAAAGCACTGGCCACCGCCGCGCCATCGTTGAACGCCAGCCCCTGCTGGCTGATGATTTTGCCGCCGGCGTCCAACTGCTGTTCCTGCAAATAATATTCGGCAAACGGGCCGACGAAAAGCGATTTGAGATCAGCCGTGATTTGCACGATGTGGCCGCCGGTGACGGGAACAGTGCGCGACAAAATCAATAATCCGGTTGTATCTTTTTTGTCAATTTCCAAACACTGTGGCGAAAGATGGCCGCCGGGAACAAGATACGTCTCAGCATTGGTATTACTGGCATTAACTGTCCACGCTGATAGCTGTGCGGATTCAAATGAATCTTCCAGGAGAGCGTTATTATCCGCGAATGCAGCCGTTGCCGCCAGACAAAAAACCGTTGTGACTAATGCGATAAGCGAGAGATATTTTTTCATGAACCGGAATTATCCTTTGTTGGATCCCAAGCGCTGGCAGTGCCTGCGCTAAATTTTTTGCCCTGAGCTATCACATCGGAGCTCTTTAGCCATTTTACATGACCATCAGCGAAGCATATGTTAATGCCGCCAAAATGTCGCCCGTTTTCAAAATCATTTTTTTGAGCCGCATTGGCGCTATCATCAAACTGCGTTGCATTATATACCGTAGAAACATAAGGTTTACTGCCAGGAATGAAGTAATTAGGAGCATTTGGTGTATAAACGTTGTTAGGATGAAGCATATAGGCACTGCAATCAAAGATCATGTATATTGAAGCTGGGGCAACAATGCTTGCCATTGAAAGAGCGGAACCTTCGTCTTGTTGAGGCATTACCAACCTGTTAGAACCATAACTGCCATAGGGGTTTCTTGCCGGATCTTTCGGGTAACTCGATGACGGACAGTAAAAAACCTCTTTGCTATGTGTATACGGATAAATCATGTTCGGCCAAACTCTGACTCCTGTCCACCAAGTTCCGCCCGGCGTAGGGGAGGAATCGCCGGCAGCAAGTATGGATTGTGACAATGGATATCTTTCGTCATTGTCTTGCACATACATCATCATGCCTAAACCAATCTGCTTCAAGTTACTCATACAACTAGCGCGCCGCGCGTTTTCCCGCGCCCGCGCGAAGACGGGAAACAGGATGGCTGATAGAATTGATATAATGGCAATAACGACCAACAGTTCTATCAGCGTGAAACCTTTTTTGCAATGTTTTTTCATCGAATCTCTCCTAAAAGTACTTTTATCCCGTTCTTTCAGCGGTCACGAATAGTATTCCCCGTTTGTTGCTCTTTGAAACCACCCTCGAAAGTACTTTTTGCCGTTTTTTGTTAGTCGTATCGCGCAACTATTAGTCATGCATAACATCACTTTGATACCGTGAGCGATATTCCGTTGGCGAAACACCAAAATGGCGCATGAACGCTTTGATAAACGACGAAGAATGGGCATAACCGCAAAAATTGCGAATCTGATTAATATTAAACGATGACTCCTGCAGCAATTTACTACCTAATTCCATGCGGCGCTTTGTAACAAAGGCTTTTACGGGAGAATTTAACTCACGCTGGAAAATTCGATTGAGATGCATCGGCGAAAGATGAAGTTGTGCGGCGATTCTTTCGACCGAAAGTAAGTTGTCCTTGAGGTTTTCTCCGATATACAGGGCTGCTCTTTGAACCAGATCATCCACTGATTCATGCTGTTGGAAATTAGGGCCGGGAGAAATATCCTCTGTTAATTCCTGACGTTTGGGCGTCATCAGCACGCTGCGCGTCATGTGATTCAATAAAAGCCCTAGCAAGTGATAGAGCATGGAAATATATTGCGGCGACTCAGCCTGCACTTCGTTGATCAATGAATGAGCGATGGGAAAAAGTTGAGGACTGTGTACGAAAAGATAGGGATGCATCCATAGTTTCCCCTTGGAAGAAGTACTAAAGTGGCAATTGCCACCGGACTCGTGTATATGCATCCAAAGAATGCGGCTGTAGGCTTTTTCACGATGGGGCCGCTCCCAATGAATATCGCCGCCGCCACAAAAGGGCGTTCCGGGTGGCAACAAAAAGAAGCTTCCTTTGGGCATTTGGATAATCCAGCGCTTGCCGTGAATTTTCATTTTGCGGCACATCGCCGTCGTTGTTCCCACTACCAAATCCGCTTCACCTTCCGTAACGCATCCAAAATACGGAACGGAAGTGGAGTTCATATTTTGATCAAACCAATATTGTTCTCTCACAATGCGCCCGTTGCCATGTTTCAACGGCAACGCTTTTCCAGGGCGTTCACTCATCTGGTTGGAACCGATCACGCGTGGCGGCGCGCCGAGCAACACAAATGGCGCGCCGCTATTTGCCCAGGGAATCAGCTGGCCGCGCAACGTTTCCAACAGTTGGCGGTGTGTGGCGGTGAGAAGTTTCATCAACCGGAAAACATTTTTAAATTCCGACGCTGCTCATGTCGGCATAACGATCACCGGCTGTAACGTCCATCGGAAAAATCGCATCAATTTGTTGCAATTCTTCATCCCTCAATTGAATATCAACGGCCGCGGCGTTTTCTCTGAGATGTTTTGTGCGCGTGGTTCCGGGAATCGGCACGATGTTATCACTTTGTGCGCGCACCCAGGCCAGCGCCAATTGGCCCGGCGTCACGTTTTTCTCTTTGGCGAGTTCTTCCACTTTCCGCACCAGCTGAATATTTTTCTCGAAATTTTCTCCCTGAAAACGCGGCTGATGGCGACGGAAATCATCTTCGGGAATGTCTTCGTAACGCTGAAAACGTCCCGTCAAGAATCCGCGTCCCAGCGGGCTGTAGGCCACAAAACCAATCCCCAATTCCTGTACCAGCGGGAAAAGTACTTTTTCCGGATCGCGGCTCCACAACGAATATTCCGTTTGCAGCGCGCTGATGGGATGCACTGCGTGCGCGCGACGAATCGTTTCCGGCGCGGCTTCCGAAAGTCCCAGGAAAAGTACTTTTCCTTGTTGTACCAATTCCGCCATCGCGCCGACGGTGTCTTCGATTGGCACGTTGGGATCTACGCGATGCTGATAATACAAATCGGTGTGATCGACATTCAATCGTTTCAACGATGCATCGCAACAGGCGCGCACATATTCGGGGCGGCCGTTGATGCCTAAACGGCTACCGTCCTCGCCGCGCACGTTGCCGAATTTTGTTGCGAGAATAATATTTTCACGTCTTCCCGCAATCGCTTTTCCCACCAGTTTTTCATTGGTGAATGGCCCATACATATCCGCCGTGTCGAGAAAATTAATGCCCAATTCCAGCGCTGCGTCAATTGTCGCCAGCGCTTCCTTTTCGTCGGCTTCGCCATAAAATTCCGACATGCCCATGCAGCCCAAACCCAACGCCGAAACGCGGAGACCTTGATTTCCTAATTTGCGTGTTTCCATTTTTATACCTCGACGCAAGTGTAGCTGTTTTGGTAGCTTTTAAAAGTACTTTTAGCGCATAATTATATGCAAGGAAAATATCATGACTGAACCAATTGTATTTCTAAACGATCAATTTGTGCTCGCATCGCAGGCGCATATCAACATTTATGATTTGGGCGTTGTCATGGGCGCGACGCTCACCGAGATGACGCGCACTTTTGCGCATCAGCCGTTTCGATTGGAAGATCATCTGGCGCGGCTTTATCGCTCTTGCAAATATGCGGGAATTGCGCTGCCGTTTTCTCGGGAACAAATGGCGGAGAAAACGCGTGAATTGATTGACACGAATTGTAAGCTCATCGGCGATGGCGATGATATCGGAATTGTGCATTTTGTGACGCCGGGCGAAAATCCTGTATACGCCGGCAGCGCTATGGGAACAGCGCGGCTGACGCCGACGATTTGTATTCATTCCTTTAAATTGCCGCTGTATAATTGGCGGCATCTTTTTGACGAGGGCACGCATGTGGTGACGCCGGCTGTCCGGCATATTCCGCCGCAATGCGTCGATCCCAAAACCAAAAATCGCAGCCGTTTTCACTGGTTTCTGGCGGATCAGCAAAGCCATAATGTGGATCCTAAAGCGATTAGTCTGTTGTTGGATATGGAAGGTAATATCACCGAATGCGCGGGGTCTAATTTTTTAATTGTCAAAGATAAAAAAATATATACGCCCACCAGCCGCAACATTTTGGCCGGAGTGAGTTTGCAGACGGTGAAGGAAATAGCTGCGGAGCAGGGTATTGAAGTTATCGAAAAAGATTTGCAAATTTATGACGTGGTGAATGCCGATGAAGCGTGGCTGACCACGACGCCGTATTGCATTGCGCCGTGCACGAAAATCAATAATATTCCCGTGGGCGATGGGAATATTGGGTCGTTGTTTTATCAATTTATGGAAGCGTGGAGCGCGCGCGTTGGCGTGGATATTCTGGGGCAGATTCAGAAGAGCGAGGCGTAAAAGTACTTTTACAGAAATTCCGATATCGTTGAGGAACCGCGCGCGTCAGCAAGCGGAAATTGCGAATGCATCCAAAAATTTCCGCTTGCTGATGCGCGCGGTTCTTTTTATGCGGCTTCAAAAGTACTTTTATATTAAAATACATTGGCGGTAAATCCTCAATATAACTCAGAAAAGGTAATCATGAAAATTGGTGTTCCCGCAGAAGTGAAAGCGTTTGAAAACCGTGTTGCAATGCGCCCCGCCGGCGTTGAATTGTTATGCCGTGATGGTCATGAAGTGCAGGTGCAAAGTGGCGCGGGAAAGGGCAGCGGATTTTCGGATGAAGAATACGAGCGCGTTGGCGCGAAAATTGTGGATGACGCGGCAGCGCTTTGGGACAGCAGCGAAATGATCGTCAAAGTGAAAGAACCGCTGAAACAGGAATTTCCCTTGATGCGGCGCGGGCAAATTATATTTACCTATTTTCATTTTGCGGCGGACCGCGAATTAACTGAAGCCGTGCGCGATTCCGGCGCGATTGCTATCGCCTATGAAACGGTGCAGGAAGCCAATCGATCGCTCCCGCTTTTGATTCCGATGAGCGAAGTCGCGGGACGGATGGCGGTGCAGGAAGGCGCCAAATATCTGGAAAAAACATTTGGTGGCCGCGGCGTTTTATTGAGCGGCGTTCCCGGCACGCCGCGCGCGGAAGTGGTGGTTTTGGGCGGTGGAATCGTAGGCGCGAATTCCGCGAAAATCGCCGCCGGCATGGGCGCGTTGGTCACAATTTTGGATGTCAATCTGGAGCGTTTGCGTTATCTGGATGATGTCATGCCGTCCAATGTTTCCACGGTTTATTCGGATTTGCACACGGTGCGCGACGCCATCAGCAAAGCGGATGTAGTGATTGGCAGCGTTTTGCTTCCCGGCAAAAAAGCGCCGCATTTGATCGTCGAAGAAGATTTGAAATACATGCAGCCCGGCGCGGTGATTGTGGATGTTGCTATTGATCAGGGCGGCTGCGTGGAAACTTCGCATCCCACGACGCATCACGATCCGACTTTTGAAGTCGACGGCGTGATGCATTATTGCGTAACGAACATGCCCGGCGCGGTGCCGCGGACAAGTACTTTTGCGCTCACCAATTCCACTTTTCCGTATGCGCGAAAATTAGCGGATCAAGGTTGGCACGCGGCTTGCGGTTCCAGCCAGCCGTTATTGCATGGGTTAAATGTTGTAGAAGGAAAAGTGACTCATGCCGGCGTGGCTGAAGCGTTTGGAATGAAATTTGTGGAACCAGCTTCAGTGGTTTAAGGGAAGTCTGCGATGAGTTCTCCGATCATTCATTTTAAACGTCTTGACCACGTTCAGATTTGTATTCCGAATGGCCAGGAAGATACAGCCAGGGAATTCTATACTTCCTTGATTGGACTCACTGAAATCCAAAAGCCTCATGCATTACAAAAAAATGGCGGGCTGTGGTACCAAATCGCTGATATTCAATTGCATATTGGGACTGAAAAAGAAACCAATAAATCCAAGCGGCATCCGGCATTTGAAATTACAAATTTGGACGAAGTCAAGAAATATTTGATTAAAAATGGCGTGGTCATTAAAGAGGAAATTCAGATTCCGGGTTGTGAACGGTTTTCATTTATTGATCCCTTTGGAAATCGGATAGAACTTTTAGAAAAAGATTGATCATAAAAGTACTTTTGCCGGGAGGTGATTTGTGGACATTAACACGTTAGAAAATTTATTAACCCGTTTCAAAGAAGGCGAAGTCAGCCATGAAACGATATTTGAGGCGTTACGCAAATTGCCTTTTGAAGATTTAGGATTTGCGCGCGTCGATCATCATCGCGCTCTGCGGCAGGGATTTCCGGAAGTCATTTATTGTGAAGGAAAAACGCCGTTACAGGTGGCGCAGATCGCCCAAAGTATTTGCGCCGATGGCGCGCCGTTGTTGGCGACGCGGGCTGATAAAAGTACTTTTGCTGCGGTTTGCCAGGTTTTGCCGGATGTTGATTATGATAAAACGGCGCGCATTATTTCTCGCGTTGATGCTGATTCAAAAAGTGTGGACGGAGAAGTTGCGGTTGTTTGTGCCGGTACCAGCGATTTGCCGGTTGCCGAAGAAGCGGCGGTGAGTTTGAAAGTGATGGGCTGCCACGTTTCGCGTTACGTGGATGTGGGCGTTGCGGGGTTACAGCGCTTATTATCTGTTGTGCCGGAAATTGCAAAAGCGCAGGTTATTATCGCAGTCGCTGGAATGGAAGGCGCGATGCCGCCGGTACTTGCGGGATTAGTTCCGCAACCCGTAATCGCGGTTCCCACCAGCGTCGGCTACGGCGCCAGTTTTGGCGGAGTCGCGGCGCTATTGGGAATGCTCAATTCCTGCTCCAGTGGTGTCACAGTGGTGAATATCGATAACGGTTTTGGCGCGGCGATGGCAGCCTGGAAAATTTTGCGCGCAGCACAAGTTCCTCTATGAAAATAGCTTACTTTGATTGTTTTGCCGGAATTGCTGGAGACATGGCGCTTGGCGCGTTGCTGGATTGTGGCGTGCCGTTGGATGAATTGCGGCAAGCGTTGCGTTCGTTGCCGGTGGAAGGTTGGGAACTGGAAACGGAACCGGTTCTCAAAAGCGGCATTCATGCGCTGAAAGTGCGTATTGCGTTGCATGGACAAAGTGATATTGAAGAGCAACACGCCAAATCGCACGGTCACGAGCATTCACACCATCATCACGATCACCATCACGAACATTCGCATCATCATCATGGTGCGAGCATGGCGGACATTCGCCATTTGATAGAGAAAAGTACTTTTAGTGATCGCGTTAAAAAAACCAGCCTCACCATTTTTGAAAAAATTGCCGTCGCCGAAGCGCATCAACATCACACCACGCCGGACAAAGTGCATTTTCATGAGATCGGCGGTGTGGATTCATTGCTGGATATTTGCGGCGTTGCATGGTGTTTGGAATATCTGGAAATCGAAAAAATTTACGCATCAAAGTTACCATTATCAACGGGATTTGTGGATTGTGCGCACGGGCGAATGCCGGTTCCGGCTCCGGCTGTGATGGAGTTGCTCAAAGGCGCGCCGGTTTATTCCAGCGGCCTCGAAGGAGAAATGATCACGCCGACAGGCGCTGGAATTTTGGCGGCTTTATGTGAAGATTTTGGTGATGCGCCTGCAATGATAATTTCCCAAATCGGCTGCGGTGGCGGAACGCGGCAATGGCCGGATCGGCCTAATTTGTTGCGCGTGACGTTGGGTGAAAGCGAAGCACCTAAAAGTACTTTTAGCGCGGGATTGGAACATCAAGATCTGAGAGTTCTCGAAACAAATATAGATGATATGAACCCGCAGCTCTATGACGACGTCTGTGACAAGCTGTGGCGAGCTGGCGCGCTGGATGTTTGGCTGGAAAATTTGCAGATGAAGAAGAATCGCCCTGCGGTGAAATTGGGCGTTTTATGTGAAATTGAGCAAATGGATAGTGTGCTAAAAGTACTTTTGTTGCAAACTACATCCCTCGGCGTGCGAATTGGAGATGTGCAGCGTTTTTCGCTGAAGCGCCGCATGGAAACTGTAGATACTGAGTATGGCGAAATTGCAGTAAAATTGGCGTTGGATGGGCAGGGAAATGTCTTACGGGGACAGCCGGAATATGACGATATGCGCAAGTTCGCGCAATATCAGAATATATCGGTGCAGAACGTGGAAAATGCCGCAAAAGCAGCAATTGCCTTGCGGTGGCCAACAGAAATTGTAGGAAGTAAACAATAAGGGATTAAATATGAAAGTTGCGAACCAGTTGCAAAAATGTGCAAGTTGGATGAGCTGGATGGGACGTTTGTGTCTTGTGGCAATAACCGTGGCGCTTGCCGGCGGGGTTGCAAGCGCGCAGGGCAAAGTATGGCCTACGGAATTAACCAATATTGCTGCTGCCGCAAATGGCGGACGTGTCATCGGGGTCACATCCACGTTGGATAATGATCCTAAGTTGGCCGCGTCCAATTTGATTGACGGGCAAGTGTGGACTGCAGAAAACCAGGGCTCTTCACAAGGCTGGTGTAGCAATAAATTTGATCCCATTAATATGGATTCCGTGACATTGGGATTTGCCAATAACAGCTCTCATTTGATCGGTAAAATTGTCTTGAATCCTGGTGCTGCGGTGGTGCCGTCCAGGTGGGCCAAAGATGTGGAAGTGCAGGTTTCCAATACAGCGGCGGAAGGGCCGTATCAATCTGTGGCGATTCTGACTTTAGAGCGCACGGCCACCGATCAATCGTTCACTATTTTGCCGGTGCAGGCGCGTTTTGTGCGCTTGGTGATGCGTTCGAACTGGGGTTCTGATCGGGGCACGGCGTTGGGCGAAGTGCAGATTTATGAAGCTATTCCCCAAACAGATGCTGTTGGTCAACTGATCGCGCGTTTTGAGCAAGCTGTGCAGGATTTGAAAAACTATCGTGATACACAAGTCCAAATGGGAAATGGCGGCGGACAGCGTGTGAGCGAAAAACCTAAAGAGCTGGATCAAGCTACTGTGCAACTAGTGCAGTTAGTGACACCAGATCAACAAAAGTACTTTCCCGTATCCAATAAAAATATTGCCGCTGCCAAAAATGGCGGCAAGATCATGAACTTTTCCAGCGTCTACGATAAGAACGATAAATATAGCGCGGACACTTTGATTGACGGCCAAACTTATGATCCCGTTAAAAACACTGGTAGTTTTGGTTGGGCCAGCCAGGGATTTGCGCCTGGTAAGGAATTTATCACGCTGGGATTTGGCGATGACCGTATTCATCTGATCGGCAAAATTGTGATGAATCCATCCTCCAATCAATCGCCGTTGCGCTGGGCGCGGCGCGTGGATGTGCAAGTCACCAGCGGCTCGGCGACGGATGGCCCCTGGCGTAGCGCGGCAACCATTAACCTGCGCGCGGAACCTGTGAACCAGGAATTTATCTTGCGGCCAGTGGAAGCCAAATATGTGAAATTGGTTTTCATGGCCAACGGCCCCGGCGACATTAATTTGCCCGGCATGATTCCCGGCGTGAATTCCGACCGCAGCGTTTCGCTGGGCGAAGTGGAAATCTACGAGGCGACCGCATCAAGCCAGGTTTTGGATTCGTTGATCGGGCGCTTTGAGCAGATATTGATTGACCTCAAACGTGTGCGTGAATCCGGTGTGTTGAAAGACGCTGCTGCGCCTGCTGCCACTGCTAATAAGGCGTTGCTTCACTTGACGCCGGATGTGAATGATGGAGTGAGTGGGTAAAAGTACTTTTGATCACCAAAGTTTTAAGTTACACTGTATGACAATGTAATTCATAAAAGAAGGTGGTAAAGATGGCAACAAATTCTATTGTTCAAGCTCGAATTGATGGCGCAGTAAAAGAGGAAGCTGCAGTCGTTTTGGCAGCGATGGGGCTTACTGTTTCTGATGCCGTGCGTTTGATGTTGACACGGGTGGCGCGGGAAAAAGCGTTACCCTTCGAGCCACTTGTTCCAAATTCAAAAACGATAAAAGCGATGAAAGAGGCGCGGAATGGTAATCTGGCGTCATTTGATAGTATTGATGCACTGATGGAAGATTTGGATGCGGACGATTAAACGCACTTCACAATTCAAGAAAGATTACAAACGTGAGATGAAAGGTAAGAATAGCGTGACGCTAAAAAGCGATTTAGTGCAATCGCTAAATATTTATTGGCGAACGACAAGGTACTTCCAGCTCGCTATGTGGATCATGCTTTGAAAGGAAATTGGGAAGACCATCGCGATTGCCATCTAAAACCTGATCTGATATTAATTTACCGAAAGCCGGACGCAGAAAATCTTCAGTTAGTTCGCCTTGGTTCCCATTCTGAATTAGGAATTGGATAATTCGTCAGAAATTGTTTCACAATTTTTCAAAAAATTCCTCTTTCCACCTTTCCTATCTCGCCACATTTGTTAAAGTAAATTACTAAGGATTGATTTTTATTCTTCTCCAACCATTGAAACGGGAAATTAAAATATGGCGGATTTAGTAACGTTGACCATTGATGGTCAAAAAACCAGCGTGCCCAAAGGCACTTTGGTAATTGAGGCTGCAACCTCGCTGGGCATTGACGTGCCGCGTTTTTGTTATCACCCCAAGCTGTCGGCTGTGGGCATGTGCCGCATGTGCCTGGGCGAAGTGGGAATGCCCAAAATGGGGCCGGATCGCAAGCCGGTGCTCAAGGAAGATGGCACGCCGGAAATTGCCATGATGCCCAAGCCGATGACGCTTTGCACCACGGTTTGCACGCCGGATATGCTGGTGCTGACCGAAACCGACGCTGTCAAAAAAATGCAGCAGGGCATGATGGAATTTTTCCTCGCCAATCATCCTTTGGATTGCCCGGTCTGCGACAAGGGCGGCGAGTGCATGTTGCAGGATCAGGCGATGGGATATGGCAACGGAGATTCCCGCGTCAAAGAGATGTATTATCGCAAGAAAGATCTGGCCAAGGATTATCCGCTCAGCCCATTGATTACTCTTGATCAGGAACGCTGCATTCAATGCGCGCGCTGCACACGTTTTAGCGATGAAATCGCGCAGGACCATGTTCTCGGTTTGTTCAATCGCGGTTCCATGACATTGATTGGAACAATGAGCGATCCGCCTTTTGATTCCAAATTTTCCGGCAATACCATTGATATTTGTCCGGTTGGCGCATTGACTTCCCGCGCTTTCCGCTTTCGCGCCCGCATCTGGGAAATGAAAAATGTTCCCACCGTTTCGATGGCGGATGGTTGCGGAACTAATATCTTTGTTAGCCAACGCAATGAAACGCTGGAGCGCATTATTCCGCACACCAATGAATCCATCAACGAATGCTGGATTTCTGATCGTGACCGTTTTGGCCTGGCGTATGTGGATCGCGAAGAGCGGTTGACTTATCCGTTGGTGCGCCGTGACGGCGAGTTGAAACCGGCTACTTGGGACGAAGCGTTGCAAACTGTTGTGGATAAGCTCAAAAGTACTTCTGCCGAACGCATCGGCGCTGTCGGCGGCCCCAAGCTGACTAATGAAGCGGCGTTGGCGATGACGACGCTGTTCAAGAAAGTGATTAAAACGGCTAATCTGGATCACGAATGGAAAACCACATTACAAACGCCCGGCCAGCCGCCGCAGAATTTGTATGAAGAGATTGAAAATGCCGATGTGATTTTAGTTGTCGGCACCAATCCCAACGAAGAATTGCCGATTTTGGATTTGCGCATCAAGAAAGCGGTAGCGCAAAAGAAGGCGCATCTCATCAATTGCAATACAAGCAAAACGGCGTTGGATGCGTTGGCGGCACAAAGTTTTCGTTATAATCCGGAAACGGAAACCGCATTGGTAAACGGCCTGTCGCGCGCGGTGCATCAAACCTGGATTGGTGAGCCGGAACAAAGCGAAAAGATCCATGCGATTGGCGGGCAGGAAGGCGCGACCGAATGGCTGGAATCGTTAGCGCCATTTTCTGCTGCGCAAGTGGCGGAGAGCGCCGGCATTGACGTAGATCAATATCGTGAAGCGGGCGCGGCAATTGCCAAAGCGGAACGATTGATTATTCTGGCTGGAAATACGTTGTCGCCGCCGGCCTGGCGCGCGCTTTCTAATTTGGCGGCGCTCAAAGGCCGCGACGATTACATGGTTGTTTTGCATCACGACGCTAATGTGCAGGGCGTTCGCCGCGCTGGTGTGAAGCCGGGGATTAACGGCAAAAGCGGCGCACAGATTTTACGCGCCGGAGCCGCTGGCGAACTGGATGTGCTGTATCTCGCGGGAACAAATCCGCTCAACGGCGCAGCTGATGGCGAAGAAGCATTGGAGGCATTGCGCAAAACGCCATTCGTGGTGACGCAATCGTTATTCCTCAATGAAATTTCTGAACACGCTGACGTTGTTTTGCCAGCGGCTTCTTTCCTGGAACAGGAAGGAAGCACGACGAATTTCTATGGCAAAGTGCAGCAGTTGACGCAAGTATTTAAGCCGCGCGAACGATTGGATAAAGACGGTTACACACTGTCCGCCAGCGCGCCGGATTGGATCATTTTCACTAAATTACTGTTGCTGTTAGGCCAGGAAGAAGTTCCTACTTCCGTTGCCGATTGGGGCAGGCAGTTCGCGGAATTATCACCGCCAAAACCCGTGCTCAGCTCTTTTGCGCCAGCGCGTGAATCGCGTGAATTGCCCGTCGCGCCGGAAGGCACACTGCGCTTGTTGAGCGGTTCCGTGCTTTATGATGGCGGCGAAAGTTTCGGCTATTGTGATAGTTTGAACCAGGTGGTTCCAGCGCCGTTTGCCAAAATTCACCGCAAAGACGCCAAAGCATTAGGATTAACAGAAGGCGATTATGTGGAAATCAGCGGGCCGCGCGGTTCGGTGAAAGTGCTGGCTAAAATTGGGCGCGATGTCAAAGAAGGCACGGTTTGGATGCCGTGGCGTTTGCAGGATGTGCGTTTGAATCAGTTGACGGCTAACGTGGAAAGTACTTTTGTGAATGTGCAGAAATGTGCCGCGCCGACGGAATTGGCGGCGGCTGTAAATGTAAGGTAATAATTCCGGGAATCGTGGTCACGGCCTCCGTGCCGTGGTTGAAATAGATTCCACGGCAGGGACGCCGTGGCCACGATTTTCGTGATATTTAAACAATGGGCAGTAAATAATCAAGGAAATGTGTGCATGAGTTTGATTGAGTTTTTAACAAATCCGTATGTGCTGGGATTCATCAAGGCGCTGGTGGTTTTTGCCGCCATGATGAGTATGGTGCCATTGCTGATCTATGCAGAACGGAAAATCGTGGCGGATGTGCAAGTGCGCCTTGGCCCTAATCGCCTTGGCCCGCTGGGTGTTTTGCAACCGCTGGCGGACGCCATCAAGTTGATGATGAAGGAAGATATTCTTCCTGCTGGCGTCGACAAATTTATCTACTACACGGCGCCGTTCCTGGCCATTGTGCTGGCGCTTTGCGCGGCTGCTGTCATTCCTTTCGGGCCGGCTTCCTGGGCCGTCGTTGTCGATTTCAATCATTCGTTGCTTTATTCGCTGGCCATTTCGTCGATTTCCGTTTACGCGGTGGCGCTGGCTGGCTGGGCTTCCAATAACAAATATTCGTTGATGGGTTCACTCCGCGCAGCCGCGCAGATGATTTCGTATGAACTGGGAATGGGACTTTCGCTGATCGCACTGGTAATGGTGACGGGAACGCTGAGCATTAGCCAGATCGTCGCACAGCAGAATGTCATGGGGTGGAATATCTTGCGTGCTCCTACGTTATTCATCGCTTTCATTGTTTTTGTGATTTGTGGCGTGGCTGAAACAAATCGCGCGCCCTTCGACCTTGCGGAAGCCGAAACCGAATTGACCGCGGGTTTTCACACTGAATATTCCGCTTTCAAATTCGCCATTTTCTTTATGGCCGAATATGTCAACATGCTGATCATTTCAGCATTGGTGACAGGATTATTTCTGGGCGGCTGGAGCGGCCCGGGCGTGCATTACGATATGGTCACGCACACCGTCGCTGGCGGCTGGCCGTTTGTGATTTTGGGCATCTTTTGGTATCTGGTCAAAATTGCCTGTTTCATCTTTTTCTATTTCTGGTTGCGCGCTTCATTGCCGCGTTTCCGTTACGACCAACTAATGAATTTCGGCTGGAAAGTGTTGGTGCCGGTTGGCCTTGCCAATATCTTTTTAGTGGGCATTTTCTTTGCTTTCAAAAATCATTGGTTCTGATTCAAAGACACAAAAGTACTTTTATACTGAGGTAATCTCATGAAAATAATTCCCGATTTCGCCAAAGGCATGGGACGCACATTGAAACATGCCATCGGAACCAGCTTTGCTGGTGAAGCAGATACAGTTTCATATCCCGAACAGGAAAAGCCACGCCCGGCGCGTTTTCGCGGCCGGCACATTTTAAATACTTACGAAAACGGTTTGGAAAAATGCATTGGTTGTAGCCTCTGCGCTGCCGCTTGTCCCGCTGATGCAATCTGGGTGGAAGCTGCCGAAAATGATCCCGAAAACCGTGTTTCGCCTGGCGAGCGTTACGCCGCGCGCTATGAAATCAATATGTTGCGCTGTATCTTTTGCGGCTATTGCGAAGAAGCCTGTCCCACCGGCGCCGTGCAACTTGGAATGGATTATAAATTAGTGGACGAGCAGGGCGAACAACATGATTGGAGCAAACGCGATAGCTTTATCTTCACCAAGGAAATGATGTTGGTGGAACACGGCAAAGGCCGTCCCGATCCGCTGTCAGAAGCGCTGGATGAACGGCTCAAAGAAAATCCTGATCATGACCGTGTTTGGTGAGAAAAGCTGAATTCATACTTGGGAAGGGTTGATGTCGTCCCCGCCAACTAAATAATTGTTACTGAAAGTACTTTTGCTTGAACGGCAAAAGTACTTTTATATTTTATAAAAATAAATGTTTCAAAATCATGTAAATGTGGTATAATAAAATTAGCTTAATCATTAAAGGAGAAATTATGATGTCCAAAGAAGTACAGAAATACAGTAGAGCTTTTACTCTTATAGAACTTTTGGTCGTAATTGCAATTATAGCGATTCTTGCAGCCATTCTCTTTCCCGTTTTTGCCAGAGCGAGAGAGAATGCACGACGTGCAAGTTGCATGAGTAACTTGAAACAAATTGGATTGGGCGTAATTCAATATACACAGGATTATGATGAACATTTTCCGATGTATCGTGTGACTGCGCTTTCCACCGATTATGCAGCTCGTCCATTTGGATGGGCAGATGCATTGCAACCATATATAAAGAGCATTCAAATATTGCAATGTCCCAGTGATTCCGCTGCTCCAGTCAGTACACCCGCAGTGGCTTCGGGATATGGTTATACAGATTATGCGTATAATCTTTGGATTGGTGGTTGGAATGTATCAAAAAATGCTGGATTGAGCCTTGCTACACTTACACAACCTTCATTAACGGTGATATTAACTGATTACACTACCGCAAATGCGGATAGATATACGGCTGGTGCAGAACCATATACCGGGGCGGGAAGCATGTCTGCTCCAGTGAATACTGGCTTGGCTAAAGTGCCGGCAGCAGCCGTCAGGCATTTGGATGGTGTGAACTTTGCTTTTACTGATGGACACGTGAAGTGGTTTAAAGGCAATGCTACGACAGGCGTCATCAGCGGTGCTTATGGGGCAGGAACTCCTGGAAATATTTCAGGAAACAGCGCAACATTTAATCCTACTCCATAAGATGGTAGGTAAAGTACTTTTCATGCGGTTTTGTCTTTCGTGTGGAAAGTACTTTTTATTGTGAGAAAATTGTTAAAAAATCATTTTTGTGGGATACTAAATTAATATAAATTATCAAGGAGAAAATTATGTGTTTTACTAGAGCTAAAAATCACATGAGAGGCTTTACCCTTATCGAACTTTTGGTTGTAATTGCAATTATTGCAATTCTCGCTGCCATCTTATTTCCGGTTTTCGCCAGAGCGCGCGAAAACGCCAGACGGGCCAGTTGTATGAGTAATCTCAAACAGATTGGTTTGGGATTTATGATGTACGTCCAGGATTACGATGAGAAGTTTCCTCCTTACTTGATTAACTATACCTCGCCTCCCACAGAGCCCAACGGAGTGACTCCTAATAATCCCTACGCGTGGGCCGATGCGTTGCAGCCTTACATAAAAAGCACACAAGTTTTTCAATGTCCCAGTGAATCTAAATCCGCGCCGCTTGGTGTAGCGGGGTCTCCATTTGCCGGCCAGCCCGACCCGGCAAGTTGGGGATATACGGACTATTGGTTCAATTCTACGCTGAGTAAGCAAAGTCAGGCCATTATTACATCTGCGTCTTTGACAGTTCTTAGCGGTGACGGCAGTTCAGGGAATGCTTACTATTTTTACAACGGATGTAGTATTACCGGAAATGCTTCCGATATTACCTGTGATGGGACGACACCCTATAGCACGATGCTGTCGACAAAGCAGGCTGGTTTATTTAGCCGTCATCTGGATGGCATTAATTATGCTTTTGCTGATGGACACGTTAAGTGGCTAAAGAGCAGTATTGTTGATGGAGGCACTACAATCAATGGAAGCAACGCCGTACTCAATTTCAATTACACTCATGCTGAAGCGGGCGGCAAACCCACATTTAGCCCAAGTTAGGTAAAACGGGGAGAGACAAAACGTCTTGGAGAAATAATTTCTCCAGGACGCTTTTATTTTCAATTTATCAGATGTACATCCACTATTGGCGCATCAATTCTATGGTTCGTGGATGTTAATTTCGAGCGCACTTGATAAACCCCCGCGCGGCATTATTTTGCCGTCGTCATCCAATTGATTCCAAGTTGCATGGAATGTTAAAGTCTGTCCTGGTTTGATTTGAGGAAAAGTCATTCACCGATGATTTGATAATTTCCTCCGGCATCGCCGTTAAAAGTAATTTGCGTCGAGGACACCAAAAGTACTTTTAATCCACCGTTGCAAATCACTAATGGCGTGGCGTTGAATGGCGCGGAGAAAGTGATGGAATCTCCCGGAGATGCCAATCCCTGTAATGTGCGTTGCGCGTTTTGATTGGAACGTGTGTCATAGCTGAATGCTCCGAGCAACGTGACAGGTTTATCCGTAGCTTGCACTTCCAGTTGATGCACGCCAAATGGTAGATGCAAAATGCCTTTGCGATTCTCCATAAAAGTACTTTTGCCGGAAGCTAATTTGAAAGGTACGTTTGTTGGCTGGCTCCATTCCTTGTTGTCATCGATTGTTGCGCTTAAAACTCCGCCATCAGCTGCATCCAGCCAGGCGACAGAACACGCTGTTCCGACAAATTGCAAAGTTGCGGTTTGCCCTGGTTTCAAAAGTACTTTTGAGGAACCATACGGCGCGCCCCAATCCGATTTAAATGATTCAGCTGCTGGTAAACCCTGCCAACTTTTACTTTCCACACTGTGCCACACGCGATTGAGCGCGGCTTTGGAATCAGCTGCGGTAATTTTTGAATCCGTTCCTGCGACTTCGATAATATGACGGTCGCCGAGACTCAATAATCCGGTTGCAAAAGAGCTATTGCGCGGATCGCGTTTGGCAAATAACGTTCGCCGGCTGCCGTTATCCTGTTTTCCATCAACGCGGATTGTGACTTGTTTATCTTTGGAAGTCGCCCACAAATTCACCATTGTGTCATCCAAAATAAACGCGGTTTCGTCATGAATGCGCGACGATTTTGCATCATAGATATTGATGTCGCCTTCCCAGCCGATGGTTGTTGGCGTGAGGCGCTCTGGCAAATATTGTTGCGGAATTCCAGGCGCGATGGGATCGGTCACTTCAAAAGCGCGTTGCAATAATTGGCTCCAGATATAGTGCGCTGCCGATTGCGGATGGCCGTCGCGCGGCGCCAGTGCGTAGGAATTCACGTAGCGAGTGGAAAGATCATTTTCGCGTCCCAGGTCAATATAAGGAATGCCATAACGTAACGCCAGATCTTTTAACATTCCGGTGTTGGGCGTGTAACTTTCGCGATTTTGCCACATGCAAAAAATAAATTCCACGCCGGGATAATGACGCTGGTACCAGCGAATCGCACCTTCAAACGCCGCGACTTCTTCTTTTCCATCAATTTTTTCATTGGCGCCGCTGCCGAAAATAACCAGATCAGGACGCGGTCCTTCGGGACGGCTAAATACATCGGGATATAATTCCTGCCAACTTTTGCCGGAAGCCTGACCGTTCAACTCAGGGTTTGGCGCGTCGGCAAGCGTTGACCATTCTTGTAACGCCGAATGCGATTCGCCAATCGCGGAACCGTCACACGCTTCGTAATTCAGCAAAATTTTATTGATCGGATAATCATAACGCCGCATCAAATCCAACCGCAGTTGGCCGGTATAACTAAAATAATGCCGCCATTGTCCGATGTAAGGCGTCCATTCGGGATGGCCGATTTGTGCGCCGTCAAAGAGAAAATCACCTTTAGAAATCGGCTCTTTGAAATGCGGCGATTTAGGATCTTCATCATACAAATATTGCGGCGGATTGGCGCTGGCGCGGTCGATGCTGGAACCCATCGCAATAATATGCAACGGCTCGCCGCGGCGTAATTTGGCGATAGTGCGCGGAATGTAACGATAATAATCAGGCAATGCGCGCAAATCCGTCAGGTGATTTTGCGCAGAAGTACTTTTAGATAAACATGGCGCATAAATCCAAATATCGTTATCTGATGTATTAGTAAATTCCACCTGAATACCAATAGTGTTTGGCAAATTATCCGAATGATCCGGATCTTCCTTGAACTGATCGACAATCACATCGTTTTCGATTTTTAACTCGAAATCATTAGCCGCGCCAGAAGTTGCGCTGGCCGGTGCGGAGGGAACTAATTGGCCGCGCGCGTGTTTGGGAAATTTGCGTTTGTCGCTTTGTCCAAAATCTGCAGGCGACCATTCTCCCGGCGCATTATCCAAACGCATTTGATAAATTGTGGCCTTCAAAGAATCGGGTTTCGACTGATGACCAAATACCGAAAGGGAAACCGGATCGCCGTTATCCAATTGCGTTTCTGAGAGTAATGCAAATTGCCAAATTGATTTTCCCGGATGCAACACCACCACGCCGTCAACGGAAAATTGTGGCGTGAAAACACCATTGCGCGGCGCGCGAAATACTTCGGCATCGCCATAATTTGCCTCTTCCCAAAACGGCACGGAACCGCTTTTAAATTCATTTTTATCCGCGCTACGCGAATTGCCGAAAGATTGAAAATGGAAATCGCCATTGAGAAGCAGATTTTGAGCAGGCGCGGCAAAAGTACTTTTGGTTAAAGTCATGATGGTGAAAAGAAAAATGCAATTGATGAGTTTTTTCATGATGGTGTATTTTACTATGTAGCGTTCAAATTTGGCGGATCACAGCGGAGTTATAATTGGGAGTGTCGCCGCACGCTCCTACAAAAAGTACTTTTGTGCTGCTTTTGACAAAACATCTCTCGATAAATCTTCCAAAAACGGCACTTGCGCGATAATCGGCAACTGGCTAATTTCCGCGATTAATGCGGGACTTGTATTTGCTGCAACATCATCAATATTCACAGGAGCGGAATCACAAAAAATCCAGCCCAACATTTTTTGTGGGTGAATAGCACGCCAGGTTAAGAGCGAATGATTGATGGTTCCCAACACGCGACGGCTGACTGTTACGATTGGTAATTCCAATGCTTTCACTAAGTCAGAACAATCGTTAAAAGTACTTTTATGATGAGCGAGCGGCACCATCCAACCGCCGACGCCTTCCACGATTACCACTTCATGGCGCCGTGTTAATTCTGCGTAATCGTATTGACATTTTTGCAATACATCGTCTGTTGATTCGTGATTCCTGCGCGCGGCTGAAAGCGGCGCCAATGGTTCCACGTAACGTACCGGATTGATGAGTTCCATTTCGTCGTTGACGCCGGTAATTTTTTGTAGCCAGGCTGCATCTTCATTTATTAGCTCGCCATTTTGTATTTCACAACCGCTGGCGATGGGTTTCATAATGCCGACGTCGGCGCCTTGTTGCATAAAATGTAGCGCGAGTAGGGCAGTGCAAATTGTTTTTCCGACATTTGTATCTGTGCCGGTGACGAAGAGTGATTGAGGTTTCATTTTTAAATTATGAATTACGAAAAGTACTTTTGAATGCGGAAAGTACTTTTGTAATGTCTTCCTGAGTTAAGGATAAATTTGCCGTCAAGCGCAATCTGCTTTTGCCCGCGGGAACTGTGGGCGGACGAATGGCGGGACACCAAATTCCGCGTTGCAATAATTGATTGCTGAGATTTAACGCATCTTGCGCTTCGCCGATGATGACAGGAATAATCGGCGACGGTTGTAAAATCGCACTGTATCCCAACTCCTGTAATCCGTGCGCTAATTGCTGTGTGATGGCGCGCAATTGATTTATCATTTGCGGCGCGCGCTCGATAATTTCAAATGACTTTTGTGCGCTCGCGCAAGACGCGGGATTTAATGCAGTCGTGTAAATAAATGGGCGCGCTTGATTGATAAGCCAATCGATGATTTCCTGGTTGGCCGCTACGAATCCGCCTTGCCCGCCGATGGCTTTTGAAAGTGTGCCGATGTGAATAATCCGCGAATGATTTTCCAAACCAAAATGTTCCACTGTGCCACGGCCAGTTGCGCCCAAAGTTCCGGTGCCGTGCGCGTCATCCAGCAAAATACGCGCATCATATTTTTCGGCGAGATGCAATAATTGAGGAAGATCAGCCACATCGCCGTCCATCGAAAAAACACCGTCGCTGACGATGAAACGATAATTATCTGGGTGTTTTGTAAAAGTACTTTCAAGGAGATTTTCTAATTTTTTCAAATCACCAAAATAGCGCACCTCGATATTTTGCGAACTTGCCAAACGGCATGCATCAATCAGCGAAGCATGATTGCGTTTGTCGCAGAAAATAAAATCGCCAGTTTGCGCGAGCGCTGTGACAGCGGATAAATTTGCGTGATAACCGGACGGAAAAACCAACGCTGCATCGGAGTGTTTGAATCGCGCAATCACGCTTTCAAGTTGTTGATGTGGAAGTAGATTCCCGCTAACCAAACGCGAGGCGCGCCCGCCAGCGCCGAATTCCTTGAGTGTCGATATTCCGGCTTCAATAACTTCAGGATTTCTGGCTAAATATAAATAATCGTTGGAAGCTAAATCGATCACATCTTTCGGCAGCTGCCGCAATCTTCGGAGCAAGCCGGATTGCTGGCGTTCGTAAAGTTGATCGGCGTAATCGTGCATTGGTGATGTTACAAAAGTCCCCCTTTAAAAAGGGGGATTTAGGGGGATTTTCTTTGGGACTAACAGGTTTGACTGAAAGTCCTTCACATTCTTTACGTTCTAAAATCCCCCTGTATCCCCCTTTAAAAAAGGGGACTTTCTATCGTTTCTAAAACTCTTCTTCCAACTTTTCAATCTTTCCAATTCGCCGCAAATGGCGTTCTTCGCCAGTGAATTTTGCCTTCAGGAATGTCTCCACAATTTCCTGCGCCAAAGCCACGCCAATAACACGTTCGCCCATTGTTATCACATTAACATCATCATGTTCCACGGCTTGATGCGCGGTGTAAGTTTCGTGTGCCAACGCGGCGCGGATGCCGCGGATTTTATTGGCGGCGATTGCCGCGCCAGCGCCAGATCCACAAACCACAATGCCGCGCTCGGCTTGCCCGTCCACGACGGCGCGGCCGACAGCTGCGGCGAAATCGGGATAATCCACCGCGTCTGTGTTGCAAGTGCCCAAATCCAGCACTTCATGTCCGGCGTCTGTAATCCATTTTTTGCTTGCTTCCTTGAGAATGTAACCGGCGTGATCGCCACCTATTGCAATAATCACTTTACAAAATCCTTAAAAGTACTTTTATCATCTTCTTTGTCGTTGCCGTCAAGAGGAAGTTCGATGTGAAACGTGGAGCCTTTGCCCAATATGCTTTCCAGCCACACTTTTCCGCCATGTTGTTCCACCAGGTGTTTTACCAAAAATAGGCCAATGCCGGTTCCACCGGTGCGGCGTGTGTCGCTGTTATCCACACGCTCAAACTTGTCAAAGATGCGTTCCAGTTTATCAGGAGGAACGCCAATGCCGTGATCTTGAACCTGGATTCTTAACTGATCATTTTGGATGCGCATGACCAATCTGATTTCGCCGCCCTGGGGCGAATATTTGATGGCGTTGGAAATGAGGTTATTGAGAATTTGTTCGAATTTATCTGCATCACCAACCATGGAAGGCAGTTCCTTCGGCGCATCCAAAATCATCTGATTTTTCTTGGCGAAAGCTTTGTGCGCGCGCACCACGCGAATTGCTATTTTCAGCGGTGAAAATAGTTCTTTTCGCATGTCCAACGAACGCCCCGCTTCAATGCGGGAAACGCTAAGCAAATCATCAATCAAGCGTTTGAGGCGGTCGCATTCGCTGTCGATAATTTCGTAGAATTCGTTGCGTGTTTCATTGCTGAAATAATTTTCATGATCTTGCAATAACGTCGCCACAAAACCTTTGATAGCGGTTAGCGGTGTGCGTAATTCATGCGACACGGCAGAAACGAATGAAGTTTTTAATCGTTCCAAATTGCGAATCTCCGTGATGTCATTGAATACTGCGACTGCGCCGATGACACGGGGAAAATTCGCGCTTTGGCTGCGCACCAAAGCGGTTTGCGTTTGCAGAATGAGAGTATTTTGCGAACCGGGCAGCGTCGTTTCAATTTCTTGCTGTTGCTCTTCGCCATGGCGGATGGCAGTTTGAAGTTGCTTGACGATTTGCGGATTCTCGATGACGTCTTTATAGGATGCTCCGATGACCGCGGATTGTCCCAATATACGCGAGGCGGCATCGTTGATAAGCGAAATATGTCCATTGACATCCACCATCACCAGCGCGACGCCGAGGCTGAGAAGCGTGGCGTGCAGTTGTTCTTTTTCTTCGCTGAAACGCAAATAGGTGGAAGCGTCGGAAATGACGACGGTCAGTTGCCGTGCCATCACAGCTAAAACGCGCAAATCGTCTTCGGAAAATTGGTCGCTTTTATTATTAAAAACCAGCACCAATCCCAGCGGTGTTTGCTGTCCATAAGGGCCGGTGGTCAGCGGATAAATAATCAGATTGCGCACATTCCATTGCGAAATCCAATGTTCCTTGATTTTGCCGGCATCGTTTTCTATTAATGGTTTGCGGCTCACAAAAACGCTGCCGCAAACGCCTTTACTGGCTGAAAGCTCGAAATCATTGAGCTGATTATCATCCAATCCCTGTGCCGGTGATTGCGCAACGAGCGACTTTCCTTCTTCATCATACAGCATAAAAACGCAACCCTCAGCTTGCAAAATACTGGAAAGGCGCAACAAAAGCCGGCGTAATGTGTCGCTCATTTCATCGGCTGTGGGCATGCCTTTTTGCGGTGTATCTTCCGTGAGTGATTCAAGAGATGGAAGCGTTGTCATGTGAATTGCGGAGGTGAAAGTACCTTTAGAAGAAAAAACTGGCGGAGGGAGAGGGATTCGAACCCCCGGAAGCTTGCACCTCAACGGTTTTCAAGACCGCCGCATTCGACCACTCTGCCATCCCTCCGGTCTGCTTGCAATTGTTGCAAATTGTGCAAAGTACTTTTACCGTAGTTTTGCTTGAATAACAATAGCTACTCGAAAAAAAGTAGTAAAAAAGTACTTTTAGTGCTTGCGTGGGTGCTATACTTGTTGCGATGCAATTGAATCTGGAAGAAATTCGAGCCATTGCGAAAATGGCAAAAGAAAAAGGGTTGGATCAGGTCGTCGTGGAATCTACGGATGCGGATGCACCTGCTTGCCGTTTGCAGCTTCGTAAGTTGCAAGAAACAGTCGTCCTGGTTAATGCGCCTGAAAGCAATTCGCAATTGGTCGACACTCCACCGCCGCCGGACTCTCATTTGTTATTAGTCACTTCGCCCACAGTGGGAATTTTTCATTTTGGTGAGAATCCCGTTACTATCGGCCAAAAAATAAAAGAGCTGCAAGTGGTTGGCGTGGTGGAATCACTGAAAGTCCCCAATGAAGTTCGGCTCACCAATAGCGGTGTTGTTGAAAAAATATTGGTGGAAGATGGCCAGGGTGTCGAATTTGGCCAGCCGTTATTAGAATTGCAGATCGATTGATAGGAGATTCGCATGAGACGGATTTTACGCAGAGGACAGGCACTCATTGGTCTTTTGATTGTGGTGGCGATTGGGCTGATTTTGACGGCGTATTATCTGGCGCCGACCAAAGACAAAAATGGAGTTGAACATCACGGCCCGGCAAAACGTGCTATCGATATGAGTCAGGAAGTGGCGCTGAATTCCAACATCAATCAGATTAACCAGTTCATTTTCATGTATAAAAATGATAATAATGGCCAGGTTCCTGCGTCGATGGATGAATTGAAATCGGCTTCCAAGTTTCCAGCGGAAATGTTTATTAACCCGGTGGATCAAAAACCGCTAAATTACGATCCCAAAACCGGCCGCGTTTGGGCGACGCCATATCAGGATGAAGGAAAACTGGGGCGCATGCAACCTCAAATGCCGGGAATGACAATGCCTGATATGCCAGCGGCAAATCCTTAAAAGTACTTTTGATTGCCATATTGCCACACTGAGCGAAGTCGAAGTGTGATGGCAAAAGTACTTTTATACACATCACTATAAAGACGCTAACAAACTTATGTTTAAAAAAGTATTAATCGCAAATCGAGGAGAAATAGCCGTTCGTATCATTCGCGCCTGCCGCGAGATGGGAATTGAAACGGTGGCTATTCATTCTATTGCTGACAAAGAAGCATTGCACGTTCAACTGGCAGATCAGGCCGTTTGTGTCGGGCCCGGCCCGGCGCGAGAATCGTATTTGAATATTGCTAATGTCGTTTCCGCCGCGACCATCACCGGCGCGCAGGCGATTCATCCGGGTTATGGATTTCTGGCGGAAAATTCTTCCTTCGCCGAGATTTGCGAACAAGTTAAAATTAAATTCATCGGCCCCACGCCGCGCGCTATTGATTTGATGGGAAATAAATCAGCCGCGCGCCAGAAAATGGCGGAGGCCAAAGTGCCGATTATTCCGGGAACGCCGCCCATCCACGACGAACGCACCGCGCAAAAAGCGGCGAAAAGTATGGGATATCCTGTCATCATCAAAGCCAGCGCCGGCGGCGGCGGCAAAGGCATGCGCGTGGTGCATGACGAAAGCGAATTGGCCGCGGGTATCGCCACGGCAGGCGCGGAAGCGGAAGCGGCTTTCGGAAACGGCGAAGTGTATATCGAAAAATACCTGGTGCAGCCGCGTCACGTGGAAGTGCAGATTCTTGCTGATAGCCACGGCAACGTGATTCATCTGGGCGAACGCGATTGTTCCGTCCAAACGGCACGCCATCAAAAAATGCTGGAAGAAGCGCCATGCACTTTTATTCCCGCCGCCACGCGCAAAGCGTTGGGCGACGCCGCCGTCAAAGCCGCAGCTGCCGTGGGATATCAGAATGCCGGAACCATCGAATTTTTGGTGGATGCCAAAGGCAAATTTTTCTTCATGGAAATGAATACCCGCATTCAGGTGGAGCACCCTGTGACGGAAATGATTAGCGGCGTGGATTTGATTGCGGAACAATTGCGAGTGGCCGCTGGTGAAAAATTAACTTTGCGTCAACGCGATGTTAATTTGGAAGGCCACAGCATTGAATGCCGCATCACAGCGGAAGATCCAGAACGCAATTTCGCACCGGCCAGCGGAACGATAACTCGTTATGAAGCGCCCGGCGGTTTGGGCGTCCGCGTTGATTCGCATATGTATAATGGTTATACGGTGCCGCCTTATTATGATTCCTTGCTTGCGAAAATTTTGGTGCACGCGCCCAATCGCGACATGGCAATTGCGCGCATGGAACGTGCCCTGAAAGAAACACGCATCGAAGGAATTGCCACCAATCGGAGCTATTTGCAACGCATTTTGCAAAACGAATATTTCCGCAAAGGCGAAGTCAGCACCGACTTTTTAGAACGGCGGATGTAAAGTCCCCGCAGTAAAAGTACTTTTTTATAACCTTGAAAATAAAATATGCCAATCAGTAAAAGACGCGGCGGGCGCGAACTTGCATTTCAATTACTCTTCCAAACTGATGTGGGTGACATCCCGTTGGATGAGGTCATCCGCGTTCATAAAATGTCCAGCGAAGCGCAATCACATGTTTGGGTTTTTGCGGAAGAATTGGCAAATGGCGCGTGGAATCATCGCGAAGATTCCGACGCGATTATTTCCCGCTATTCGCAAGGCTGGAGCGTGGAACGAATGCCCAACGCGGATCGCAATATCCTGCGCATCGCTTTATACGAAATTTTTCATGTGGAAGATATTCCCGTTAACGTTAGCATCAATGAAGCGGTGGAACTTGCAAAGGAATATTCAACCGTTGATTCCGCGCGATTTATCAATGGCGTTTTGGGAAATGTCGTGCGTAACGAACTGTAAAATATTGCAGAGTTATGCGTTGTTGAGATTATTTTTCCGGGACATCAGGAAAAATAAGAGTATCAATCCTGCGAATGATGTAATTAAACTGGCCCATTGGCCGGTGCTGAAAGACCACCAATATGTGCTGTCAACACGATAAAAATCGGTGAAGCAGCGCAACGCTCCGTAAAGAATCAGGAATAATGCTGCGAAAAAACCTGGCCATTTGTGGGTAATCTTGGGATATTGATGCAGCAGCCAGAGTAATAATCCCAACATGAGAAAATGTGCGACGGATTCGTAAAGTTGTGAGGGATGACGCGGCAGATTATCTACTCTCGGAAAAATGACTCCCCAGTTTCCATTCGTTGGTTTCCCGACTAATTCACCATTGATAAAATTAGCGATGCGTCCAACGCCCAGTCCAAACGCAGCGGGAAACGCGGCAATGTCTGTAAGTGTCCAGAAATTGACATGATATTTTCGCGCCGTCCACATCAAAGCAAGGATGACGCCGATGAGTCCCCCGAAAGACGTCATGCCGCCTTTCCAAACTTGAATTAAAAATATCGGATGAGAGACCAACCACGCGGGATGTTGCAGCACAAAACCTAATCGTCCGCCGCAAATGACACCGGCCACGATTGCAAACATCATTTGCCCGATTGCTTCGCCATCCATCCCAGGCAGAAAACCACGTTTTGCTGCCGTGCGATAGGCGTAATATGCCACCCATAAACCCAACACATAAGCCAGCCCATACCAGCGCACGCCGATGATGTGGCCGAAGATTGTGGTGTGGATCAGAAATGGCGATAAGTTGTCAACGTAGATGAAAGAGGACATCAAATTTATCTGTAGATTATCTGTAGTACGAATAATGGGAGCAGGCACGGCGGCCTGCCCCCACTTCATTATTACGTAAAAGTACTTTTACGAGGTTACTTTCAACTGAGCTTCCCAGGCTTCCAGGCTGGACATCGGATCGCCCTTCATTTTCATGGGTTCTTCGTTCACGCCAAAATTGATCGCTTCGAGTTCGGCAATTTTTTGTAAATCGTCAGCCGTCAAATCCGGCAAATCGGATGTGGCGGCGAATTCGTTCAGTTGTTCCACGTTATAGATATTGGGTAATGTGGTTGTGACGGAAGGTTCACTGAGGATAAATTTCAACGCAGCTTGCCCCAAAGTTTGATTGCGGCCTTCTGTTAAGAACTTCAACGTTTCAATTTTCTTCACGCCGTTAATTAGCCAGGAATGTGGACGATGGCGGCGATGATCGTTATCGGCAAAAACTGTGTCAACGGTGTAATGACCTTCCAGCATTCCCGAAGAATGCGGCACACGCACCATCAACCCGACATTGTTAGCTCGCGCGTCAGGAAAGAAATCGCTGCCCGGATGTTGCTCCAAAATATTGTGAATAATCTGCAAACTGACAATATCACGATGGCGCATTCCGGCAATACCTTCGGCTAGCCAGCCGTTTGCCGGTCCAACGGCAAGCGCGGCGTGACGAATTTTTCCTTCCTCTTTTAATTTATCCAGCGTTGCCCACAAATCATCATTTTCCACGGCATCAAAATGCGCGTTGTGCACTTGCCAGATGGGAATGGAATCAACGCCCAAACGTTGCAAGCTTTGTTCGCAGGCAAAACGCAGAAATTCTTCGTCATAACGCTGCGGCAATTCGCGCTGGCCGCGGCGGTTATTGGCTTCTTCGCCATAAATATCATAGCCGAATTTCGTGGCGTAAATCACATCCGTCGGATTTTTGCCAAATGCTTTCTGCAAGATCTCTTCGCCGTAGCCATTTTTATATGCATCCGCCGTGTCGAAAAAGTTGATACCTGCGTCGCGCGCTTGATGGAGCAGGGTAATGGCTTCTTCTTCGGTGTAATCTCCCCACCAACCGGTGGTTATCGTCCACAGGCCAAAGCCTACTTCGCTGACGGAAAGATCGGTTTTCGGGAATGTGCGGAATTTCATATTAAGCTCCTGGAATACAATTAAATTTTATCGCTGATCAGTCAAATATGCCAGAATTATTTGGTTATAGATGTCATGAAAGTACTTTTAATCCAACCGCCAGCGCGCCAATCGCAAATAAGCTTGATCGCTATCCAATTTGTCATACCATAACGAAAGGAAACATCCGGGTGAAAGTTCCACTGTGGAAGGATAGCCGAAATCGCCGTCGGAATCGATATTGATCGGCATTCCTTTCGACCAGCTTTTGCCGTTGTCTTCACTAATCGAAATCTGATTTCCCTTGGGTTCGCGGCGGTAACCCACAGTTGTAATTAGGCGATCATCACTTGCACGTAATAGGAATGCAGGATAGCCCCAAATGCCGATAGGATGCGGCGTGTTCCAGGTTTTTCCGCCATCGTGCGATTCTGTTTGCAGCGTTTCAAATTTATGCGGTTCATCATGATTGCGAATATGCGCGATGATGTCGCCATTGGCCGCTTGAACTGCGTGCAATTCGTGATACTGGCCAATGTCGTGGCCGGGCATCGCAGAAATATCGCCGATCAATTGCCAGCTTTGTCCGTCGTCCGTCGATTCTGCTGCGCCCAATTCACTAATATAAGCGCCACCGACTTTGCCGTCTTGAAAATTGGTTGCACCCTTTTTGCCCACATATAAAAGCCGTCCATCGCTTAATTCGCAAGGCCCGTGCGGACTGCCAACGATAGTATCAACTTTGTCCGACCAACTCGCGCCGCTATCGGTGCTGCGAATACTCCAAATGCCCAGTTCGCTTTGACGGATTTCGTCTGTCAGCCGCGCTTGCCGGCGTTTCCATTCTGCCTGTTCATTTTCTGAGAAACTCTTGAACGTATCCGGTTGATTGGCCATCACCCATTCCCACGTTAATGACGAAAACCAATTGACGATAAAAGTACTTTTGCTGGTTTGCAAAATACCGGCGTCACGATCATCCAGCGCTCCATCCACTAAAACGCGCGGCCACGTCCAGCTTTTGCCTTCATCGCGTGAAGTGATGAAATGCACTTGCCCAAAAGGACACACATGATGTTGCCGTCCGCCGGAATATACGGCGAGCAATTCACCATTAGCGGTTTTCGTTAATGTCGGCCAGCCGGCATATCCGGTGCCCGGAACTTCAATTTTCCAAACGTCTTCTGTGTAAATGGAGGTCATGATTTAAATCCTCTGCAACAAGTCATTCGTGGGTATTATAACCGATGGTTGAATTTTGAAAACCCTTGTTTTTAATTTTTGAAAAATAAATGTTTAGAAATTGAAGAATGGTGGTATAATAAAATCGTATCGATAAGATTTGGTAAAATGAAACAACCAAAATATACCCAATTAGTGCAGGAAATTACCCGACAAATTAAGCGCGGCAGCTTGAAAGTCGGGCAGCCGTTGCCGCCCTATGTGGAATTAAAAGATCGTTATAACGTTTCGCAAAGTACGTTGGACAGGGCGTATCAAATTTTAGAAAACGATGGCTTGATTACGCGCAAAGTGGGTAGCGGCATTTACGTCAGCGAGCCGCCAGTCAAATCCACCACCGGCTTTGTGGGATTGGTGGATGCCAGCCACGATTTTAACAGGAATTTTCAGTATTACGCGCAATTGGTTTCGGGAGTGCGTGAGCAGGCGAAAGAAATGGGAAAATGTGTGATGATGATTGATGATCCCGTTACCTTCGA
>Ga0164242_10000288_pt1 | contig 62667 bp, 98 predicted proteins | sample OricomgcompostMG_FD_108783 | JGI IMG/M metagenome (GOLD analysis project Ga0164242, IMG submission 108783) | Miracle-Growth compost microbial communities from Emeryville, California, USA - Original compost - Miracle growth compost (MG) ...
ATCATCTATGGACTCGGCAACATCACCAACGAGTTCCAGAGCGAGGATGGTGTTCGTGCCTATCGACAGTTCCTCCAGATCTGGCTGCACGACGAGGGGGGTGATTACTCTCGGATCGACAACGGTCTCGAGGTGGTCAAGACCCTCTTCGTGAACGCCCAGTCGGCGGACTGCGATCTTACCACGATCAACTGGCTCGAGACCTCTCAGGAGTTCACCTCGGAGCAGTACAACACGATCTTCCGCTACCACCGATTCCAGGCGATCATCGCGAACGGGAGTAACCCCTGATGCAGAACATTCACTACGTCGGCAAGTCCGACTTCCGTCACTTCTCTCGAGCTGACTTCGAGAAGGCCAAGGTGGAGCACGCCGGTCTCTCGTTCGCCAAGGGTCAGCCGGCGGAGGTCTCCAACGAGCTCGCTGAAGCTCTCCTCAACCACTCGCTCTTCAAGGGAGAGTTCGAGCTGGTCAAGGAAGCCGACGAGGAGCCCTCGGGGAGCAGCAACGACTCGGGAGAGACTCCCGAAGATGACGATTCCGACGTCGATGAGCTCGATGAGCTCGACGATGAGGGGCGCATCTAGAAGCTCTCTCAGAGATTCAGGGAAGACTTCCTGATCGACGAGAAGAGCTGATCGCGCATCATTCGACCATCAATCATCCCCAATCGCTCAGAGAAGGCTTGAAGAATGAGCACCATCGACCTTCGATGTGAGGGGACTCTGCATGGTCGGCTGACCGATCAACGGTGGTTGGAGGTGAAGTGCAAGCGCCGGTCCTGCGGGCACCGGGCAGGCACGATCACTCTCCACACCATCGACATCGAAACGGGAGAAGTGGTCTCGACGAGAACTTTCGCCGAGCCAATCGACAAGGAGAAGAACAATGCCTCTCGACACTCACGCGCTGCCCTTCGGGCTTCGTGACGTCAAGCTGTTCCCGATCGACCTCGCCGACTACAGCATCGGCGTCGGGGTGGATCTGCCCGTCGCTCAGACGTTCAGCTTCAGCGACACCGAGGACTTCGAGACGCTGAAGGGCGACGACACGACCGTCGCCTCTCGGGGTCAGGGTCCCTCGGTGGAGTGGGAGCTGGACTCGGGCGGCATTCCGTTCGAGGCCTACAAGATCATGGCGGGCGGTGCCATCTCGACGAGTGGTACCACTCCGAACCAGATCAAGACCTTCACCAAGATGGCGACCGACAGCCGGCCGTACTTCCAGGTCGAGGGTCAGGCCATCAGCGACAGTGGTGGCGACGTCCACTGCATCGTCTACCGCTGCATCGCCGACGACTCGCTGGAGGGTGAGTTCGGCAACGGGGCGTTCTTCGTGACCCAGGCCTCCGGCCACGGTTACGGCGACATCCTCGGCAACGCGCCCACGGGCAAGTTGTACGAGTTCGTGCAGAATGAGACGGCTACCGCGATCGACATCGGAAGCTGATCGCCAGCTCGCGCAAGAAGCATCGAGTGAGTCAGGGTATATGCGGATCTTCGCGTCAACGGCTATTGCACCTTTAGGTGCAAGCAAGACGTGACGCGATAACGCGATACTCGACGACTCGCACGATCAAGAACAAAAACAAAGTAACAACAAAAGAGACCCCCAGGAGGGCCGATCAACATGGGAACCAGCGGAAACCCCGCCAAGAAGGCGGCACAGAAGTCAGTCAGCTCCGTCGCTGACTTCAAGAAGCGTCGTGAGGGTCAGCTCCTCACTCTTCCTTCGGGAAACACGGTCCGAGCAGTTCACGCCGATGTCCGGGCGTTCATCGTGGACAAGGGAGAGATCCCGAACCCTCTCATGCCCATCGTCACCGAGGCCCTCAACAAGGGGCAGGCCAACCTCGACCCGAAGCTCCTTCTGGGTGACGACGGCAACCTCGACATGAACATCATGGAGGGGATGATCGAGGTGATCGACCGCGTCATGGTCGAGTGCGTCATCGAGCCTCGCTGCTTCGCCGCGCCCACCCAGAAGGACCTGGAGGTGTGGAATCGGGAGAACCCCAAGAACCTGAAGTCCCACCCCGACGATCTCCGCGACGAGGACAAGCTCTACCCCGACGACCTGGACATCGAGGACCGCATGTTCATCTTCGGCTGGTCCTCGGGAGGCACCGACGATGTCGCCACCTTTCGTGCGGAATCCGATGCGAACTTGGCTTCTCTGGGCCAAGTCGAAGGCGTTCGGGAGGCTGCCGAGTGAAGTTCTGGGTATAGCTGAGCCCGGCAGTTACGAGGCTTACTGTCTCGACGAGGCGGTGTTTTACTTCGGCACCACCCTCGAGAGGATGCTCGAGGAGTCTGGACACCGGTCCAGCAAGGAGGAGAAGAAGGCTCAGATGGCCCAGGAGAGAATCCTGGACCGCGTGATGGGTCGGGACAAGGACACCAAGGGCAAGTTCGCAGACCCCGCAGTACTGTTTCAGAAGTGAGGAGGTGAGTCGGAGTGAGCATCGGACCATCCGAGGACACGATCCGCGGAACCATCAAGATCAATGTTCGTGAGGCAGTTCGAGCCTACGCTCAGGTTCGAGCCGCCAACCAGCGGACGTTGTACGCGCTTCGTGGCTCCTCCGACTCCTTCATCCGCAACGGCAGGAACATGGCCCTGGTCGGGGCCGGCATGCTCGCCGCTCTGGGCAAGATGGTCATCGCTGCGGGGCAGTTCGAGTCGAACATGACCTTCTTCAAGGCGATCACCAACGACAGCGAGAAGGCTGTAGATCGTCTTGGTCAGGCCGCGATCGACATGTCCAAGAACTCCATCTACTCCGCGGACGAGATCGCCGCGGGCTTCGTGGAGCTCGGCAAGGCGGGTCTCGACGCCAAGGACGTCATCGACGGTGTGGGACAGGGCATGGTCGATCTGGGCGCGGCCACCGACATCGGTCTCACTCAGTCCGGTCAGATCATCATCTCCACGATGGGTCAGTTCAAGAAGGGTGCGGAGGACACCACTCGAGTGGTGAACATCCTCACCGGCGCCGCGAACGCTTCCCAGGCCGACATCTCAGACATTGGTGTCGCCATGAAGTATGCAGGCTCGGTCGCTCGTGCCGCCGGCGCCAATCTTCAAGACACCGCCACCGCCATCGCCATTCTGGCCAACGATGGCATCCGAGGCTCCACCGCCGGCACCTCGCTTCGACAGATGCTTGTGTCGCTGCCTGGTGTCACGGGTCCCGCCCAGGATGCTCTTGAAGAACTGGGCATCATCACGAAGGATGGCACCAACCGCTTCTACGACATGCAGGGTTCGTTGAAGCCTCTCCCCGAGGTCTACCAGCTCCTGAGAACCTCCCTCGCAGGTTACAGTCGGATGCAGCAGTTGGTGTACCTCCGACAGATCTTCAACAACCGAGCAGTCACCGCGGCCATCGACCTCACCGATGCCGGTGCCAAGGGCTTCAAGGAGATGTATGGGGAGATGTCTCGCGTCACCGCGGCAGACACTGCCTCTCGACGCCTCGACAACCTCTCCGGCGACATCCTGAAGCTCAAGGCGAACATTCATGCTCTCGTTCTAGAGCAGGGTGGTCCCCTCCAAAACAGCATGCGTACTTGGGTTCAAAGGCTCACCAAGCTCATCCAGTGGTACGGAAAGCTCCCCGAGGGTGTTCAGAAGGCCATCATCCAGATCATCAGCTTCTCGGGTGCTGCTCTGGTCGCCATGGGCTCCATATCCTTCGTCATCGGGGTTGTGCTGAAGTTCCTCAAGAACGCCAAGGACATGGGCGCTGCTCTTCTGTTCCTTCGTCGACTGTTCTTCGGGGTCAGCGCAGCCACTGCCGCAGCTTCCGATGGGACACTCGCCGCCAGTGCCGGTCTCCTGGGAGCTATTCCGGTGGTAGGGTGGATCATCCTGGCCGTTGTGGCTCTCATCGCCATCCTGGTGGCTCTCTACGTCAAGCTCAAGGGCTTCCGTGAGTGGGTCAACAAGTACATCGTCGACCCCTCCATCGAGGCGGCCAAGTGGATCGCTCAGTTCTCGGTGGCTCTCTGGAACAAGATGGTGCCGGCCATCCAAGCTGCATGGAACTGGATGAAGAAACTGGGGGGCATCTTCGCCGACGGAGTGACGGACGTCAAGAACTTCATCACCAATGCCGTGAACTTCTTCAAGGGTCTGCCGGGTCAGGTGGGAGCTTTCTTCAGGAAGCTTCCTGGGCTCATCTGGGGCTTCTTGAATCCCACACACCTGCTGCCCTTGCTGGCTCGGGGGTGGGCCAAGGTGGTTGGGTTCTTCATCAAGCTCCCCCTCGAGATCTTGAAGATCCTGCTCGAGGGGTTGGATCTGATGTGGAAGGCCATGGCCAAGATCCTGCCTCTGTTCGGCAAGGTGCTGGGCTTCATCATCGGCTTCGTCCTCGGATTCACCATTCGCCTGGTGTACCTGTTCCTCAAGGCCATGGTGAATCTGGGCATCGCGGTGGTGAAGGGTCTCGGCAATCTGCTAGTGTTCTTCATCAAGGGCATCGGCAAGATCATCTCGTGGCTTTGGAGAAACGCTCCCCGACTGGCCCAGGCCTTCCTCAGCGAGCTTCGAGCCCTGCCCGGCCAGGTGTGGAAGATCTTCACTCGAGTCGTCAGCTTCCTCATCAAGTCCATCCCCCGTCTGGCCAAGGCAGGACTTCAGCTTGCTCAGGGGATCACCAAGGCCATCTCTGAAGAGCTGGGCAAGCTCCCGAGTCAGATCTGGGGTCTGCTGGGTGACATCACCTCGCTCATCAAGGACATGGTCAAGCAGGCGTTCGACGCAGCTTGGGGCTGGGCCAAAGGACTCGCCAGTGGGTTCTGGAACGGCATCAAGAAGGGTCTCCACATTGGAGGCAGCGATCAGCCGGAGGATGACGGGGGCAATAGTGAGCCTCCCCCGGACATGCCCGAGTTGGGCTCTGCCATGGCTCAGGCTTACCAGCAGGCTCAGGACAAGATCAACCGAAACCAGTCTCTTCTTCGATCCAGTGCCAACCAGGCTCGAGCTGACCGAGCCAACCAAGCAGCGGGTCGTCTGGCGGCTCCTCAGGTTCAGGTCCAGGTCGCCCCGAAGAAGAACACGGGTCCCGGTCGAACTCGCCTGGTCAGTGGCCGACTCTCTCTCGATCGTTCCGGACGGGCGTTCATCCAGGGCGTCGCGCAGGATGACAGGGACGACGATCAGGACTATGATGTCACTGTGAACCGGATGAGGAGGCAGCCATGAGTGGCGCCATCGTGAAGAATGCCTGGGATGCCTTCACCTCCGAGCACACCCCGGCCAAGAACTACAGCAGCGCTCAGCACTTTCGACTGAGGGCTCACAGCGGCAATCGGTTCTATGGGTGGATCTTCTTCACCAAGCCCTTCCCGCCTCACGTGACGATCCTGACTGCTCAGCTGGTGCTTCACAGTGCCGCTGACTACAGTGGCTCTGCCACCGTCACAGTACAGCGAATCTCGGAGAAGTTCGCTCATGGAAAGCTCAACTGGAACAACCAGCCCGCCGTCACGGGGGGGACGGTGGCAGTCACCAAGAGCAATCCCCAGGACACCGATCAGTGGGTGTTTGACGTCACAACTCAGATGCAGACCGTGGCGAACGGCGCTGCCTGGTACGGTTTCCGAATCGTCAGCAACACAGACACTCTGCTTCAGCTCGCCGCCACTCAGGCTGTTCGAGCCAACCTGCGTCCCTACCTGCTCATCACCTGGTCGGATGCCCCCGACAAGCCAGAGAACCTTCAGCCTGCGGGAGCTCGAACGATCTCCATCAGCAAGCCGACGTTCAGCTTCGATTACAGTGATCCCGCCGGCGAGGACGCTCTTCAGTCCGTCGATCTTCAGGTGGCGACCTCTCCCAGCAACTTGACCTCTGGCACCTATGTTTGGGACCTCGAAGACTACCCGACCTCGGCCGCCTCCATCGACTCTGACGAGGCTGGATGGTCGGGGGGCACCTCGGGCAACACCTACTACTGGCGGATCCGAGCGACCGACGCCAGCGGTGCGACTTCGGTGTGGAGTGACATCGCCTCCTTCACCATCGCTGCCAAGGGGAGTCTCAGCATCGAGGTAGATGGCGACACCAGCGGCATCAAGTGCGGTCAGCCTACGGTCTCATGGACCTTCACCGGTCAGACCCAACGTCACTATCAGGTGATTCTGAGCGAGGTGGGAGATGACAGGACGCCTCTTTGGGACAGTGGGAAGATCACGTCGACGATCACTTCGATCACGATTCCCTGGGGCATCCTGACGAATCCCAGCCTGACTTACCGAGTTCGAGTTCGCATCTGGGATGATCTCACTCGACAGGGAACTCCCGGGGACCCGGTCTACAAGGAGGAGATCCTCGATCTCCCTGTGATCTGGGATAACACCGTGGCAGCTGTCACCGGTGTTCATGCCGTGCCCGATCCCGTCTACCCCACCTCTCGAGTTACCTGGACCTATACTGCGGGAGGGGCCGACTACTTCCAGATTCTCTGGTCCGACGATGGAACGGCCTGGTACTATGGGGATCAGTGGGACCCCGACGACGCAGTCATCTCGGGTTCCAGCTACGGAGTGGATGACGCCAGCGCCAGCCCCAACGTCACTCACTACTGGAAGATCGTGCCGGTGGTGGATGGCGTTCAGGGCAGCTTGACCTCGGCTCTCACCGCCACGGGGCTTCTCCGCAGGATCGCTCCCATGCTGATGTCTCCCGATCGCAGCGGTCTGGTTCTTCTTCTCAATCCTGATGGTTCTCGTCAGCGGAACGCCATCCAGGATCTGATCCCAGTTCTCTCGGGACCCTCGGTGCTGGTCTCTCAGTTCATCGGCAGCGACTCTGGTCACGCCAGCGGAGTCCTGGCCGACAACGTGCTGGTGAATCACACCGCCAAGGATCAGCTGGAGGCGTACAAGTCCTGGATCAAGAATCCCGGACAGAAGCTCAAGTTCTTCAAGGCGAACGAAGTTCTCAACGTGGTCTGTTACAACATGGAGTGGGACTCTCACTCCGACAACTCCGGCGTCTACTACTCGGTCGAGTTCGACTGGATCAAGCAATGATCGACATCGGCATGACCTCAGCGGAGAACGCTCGCCTCGATCGTCTTCTGGCCGCTCCACACCAGATCAAGGTGGGAGTGCACGTGATGAGTCTGGATGGCGACTACAAGCAGGATCTGTCCTACGCTCTCCAGGCCGGGCAGGTCACGGTGGATGCCACGGCCGACGTGTCTCGCTCTCTTGACATCAGCTTCACCGATCCGCTCAAGCGAATCCAGCTGGATCCGGATGACCCCAGCAAGCAGTCGGTGTTCATTGCCGACATGCTGAAGGTGGTATACCATGTCATCGACCCGAACTCCGACGATCGCTTCACCATCCCTATCTTCAAGGGGCCCATCGACACGGTGGTTCGCTCCGACACCACCATTCAGGTCACGGCTCAGGGCAAGGAGTCTCTCTCCCTCAACAACGCATACATGGGTCGCACCTTCAAGGCGGGTCAGTACAAGACCGACGTCATCCAGCACATCCTCGCTGACCTGTGTGGAGAGACCCAGCTCGAGATTCCCGATCTGACCTTCAAACTTCCCAACGACCTCAAGATCACTCACAACTCGATCCCCTGGAAGGTGGCCAAGCGTCTGGCCAGCTCCATGGGTCGTCAGCTGTTCTACGATGGTCGGGGAGTCTGCCGGATGAGAGACTCTAGTGGAGCCAAGAACAAGCCGGTGTTCACGATCAACGATCGTTGGATCACGGCAGAGCCCCCTCAGATCTCTTACGACATGACGACGGTGCTCAACACGGTGATCGTCAAGGGCGCCAAGCCCAAGAAGGCCAAGACCAACGTGACCTACACGGCAGTAGCTCCCAAGGATCACCCTCTAAGTCCCTGGCGCCTGGGTCGAGGAGGAGTTCCCCGATACATCTTCACGGTGATTGAGAACAGCGCTCTGAGGTCGGTCGAGGAGTGCCGCAAGGTTGCGGAGGAGCGACTGAACAAGCACCTTCGAGCCGGCATCTCGGTGCAATGGAACGGGCTCATCCATCCTCGACTCGAGCCGGAGGACCTGGTTCACATCAACACGGACACTGTGAACGCCACGATCGCCCTGGACCAGTTCACCATCCCTCTGACCGTCACTCCCGCCACCTTCGGGTATCTGAAGAGGGTTCGACCGAGGGGTGGAGTTCCTCCCATCCGAGTCAAGAGAACGAGGTAGACATGACCACCATGGTCGGCCGACTCTCGTCGGTCTTCACGATCTCCGTGGGTGGGAACTTGGTCGAGAGTGCCAACATCGGAGACACAGTTCTGTACCTCGACGATGTATACGACTTCAACGAGTCGGGGGGGTACTTCACTCTGGACGATGGGGCCACCCAGATCCAGTACGATTCGGTGGACCCTGACTCCGACACCATGGCTCTCACTGATCCCCTCACTGATGCTCTGGACATTACGGATGACGAGGTCTATGTCGCCGTGTATCCTCTCAGCTATGTCAAGAAGGGAACCGTCGAGTTCGACGACGATGACGAGGGAGTCACTGCTCGAGTTCCTCTCGTTCTTATGGGCTATCTTGACGAGGGAGTTCGAGATCCCTTCACCGAGGAGCAGGTGCTGGTCAGTGATGCCTCGGGTGAGTGGGAGATCATCCAGGTAGATGACTACATCCTTCAGTCCCCCGAGTCAGTGGGGGGTGATGGCAACACCATTGGAGCTCAGCTTGACTACCTCAACAACACGGTGATTCCGTTCATCAACTCTCAGATCAGCTATCTCAACGACACCGCTCTGCCGGGTCTGGCGTCTGATCTGGCCGACGCCAACGCGGCCATCTCTGGACTCAATGGGCTCTTCCCCATCACCGAGACCAGCATCTCCGACGGGGCGATCACCACCCCCAAGATGACCGCCAACAGCATCAACGGAGATCGGATCACCGCCAACACGATCAACGCCAACAAGATCGTGGCCAACTCCATCGGCGCCTCCCAGATCAGCGCGACTTCGGTGTGGGCTGCCATCGTCACTGCGAACACTATTGTGGCAGACACAGTGGATGCTTCATGGGTCTACGCCGGCACCATCACCGGTAACCAGATCAACGGCGGCACCATCACCGGCGTCACGATCCAGAGTAGTTCGGGTACTGCTAAGGTGGTCATCGCTCCCAACGCCTACTTGGGTTCTGACGCCATTGCCCTTTACGGTGCCAGCAGTGTCGCGGGTTATCTCTACACCGCTAATACTTCCAACCTGACGGTGGGAGCTGTCAGTAGCTTGAAGCTCTATGCCAACTCCGGCATCGCTCTCCAAGGTAGCGATGTCACCATCAGTCCTGCGGTGGGAGGATCGGGGGGTAACCTTACTGTGACGGGGGATACTCACAGTGGGGATGTTTATGTCACCAACGTTCCCACCACCGGTTCGGCGGCCAACACCTACATGGGTCCAGCAGGTCGTCTGTTCACCTCCACCTCCAGCCGCAGGTTCAAGAAGAACATCAAGAGCGCTGAGCTCGACCTCGCTCCCCTGATGAAGGTGCTCGTCAGAACCTTCAACCGCAAGGATGCCGAGGACAATGGTCATCCTGAGAATCATCTCTATCTCGGCTTGATTGCCGAGGAGCTTCACAAGCTGGGGCTCACCTGGTGGGTGGTCTACGACGTCAAGGGCAAGCCCTATTCGGTGGATTGGAACAATGTCGTAGCTTACCTCATTCGAGGTCATCAGGACCATGAGAAGCGACTGCAGAAGGCTGGGATCTGATCCCGGCCCAGTTTCATTGACCCGACAGCAACCGACCTCCTATGATCTACCAAACAGGCGACTTGGAAGGAATGAGATGAGTTACTTGGTCAAGCGAGAGGATGAAGCTCATGCTTGAGTGGCTGTCCACCCATGGTGACCAAGCCAGCGGCGTCACCGTGCTGCTCATCATCTCCATCCTGGTCATCACCGACCGTCTGGTCTGGCACACTCGGCTGAAGAAGGCCGAGGCCCGAGCCGACAAGCTGGAGAGGATGCTCTTCGAACTGATGGGGATCGTCAAGCCGACCAAGGTGGCTCTCGAGACCACTACCGAGGCACTGACCAAGCTGCCCATCCCTAGGGGTTCTGAGGAGTAATCATGGGGCTCTTCTCGAAGCGCAAGGATCGACTTCAGAGGGAGCTGAAGGAAGATCAGCGGTTGGATGCTCTCGGTGAAGAGGTACACCAGATCATCGAGGAAGCTAACGAGCTCTCCCATCGACTGGAGGAGCGTGCCAGCAAGAACACCTGGACCGCCGGGTGGCTCGAGATCGCGAAGGGACTGGGAGAATGAGCTTCGTCTCTGAAGTAGACTTCTGGAGGCATGCCTCCATTCTGGTGGGAGGCATCGGTCAGACCACGTTCCTCATTCTCTACCTGAGGATCATCGACTGGAGACTCGAGCAGGCTCGAGCTCTGTTCACCATGGCCTTTGCTCTGGCTCTTCTCACCGACACCGCGTCAGTGGGAGCTTGGCTGGACTGGCCCGGTGAAGACACCACGATCGTAGCCCTCTACTGGGTTGTAGCGGTGGCCATCTACGTCCAACTCATCACCTTCGTCATCCAAAGAGTCAAGTACAGAAGGGAGCATCACCGATGACCCTCAAGATTCTCCAGGGTCCCAGGGCCAAGCATTTCGGGGGTCACAACGATCCCACGATGTGGACTCTGCATGCCACCGTATCCGCCACCCGAGTCGGCGGAGCCATGGCCACGGCCAACTTCTTCCACACCGAAGAGCTGCCGACTTCGGCTCACTACGTGATCGACCCGAAGAACATCGTTCAGTGCCTGCCCGAGAACGTGGTCGCCTATCACTGCGGTCACAACCAGGACAGCATCGGGATCGAGCTCTGCATCTACCCCCTGCTCGGCTCCATGACCAACTGGCTGAAGCCGAAGTCGAAGCGGAAGAAGCTCAAGCAGCACCAGGCCGTCGCGCCCATCACCTGGCTCCGTCCCCGCGTCCGCCGGATGCTTCGCCTCGCCGCCAAGCTCACGGCCGAGGGCATGCACAAGCGGGGTGTGGAGCCCACCTTCCGGGGCGTCGCTCAGCTCAAGACGTGGGAGCGGAATCACCACGACAAGAAGTACGGCGGGGTGACCACCCACAACAACATGAGTCAGGCCTTCCACGAGTCCACTCACTGGGACCCGGGCGCTTGGCCTCAGAACGCTTACATGAAGATGCTTCGTCAGGAGTACGCGGCTCTTCAGAAGTCCAAGAAGGCTCCCGCCAAGGGCAAGGGCAAGTGATGGCCGCCCCCGCTCGCAAGAAGGCCGAGTCGATCGAGATCCATCCCCAGGTCGCCTCCGAGATGCTTCAGCTTCGTGCTGCTCTCGAAGAGGCTGAGGTCATGCTCCGCTTCACTCGGGATCGGCTCGTGACCGCGAACGCCCAGATCCGATCTCTCAACGAGGAGATCAAGAGATTCAAGGAGAACTCCGAGTGAACATCGATCTCAGCAACATTCTTCCGTCCTTCGTTCGGACGGTCGTTCCGATCATCTACGGCTTCCTGATCCAGGTCGGCGTCGGTGACTGGTTCGGCCTCGACGGGGACGCCCTGAAGTACATCATCGCGGTCGTCGTGACTGCTCTGATCTACCTCGCCATCCGCATCCTCGAGCACTTCATCCCCGCTGCCGGCATCCTGCTCGGCTACGTCAAGATGCCCGAGTACGAGTCCTCGACGGTCGTCGCCACGAAGGCCGCTGTCAAGGGCGCCAACAAGAAGCAGGCGAAGAAGCTTACCTAGCTCGGCCTTACACCAAGAGGCCCCCGAACTCGTCGATCGCGAGACGGGGGCTTTCTTGTGAGCATGATGCTCGATCATCGAGTCAGGGATGCCGATCAGGCAATCCCAAAGACTTCTCCAAGCGATCCGGATGGGGTGACGGGCATCATCATGCGATCAGCATGCCGTATCGGTCCCTGAGCTTCCCAATGAAATCCCGTGCTTCTTGAACATTGCGCGGGTCGTTCCAGAACGCGCTCGCCCCGCTCGGGTGTGGAAAGTTCCAGATCTCCACTCGAGACTCGAGCTGGGGAAAGCTGAGAGCCTTACCCTTGAAGAAGGGTGACTGATGTCGGGTGAGCGCCTGGAAGACGGAGTGACCGCAGGCGAGCACCACCGAGAACTCGGAGGTGGCTGCCCAGAGTTTCACCAGGGCAGTGGCTCGGATCATCGCGGCCTCTCGGTCGAAGGAGTCACCTCTCTGGAACTTGACCGCCGGCACATCGACGAGGTTCTGAAGATCGGCCAGACGGTTCAACGCCTCCCAGTGCTGGACACCGAAGAGATCGCAGAGTCGTCTGCCGCTTGGTCCGGTGAATGGTCTGCCGTCCCCCTGTCTGGAGGGGGCCTGACCGACGATGTGAAAGTCGTTCATCTTGACCGCCGGAGTACCACCACATCCTTCGTGACGAAGGAGCAGGGGGTAGAGTGCAGCTTCGGTTGGTTGCAGTAGAAGGAGATGGTCTGGAATCCGGGCAGTCCCTTGATGGCCACGTTGATCTGACCTATCGGTTGACTGCATTCGTTGAGGGCGTTCCGTCGGATGATCGACTTGGCGTCATCCGAGTACTCTTCGTTGGGCAAGCTAGTTGTGCTCCTCGGTCTTGCCAGGAAGCCCCCGAGTGACGATCACTCGAGGGCCCCCTGGGGTTCTTGCAGGCTGGCGAGGCCGGCGGGTGAGAAAGGTCAGTCCTCGTCCTCGTCGAGCTCGAGGTCCTCGTCCTCGTCCTCGTCGGGCTCCGGAGCAGCCTTCTTCTTGGCGGCGGTCTTCTTCGCCGGCGCCTTCTCCGAGCCGTCGTCCTCGGCCTTCTTGGCGGCGCGCTCGGCGTCCTTCTTGGCCTTCAGAGCCGCGAGCTTCTCCTTCTTGTCCTCCTCGAGCTCGCCGTCGGTGAAGGCCTTGATGATCGCCTTGACCTCGGGGTCGTTCGGGCCGCTCCAGTCGTAGCGGCTCCGGTTGCCCGGGATGACCTCGCGGTTGACGCGACCGGAACCGTCGCGCGCCATCTTGCGGATGAGAGTGCGCAGCTCGCGGGTCGTGACCTCCTCGCCGGTCTTCTTGGAGATGAGCTTGGCGAGGTCGGCGACGCCGAAGGTGACCTCGTCGGAGGCCGCGGACTTCTTGCCCTTGGGCTCCTCCTCGACCTCGTCCTCCTCCAGCTCCTCGAGCTCCTCGTCGATCTCCTCCGGCTCGGGGGCCGGCTTCGACTTCGTGCTCTTCTTGGCAGTGGCCATCATGTTCTCCTGTTGTACTGATGCGAAGTTGCCCCCGAATGGGGCGGTGAAGTAGTACTCTATGCGATCTGAAGCTGGCTGTCAAGGAAACCTGGCACATCGCTCTTCCAGCTCCAGATGCCGTTGACAGGGCAGGGGGAGTCTTATAGCATGCGAGGCATGAATGATCGCTCGCCCGCGATGGAGAAGCCATGGCCGGCTACCTCGTAATCAGATTCGAGAACGACGACAAGGCCAAGCTTCTCATGGAGAAGCTGGAAGAGGCCCCTTCTGCCGAGGTGGTGGGTTGGTACCGAACCCCCACCACTTTCTGCGATGGCTGCCCTGGCCCCGACAAGATCGTCATCAGCAAGTTGGGCGTAGTTCACTGCGCCTACTGCAAGAAGCCTCGATCCGATCGCTGGCACACTCTCAAGAATCAGCTGGAAGACCCCGAGCTTCTGCCCAGCAGCATCGGCATGCGTATGCTCGCGATCGAGGTGTGGGAGCCTCACCAGAATGACCCCGTCGACCAGACTCGACCTGAGTATATCGAGAAGAGAAACCGAGAGATCCGAGCATACTGGACCATCAGCAACGTGAAGTCTCACCCCGACGCGGGGGGAGGGGGGATAGGAGGACTGGGTGCCTCTCCCAACCCTAACAGACGATCGAAGAGAAGAAGAGCTCGCAAGAGCAGGAATCCCAGAACCATGGGAGAGGCGTTGGGGGAAGAATGAGTAGGCTGGTTCTGATCGAGTTCGAGGACAAGGACTCTGCCCAGTCCTTCGTGATGAACTCCCACATGCCCGAGCAACTGGGTTACGAGGTCAAGGGCATGTGGTTCCTGCCTCGGAAGAAGATCTGCGAGTGCCCTGGAAGGGCCAACGTCAAGAACTGGAGCAGAGCCAATCGGTTCTCAGTTCCTGTCTGCGTCAAGTGCGGCAAGCCCTCGAACTTCTGGGCCAAGGGTCTCATGACCCGTCTCCAGATCGCTCTGGGCATCAACCTGATCGAGGAGTGACATGGAGCTCGAAGTCTCGGAGGGGGCCTGTAACTGCCCCTTCTACCACGACCCTCACACCTTCACCATCGTGACCTCGGGCTTGTCTCGAAAGCCCATGCTGATGATCTGCGAGGGCACCTTCCCCGACAAGGCCAAGCCCAAGTTCTGGGAACGCAGGTGAGAGTGCTGGTCTGCGGGAGTCGGAGATTCGACAACCGTGACAAGCTCTTCCACACCCTCGACGAGCTGAACGCCTCTGCCCCAGAGTTTCTCGAGATAGTCTCGGGAGGGGCTCGGGGAGCAGATGAGCTGGCTCGTGAGTGGGCCGTGAAGAACGGGGTGGATCATCACATCTTCTACGCTCGCTGGGAACAGGAGGGCAGAAGCGCGGGTCCTCGACGGAACCAGCGGATGATTGACACTCGGCCGGACGTCGTGATAGCGTTCAAGCCTCACTCGGTCGGGCCCACCAAGGGCACCGATCACATGCTTCGTCTGGCTCTGAAGGCCAGGTGGAAGATCTCGATCAAGGAGGTGTATGGATGAGCAAGACTCGTCCCGGCAGTGTGCCGTGGCTCAGAACCAACGAGATCATGCTCGCCGCCGACTTCAGCACTGCCAAGATCAGAGAGTCTCAGATCTGGGCCGCCCGTCACCGCAAGTGCTCCAAGTGCGGAGCGGCTCCATACACCCCCTGCAAGAACCTGAACCAAGTAGCCAAGGTCGGTTTCGAGAAAGCCGCTGCGTGCAGATATCCACATCCGGATCGAATCGACTACGAGCTTCTCTACCGAAAGCTGAGGGATCGTGGATACTGCGACTAAGAAGCGTCACAACATGTACCGTAGGACGTACAAGTTCAAGACCAAGCCCTACAAGCACCAGGTACAGGCGCTCAAGTTTCTGATGTCCACCGGCTTCGGCGGAGCTCTGCTCATGGAGCCCAGGACCGGCAAGACCAAGACCGCCATCGACTACATCTCCATGCTCCATCAGGCTGGCCACGTCAACCGGGCTCTCATCATCTGCCCCAACGGGGTCATGGGGGTGTGGGAGGAGGAGATCCCCAAGCACTGCCCCTTTCCTCACACCGTGACCGTCTGGGACAAGAGGAAGCGCAAGCGGGATAGGGTCAAGCAGAAGAACACTCTGCCCAAGTATGGCCGAGATCGTCTCGACTTTGTGATCGTCAACTATGACGCAGCTTCTGTGCCTGGAGCCATGAAGCGGATCACTCGGGGCCCACGAAAGGGTCAGATGCGTCGTGTTCGGCAGGGGGGCCGCTTCCACTTCAAGGAGCGAATCTTGGCTTGGGATCCTCAGATCATCGTTCTTGACGAGAGTCACCGCATCAAGTCGCCCACGGCCAAGAAGAGCAGAGTTATCCATGAGCTGGGTCGGAAGGTTGACTACCGACTCATCTTGACGGGGACCGTGGTCACCAAGAAGAAGCGAATCTTCGACGTGTTCTCTCAGTGGCGATTCTTGAACCCCTGGAGGTTCGTCGATGACACTGGCTCCCAGATGAACTTCAGCGAGTTCAAGAGTCACTTCTCCCGGGTCATCGAGAAGAATGGCTATCCTCAGTGGGTGGGCAACAGAAACGAGGATGAGCTTCACAAGCTGATGCACCTGGATGCCTTCTCGGTGCTCAGGGAGGATTGCTTCGATCTTCCCCCACTCACCGAGCAGGTGATCCCGGTCGAGCTCGAGGAATCGGCACAGGCGTACGACCAGATGGCTGAGGACATGGTCGCACGGATCCGAGATGGAGAGGTGACAGAGGCAAGCATCGCTCTCGTCCAGAGTCTTCGACTTCGTCAGATCTCCAGCGGCATGGCCAAGATCAATCCCACCAAGGAGCATCCCGAGGGCGTTCTTCGCATCATCGGCAGCGAGAAGTTGAGTGTTCTCGAGGATCGCTTGGAAGACCTCATGGAGGCCGGGGAGCATGTGATCGTCGGCGCGACCTTCAGAGGCGACATCGCTCGAATCGAGGAGCTCTGCAAGAAGCGGAAGTGGCTCAACTTCACAGTTCAGGGGGGAGTCCCCATCACCGAGCGTCACCGCATGAGGAGGGCTTTCGAGGGAGCCTCGGAGGGGGCGGTCTTCATCGGCAACCCCGCAGCAGCTTCTGAGGGCATCGACCTTCGATCCGCCGCCATCATGATCTGGTACTCGTTGCCCAACTCCTGGGTCCACTACCGTCAGTTCATGGATCGAAACGCTCTTCATCCGGGACCCAGGTTCGTCGAGTATCTGCTGGCCTCTGGAGCAGATCGACTCGTGTATGAGACTCTCATGGAGGATGGTGACATCGGCAAGCGGATGATCACGTCCCCCGAGCGCTTACTCCGTGATGAGGAATCCGAGTGATTGACGCAGGGATTTGATGTCTGATAGACTTCGGATGATCTCATAAAACCGAGGAGTTGAACGACCATCATCATCGTTGAAGGCCCCGACGGCGGGGGCAAGAGCACTCTGGCCAAGCACATCTCGACCGCGTTCGATCTTCCTATCTCTCCCCGAGTAGTGGACAAAGACACGAACTCCATGGTCGATCTCAAGAGGTGGACCGAGAACAACGTCTGTCTGGGCTTCCAGAAGAAGATCTTCGATCGACACCGGCTCATCTCTGAGCCCATCTATGGGTCGATCATGCGATCCAACTTCGAGCCGGGCTTCGGCGATCTGACCTGGCTGCACATGGCCTATGCCAACTTCTACAACCACTGTAAGCCGCTCATCATCTACTGCTTGCCTAGCTATGATGTCGTCCGAGCCAATCTCAAGGAGGACGAGGACAACCGAACCGTCTTCCCCAAGATCCGTCGCATCTACTCTCTCTACGTCTCGGCCGCCGCTCGAGACCTCTCTCTGGGTCGCGCCATCTGGTACGACTACACCCAACACTCGCCGATGATGATCCACCCCTGGATCAACAAGGCTCTGGAGGAACTCGCCCATGTCTGATTCCACTCCCGGCTGTACCTACACCCGTCCTGACGGGTCCATCTGCGGACTCGACAACGACAACAGCACTCACGACGCGCTGGAACATACCGGCCATCTTAGCCACAGCTATCAGCCTGCACCCAGCGTCGGTGAGACGGCTCGAGCCGCGGGCGAGGGTCTGATGGAGCAGCTCCGCAAGCTCAGCGTCCACACCCAGCTCGGAGGGGCCAACTCGGGTCCGTACCCCTCGCTTCACCTGAACGCTGGCCCCTTCCGCGATCCCCTGACCGCTCCCGAGCAGATTCCCCTTCTGTTCGGCACCTGGCTCTCGGAGACGAAGAGGCTTCAGGAGTCGTTCTTCATGCACCACTATGGTCACGAGAACTTCAGGGAGCTTCAGCAGGCTGGGGAGCAGGCCATGGCCGCCTACCTCAAGGAGCAGGCGTTCTCGATGTTCAGCGAGGTGAACGAGTTCACCGGCGAGTTCTCGTGGAAGCCCTGGGCCAGCGCCTCCTTCGTGAACCGGGACCTCGCAGTTCAGGAGCTGATCGACGTGCTCCACTTCGTCGCCAACGCCCTCTGCGCTCTGGGTGTGGACATGAGGGAGCTCAACCTCAAGTACTCCGAGAAGATGAGGGTGAACGAGGAGCGACAGAAGGCGGGCTACACCGGTCTCGACAAGTGCTCCGAATGCCATCGGTCGTTCGATGATGTGGCCAAGGCTCGGGGGCTCCGGGTGGATGAGGTCAAGGTAACCAAGTTCAACCTCGAGAAGCCTCAGACCATCATCTGTCTCAACTGCGCGGTGGGTGAGTCATGACCTTCGACTTCGGTCCTCAACCCCCTCCAGAGCCAGAGGCCCCCCTCTGGTTCAAGGTGCTGGTCTGGGTCGTGGCTGGAGTAGGTACGATTCTGGTCCTGGTCGTGATCGTTCTCACCCTGCTCTTCCTGCTTCTTCATCTCATCCAAAGCGTGACCAACCTGATCGGAGATCTTCTGTGAGGACTTACAAGGCCCCCACCATGACGGCATTGCACGACATGCTCTGCCAGTCCCTGTTCGAGGCCAAGCCGGATGAGCTCGATCTCATCTCGAGCGTCGATGTCCAGATCCACGACGTCATCGCCGAGGCCGACTCGATGGTGTGGGACTTCGACCTCAAGGATCTCTGGCTTACCAAATCTCGATGGACCATGATGGTGAACCAGTACATCGACGCCGATGAGCTCGAGGTCTGGATCAACAAGGTCACCTCTCGCATCGGCACGACCGGTCGAGGAGTGGCGGTCATGCGAACCAAGATCGTTCAGCCTCGGGGAGGCAAGACCAACTCGGAGACTCGGCGATGGGGCTCCTGCATGTTGGCTTTCAGCTACAAGGCTCTGCCCCGGCCTCAGATCACCATGATCTCTCGAACTTCCTACCTCGGCTACATCGGAGCCCTCGACATGACCGTCGCCTGGATGGTGGCTCGCTACCTGGGTGAGGCTCTGGGCCTGGAGGTCGAGGACTTCAGCTTCGTCTGGATGAACCAAGCTCTGCAGTGGCACAACTTCAAGAGTCTCGCCTACCTGCTCTCCCATCACGACCCCGAGCTTCGCAAGCACTACCGCCGGCTCATGACCAAGAAGCTGGAAGATCTGGAGCCCGATGAGCTGGCCAAGCTCGAGCAGGCTCCCGGCCTCGCCATGACTCGCAAGTGGGTCAACAAGATGATGGATGAGGACCGATCCAAGACTCACTATGGTCAGATGACCTACAACACCTATCGACGCATTCGTCGTCGCTGGCACACCGAGATCTTCGGCTACGAGTTCGCTCAGCGGTTCGAGGGCTGGTCTCTTCACAAGAAGGGCCCCCAGGAGGGGGAGCAGAAGGAGTTCTTCAAGGCCTACTTGCCCCTTCCCAACTGTCCAGTCTCCACTCTCGACCTGGGTATGTTGGTCAAGAAGGGCGCCGATCTGTCGGGCCTCCCCTTCGCCGGCGAGGAAGAACTGGATGACGATGATGATGAGTGACGCCCTCGCATCATCCCAGCGATCCTGACGACTTCCCAAAGCACTTCCAAGGAGCAACCAGCAATGATGATGCACGATGCGGGCGATCGTCGAGAGACCTTCAAGCAGGCTTTCTCGGACATCGTTGAGGAGTGGTTTCGACAGAAGCCCTTCGACCGGGGCGAGGTACATGCCCAGAAGATCACCACTCCCGAGATGGTGACTCGAGAGCTGACCAACGTCACAGTGATTCTCGATGTGCCGAACTATGCTTCGGCTCTTCAGCACAATCTGGAGCCCAATCTGCCCTGGGCCGAGGATCACTTCAAGGAGCGAGTGGGAGGCGAGCCTCTCAATCCTCCCCCAGCCGAGGCCTGGTGGCCCTTCGCCCAGCAGGGCAACTCGGCTCACAAGAAGGGCGAGCTCTTCTCCCACACCTACCCGGAGCGATTCTGGCCGAAGGAGGCTGGCTGGGATCACATCGACTCTGTCATCCCCCACTTCGGCATCAGGTTCCGCTACGGCGACCTGGGGGATGTGGTGGAGGTTCTTCGCAAGAACCCCAGATCTCGCCAGGCTTACCTGCCCGTCTGGTTTCCCGAGGACTTGACCGCAAGTGTCCAGGGCGAGCGAGTCCCCTGCACCCTGGGATATCACTTCCTCCAGCATGCTGACGGCAAGCTTCACATGAACTACCACATGAGGAGCTGCGACCTGGTGAGGTTCTTCACCGACGATCTCTACATGGCCGCTCGGCTTCTTCAGTGGGTCTGCGAGAAGGTGGCTATGAGTCCGGGCACCCTCGAGATGCACATCGCCAACCTTCATGCCTTCCAGGGTGATGAGCACTGGCTCAGGCAGCGAATCCTCATTAAGACCGACCCTCGTCAGAACTACAACTGGAGCGCGCTGGGATGAGAATGTCACGAGATGAGGCTCTGTTCGCCAACGCCGAGATCTGGGCTGAACGAAGCACCTGCGACCGGCTTCACGTGGGCTGCGTGATCCATCGGAACGGCCGAACGTTGGTCACGGGCTACAATGGGGCTCCCCCAGGCATGAGTCACTGTCCCCCCAACCACTCTCCCGACGACTGCCTCGCCGTCCATGCGGAGCAGAACGCCATCGCCTTCGCAGCTCGGTGGGGTGTGGAGCTCGAGGGTGCCGCCATCGTGGTGACTCATCAGCCTTGCTTGAGCTGCGCTCGACTGGTGATCTCCAGCGGTCTGATCTCAGTCACCTACAAGCATCCTTACCGACTCATCGACGGGCTGCTGCTGCTGGAAGCCGCCGGCATCACGGTGACTCGGATCACTCCAGTCGATAGGATCGCTTAGTGACCCAGCTTCAACTCATCCGCGATCCTGACTGCGCCTTGTGCAAGCTGTGCGCCACTGCGGACAAGATCTGCCAGATGGGCTTCGGTAACCCTCGAGCCAACGTCATGGTCGTCAGCAAGATGTCGAACAGCGACGCCTGGCAGACGGAGCTGGAGTCTCAGCTGTCCGACGTCGGAGTGGATCTCGACGACGTCTACTGGTCCCAGGCGATCAAGTGTCGAACCTTCGACCAGGACGCCTCCAACGCCGACATCAAGGCCTGTAGAACCTACCTCGATCAAGAGATCGAGCAGGTGAAGCCCAAGTTCATTCTGGCCCTGGGCAACGAGGCGCTCCTCGCCACCACCGGTAGATCGGGCATCACCAAGTATCGAGGACGAATCCACGATCGACCCGACGGCATCAAGGTCATTCCTACGATCTCCCCATCGGCGGTCAAGCGAAGCCCCGGCCAACTTCCGGGTTACTATGCGGACCTTCGACTCTTCGTCAACCAGGTGCTGGGCAGGAAGTCGGGCATCCGTAAACCTCGGTACGCGATCATCGACGACCGAGAGAAGCTTGACATTCTCAAGCGAACTTTGCCTCGAGTCAAGGACTTCTGCTTCGACATCGAGACGGTGGATGACTACTACCAGAAGACTGGCAAGATAGTCTCGCTGTCGGCGACCTGTGTCCTCGACGACGGCAAGCTCTTCGTGTTCGCTCTGCCCCTCTATCACCCCGAGTCGCCCTGGCGAAAGCGATGGAAGGCGGTGCTGGAGTACCTCAAGCCTGAGCTCGAGGCTCTTGAGCGAGTCACCGCTCACAACGGCTCATACGATGTGAAGTGGATGCGTTGGCATGGCATCCGGATGAGGTTCACATTCGACACCATGCTAGCCCTCCATCTGCTGAACGAGAACATCCAGAAGGGTCTCAAGCCGGCATGTCAGGCTCGACTTGGAGTGGAGCCCTGGGGCATCGACACCAAGTATCTTCTCGACAAGCCCCTGCTGGCCATTCTCGAGTACAACGTTCTCGACACCTGGTACATGTACCACCTCAAGCTACAGGTGGTCGAGGAGCTGGCGGCTCAGCCCATGCTGGTCAAAGTGTTCAAGTTCGTGATGATGGACGGGGTCAACGACCTGGTGGACTCCGAGATGCGAGGCATCTACATCGACGTCGAGCGACTCATCGAACGAACCCCCATCGCTCAAGCCAAGCTCGAGGAGATCGAGGCTGACGTTCTCGAGAAGGCTGGGCTTCAGAAGGATGGGCGACTGCTCACCCCCGATCAGCCCGATGGTGTGGAAGATTGGCCAGTTGCCAAGGTTCTCAAGACTCGAGGACCCGTCTACTCCACCCCCAACCTCAATGCCTCCAACTTCGCCAAGTGGATGCTGTTCGATCACTGTGGTTTGCCCATCATCTCGAGGGGCAAGGACAAGCCCGATGGTTCTCCGGGCGACCCCAGCATGGCCGAAGACGTGATGCTGGAGCTCCGGTCATCTCACCCGGTGGTGCAGCCCATGCTTGACCGAGTCGAGTGGCAGAAGATGCTCTCCGCCTTTCTTCTGCCCTACGCCGAGCTGTATGACGAGGATCACCGAATCCACACCAACTTCAAGATGGCGGGCACAGTCACCGGTCGTCTCAGCTCGGGCAAGAACGACGAGGACAAGATCTCCGTAGGCAAGGGCAAGGTTCGAGGAGTCAATCTCCAGCAAGTTCCTCGGAACCCCTTCATTCGAGGCCTGTTTGGAGCACCTCCCGGTTGGTCCTTCGTCGAGTGCGACTACTCCCAGATCGAGCTGCGCATCGCTGCGTTCCTCAGTCGTGACCCAACCATGCTTCAGCTCTATCGCATGGGCGCTGACATTCACAAGTCCACCGCTGCCACGGTTCTGGGTATCCCCGAGAGCCAGGTCAGCAAGGACGACCGCAAGAAGGCCAAGGCCGTCAACTTCGGCTTTGTCTATGGCATGGGATGGAAGAAGTTCATCGAGACGGCCTTCACAAAGTACCAGGCGGTATTCACCGAGGAAGAGGCCAAGGCAGTGCGAGAGGCTTACTTCCGTCAGTTCGACGGACTGCTTCCCTGGCACGGCAGGCAGCGTAACCTGGTCAACAAGTATGGTCGAGTGCAGTCGCCTCTGGGTCGAATCCGTCACCTCCCCGACATCTACTCGCCCGACAAGGAGGTCCGAGCCGAGGCCGAGCGCCAGGCGATCAACTCGCCCGTTCAGAGCTTCGGGTCTGACCTCGCGGTCATGAGCATGGTGGAGATCAACAAGCGGTTCCGCAAGCTCGGCCTCGCCGGGCATTGTGTGGGATTGGTTCACGACGCGGTCAACTATGAGATCAGGAACGACTGTCTCAGGGAGGCCCTTCCCATCATCCAGGACACCATGGAGGACATGAGCCGGCTCGAGCGCAGGTTCGGGGTTCACGTCGACATTCCGATCTTGGCCGACATCAAGGTGGGCACCCGATGGGGTGACGCTCGAGAACTGACTCGAGAAGAAGTCCACGACTGGGCCGCGTGATTGACTGCTCGTTGTTGTTCTGATAGATTATCCCATACCGACCGAGGAGGAACCTGATGATGGCGACAGCTCGGCAGCTCGACTTCAGCAAGGTCGATCTGCACGATCCCCAAATGACACCCAAGCCTGTCGTGTCGGAGCACCCGCTGATGAAGTTCGTCGGTCCGAAGCCTCTCTACCCCGACCCCGATTCGGGACTTCCGATCCTGACCAACTCTATGATGAGCGCCTTCCGACGTTGCATCAAGCAGGCGGAGTACAAGTACTACCACCGGCTCAAGCCGAAGATGCTGGGCAAGCCTCTCAAGCGAGGTACCTGGGTTCACTCTCTGCTCGAGGAAGATGCTCGCGGGGGTGACTGGAGGCTGCTCCACACCAAGCTGACCAAGCAGTTCGACAACCTCTTCGACGAGGAGAAGGAGTTCTACGGCGACTTGCCGAACGAGATCCTCGCTCTCATGGAGGCGTACTTCTGGCACTACAAGCAGGATCCCTGGACCTATCACGAGGTCGAGCTGGAGCTCACCGCCGAGCTGAACGGCATCAAGATCCGCATCAAGTTCGACGCGCTCGTGGAGAACCAGTGGGGCCTCTGGTTGGTGGATCACAAGACTCACAAGACTCTGCCCAAGCTCGAGTACCGCATGCTCGACACCCAGTCTCCTCTCTACATCTGGGTGGCTCATCAGAACAACATCCCGGTCAACGGCTTCATCTGGAACTACATCAAGTGGAAGCCTCCGACTATGCCCAAGCTGGTGTACAAGGGCCAGGCTCGTCAGCGACTGAGCCTCCAGGACATCGAGACCGACTACCCCACGTACATCCGAGCTCTCAAGCAGTTCCGTGACGAGGATGGCTTGGTCATCACCCAGGACTACAAGGACAAGGCCAAGTACCTCAAGAGCCTTCAGTACGAGCCGGGACGAACTCAGGCCTCGCCCTTCTTCCGAAGGGACGTCATGGAGAAGTCGGACGACATGATCGGTCGAGTGCTCAAGGAGGCTCACCGCACGGCTTCCCGAATGAACTCCTACGACTTCACGGATCCCGATGCGGTCGAGCGCACCGTCGGTCGTCACTGCGAGTTCATGTGCAGCTACAAGGACATCTGCTCGATGGAGCTTCTGGGCGCCAACACCCGACCTCTGCTTCGTCAGAACTATGAGGTCGGCGATCCGCTGAGCTACTACCACGACCGAGCCGGGGACATCGAAGGAAAGGAAGAGTAGAGGTGCCAGAGAAGGACTACCGCAAGATCGCGGCCGGCAAGATCTCCCGGCCCGCTGATCTCAAGCGGATGCCGAGGCTGTTGGTGTACAGCCGCAACAAGAAGGGCAAGACCACCTTCAGCATGTCTGCTGGTGTGGGAAAGACTCTCGTCCTCGACCCCGAGCAGGGTACTGACGAGATGAAGTCGAAGAACCCCCACCGCTGGCCCATCCAGCGATGGGAGGACATCGACGATGCCTACGAGTACCTGAGGCACGTCAACGAGTGCCCGATGCCCGACTGTGAGTTCGGCAAGGGTCACCCGTTCGAGTGGGTCTCGGTGGATGGACTCACCAAGATGAGCAACATGTCGCTCAAGTACGTCATGAAGATGGAGGAGGAGAAGAGCCTCACTCGCATCCCCGGCTTCGTCCAGCAGCGCGACTATGGCAAGTCGGGTGAGCTGATGAAGGACGTGCTCATCAAGTTTCACAATCTTCCCCTGGGCATCGTGTTTACCGCCCAGGAGAGGCAGGTCGAGCCTGAGGACTCGGAGGAGGACGAGGACTACGAGGGTGTCACCTCGAGCTACGTCCCCGACCTTCCGAAGAGCGTCAGAGGCGCGGCCAACGCCATCGTGGATGTCATCGGACGCATCTATGTGGTCAAGAACGACGAGACCGACCCGCCCAAGAAGGAGCGACGGCTCTGGATCGGTGAGTCGTCTCGGTACGACACGGGGTACCGATCGGATTTCGTGTTGCCTGACTACATCGTCAATCCGACGATTCCGAGGGTGGTCTCCATGATGAGAACCGGGCAGCTCCCGGTCAAGAAGAGGGCTTCGGCCCCGACAAGGAAGAGGTAACCAATGGCTGAGGCAGCCAAGAAGGCGTCGGTTCACAACGTCGACTTCAGCAACGTCAGGGAGCGGGGCAACTTCAACCCGAAGCATGTTCCCGAGGGCGACTACGCCGCCAAGATCGTCAAGGTCGAGGACGGCGAGTCGAAGAAGGACGGCTCCTTCCAGTACATCTTCACCTTCAAGCTCAAGAAGTACTCGCAGGTCTCGTACCCGTACTACTGCAAGCTCGAGGAGAACCAGCTCTGGAAGCTCCGCAACCTGCTCGTCGCCGCCGGCATGAACGTCCCGAAGTCGAAGCTCAAGCTCGACCCCAACAAGGTCGTCGGCAAGGAGGTCGGCGTCACGATGGAGGACGACGAGTACGAGGGCAAGATGAAGTCGATCATCGCCTCGGTCTTCCCCATCAGCGAGCTCGCCGACACCGACGACGAGGACTCGGAGTCGAGCTACGACGAGGACGCCGAGGACGACGACTCGGAGGAGCCGGACGAGGAGGAGGCTCCCGCCCCCAAGGCCAAGAAGAAGGCCGCACCCGTCGTCGAGGAGGACGACGAGGAGGAGGAGGACGAGGTCGAAGATGAGGAGGAGGCCGACGAGGGTGACCAGTTCGACGACATGGACCGCACCGCTCTGAAGAACTACATCCGCGGGATCGACCCCGAGTTCATCGCCAAGAAGGCCCAGTCCGACGACGACCTCCGAGTCGTGGCTCGCGGCATGAGCGCCTCCGAGGATGAGGAGGACGACGAGGAGGAGGAGGACGAGGAGCCCGCCCCGGCCCCGAAGAAGAAGGCGTCGAAGAAGGCGGCCCCGAAGCCGGCCGACGACGACGAGGAGTACGACGAGATCGACATCAGCGAGCTCTGATTCCTCCAACCCAGAAACTCGGCCGGGGCTCTCACCAGGGCCTCGGCCGAGGCCTCGGAGAAGACTGCCTTGACGACTTGACTCCTCGAGTCTAGCATATCTCCGAAGGCAGCGGGCGAGCTGTTCTCCAGGGGCCACCCAGCTCCTCTCCTCGGTCGGGAAGTTCTTGCTGGGTGGCCCCACTTCAGCGTTCAGGAGAAACCATGTCCACACAGCCCGAGTCGAAGCTGAGCAGGAAGATCCAGAAGGCTCTTAGGCTGGAGGGCTGGTTCTGCTTCAAGGTTCACGGCAGCGCGCTGATGATGAGCGGTCTCCCCGATCTCGTGGTATGTGCCGAGGGCAAGTTCATCGGGCTCGAGACGAAGATGCCTGAGAAGCGATCCAACACCTCCCCAGCGCAGCGTCTTCGGCATGCTCAGATTCGTGACGCTGGGGGCTGGGTGTATGTGGTCACCTCAGTCGAGGAGGCGGTCGAGTCAGTTCGTGAAGCGCTCAGGAGCTGCTGAGGCCTCGAACTCGTTGGAGCTCCGCACTCGCTAGGTCGACGGGGTCATCCGGACACTCCAGACATCCCCGGCTTGATCTCCGAACGTCAGGACTCAGAACCTCCCATAACTCTCGATCGTCGATCGCGGAGTCAAGAGATCCTTGGAAAGTCCCCAATGACCTGAGGTATGATGATCGCATGATCGCGCATCATCATCATCCCGGTCATCCTAAAGAGCATTAGGGATCGCCTCATGCGCATCCCGTCGCGCATTGATCGAGCGATGATCGAGGGGTCATCCCAGCCAGATGTTGCAGAAGCCGTTCAGGGTGTGGAGAATGCGCTCGATGTTGATGTTGTGGCTGAGCTGGTGCCAGTAGAACGAGCAGAAGCTCTGCTTGTGGTGAGGGTGGCCGTAGTACCGGAGGATGATGCTCAGGAGCCAGGATGTCGTGTACCAGTCAGGCATCGTCGTCCTCGTCTCTCTGGTTCTCCCAACCCTCGATGAGCGGGTCGGGGGTCAACTCAGCGCCCCACTGGAAGAGTTCCCAGTGAACCGAGAGGGTGACGGTGAATCCGTCGCCGGGGATCATCAGGTCCTGAACCAACCCGTCCTCACTCATGATGATCTCCTGATCGAGGTACGTCATGAACGCCCCCATGGCGTCGCCCAAGTCATGGGACTCGAGGCCTCCGGAGAGCTGCTCGGCCAGGTTGATGAGAGCTTCAGCATCGGGCGCGTCGGTCTTCAGCTGGTAGACGCGCTCAGCTCGGCAGGTGTGGAAGTCTTCGTCAGTCATCAGTTCCTCCTCGTGCGGGGTTGATTGATCGCATATGACCATGATATATGACGGGGTTGAACACCGCAACGGTTTTGGTACACCAAGTCACAGCCGAACGGAAGACCGGACCCCCTCAACCAGCAGCGTCGTCAAGGGGGTCCGGGGATCATGGAAGTTGAGGTCCAGCTCAGCCGGGGAGATGTGGGCTCGTACTCGGGTGTACCGACTGAGCCGGACCGGTCAACTACTGATATTCAGTTGTGAGAGATACTCTAGGGCAGAGTCGCCCTCGAAGTCAAGGCATCCCATCACCATGATGGCCAGCGATTCTGGGAACTTCAGATTGAACTTCAGATCATCATCGCATGATCGCTCGCTCGCATGATGCCGGTCGATCTTTGGCTCCCCAGAATGATCCCGAGAATGACCCTCGCATCGCGCATGATCGCGCATCGCGGGGGCATGACACGACAGTGCCCCCTTTCGGGGGCCACTGTACTCAGTGCTTCTTGGTCTTGCGCTGCCACCAGCGCTTCTTCCTGACCGGAACCTGGTCGATCCAGACCTGGGGGAGCAGGATCTGACGGTTGCCCGTGAGGATCTCGAGCATCTGGGGGGTCATCCGGATGTCCCCCGAGGCCGCCCGAGCCTTGATCTTGTCCAGCTGAACTGCCCTCTCGTGAAGGCTGCCGAAGTCGTTGGACTCGTTGTCGTCGACGAACCGGATGTGAGCTCCCCCGGGAAGTTCGAAGAAGCTGCCGAGAGCAGGGTGAAGGGGTTCCGGAGGCTTCGGTCGGTAACCCAGCAGGGGGAGGTCGGAGTCGATGAGCCGGTCGAACAGGGCTTCCTTGAGACCCTCCTCGGTGGTGTGGATCTCCCACACCCGAAGGGCGGTCGTGAGGTTGCAGTGGCAGTAGGTCTTCGAGGAGTCGAGCTTGCGGTAGCAGGCGCCGCACCGGGAGCACATGGACTCGAAGTAGACGGCGTGGTCTTCGATGCGGGGTTCAGCGGCGAGGGTCATTGCAGTTCTCTCTCTTGTCGTGCCATGAGTCGATCATGGTTCGGGCCGCGGGCACTGAGCCGGCGGAATCCAGGTATGCTTCGTCCTGGAAGATCAGGGCTCCACCATCCCGCAAGGAGACTATGCGGTAGCCTCGATACTCGTCGTTCTGGTGGAAGTTCACTTGGACTCGGTCTCCTCGAGATCGTCGGCGTTCTTGATGCGCCACGAGCAGCTGTTGCAGACATAGAGCTTTCGTCCTGAGCTCTTGTCGGTCCCCTTGTAGGCGATGGGGTAGATCTTGCAGGTCATGCACACCTTGGAGGGATCCTTCGGCGTTCGTGACTTGTAGTAGCCGTAGGGTTCTTCCTCCTTGGTCACTCGAGGCGACCTAGTCCGGGTGCTGGGCTCGACCCCCTCCTCCCTCGCTCTGGCTCGACGGCACTGCGCACGAGCCTTCGGTGTGGAGTCGTGCTCGCACTGGGAGTGGTCGATCATTCCCCGGCCTCGTCGAGAACCAGCTTCTGGCCGTAGCCCGTGCCGAGAATCCCACACCCGAAGGTCTGCCAGTGCTCCTCGCACATGAAGGCCCAGGGGCCGCCTCTCGTCTTGCCGTCGTAGACGGCGTCTCGGGCGTCAGGGTCCTCGGGCTTCATCTTGCAGAAGTCGCACTTGGGAATGCGGTGAACTCGGGCGGTAGTTCCCATCAGTTCTCGACCTTTCGGAGGCAGGCGGGCTTGACTCGGATGTTCTGGCTGTATCGAGCTGAGGGCTTGCGGTCGAGAAGAACTCGAACCCAGATACCCTCGAAGTCGATGACGATACCCCGATGACCGATGAGGTACTTGGGCTTGATGTTCGTGAGGACGACTCGGTCACCCGCCTCGAGGTTGGCGCTCATCTCGGCGTTGGTTCGCCGGCGTCGCTGCTTGATGTAGAGGTTCAGGTCCTGGATGAAGAGGTTGAACTCGTCGTCATCCAGCCTCTCGAGATGGGGGCGGAGCCGAGTGAGGAAGCTCATGAGTCATCCCTCTCATCGTAGGGGTCCTCGCCGGCAAGCTCGAGGACGGTTCGCCTGGCGTACTTCTGGAGCAGTCGCTGGCCAGCCATGTTCGGCATCTCGTTCAGCAGGTCGCAGGCCGCGTTCAGATCGGGACCGAAGTCATCCCCCTCCGCAACGTGACTGCCGATCAGGTTCCTCATCCGATCTACGAGCAGCTCGGTGGCCCGCTCGTAGCTCTGGTTGTGGATGAGGTCCTGGATGCGAGCGTGCTGTGCCTGGTTCTGGGCCAGGTTGGTGAGGAGTTCTTTGGAACTCGTCATCATGGTGTCATCCCCTTCCTTGATCGCATCGCGCATGGCATCATCATATCATGCCTCGTCATTCTCCGAAGGACTCCGCGACGCCGGTGTTTGCGCCTCGGCCTTGAGCTCTCGGAGGTGACCTCGCATGAACTCGACCCTCTCGCCACGGCTGTTGAACTGCATGGCAGGGTAGTGATGACACCGAGCCCCGTACTTGATCTTGGAGCCCTCGATCACCGCGTAAGTGTTGAAGTGGCTGGCCATGTTCTCACTTCCTGAAGTTGGGGATTACCTTGCGCAAAGCTATGTCGAGCTGTCGCTCGGAGTAAGAGGTGATGTAGAGCTTGAGTCGCCCGTCTCGAGCGTAGACGTGCCAGAAGATGTCCCAGCGATAGATCTGGTAGAGGGAGCGAAAGTGAAGAGTTCGCTTGTGAGGTTTGTTCTCGCCTCGGAGGTAGAGCTCCCGACGTTCTTCGGTGTCAAGGGGAGACAGCACCTTGTCCAGGAAGTTGAAGTGGGAGGTCACCATCATGGCAAGCTCTGCCACTCCCCCGAGGAGAGCTGAGACTGTCGCTTCAGCGGAGGATTGATGGTCTCGTAAGCCTCGGAGAGCTGTTGAACCACCAGATGAGTCAGGTTGGGACTCAGAAGAAGACTGATCTCATCCCCCTCCTCCGAGACGAACTTCATCTCGATCTCCTCTCGCTCCACCAACGTCGAGTACTTGACCCGGTAAGCCCAGATGAACTTGACCCGGTAGGTGTCCTTGCGCTCTCGGAATGGCTTCTTCTTGAACAGGCCCATCACATCTCCAGATCTTCCACGATCACCCTCAGCCGAGAGGGAATCTCGACAGGAGCCTTCTTGGGCTGAGGAGTGAACTTCTTCTTCGAGGCCGGGTGAGACTCGGCCTTCTTGCGCCAAGCCTTGAACTCGGCTTGAATGGTGGGGTAATCCTCGGCAGCGAACTCGTACCTCGAGCCCTGCCCAACTGGCTCGACCGACGAGTACTTGCTTCGGAAGAACTTCCTCAGCGTCTTGCCGTCGGTGCCGAGTCTCATGGCAATCTGCTTGGCCGTGTAAGTCTCACGGTCAGGCAGACTCGAGCGGGCTCGCTGGGCGGCAGCTCGCTCCTGTGCAGCCTTGCTCATCTCCATGCTGCTTCTCCTCGGTCATCGGAGTCTCCCCCGATCATTGCTGCGCGCATCATCGCATGGGGTTCAACCATCGGTCAACTCGCGATGCTCTCGGTCGACTTCTCGAGCTGCTCGCTTGGTGTGGAATCTGAACCCGATCTCCGCCGCCATCAACACCGAGAACATGCCAAGATGCCCGCAAACGACCCAGCCCGTCATCATCAGAGCCAGCCCGTTCAGAACGAACATCTACCTCATCCCCCTCCGATTCACCCAGTCGAGGGTGATCGAGAGGAAGTCCATCTCGGTGCCGTCCTCTTCGGAATCCACCAGTCCCTCTCCCACCAGGAAGACATCGCCCACCAGGGGCGGCAAAGAATGAAGCACCGGGGAGAGTCGAGGATTGGGAGGCAGCTTTCGAAGAAGTCCCTCCTCGTTGCATACCAGAACGACTCGGCAGCCGCACTCCATCCGAGGCCAATCTCTTCTCACAATCTCGATGGGGCCTCCCACCAGTCGCTGGAAGACCGAGAGTCGATTGCCGATCTGAGTGAACTGAGGGGGAGCATCTCCCCTCACCGGCACAGCGACGACGTCGATCAGGGCGGTCTTCTGATGCACGTGATCGGGGATCATTCGTCGTCCATCTCGCAGTCGGTCTTGAGAGTGCGAGTGTTCATCGGCACTCCACACCGATCGCAGCCGTAGGCCGCTCCATCTTCGGAGATGTTCTGCTGGTCGGGATCGACGAAGACCACCGGCTCGCCCTCGATGCCTGCAAGCACTCCCACCGGGGTGATGGTGTGCTTGACCCACATGTGCTCCATTGCTCAGTCCTTGCCCTTCGTAGCGATTCGTTCTGAGGCGCCGCAGATGCAGCACCTCAAGATGTCCGGGTCGATCTGGAAACCCGGGGGGAAGCCCTTGTGCTTGCGGTAGTACCTGAACACCGTGGGGCGTCGGCAGAACCGGCACCATCGGTGATCCTCATCGTCGGGAGAGATGGGAGCCTTCCACCTCACCTCTCGAGTGACCTGGATCTTCCTGCCCTTGCCGTCGATCTTGTACTTGCCCTTGATGCGGACGATCTTGGTGGGCGGATCGAAGCTGAGAGCCGGATGCCGGATGCAGCCATCCATGGCACCCGCGTTGATCGCCCTGACGAAGATCTTCCAGGCCTGCTTGTACGTCAGCTTGGTGTACCTCGACCAGGGCTTGCCGGCCTCCTCCTGGATGTAGACTTGCCAGAGAGGCCGATCCCAATAGGGCTTAGGCTCCGGAGGGGGCGTCTTCAGATATTCCCTGTACTGAGGATCCCGGAGTAACTCCCTCATCGTAATCACCCCAGCATCACCTCCCCTTAATCATTGAGCGCATCATGCGAGCATCATATGAGGGGGAAGAACCTCAGTCAACTCTTCGACTTGGGGGCTCAACGTTGCGCGGGATCATCGCGTTTGATAAACTGAGTCGTCGACGCCATGACGCGATACAACGCAGAGAAATCATGGCGTAACAACCAGAACTGAAGCAAGTATCGCGTGAACGACTCGTTTTCGACGATTACGCGAAGAACCGAGGAGATGTGATGGAGAACCACAACTGGCCCGCTCCCGAGGAGCACGTCTGGAGCCCCTGGATGACCAAGACGGGCTTGCCCAAGGCGACTCAGTGGCGGGGTTGCGTTCACCCCGAGTGTCACGAGACCGAAGAGAGGCCGGCACCTCTGGCATGAAGATTCAGGAAGCTCTAGCAGATCTCCAGTTCGGTCTCGAGCTCGCTGATGGAGAGACCGTTCAGGATGCCATGATTCTGATGAGAGTCTACGACCTCTCCAAGGGTCGATCCACCTTCGCCATCTCGGTGAACAATGGCATCGACCCCGTCGTGAACGAGGGCCTGTTGGCCTGCGCTAACAAGATCTCCGCCGAGAACGGCTGGCGAGACCTCGAGGATGACGAGTGACCTCGATCGAACGTGCGCTCAAGATCATCAGTCGGGCTTGGGGAGATCAGGAGGGGTTCGCGTTCTTCCCTTACATCGACCGAGCCGAGCAGATCAGAACGGGCCGTCGTCAGGCTGGGTACAACGAGGGACCCATGAGGCCGAAGGGCGATGAGCGAGGACCGGCCTTCAGATGGCCCCAGGATCGAGCTGAGATCGTCAGGTACTTGAAGGAGCACCTCGACAGGGGCCACGACACCTACTGGGCTCCCAGCCTGTTCGAGTACCCCAACCGACGCTCGGATCTGGCCATGGATGAGCATGCTCTCTGGGCCGATCTCGACGCAGTGGATCCTCGAGACATCCCCCCGGACCTTCAGCCAACCATCGCCTGGGAATCATCCCCCGACCGATTCCAGGCCCTCTGGATCGCCAGTGACGGCGACTTCCAGGGTGCTTCGTGGCCGGGCAACGAGAACCAGCGACTGACCTATCTTCTCGAGGCCGACCCCTCCGGGTGGGATACGACCCAGCTTCTTCGCATTCCGGGCTGGCCCAACTTCAAGCCCGACCGAGTCGAGGAGAATGGGGGCAAGGCACCCAAGGGCAAACTTCTCTGGTCCACTGGCCCCGAGTACACCATCCGAGACTTCGCCGAGTTGCCCGAAGTTCGGGGGGCAGTCAGCTCCGAGCTCACCGAGGCTCTCGAGTCGGAGATCGACTCGGTGGATCGCTACGAGGTCATCGCTCGGCTGAAGATCAAGCTCAACCACACTGCCCGAGAGCTCATTAACGCTCGAGAGGTCAGCGGTGATCGAAGCGGTCAGATGTGGTATCTCATGCGTTGCTTGGCCGACGCCGGTGCGACGGTCACCGAGATCGTGGCGGTCATCCGCCCATCGGTGTGGAACAAGTTCGAGGGCCGAGCAGACGAGATGAAGCGACTCATCGCGGAGGCATCCAAAGCCATCGCGAGTCGCTCCGAGGAAACGGTTGAGGCTCTTGAGGAGGAGCAGGAGCGTCCTCGACCCACTCGACTCGGTGATCTCCTGAGGAACATCAAGAGGCCGGTCTGGCTCATCGAGGGGGTGTTGACGGAGGGAGCGTGCGGGTTCATCGCTGGCGAGCCCAAGACCTGGAAGTCGTGGATCGGCTACGACATGGCCCTCTCCATCGCCACCGGAGCAGACTTTCTCGACAACTTCAGAGTGTTGCAACCGGGCCCCGTGCTGTACATCCAGGAAGAGGATCCCCCTCCGACTCTGAAGACCCGGGGAGCCAAGATCTGGGTGGGGAAGAGCATCGACAAGCTCCAGCTCGACGACGATGGTCATGGTCTCTACTGGCTGCCCCCCGCTCATGAGTCCGCCTTCGATCCCGACATCAATGCCTATGTCCAGAACGGTGTGACGATCAGCGACGAGGCCTGGCAGCTTTGGCTGGATGAGACCATCGAGGAGGGCATGGATGGAGTTCCCTACAAGCTCATGGTCATCGACACTCTGATGATGACCGCGGGGCTGGTGGATGAGAACCGAGCTCAGGAGATGACGACTCGCATCTTCAAGCCTCTCAAGGTACTGGCTCGCAAGCACAACATCGCCATCATGGTAGTTCATCACCTGGGCAAGTCTGACAAGCAACGCATGGGTCAGAGAATGCTGGGCTCGGTCGCCAACCATGCGTGGGCGGAGGACAGCATCTACCTCATGCGGTCAGGCAGAGACAAAGTGAGAATGGAGTTCGAGTCGAAGGTCGCGCCGGCCGCCACCTACAAGATCACCAACCTCGAGAACCTTCGATGGGAACCCAAGGTCGATCTCTGGTCCCCGAAGGACCAGGGAGACTCGGAGAATGTCATCGACTCCACACCGCCGAGGCGGCAGCGATCGACGGCCGAGAAGAAGACCAGGGCAGAACCTCCCAGCAAGGTGCTGGCGGCCATGGAGATCCTGGGGCCCGGGTCACACAATGTTCACGACATCGCGGCCCAGGCCGGCATGGCGTACAAGCAAGCTCATCGTCAGTTGAGCAGGGAGTTGGAGAAGGATCTCGTGGTGAAGGTAGGAACGAGGTGGTCACGGAGATGACCAGGCAGAGACAGTCGTTCTCGAACGGCTCCAAGGACCCAAGCTTCGGCAAGGGTCTGGATTGGGATCGGGTTCGAGCCGACTATGAGGCTCGCTTGCAGGCCAACATCGACCGCAAGGGAAGGGCCACGGAGCCCGATGAGATCGCTTACTTGGAGATGAAGTCGGGCAAGAAACCCAAAGCTCCTGAGGCGATCCCAGACGCTCCCAAGAAGGCGTCTGGCCCCAAGCGAACGCGCAGCGACTCGATGGATCATCTGCGCCCCAAGATGGTCGAGCTCTACGTTGAGTTCAAGCTTCCCGTCAGAGAGATCTCTCACGCCATGAACATCTCCCACGTGACGGTGATCCGACACCTGACCAAGGCGGGGGTCTACGACCCGGGTCGAGATATGCCCCAGAAGAAGATCAGATGCAACCGGGGCCATGACCTCAGCGATCCTGACAAGCGGATCGAGAGAGCCGACGGAGGTCTGACCTGCAAGGAGTGCCTGGCCATCAACGAGCAGATAGCCGCGGGCATCAACAGAACACTCGAGAACTTCTATGGAAGGAGTGAGCAGTGAGCAAGAACCTGACCGTGACCTTCACCGACGAGGAGCACGCCAAGCTGAAGAAGATCGCCGACGCTCTTCAGCTCACCATGGCCGACGTGCTGGTGCTGGCCGCCCAGCGACCGCTGAAGGTGGATCTACCGGAGGATCGACGGGCGTGGCTGATGGAGAGGAAGCGCCAGGTGTCCGCCGAGCGGAATCTCTCGGCTCCTCGCTCCAACGCTGGTCGTCAGGTGAGCCAGGTCTCCACCGAGCAACTGAGAGCAGACGTGGCCTTCCTGCTCAAGCGACTGGGCCGACGATCGCCCACGAGCGAGATCAAGGACCTGCTGAAGCTGACCACCACTGACAGCCGGGTGCTGCCCATCCTCAACGGGAATCCCCAACTGTTCCGGGCCGTCCAGGCGCCCACCAACAACGAGCTTCGGGGCAAGTTGCAGCAGTATCTGGGCAACAGCGGTCGTCAGCCTCGGTGGTACAAGTACATTGGACCCGAGAGCGATGGGGATCTGATCGAGCTGGTCGGAGAGCCTCGAACCGAGGCCCAGCTGGAGGCCGCCGAGAGGCCCTCCACACCCGCCAGGCTGCCCCGCATCGGAGAGAAGCTGGAAGTTGACTATGTGGAGACCAAGGAGGAGAGGGCGGCCAGACTGGAGGCGTTGGTCGCCGGCAGGAGTCAGAACATGTTCGCCACTAAAACCGAGGTGGACGAGATCTTCAAGCACAAGGCGTCGGTCCTGGAGATCGACTTTGGATTGATGGAGGAAGAATGACCGAGAACATCTACGCCCGCGTGATCGCAGACTCGGTGACCGACGAGGGTCATCGACTGACGACGATGGAGATCCAGTGCCATCGCTTCGTCCTCGCCGAGTTCAACACTCACAGGGCCTTCAGCCGCAACTCGGCCAGCTCGAGGGCCATCCCCTTCGAGAAGCAGATGGAGCGCATGGAGCAGCTGGGAATCGCGTACCCGCTCTCCTGGCCTCGTGAGCAGAGGGGCATGCAGGGAGGCGAGGAGTTCGACCCCGAAGACATCGAGAAGTTCAAGGAGGTGTGGGGTCGAATGGCCCGGACCACCGCCGACATCGCTCGATCTCTGCACAGTGCCGGGCTTCACAAGTCCGTCGTGAACCGCCTGCTCGAGCCGTACATGTGGCACAAGATCATCGTCAGCGCCACGGAGTGGACCAACTTCTTCGACCAGCGATGCAGCCCCCTGGCCCAGCCGGAGATCAGGGAGGTGGCCGAGGAGATGTGGACCGCCCTCGAGAACTCGACCCCGATCTCTCTGGCCCCCGGCGAGTGGCACCTGCCCTACATCGACGAGGATGACTGGGATGCTCTCGCGATGGCCACTTGGGACACCAAGTTCACAGACATGGCCAAGATCTCGGCAGCTCGCTGCGCCCGAGTCTCGTATCTCACCCACGACGGCATCAGAAGCGTCAAGGCCGACCTGGATCTCTACGACAAGCTGATCTCGGCGACTCCGCCGCACTGGTCGCCCCTGGAGCACGTCGCCACGCCGGCACCCTCGGACCTCATCCCTCTGGGCAACTTCGACGGCTGGGTCCAGCTCAGGCACGCGGGACTCTGACATGACCGCCTGTCGAGTTCTGAATGGGGTCTGTCTCTCCCTGACTCACGATCACGACGCCAGGGGCGAGCTCAAGCGAGTCATCTGCCAGGGCTGTGTGGAGTGGAAGGCCCTCGACGAACTCCACACCGATGCTGAGGGGCAGCGCTGGGACGTGTGCCAGGACTGCGTCGCTCAGGGCCGAGTCTAGGAGAACGCCTCCCGAACTTTCCGAAGGGCGTCGGCGTGACCCTCCAGGTAGCCCTCTCTGCGAGCCTCCATCACGAGCTTGGCCAGCGCGTGCTTCTTCTCCTGGGGGGTCATGTCCGACCTCTGAATCGCCCCGATGGCTCCGAGAAGACTCATGCCCACGGCCAGTTGCCGTAGTTCAGCCCGTCCGCGAGCATGTTCGTCAGGAACTTCAGCTGCTCTTTCTGCCCAACCCCCTTCTTCTGGAGCTGATGAAGCTCCGTCGTGATCTCCTGCTGAGCAGCTCCGGTCGGAGCCAGATCAAGCAGCACCGCGTGAACCGAGTTCACGTTCTCCATCATCGCCATGTCCAACCTCCCTTGTCTCTGCCCCAGGGTGGGGCATCGGCATCATCATATCATCTGGGCATACTCCTGTATACGAGATGATGACTGGAACATGACTTTATCTACTTCCAATGGGCTGATCGCATAATCATACCCTATGAGACCTTAACTAAAAGTAAGGGCCTCATATACGAGTAAAAACGCGAAGATCCACGGGAGGAAAAGAAGAAATGACGAGAAGGATGAGTCTCTTTCTGTTCGACGAGGAATGGGAGCAGCTGAGAGAGAGGGGAGATCATCTCCAGCCCTGGGAGCGAGTCACTCTGGTGATGGCCAAGTATCTGGGACAAGAGATACCCTCCACGAAGTCGGGTCAGCGAGAGTGGATCGAGGACCGAAGAATCGCCCAGATGGCGGAGGGGTTCCACGTTCTCGAGCCGGGCGAGGGAAACAGGGTGGTGGATCGAGTCTGGAAAGCTCTCGAGAGTGAGCCCCTGACCATGACTCAACTCTCCTCAAGATTGGGAACGGGACGATCCACTCTCTCCAAGATCCTGAGCGAGAATCAGGGCAAGCTGTTCGAGGTGGTGGGAACGGGAGCCAGAAGAGCGAATGTCTGGCGACGAGTGGACAAGAAGGAGCATCGGGCGGGAAGATTGACCAGGCATGACCTCACTCTTCTCACCAACTGGCTCGAGGACAATGGCCCAGCCGAGCTTCTGACGATGGAGAGAGAGCTCAAGATCAAGAGGTCCACTCTGAGACTGATGCTGAAGGGTCACCCGGAGAGGTTTCTCATCTCGGGAGAGAGAAGAGGCCGGGGACGTGGAAAACCCGCTCACCTCTGGGCCGTGAGAACTGACGATGACCCGGAGTGAGATCGTCGTACTGGAGGTCGCGTCTCTCTTCGCGCCTCGGGGGCGCTCGGAGCCGCTGACTACAACACCAATCATACTCCGAGCATCGAGGGGTCTTTCTTGATTGGGGGAGGGAGCAAGAGTGAGACCGAGAGGAGGGCTGGGGAGAAGACGATCGCTTGAAGGAAGGCCATTGGGAAGACGATGAGATGATGAGTGACTGAATGATGCGTCGACGATATTCTGGTCGCTTGAAGAAGCCTTTGGGATCGCGAGAGAAGGCAATGAGATCGCTCGATGATCGGTCGATGCTCGATCAAGCGAGGAGATGATGATGAGATGGAGCGATGGGGACGGGACGCGATACTCTGGGACCGGGAGGGACGTGGAAGACGAGACACCTGCTCGGGGAGGAGCGAGGACGATTCGGGAACTGGGGGTCGGAAACTGCGTACGGGAGATACTTTGGGGGAAACAACGAAGGTACAGGATCGGGAATGATAGCCCAAGTCGGGACATTGGATGAAGGGGATGAAGGATTCATGACCCCCACTTTACGGCTGTTCCGGAAGAGTTTCTGTCTGGATCGAGACCTGTTGCTGTTTCAGAGCGATCTCGAACGCTCTCAGGAGCTGGTGAGGAGGTGGACAGGATGGAACTCCAGGATGGGCTCGAGGTCTGGATATACACCTCACCCGAGACTGCAGATCTGTCGAGACCGACACCACGTCAGGACTGCTCTGTACAGACACGTGGCTCGTGACGTCAGGACCACACCGCTCCCGGACTGGCTGTCCGGTGCTGTCTGCCTCTACTGAGGGATGCCGAATCCCTCCCGGATCGCCGCCACGGAGCCCTCCAGCTCCATGAGCTCGTCCTCGACGATGGAGCGGTCCGCGTGAGGGTCCGTCAGAGACTGCTCGAGCAGTCTGAGGGCCTCGCGGGATCGCCTGATGTACTGTCGAATCTCGGTCTTGGTCACTTGGTCACCTCCCCCTGCACCCAGATGTCGATGGTGTCCCGGCACTGTCGGATCAGAGCCTCCCGGTCGGTACCGTTCCTGGTGTAGATGTAGTCGAGCTCCTGCGTGCCGGGCATGATCTGGTAGACCAGAATGCCGTGGACGTCGGGGCGAAGAAGATAGCCCCGGTAGATGATGTCGTCGGGCGTTGGAGCATGGTCGGCGATTCTCATGGTGGAGTCTCCAGTTCGTCGGGCGATTCGTCGAATGAATCGCTGAATGCATGATGAATGACTCCCCGACCCCTGTCAACTGTAGGTGATGACATGGTGTCTTGGGGTCTCTGGATAACGAGGGCATAACGATGGTGTGATCACAGTTGACTCATGGTATGGGGTCTGCCATGATTCTCCCATCGCATCGAATCGGCGACGAATCGAGCGGGGCGCGAATCAATCGGGGTTCGGGTCAAGGTGCAACAGGGAAAGAGGGAACGAGAATGGCGCAGATGACGACGGCGGAGGTGGCTGAGGAGCTCGGGACCGACACCCGGACCCTCCGCAAGTTCCTCCGCTTCGACGCGAAGAAGAACGAGGCCGAGACGCCCGGGAAGGGCGGCCGGTACGCGATCGAGAAGAAGGACCTCCGGGGCCTGAAGTCCCGCTTCGCGGCCTGGAAGTCGAGCTCGGAATCGAAGCCGAGCAAGAAGGTCGAGGTCGCCGAGACGATCGACGACGAGATCGACGACGCCGAGCCCACCGGCGCCGACCTCGAGGAGATCGAGGACGAGCTCGAGCTCGACTGACGACGCCCGGGGGCTGGCCGGGGAGACAACCCGAGCCAGTCCTCGGACCTCGAAGAGAACAGGACCTCTCCGATCTTTGGTAGAGGGGTCGTGATGGGGTCCTGTTCTCCTCCGGGTCCGAGACGCGGGCACCTTGGAAGGAGAACGAGATGAAGATCTGGCTGAGCTCGGTCACAGTGAAGTTGACCGAAGACGAGAAGTACCTCTCGGTCTGGCCTCACTACGAGGGGGTGGACCGACCCGAGACCGCGGGCTGGGTAGTCCACGAGCGAAACGTGGGCCGACTCTGCCGAGCGCTTCTGGACGGGGTCGCCGAGACCCTGCTCTCCAACGAGATCCCCCTGATCGACATCCACGGTCAGACCTACGCTCACACGAAGTCCAACATCTATGCCAAGCGGATGGGCGCAGATCTCACTCGACTGGGCTACTGACTCCCGACGCGCGAGTCAGCTCGGGAGGTGTGGAATCCTGGGTGACTCAGGAGCTGCTGGGTCAAAGGAAGAGTTGGAAATCGTCGGTCGTGAGTTAGGGCAGAGTCCGAGCGAGTGACGACGTGACGACGTCAGGACTGAGGCCTGACCACGGGGACCTCGCTAGACCGGGGTCGATGACAGTTGGTCAAAACAAAGTAGTCTGAGAGTGATGCGCAGTCGATGCAGGGTGCGATATGATCGCTGCATGATGAATCGCGCACGGGCCATTGAGCGAATCGGCGCGACGAATCACGACAACAACTCTACCGAAGGAACGACCATGACTGACTCCCGCTTCACCCTCTACCGCGACCACGCGATCTTCGCCGACAACGAGGACTCGCTTCTCGACCTCTCCGACGACGAGCTCCGCGATCTCTTCACTGACCTCCTGATCCGACTGGGACGATCCCTCGCCGATCTCTATCCGACGCTGCCCGACGGCCGCATCTACTACTCCGACTCTCACGTCGATGACGCGAACCAGATCCAATCTCTGATCAACCACTGCATCAACATCACCTACAACGAGGACTTCACCACTCCCGACACCTACACCGCCTTCCTCAACGCTCTCGACGCCGGCCTCGCTGACGACCTGACCTACCTCTTGACGATGGTGAACTTCGACACCGACGCCTTCGACGACGCTCCGATCTTCCGTCACTACAACCTGATCGACGAGGACTGACATGATCCCCACCGCACGCATCATCGCCGACCTCGTGGACCACTCCGAACTCGAAGGCGACGACCGACAGTCCCTGATCGACGCTCTGACGATCGACGTCTACTTCACCCACCGAGTCGACATCAAGCTCGCTGACGACCGCACGCTCACCACGCTGACGATGAACCGAGACGACGACGGCTGCCGCGAGGTCTCGATCATCGCCATCTACGACCACATGCTCAACAAGCTGGAGTCCATCCAGTACATCGTCGACTCGACCCTTCGCAACTATTTCATCACTCTGGGGAACTGACATGAACATGCGACTGACCGAACGAGGGAAGAACCTGATCGCCATCCTTCTGGTGATCCTCTGCTTCCTCGCCATCATCCTGGCCTGGAACATCTCCAACAGGGCGAACGGCTCCACACCGCCCATGAACCCGGTCCCGAACTGGATGACCAAGGACTGCCGGTACTTCGACAACGTCAACTGCTACTGGGGGCACGACTCGCACGACGGGCCGTACTACGTCCGGGTGATGCCTCACGACCCCAACTGGGGAGGCAAGACCGGCCTGGTCTGCGTCTTCTACGTCCGCCATCCCCGACTGGACTACTGCGCCTAGCCACAAGTCCAGCCCCGGAGACAACTCCGGGGACAACTGGTGGTGCTGACGTCCAGACCGCGACCTGGACACCGGTCCCAGCTCGGAGTCTGGCTGAGAAGATGACGCTGGAGAGAACACTCGTCGATCGCGCGTGCGAGCGCATCGGGGGCGACCTTCCCGCATGAACTCGCATCCTTGGAGCGATTCTGGAGCACTTCGGGATGATCGCGCGCATGATCGCGCGCATTGATGCACCTCAGGTGCCCAGGAAGGCGGGATTCTTCCCCCTGAACTCACGAACTCCCGATGCGAGTCGATGCAGAGTTGTCGCGTCTGGTTCTCATCTCGCTCAGGAGCTGGCAGCGAGGTAAGCAGGAAGGACGTCGTTGGAAGCTGGGTTCTGGCCGAGTTCTTCGAGTCCCGACGTCAGGACAGCGACTCAGGTGTCTGAGCGAGGTCTCTTCTGGCGCTCAGGAGCTGCTATGTCTCGGCATAGCATGGACGTCGTCTGGGTTTGTGGTCTGGGCTTGGTGGCGACGTCAGGACTCCCAGCGCTCAGGAGCTGCTGACAGACCATTGACCTAGGAACCGTGGAGGGCGTCGAGCGAGGCGCGGGAGTTTTGCGTTCGGGGTGCGGAAGTCGGGGCGGCGTCGGGGAGAAGGGGGTTCGGCGTTTGGGCGGGAGAAGGGGTGCGAGGTCGGGGTAGTTGAAAGTTCAATCATCGGGGCGAGCGAATCGACAGGGCGAATCGCCCCCCGCCATTCGACAGAGGGCGATTCGTCATGCGCGGCTACTTGCTGGAGGGCTTGCCCTTCGGGGTGCTCTCCGGGGCGCTCTCGGCGGGCGATTCGGCGAGCAGAGCGGACACCTTCACGGTGCCGCCGCGGCGACGGCCCTCACCGTTCCGCCAGGCGTCGAATCGCGCCTTGAGGGCCGGGATGTCGGCGCTCGTGATCTCCCACGATCCGCCCTTGCCCGGCGTGGCCGCGCCCGTCGATTCGGCCGACTCGCGGAGCATCCGGCGAATCGCCTTGCCCTCCGAGCGTCCGTAGCCCATCGTCTCGGCGGCGTCGCTTGCGTTCATGATTCGATCCCTTCGGTAGAGGTGTGCAATCGGCTGATTGCCTACGGCCATCGTATCGAATCATCATGGAGTTGTGAAGCGATTCGATGCGCCGTGATCGAATCGTTATGAACCCCCCCATTCGATCGAACGCATGATCGAATCCCCGCATCTTCCAGACCGTATCTCCGGGAGTGACGGGGTCTCCCCAAAAGTACTACCACGTCAGGGGGCAATCGGCCACAGTTGACAGGCATCATCACCCCGTCATAGCATGCCTCCATGCACTACTTCACGAACCACCCCAAGCAGCGAACGAGGTAGCGAACAGTGACCGCCTCAGTCAAGATGAACGACTCACAGACGAGCGGTTCCGAGACCATCATGGCATCTCTCGGCGCCATTCTCTCTCTCACGACCGGCAGAATGCTGGGCCTCATGGACGAGGTCTGGTCGCTGCAGAACTTCCTCGCGGGCAGGGAGCTGATGACCCACGAGCGCACTCTCGCGTTCGAGGCTCACCAGAAGTTCCTCCTCAAGCAGCACCCCGAGCTCGCCGAGGCCTTCCCCGACGACGATCTGGTCACCGGGACCATGAGCTGGGAGGAGCGACAGCGCCGGGTCGAGGAGTGGGTCCGCTCCGTCGCCAGGCACGTCGGCTGGGACATCGCCGAGGTCCAGATCCCTCCGGGCGGACGCGACGAGCACTCCTTGGGTGTGGACCCCGGAGCTGGCTGGGCCAACGTGCTGCAGAAGATGATCGATGGGGAGTCTGACTGATGACGTGGCTGTGCGAGGTGACTGGCAGCTCTGCTGAGGGGTACTGTAAGTGCATCGAGCCCGCCGGCCACTGGCCCGACACCCCCCACCGATGCGTGCATGGGAGGTGGGACTGAGATGCCTCGAGTTCACAACAAGCGACACGAGACCGCTCCCGAGGACGCTGTCTACATCGGTCGAGGGAGCATCTGGGGTAACCCGTACACGATCGGGGACATCGACGGGTTCACCGGCGAAGTCATGGATCGGGAGAGAGTCATCGAGAGGTACCGCTCTTACCTGGTGGGTCATCCTGAGCTCGTGAGACGAGCCAGAAGGGAGTTGCGAGGCAAGGATCTCGTGTGCTTCTGCAAGCCCGCGGCGTGTCACGGGGACATTCTACTGAAGATCGCTAACGAGGAGAGGGCATGAGAGCTAGAGAGTTCTACGACACATTCGGGAACGAGACGAGTCACGAGGATGAGGTCAAGGTTCTTCTGACCGACGGCACCCTGCTTGACGTCGTCGAGATCCGGCGTGACTACGAGACGAGCGAGGCCGTGATCGTGGTGGATGGGGCATGAACCCCATTGACCCCGATCCAAAGAAGATTCCACACATGAGGGAGAAGTGAATGAGGAAGTTGAGCATCGCGCTGGCTCTGTTGCTGGCGCTGCTGTTCGGGGCGGAGAGCTGCGACGACGGCGGTCCGAGCAATCCCACGCCCGACAGCGACTCGCAGCAGAAGTACGACACGGAGAACGGGAAGGCGACGATTCCCGTGGACACCCAGGCCTACGTGATCACGGGCCAGGTGGTCGGGCCGGTGAACGACCTCACGCATCAGGTCTCGCCGGCTCAGGGAAGCCAGGACGGCTACCTGATCGGTGGCTACGGGTCGATGAACGGTTCTTTCACGGGGGCACAGACCGAGGGCAAGAGCTTCGTCAGGCTGTTCGTGACCTCTGCGCAGCCGAGCACGGACCTCGCACCCGTGGGCGAGGTGACGATCATCAAGGCGTCTGACACCAAGGCGCAGGCGCTCATCAACGGCGACATCGTGACGTTCAAGTGCCGCCGCCAGTACGAGGCTCTCGCCGCCGTGCAGGAGAACCAGAAGTTCGACGAGGCCGGCGACGAGACGTGGGAGCTGGACTACTGCCGGCTCGACAAGCCCGTCATCCAGGTGAAGTGAGGGGGAGTCATGCAGAGATATGTGGTGGGCTTCGCTCACGACGGTGAGGGTCGAGTGGCTCTCATCGAGAAGAACAGGCCAGAGTGGCAGGCGGGCAAGCTGAACGGGATCGGGGGTCACGTCGAGAAGGGCGAGGACCCCTGGGCGGCCATGCGTCGAGAGTTCCGTGAGGAGACCGGTGCCGACATCGACTCCTGGGAACTGTTCGTGAGGATGGAGTTCCCGGGAGCCGAGATCTTCTTCTTCAAAGCCCTCGTGAGCCTTCAGCAACTCACCGAGCTGAGGACGATGGAGGATGAGGTGGTCACCATCGTCGACTGGCTCGACCCCGCCTCGTGGCCCGGCACGGCGACGATCATCCCGAACCTGAACTGGCTGGTGCCTTTGGCCATGTACCGGGCGGACCAGTACAAGGTCATCCACGTCCATGCGGCTGTGGCGGAGGCCCTCTGATGGACCTCTACCGTCGCAAGGGTGAGGTCCAAGCCACCCAGTTCACAGGCTCCCTCAGCGGTCAGCCGGGCTCCGCTCTGAACATCATCGACTCGATGAAGGTCAGGGGCCTGTACATCCCTCGCGGATACGAGTCCGACTGGCGGCTCAAGCACGAGCTGGATCGCAGCACGGGTCACACGCTCGACGATGCCTCGCCATTCCTGCTGGTCTGGAACCATGATGGCAAGGTTCTTCGTTGCAGCATCGGCGACTGGGTCGTGATCGACGAGGCCCAGATCTTCGTATATCCCGACGTCGACTTCGGCTTGTCTTTCCAGCGAGTCGAGGACCCCTTCTGATGAGAATCTACACCAACATCGAGATGGTTCTCGACGTCGGCGAGGCTCGAGAGGTCGAGGACATCGTTCACCAGAAGAAGTTCATGCCTCGGCGCGTGATCCTGACGAGGTGGATGACCGAGTTCGGCGTCGAGAAGATGACCGTGAAGGCGGTATCTGGGGATCTGGCTCGAGGGGCTCTGGGGCTGAGTCGGACGTGGCGCATCGTGGGCTTCAACGACGCCCTCGAGCAGGTGCCCGAGTGGGTCGAGAAGCTGATGGAGCAGATCGACGATGACTGACGGCGACCTGGTCATTCTTCACAAGCCCCGCATCGGCACCTTCGCGGTCAAGCTCGACGATGCCAAGAGAGCTGACGAGGGCATCCCGCACGAGATCATGCGCCACGACATCATGGCGGTGTGGAGAGACCTCGACCTCGTTAACTCTCTGTGTGACTTCGAGGTGACCCTGATCTGGACCTTCTTCTACCCCGCTCGAGTGCCGACGGCCGAGCAGGCTGGGGGGTCGAACGTAGTTCAGTTTCGCTCGGGCAGGTTGGAGGACCTTGACGGCAAGCATGACTACGTCATAGCATCGGGCATCAGCGATGAAGGGGGCAACCCGCCCTCCACACCAGGAGAGGATGAGACGAACTTATGAGTTCCGATCCCACCCGAAGGAAGCAGGCGCAGTCTCGTCGAGACCGTCGCCAGAACCGCGACCCTCTGACCCAGCTTCAGCTTCTCGACCAGCGTCTGGGCGAGGGAGTCGGCGCGGTCAAGGAGCGAGCTCGACTGGAGGCTCAGCTGGGAGTCTCGGTCGAGCAGATCACCGGCAAGCCCGTCCGCAAGCGCAAGAGGAAGAAGTAGATCATGGCCGAGATGAGAGACTCCGACGAGGTCGAGCAGCAGTTCGACGAGGCGAACGCCGCATGTGCTGAGGGCAGCAACCGCTACCCGGGCATGACCTACGACCAGGGGGTCCGCGATGCTCTGGCCTGGGTCCTCGGCGAGTCGGACGATGCTCCCTACGACGACATCGAGGAGCAGTGATGGCTGAGGCGACTGTCCAGGAGGCCTACGTTCAGCAGCAGAAGAAGGCCTTCGAGAGCCGGCACAAGGGGCTCGACAAGACTGCTCGAGAGCTTCGGGCCGAGAAGGAGCAGCTGAAGATACTCTGCAACGGCGGCATGATCCACCGATTCCGCAAGGTCAAGATGGCCGGTGTCGGCAAGCGGAGAAGGGATCGCGACGATGCGTGAGATCGAGCTGATGGAGGAGCTGCCAGGTCTGGGGCCCAACATCCGACAGCCCGCTCGAAGGGTGGACCTCTGATGGCCTCGTGGAGCAAGCTCACCACCCCCTACTGCATGACCGAGGAGCTCGAGAACGAGCCCCCTACCATCGACCTTCACGACCCCCTGTCCGATTCCACCCAGCACCAGATCTGCCTGCCCGTTCTGGTTCTGACCGAGAGGGATGCTGAGGTTCTTCGACAGGCCTTCGAGGAAGAGCAGCAGGAGTCGGATGGTTACCTGACCAACGACGGTGCTCGGAAGGTGATCCGACGGCTCATGCGCTACAAGGGAGTTCTTCAGGACGAGCCCGAGGGCTGGGGCACCGTCATCGTGGATCGGCACGGCAAGAGGTGGATCCGAGCTGGTCGGTCCGACATGCCCTGGATCACCGAGGGGGATCAGGTCCGGCTTCAGGCCTGGAAGCACCTGGCCCACCCGGTGGAGATCGAGAGGAGTTACAGCTGATGAGGCCCTGGGACGGCATCGAGGAGTACGACTTCCCCGTGGTGACGGTCTGCGGATCCACCCGGTTCAAGGATCAGATCATGGACGTTCGAGCTCGGCTGTCGCTGGCGGGCTTCGTGGTTCTGGGTTCGGAGGTCTGGGTTCACAGTGACCCCCAGTACCAGGCTCTGCACGACTCCTTCGCCAAGACCGGCCTGGATGTGCTTCACCTCGCCAAGATCGACCTCTCCGAGTACATCGTAGTAGCCAACTTCGAGGGCTATGTCGGGGAGTCCACCCGCAAGGAGATCCTCCACGCTCGAGAGCGACGCATCCCGGTGGTGTGGGTCGAGGGCATTCCCGGCTTCGGCGATCGACGCATCCGACTGAACGACTCCCCCGACCCCGACGCCATCGACATCACCCTGGACTACTTCTTCCAGAAGAAGATCGAGATCGACGTCCAGAGAGCTCACACTCGTGGTTAACTTCAAGCACGAGGGGTGCAAGTATCCGAACTGCCCCCGACCCCACAAGGCCAACGGCTACTGTCATCCTCACAACTTGATGATGTGGCGGCTGAAGACCGAGGAGATTCGTCGTCAGATCGTCAGGGAGACGTTCTTCCTCAACAAGGCCTGGCTTCAGCGGATCTATCGACCCAAGGGCTCCTACCATCTCTCACGGAAGATCGAGTGGAGAGACGGCACCTTCAGCCTGGTGGCTGCGTGCTGCATCAGCTGGAAGCTCGACGTGTTCTCGAGCATCGTTGGAACCGACCCCAGGAAGCAGTGCGGGCGGTGTCTCAAGATTGCCAAGGAGCTCAGCGGTGGCTAGGCTCTACCTGGACTTCCGAGGCAATCTCCACACCCACGACGGTCATCAGCTTGGCTGGCACTCCGCCTGCGAGGTCGTGGTGTTGCTGAGGCCCTCTCAGTCGGAGAGCACCGAGCAGCTTGCCCTGGCGATGAGCGAGCTCGTGCGCGAGATGAAACCAGGTCACACCTGGCAGGACTTCGCGCTGAATCTGATGTCACGCCTCGCCGACATGGAGGCAATGCCAGCGGTCAACAGAGTCAGCCTCGCCATGATGGTCCTTCGACGCCATGTCAGAACGGCTCGAGGCATGTGCGCCGGCTGCCACGAGGTGACCTGGTCGTTGACCCACCAGGCGGAAGAAGTAGTCGCGTCGATCTTCAAGGCTTCTCTGAGCGACAAGAACTGATCGGCGGCATGATGATCGGCGCGACCGATGCCAGAATCTCTGATCGCTTCCTAAAGCGCTTCCCGAGCAGCATCTGGCATGCTCGATGAGCCTGCGATGCGTCGATCGACGGGTTTCCAGCTAACGTTTGACTTTCGGTCGGGGACTCTCCCAGGATCGCCGGTGAACCGGCGAGGAGGACAGTCTCATGGCGTTGCCAGCCACGTACGACCTGACGGGAGCCAGGGCCATCTACTGCGGAGACACGTATCAGATGAACCTGACGCTCCGCAGCCAGGTCAGCAACCCCGATGATCCGACCGGCCCCCTGATCCCCGGTGACCCTCTCGATCTCACCGGCTGTGAGGTGCTGGCACAGGTTCGCCCCGGTCGTCGAGGCACGGGTGACACTCCAGCCATCGCCTTCGACGTCGTCAACGCCGACTCGCTCGACGACACGGGCGTCATCAACCTCGTGATGCCCCCTTCAAAGACCACGACTCTCGCCGTCGACAACCCGAAGCTGATCGGGGTGTGGGATCTCCAGATCACCTGGCCGTCACCCGATGACGACGTCGATGGTGAGCCGCTGGTCAGAACTTACCTGGCGGGCAACGTCGCCATGGTGAAGGATGTGAGCTACGAATGACCGACGGAGTGATCGAAGTCGAGATTCTGGAGCCCACACCAGAGGCCATCGTCATCGAGGTCGATGTTCCGGGGGTTCGGGGTCCCATCGGCCCTCGTGCCGAGTTCGAGGCTGACGCAGAGTCTGTCGAGTTCGACGACGGGGCTGATGCTCAGATCACTGAGGGCGACGGTTCCTCCGAGACTCCTTACCACCTTCACCTGAAGATCCCGCAGCCCGATCCCACTCTGATCGAGAGCTTGACCACTCAGGCGGGCAGCGCCGCGACCTCGGCCTATGACTGGTCTCAGGATTCACTCGCCGCTGCCACCTCGGCTCACTCGTGGTCAGTTCTGTCGCAGGCAGCCTCGACCTCCGCCCTGAGCTACATGAACGATGCCCAGGACGCTGCTGGAGATGCTGAGGAGGCTCTCGGCGAGATCCAGGCCTGGGATCTTGAGATCGGCACCGTGACCACTGGTTCTCCGGGGGGAGAGGCGAATGCCAGCGTCGGGGGTACTTACCCCAGCAAGGTGCTGAACCTCACCATCCCCCAGGGCCCCACGGGTCCCACTGGAGCCACGGGCGCAACTGGCCCCTCTGGCACGCCAGGCGCTTCGGTGTGGGCGACCCAGACTCAGTTCAACATGACTCCCGGATCCTCCACCTCGGGCGTCGACACCGATGACATCGTCGGCAAGACTGTTCAGGTGGGCGATCTGGTGGTGTCTCACCACGAGGATTCCATCGGAGGTTTCGGTCAGATCACCTCCATCGAGGGGGATGACAGTGTCACCATCACCCTGTTGGGAGTTCTGGATGGCAGCGTGGTCATTGGGGGAGCTTGGGGCTCCATCTCCGGACTGATCGCTGACCAGACCGATCTGGTTGACTACATCGCTGACCAGATCGCGACTGAGACCTCTCGAGCGGAGACCGCCGAGGGAGGCAAGCAGCCCATCGACTCGGATCTGACGGCCATCGCTGGCTTGGCCGCCGGCGACGACGACATGATCCAGCGGAAGGCGGGAGCTTGGGTCAATCGAACCCCCTCCCAGGTCAAGACTGACCTCAACCTGGTCAAGGCTGATGTCGGACTGGGCAACGTCGACAACACCAGCGACACCAACAAGCCTGTCTCCACCGACCAGCAGACGGCGTTGGACGCCAAGCTCAACAAGAGTGGCACCAAGACCGTGACGGGTCAGACCACTTTCCAGGACAAGGTCATCCTCGGTGACGGCAATCAGGATGTGGTCCGGGTTCAGGCGGTCACCTTCGACGTCGACACTCGATCCATCACTCTGGCCTACACCAGTGGGAAGCTCACCTCGGTCACGGTGAAGGATGGTGCCACCACCGTCAAGAGTGCCACTCTCAGTTACACGGGGAGTACCTTGAACTCGGTCGCCATCACCGCTGACGGCAACACTCTCACCTCCACTCTGGCTTACACCGGCTCCAATCTCACGGGAATCACGAGGGCTCTGACATGAGCGAAGACATCGACATCGCAGCTCTGGCGGAGATTCTGCTTGCTCGAGCAGACATCGCCTCCCTGGCGTCGTCCGTCACTGGTCCCCGTCGGTATGGCCCGGCTCCCAGATTGGGGCTGGTGAGTCTGGTGACGGGAAAGAAGGATCTTCCCTTCGTAGATGATCTTTACCGGGATCTTTGGACTTGTCCTGCTGGAGTGAGTGTTGTTGATGTTCTCGCCATCGGGCCTGGAGGTTCGGGAATCGCGGGTGCGGGAGGGGGTTCTGGTGATGTGTATGCTCTTAGAGACTTCTCCGTCACTCCCGGTCACGTCTATGCGGTTGGAGTGGGACCTCGTCAAGTTCCCTACACCCCCGCATCCGTTGGAACTAACGCCTACTTGAACTACCCAGCCACCGACCTTGGGGGGGGTCATGTGGTGGTCTGTACTTACCTGACCAGCGCGGTGAGTATGGTTTGGTACTCCGATGACTACGGGGCATCATGGTCTGCTTCCAATCTCTCAACCCAGCAAAACAATGTTCACTCTTTCAAGCCCACCAACATGGGGGGCGGTCATGTGGTCATTCCGGGGTATTACTCCGACGACTATGGTCACACTTGGACCGCTATGACGGGGTCGAGTACTGACACTGCTGGTTACTATGTGATCTGCAATCTTGGCTCAGGCCATGCGGTCGGCATGAGCAGCAACGGCGTCATCAACTATTCCGATGACTACGGTCACACCTGGACAGCTGGAACTGATGTGGGTTCCCCCCTTGGCTCCATTCGAGGGGGTTTCTTGAATCTTGGTGGGGGTCATGCTCTGACTCTAAACTCCGTTCCGACTATGTGGTATTCCGATGACTACGGTCACACTTGGACCACCACTGGAGTGACTCTGGCCATGGGGACGAACCACGAAGACAACAGCGATGTTCGTACTCACTGGGTCAATCACGGTTCTGGCCATGTCATGGTCTACGACGCTAACGGCACTCGCTATTCCTCTGACTATGGTCACACCTGGGGAGTTGGACTGGACTTCGGGACCATCTCGAGTGAGCAGTCGGGTTTCACGATGGGTCAACCAAGCACCGCGTGCTGTGTAGACAACAACGGCGTGATTCAGTACACCAACGACTATGGTCAGACTTGGTACACCAACGGATCGTCTCTTGATCTGTACAACGGCACTAACCCCGGCGAGTGGATGAAGCCGTGCTACCTGGATGGATCCACCATGGTGGTCATCGACTACCTTGGAAACGTCTATCGCTCCGAAGACAACGGTTACACCTGGGCAGCCACCGGAGCCTCAGTGGCTGGAGACCTGAGCAATCCCGGCTCCTTTTACCCGGGTCAACGACTTACCTACTTGGGGAACAATGTTCTCGTGATCTGTGTTGGTGGCTCCAACTCCATCTGGGTTTCTACCGACCGAGGTACTCACTTCTACAAGCAGAACAGTCTGGCAGGTCTGCCGACTCAACCCCCCCTCGTGCTCTCCAACGGGAACTTCCTTTACTCGGGAGTATCAAATGTCTTGGCTCTGGGGATTGCTCCAAGCACCTGTGACTTCTCCCTTCTTGGTTATGTTGGGACTCGTATAACGGGGGGCAGTGCCAGCGGCACGACCACCTCCATCATCCCCGGCATCGGGGCTCTTCTGGGGGGAGGAGACGGGGGTCTGGCTCTGACCGGCACGGATCGAGCGGTCTGTGCTCCCGAGTTCTCGAAGTATGGAGTCACTCGAGGAGGATCGGGTCTCAACAAAGAAGCCGCCATGATCGGGGAGGGGGGCTCGGGAACGGGAACCCCCGGTCCCCCCGGAGCGCTGATCTACTACTAGTTTCCAGCTGACCCTCGACTTGAACCGGTGCTGAGGAAAGAATGACCCACATGGCCAACCCGATGATCTACACGGGTCTCACGATGATCCTCGCCGGAGCTCTGCTCTGGTGTGGAGATCAGATGAGGAATCTCACCCAGGCCCTTCGGGAGAACTCATCCTCAGTTCGTGAGCTTCGACTCGAGGCTAGGACTCGGATTTCGACCGCGAAGGTCTCCGACAAGCCGAAGTCGGAGGTTCAGATCCTCACCCACCTGGGCCGTCGCTCTCGGCGACAGCGAGTGGTGGTGGGGGGCAACCCCGAGGCTGCTCTCACCAAGAAGCTGAGGGGAGCTCAGGAATGACCGAGCTGATCGAGCGAGACATCCTTAACCTTCCCCACGACAAGGACTGGAACTTTCTTCAGTGGGAGGGTACCCCCCAGGCGGTGGACTTCACTCACGTCAAGCCGATCTCCACACCGCCCAGCGGCAACGTGCAGGGTCCCGCCACTTACGTGAGCAAGACTGGTGAGATCGACTATCGCCCTCACACCGCCGACGGCAAGCTTCTGACGAAGAAGCAGATCCGCATGAGGGCCAAGCGACGCATGGCTCGTGCGAAGGCCGGCAGGCTTCCGGGGGGCAAGCTTCTCACCGAGGAGGAGTTCAACGCGATCTTCAAGCCCATCGAGGAGTGGGACCTTGAGGAGTTGGCTCATGGTCGTCCTCGAAACAAGGCCGGAGACTTCAGGGGGCCCAAGCCCAAGTGGATCAACCGAGAGATCCACGAGAAGTCGGTGGAGCTCTTCACCACCGCGGTCAAGACTCAGTTGGGAGCCAAGGGCATCGCTGCTCTGGAGGCCATCAGCGACATCCTGAGCAGCACTGACACCGATCGTCACGGCAAGCCGATCGTGCCGGCATCCACCAAGCTCGACGCGTCCAAGTTCCTGATCGAGCACATCGTGGGCAAGCCGAAGCAGCACATCGAGACCGACATCTCCGTTCGTCTCCAGGCCATCCTGGGGGCGGTCATGGTCAACCCGACCGACGCCCTCAGCTCCTCGCCCGGCAATCCGGTGGGCCCCTATAGCATGGATCACTACCCCGGAGTCACGGTTCCCATCGGCAGCAGGGATCCAGACATCGTCGACGGCGAAGTGGTCGATGACGAGGATCTGGATGACTACATCGAGGATGATCTCCGATGACCGACGAAGTCAAGATGTGTCTCGCCTGCGGCAAGACTCGGGCGGAGCATCAGCCCAGTCTCACAAACCACCCCTTCAGCGACGATGGTCGGCTTAGGACCTGGGACAACGCTCTTCGAGAGCTTCCTCCCCAGCTTCTCCAGGGCCCCACGACCAACGAGGCTCTCTGTCTCGCTCGCCTGGTCGAGGTGCTTCTCACCAAGAAGGTCATCTCTCGAGACGAGGCCATCTACATCACCGTCGGAGTCATGCCCGAGATGGCCGAAGACCAATGACCCAGATTCTGACCCCATGCGAGGTCACCGAGGAGCTGGTGGCTGAGGTAGTTCGCATCGGAGAGCTGAGGCTGCCCATCGAGGCCTGCGGAGTCATTCTGCCGTTCAAGTTCCGGGGTCGTCAAGTCATCGAGCTTCCTAACCGAAGCAAGACCCCCGAGACCGCCTTCGAGTTCCGAGCCTCAGATCTGTCCATCTCTCTCGAGAAGTGGGTGGACACCTATCCCAGCTATGCGTCGCTGGAGAAGATCACTATCTGGCACACTCATCCCAGTGGTCATGTGGGACCGGGTCAGTTCGATCTCGAGCACAGAGTGACTGGCTGCGGGAACTTGGTCGTGAGCATGGGCGAGAAACCTTGCGCCACCTGGTACTAACTTAACAGAGTTTTCGAGGGGAGTGGTGACCCCTCGGCATCGTCCCCTTCTTGCTGGGGTCGAGAGGGTGAACTGACGCAGCACCTGACTCCCCCGGCAGTCCCCGAGTAGAGGCGGGTGATCGGGATGATGCGGGGCGAGAGTTTTCTCGGCCATGGGAGGCTCTCGCCCCACCGACTTGCTCGATCAATCGAGCGAGGGCACTATCCCAGAGCGATTCGGGAAGCGATTGGGAAGCAGAAGAAAGGCTCAGGGGCCCGATGATGCGCGCATGATCCGCCAGAATGCTGGAAGCGCTTCCTCGGGCTTCGCTCGGAAACTGGATGAGAATGGAGAACATGATGAACCGTGACTCGGAATGGAAGGGCGACGCCAACAACAGCGTCACCGAGCTGGGGCCGGGTCGTCGCAAGCTCAGTGCCTCCGAGAAGCTCCGCCTCGGCAGACTCACCGGTCAGCAGGACAACCCCAACGCCAAGCCGAAGCCGGGGTTCTTCAACGGAGTCGATCCTGACTACCCCTGGATCGAGGACAAGTGACCCTCGTCAAGGTTTCGGAGACTTACCGGGAGGGAGCCTGGCATCACACCGATGCCTGGGTCTGGTGTCCTGGGTGTCTTCAGATGCACCCCTTCTGCATCAAGGCGGTGGATGGGGCGATCCGGGGCGATGGTAGGCCCTGGCCGGTGTGGAGTTGGAATCACGACTACCAGAAGCCTAGCTTCGAGCCCAGCCTCCTCTGTAATCACTCGTACCACATCTGCCAGGATCGTCACTTCTGGACAGAGTGTCCTCCCGACTGCCCTGAGCTGGGTCATGCAGTGCTCTGGGCCTCGAACGGGGAGCTTCGCCCCAAGATCGCCGGCGAGGAAGTTCCTGAGGACGCCATCGAGACCACGGGTCACTCCTCTCCACACCCGCTGAGTGAGCCCTGGGGTGACTGTCACAGCTTCCTTCGCAACGGAGTCTGGCAGTTCCTGCCCGACAGCGCTCATCCTCTCTCCGGCCAGAACGTGTCCATGGAGCCCATCCCGGATTGGTGGCTGGGCTGATGGCACCCACTAGACAGATGCTGGGTCCCACTCTCGACGAGAATGCCAGAGTGTTCCGGAAGGACGCTTACTTCCTCCAGACTGGGTACAGCCCTCACGACGGACAGAAGCTCGTGCACTACGACTCGACTCGCCATCGCATCCTTCGGTGTGGACGACGATGGGGCAAGACTCTGACGGGGGGCAAGGAGTCAGAGACTCTGGCGTTCGTCAAGAACTACCTGGGCATGCCGATGCAGGGATGGATCATCGGCCCCGAGTACTCCGACGCCGAGAAGGAGTTCCGGGTCATCTACAACACCTTCAAGGACCTCGGCATCGACAAGGTGAGTTCCAAGTTCCTGAACAACACTGAGTCCGGGAACATGCACATCAAGACCTCGTGGGGCTTCGATATTCAGTGTCGATCCGCTCACCACCCCGACAGCCTGGTCGGTGAGGGTCTTGACTTCGTTCTGCTAGTCGAGGCGGGTCGTCACCACCGTCGAGTCTTCACTGAGTATGTGCGACCCGCTCTCTCTGACAAGCGTGGTCGGTCCTTCATCTCCGGAGTTCCCGAGCTGGCCACCGAGACTTCCCTTCTCTACTGGGCGTCCGAACGTGGTGACGACATCACGAAGTCTCAGTGGAAGACGTTCAAGATGCCCTCGTGGACCAACAACATCGTCTTCCCGGGAGGTCGAGAAGACCCCGAGATCTTGGAAGCTGAGGACGATCTCACCGAGGATGAGTTTGCTCGTCAGTACGGTGCAGAGTTCGTGGAGCGAATCGGTCGAGTGATGTCTCAGTGGGATGACTCAGTTCATCTCGTCGATGGACTCGACTACAACCCCGCACTGCCCCTCTATGCCGCAGTGGACTACGGTTATACGAACGACTGGGTCTGGCTCTGGATTCAGGTGGATGTCTTCAACAACGTCTACGTGCTCGGAGAGCAGAGGTGGCAGATGCTGTCCACCGACGAGGTGGCTGACGACATGATGGCCCGGCGCCAGGCCAACGAAGGTCTCTGGCCCCTTCTGGAGAAGGTCGTGACTATCTACTGCCCTCCCGCCGAGCCCTCCGACACGAGCATTCTCCGACGCAAACTTGGCCGACCCGTCGCCACCAACACTGGAGGCGAGGTCAACGACCGAGACCGAATGACCAACAGTCTGCTGAAGCAGCGTCCACACCATCTGCCTGCGGGTCACCCGGAGAAGAAGCCCCAGATGACCTTCAACAAGCTTCGCTGCGTCAAGCTGGCTTGGGAGATGAGAACGGGCTATCGCTGGCCCGAGAAGCGCAATGAGACCAAGAACGCCAGCGAGAACCCGATGGATAAAGATAACCACGGCCCGGAGGCGCTCGGTCGCTTCGTGAAGGGTCACATGGAGAAGACCATGCCCGAGAAGCGACGCTCAGGCAGACAGAGCAGAATCTCTCGGAGGAGATGACCATGACCGACAAGTTCACTCCCTGGTCCACCCTGGCCCAGATGCGAGGCTCCAATCCCGAGGGCTGGCCCGAGGATGAGGGTGAGCGGATCGCCTCGTACGACGCGTACGACAAGATCTACTGGAACGATCCGACCCAGTACGCGATCCGCATTCTCGAGGACGAGCAGCCTCTGTACGTCCCCAACGGCCGCATCGTCGTGGACACCACGGCTCACTACTTGATGAAGGGTCTCACGGTCAACTCGCCTTCCAAGGACCCCAAGGAGTCGGAGCAGCAGTTCCTGATGTCGTTCCTCAAGCGAGAGCGGTTCTATTCCCGGTTCTCCATCGGCAAGAAGACGGGCATCACTCGAGGGGACTGGGCATTCCACGTGACCGCCGACCCTCTCAAGGCCCCCGGCAGCCGGGTCTCGCTCACCCTGCTCCACCCCGGCAAGGTGTGGAAGGAGTCTGACCCTGACGACTCCAGCAAGATCGTCCGGATCCACATCGGTGAGCTCTGGGAGGACCCCGAGGGCCAGGATGGTCAGCAGTACATGAAGGTGCTGACCTACGAGAAGGTCATGGTCGATGGGAAGCGACGGATCGCTCGAGAGGAGTCGGCCTGGGAGCTTACTCCCGACTGGTGGGGTGACAGGGGGGTCAAGTACAAGACCTTCCTCCAGGAGGAGCTCCTGCCGGAGGAGATCGACCAGTTCCCCGTCTACTGGTACAACAACATTGAGTGGGAGGATCAGCTCTACGGCAGTTCTGAGCTTCGAGGTCTCGAGTTCCTCGCCTGGGCCGCCTCCCAGGGAGCCACCGATGTTCAGATGGCTCTGGCGCTGGATGGGCTGGGAGTCTATGCCACCGACGGCGGACGTCCGGTGGACGATGACGACGTCGAGAGCGACTGGGAAGTGGCTCCCGGCAAGGTGATGGAGGTCCCCTCGGGGTCTTACTTCCGTCGAGTCGAGGGACTGGGCAGCATCACTCCCGCTTTGGAGCAGATCAACTACATCGAGAGCAAGATGTTTCGAACCGCGAGCATCACCGATGTGGCTCTCGGTAACGTCGATGTCCAGGTGGCCCAGAGTGGCATCGCGCTCGCTATCCGGTTCGCCCCGACTCTAGCCAAGATCGCCGACCGCGACACGGCGGGTGTGGAGATCACCCAGCAACTCTTCTTCGATCTTCGCAAGTGGTTCCAGGCCTACGAGGGTCGAGTTGTGCAGGTCGAGTACGACGTCTCCATCGACGTCCAGAAGCTTCCTCCCGACCGAACCGCCATCCTGAACGAGCTGAACAACATGCTCGACCGGAAGGCCATCTCCCTGAAGTTCTACCGAGAGAAGATGGTGGAGCTCGGTTACAGCATCCCCGAGGACGTCGATCAGCAGCTTCTGAAGGAAGCTGAGGCGATGGCCAAGATCAACCAGACTCTCAATCCGGTCAATGCCGGAATGAGCGAGCCCGACGATGGGACTCAGTCCGACTCATCGACCCTTGACGAAGCGGGCAATCGAAGTAACAATCGTAATCGTCCCAACGAGAGCAGTGGAACTGAAGCTGGTCAGTCGTTGGAACGCCAAGCCAAAGCTCAGTGAGAAGCTGAGCTCTGATGCGAGAAGCATCAGAAGAGAGGATCGACATGGAAACCGAACTGCCGTACTGGCTGCCCCTCATCATCCAGGGTCACGACCCGGAGGAGGAGGGGGAGGAGGAAGGCGAAGAGGGCGCTGAGGACGAGGAAGACCTCGACGACGAGGAGGATGACTCCGAGGAGGAAGAGGACACCGAAGCCGAGGCACTTCGCAAGGCGCTGCGCAACGAGCGGAAGAAGCACCGAGAGACCCGCAAGGCTCAGAAGGCTGCCGAACGCGAAGCTCGCCTCGCCAAGACCCAGGCTGAGAAGGCCAAGGGTGCCCAGAACGTGGAGGAGCTCAACAAGAAGCTCGCGGACAGTGAGTCCAAGACTCAGAAGCTGGCCGAGGGTCTTCTGAAGACCTCCCTCCACACCGCCATTCTCAACGAGGCTCGCAAGCAGAACTTCATCGACCCGACCGATGCTCTGATCGACGATGTGCTGAAGGCCATCGACTACGACCAGGACGACGAGGACCCGTCCGACATCGACATCGACGACGACACCGTCGCCGAGGCCGTGAAGGCGCTGGCCGAGAAGAAGAAGCACCTCGTGAGCTCCAAGTCCGACGATGACGAGGAGGAAGAGGAGGACACTCGTCCTCCCGCCAGCGGCAGCAAGTTCGGTGGAAAGCGGCAGAAGGGGAAGGCGGCGACTGAGCAGCGACTCAAGTCCAACTACCCCTCGCTCGCCTGATCCTCGACTCCTGAAGCAAGTCCGAAACCAAGAGAAAGGGTGCCGACCATGGCACGGTACGACCAGGTGGAGCCCCACGTGGGTATCCTCCGGGCGATTCTCGCAGCAGACCTCACTCCTGAGGACGACGGGACCTACGGTCCGACTGCGGTCTCGCTCGACACCAACGGTCGAGTGGTTGAGGGCACGGCGGGCCAGTCTGGCTTCGTCGGGGTCCTCGTGAAGAACCTCCCGACCCTTCCCGCTGGGCTCGCCAGCACGGGTGCTTACGTCAACAACTGGATGGGCCTCAAGGCTGGCCAGGCCGTCGACGTCATGCAGCTGGGCGAGATCCTGGACGTCGACGGCCTCGACGCCGGGACCCAGTACTACGCTGCCCCCGATGGCAGCCTGACCGACGACCCCGACGGGGGCGCCAACCCGAAGGTGGGCTTCACGGTCGAGGCGACTCGACTCGTCATCCAGCCGGGTGTGGGCCTCAGTGCCTGGGTCTCCGACGCCGTCGCCACCAGCGGCTCCTGAGAGGAACACGAACATGAACATCTCTCTCTCGCGTCAGCCCACCGGGCTCGACATCGCGCACTCGCTGCCGGCGGTCATCTCCGGTCAGGAGCCCAAGGGCTTCAACGAGCGGGCCGACGTCATCTACGCGGCCAAGGACGGCACCAACCTCAACGACTACTGGGCCGAGGCCCAGGAGGTCGTCGCCATGCGGAACGCGCAGCGGAACCGCCTGATCGACCTGCTGACGTACAAGGTCACCGACCTGGCCGAGGAGGTCGCTCTTCCGGGGGCGGCGGACTTCGAGCTGGCCTCGGAGTACGGCCTCGCCAAGGGCATTCGTGCCGGCGTCAGCATGATCTGGCGCGGGTACGACTTCGCCTTCTACGACCTGGCTCTCCGGTACACGTGGATGTTCATCGCCGAGGCTGACGCTCGTCAGCTCAAGGCGCTGACCAACACGGCGCTGGAGGCGGACAACCGCCTGGTCTTCGGTCGCATCATGCGGACTCTCTTCAACCCGCTGAACGGCTCTGGCATCACGGATCGCAACATCCCCGTGACCCAGTACAAGTTCTACAACGCGGATGGCGAGGTTCCGCCGCCCAACGGCACGACGACCTTCTCCGGCAGTCACACGCACTACCGCACGACCCAGTCGCTCGGCTCCTCGGCCACGCTCAACACGGCCACCATCGAGGCGGTCAACTCCGACTTCAACAGCCACGGCTACACCTACGAGAAGGGTTACCGGAAGATTCTTCTGGTGTCCGAGGCGGAGGCGGCGGTCATCCGCACGTGGCGGGTCGCGACGGGAGCTCCGTGGGACTTCATCCCGGACAGCTACGCCGGCGGTGTCTACCTGCCGACGGATCAGCGCCTGGTGGGTCAGCCGCAGGGTCGCATCCAGGACCAGATCGGCACCTACGGCCCCTGGCACGTGGTCCAGCTGGAGAACATCCCGACGGGGTACGTCGCGGCTCTGGTCTCGGGTGGTCCCGACAACATCGGCAACCCCATCGGCTGGCGCGAGCACCAGAACCCGGCCTTCCGGGGTCTCAAGCTCATCCCGGGCGACCGGGCGGGCTACCCGCTGATCGAGTCGTACTACCAGCGCGGCATCGGCACCGGCATCCGTCACCGAGGCGCCGGCTTCATCATCCAGGTGTCGGGCTCCGGCTCGTACACGGTCCCGGCGATCTACGCCTGATCTGATCCCGGGATTCCACACCCAGAAAGGAGGTTGTCATGGCTGAGGTTGATGACATCGTCTACTACCTGATGCCCGACGGCACCAAGGTCTCGAACGACCCCCGTTTCCTGGCCGCTCAGGCCCAGGGCCTGTTCGACGAGCAGGAGGACGAGCTGATCGGCTACGCCGCCCAGTCCGTCGCCGAGCTCAAGAACGAGGTCAAGGAGCGGAACTCGGGTCGCGAGAACGACGACAAGATCTCGCTCCGGGGCATCAAGACCAAGAGCGAGCTCATCGCCCTTCTCGAGGACGACGACGAGAAGCACGCCGGCTCGGACGAGACGACCGAGGAGGACTCCGAGGAGGAGACCGCCGAGGACGACTCCGACGAGGACGACTGAGGGGTGAACTTCGGTGCCGATTCTTGATCCGGACGAGAGGCTGAGGCAGCAACTCGGGGAGATGATCCCCGGTGGCGGCTCCGACGCTGACACTCTCTTCTCTGACGACGAGATCGACGATCTCCTCGAGCAGTACCCGGACATGGATCTGGCCGTCTACGAGGGCTGGAAGATCAAGGCCGCCAAGCTCTCCAACCTCGTAGACACCACCGAGGGGAACTCTCAGCGCAAGTTCTCCCAACTCCTGACCAACGCGACCACGATGCTCAAGACTCTCTCCAAGGGTCCCGGCAGCGAGGATCTCGGGGGTCGTTCTCGAGTGGGGAAGATCAAGCGTCCGCCAGTACCGTGGGGTCGATGATGGTCATCTCAGGTCCCGAGCTGGTGATGAGTCGCCGTCAGATCAGCGCCATGATCGACGCCGACCCTATCCAGATCTCACTCACCCGCAAGGTCAGGGTCACGACCCCCGCGGGTGGGTGGACCTGGGGGGCTCCCATCACGCTGGCTCCCCAGAAGTGCCGTCTGATCCCCTTCAGCCGACGCCAGACGGAGTTTCTGCTCAACACCGAGGCCGGGTTCATCCCCGAGCTTCCTTACATCCTTCTTGGGTTTCACACGATGGACATCCAGCGAGACGACACCTTCACCTGGAACGGTGACAAGTTCCAGGTGGTCACGATGGACATCGGAGAACCCGAGGTCAAGAGTCTTTACCAGGTGGATTACTGGGGAGGTGAGAACAATGACTAGAGACTTCGGGTTCACCATCGAGGAGGACAGCATCGGTCCTCACCTTCAGTATCTCGTTCTCCACGGGCGTCGCAACGTGACCTCCTATCTTCGTCGACAGGCGGTGGCGGTGGAGGTCTACATGAAGGCCAACGCTCCCTGGGAGGACCGAACGGGTCAGGCCCGGGCCACCGTCGGCACCGACGTCTACGACGACGATGGCGAGATCGTGATGGAGCTGCACCACGGAGTCTCCTACGGTCAGTGGCTGGAGCTCATCCAGGGGGGTCGGTTCGCCATCATCGGACCCACTCTCGAGGCTCTCGGTGACCGCATCGCCAAGGGCGCGCTTCAGGGCATGCTCCGAGGCACCGAGTACGGAGGAATCCTCTGATGCTTCTGCGTCAGTTCATCTACCAGCGCATGACGGGGTCGGATGACCTCAAGACCTGGCTTGGTGTGGGAGAGGAGGAGAGTATCTCGGACCGCATCATGCCGAGGGCCTCCCAGACGACCATCACCGGGCCTCGCCCCTTCATCATCTATGGACTCGGCAACATCACCAACGAGTTCCAGAGCGAGGATGGTGTTCGTGCCTATCGACAGTTCCTCCAGATCTGGCTGCACGACGAGGGGGGTGATTACTCTCGGATCGACAAC
>Ga0164242_10000289_pt1 | contig 62624 bp, 60 predicted proteins | sample OricomgcompostMG_FD_108783 | JGI IMG/M metagenome (GOLD analysis project Ga0164242, IMG submission 108783) | Miracle-Growth compost microbial communities from Emeryville, California, USA - Original compost - Miracle growth compost (MG) ...
CCACTACAGTGGGCGGCGACCCCTCGTGTGGCGTTACCCCGCCCAACTCCCCCAGGGCCGGAAGGCAGCAAGGGCAAGCGGGCTCTGGCGGGTGCGCGAGGGGTCCCAATGTTTCAGCGTCCCTAGATTTTGGGAGGCGGGTCGGGGATGTCGCTCGCGCTCTACCGGAAGTACCGCCCCGGCAGCTTCGCCGAGGTGGTCGGCCAGGAGCACGTCACGGAGCCGATCTGCGCTGCGCTCGACTCCGGTCGCATCCACCACGCCTACCTCTTCAGCGGCCCGCGCGGCTGCGGCAAGACCTCGAGTGCCCGGATCCTCGCCCGATCGCTCAACTGCGAGAAGGGGCCGACCTCGACGCCGTGTGGCGAGTGCGACTCGTGCGTTGCGCTGGCTCCGATGGGAGCGGGCTCTCTGGACGTCATCGAGATCGATGCGGCATCTCACGGCCTGGTGGACGACGCCCGCGACCTGCGGGAGCGCGCGTTCTTCGCGCCGGTGTCGTCGCGCTTCAAGGTGTATGTGATCGACGAGGCGCACATGATCACGTCCGCGGCGTTCAACGCGCTGCTCAAGGTGGTCGAGGAGCCACCGCCGCATGTGAAGTTCGTGTTCGCGACGACGGAGCCCGACAAGGTGCTCACGACGATCAAGTCCCGGACCTTCCATTACCGGTTCAGGTTGATCCCGCCACACGTGATGCGCGACCACCTCGCCGACCTGGCAGCCCGTGAAGGCATCCAGGTCGATCCCTTGGTGCTCCCGCTCGTCGTACGCGCCGGCGCCGGCTCGGCCCGAGACGCGCAGTCGATTCTCGACCAGCTCGCAGCAGGTTCCGGTGGCGAGCTGATCACCTACGAGCGGGCGCTGTCCCTCCTCGGTTACACCGACGCCGCATTGCTCGATGACGCGGTCGATGCGTTCGCCATGTCCGATGGCGCGGCCGTCTTCGCCGCGATCGACCGCGTGATCGAAGCCGGGCTCGATCCGCGCCGGTTCGCTCAGGACCTGCTCGAGCGCTTCCGGGACCTCCTGGTCCTCGACGCGGTTCCGGACGCTGCGGACGCGGGCTTGATCGACGCGCCCACGGATGCCCTCGATCGAATGCGCGGGCAGGCATCGCAGCTCGGTCGGGCCGCGTTGTCTCATGCCGCTGACGTCATGGCGACCGCCCTCGTCGACATGCGAGGTACGACATCGCCGCGGCTGGTGCTGGAGCTCGCCTGCGCACGGGTGCTGCTGCCGGCCGCGACCGATGACACCGCTGCACTGCTCGCCCGCCTGGATCGGCTGGAGAAGCGGGTGTCAGCCACCGCACAGCCCGCAGCAACCGCCGCGCCGGCACCGGCTCCGACAGCCACCGTCGAGCAACGGGTCGCTGCGCCGGTGAGGCCGGAGCCGGTCGCGGAGCCTGCACCGATGGTGCAAGAAGGCAAGCCTGCACCGGTCGCGCGTGCTGTGCCGGCCGCGGTCGAGCCCGGACCCCCGGCCGAGCCCGAAGCCGCTGTGCCCGCAGCCGCGCCGGGCGCGATCGACCTCCCTGCGTTGAGGCGCCTGTGGGACAGCGTGCTCGACGCCATCAAGACGCAGAGCCGGACCGCGCACGCGCTGATGATGTCGTCGCAGATCGAATCGCTCGACGGCAACAATCTTGTTGTCGCCTTCTCGAGCCAGTCGCTCGCCAGTCGGTTCGCCGCTGATGTCGCACCCACACTGACCCAGGCGCTCAAAGAGGTGGTCGGCATCGACCTGCGGGTGACCGCGACCGGCGGCGGTGCCCCCGCTCCTCGCTCTACTGGCTCCTCACCCGAGCCCGCTACGGGCACGGTGCCGGAGATGTCGGCGGATGACATCGAGGACTCCGACGATCTAGAGGACAGCGTTGAGGCGGATCCCGAAGCCGCCGCACTGGCGCTGCTCCAGGACGGCCTGGGCGCCCAGGTGATCGGTGAGATCGACCAAAGCTGAAGCCTGACACCACTCGCGTGGCGGAATGTCCGTCGCCACGTCAGCCGTCAGCCGTAGGCTTCTGCGCATGCCACCGCAGCCCAACATGCAGCAGCTGATGAAGCAGGCGCAGAAGATGCAGCGCGACCTGATGGCGGCGCAGGAAGAGCTCGCCGCGACCCTTGTCGAGGGCAGCGCAGGTGGTGGCCTGGTGCGGGCTTCGATGACGGCTGCGGGCGAGCTCGACTCGCTGACGATCGACCCCTCCGCGCTCGATCCGGACGACGTTGAGACGTTGCAAGACCTCGTCGTGGCCGCGGTCCGTGACGCGAAGCGTGAGGCCGACGAGCTGACCGCTGCGAAGATGGGCCCCCTCACCGGCGGCATGGGCGGCGCGCTCGGTATTCCGGGGCTATAGGCAACCTCGGTGTACGAAGGCCCGGTTCAAGACCTCATCGACGAGCTCGGCCGGCTGCCGGGTGTCGGGCCGAAGAGCGCGCAGCGCATTGCCTTCTATCTGCTCGCGGCCGACCCCGCCGACGTACGACGGCTGGTGTCGGCGCTCACGGAGGTCAAGGAGAAGGTTCGCTTCTGCACCATCTGTGGCAACGTCGCCGAGGAGGAGCAATGCCGGGTCTGTCGTGACCCGCGTCGCGACCTCACCGTCATCTGTGTCGTCGAGGAGCCGAAGGACGTCGTCGCGATCGAGCGAACCCGGGAGTTCCGCGGCCGCTACCACGTTCTCGGCGGTGCGATCTCGCCGATCGAGGGCGTCGGTCCGGATGACCTTCGGATCAAGGAGCTGATGGCGCGACTGGCCGACGGCACTGTCACCGAGCTGATCCTCGCCACCGATCCGAACCTCGAAGGCGAAGCGACTGCGACCTACCTTGCCCGGTTCGTGAAGGAGATGGATCTCAAGGTGACGCGGCTCGCATCGGGCCTTCCGGTCGGCGGCGATCTCGAGTACGCCGACGAAGTGACGCTCGGCCGTGCCTTCGAAGGACGTCGCGCCTACTCGTAACGCCCCCCGATCCCGCACCCGGCAGGGGAAAGGAGGACCGGCCGTTGCGGGCCGTCCGTATCCTTGACCCATGGCTCTCGTCGTCCAGAAGTACGGCGGGTCGTCGGTCGGTGACGCCGAGCGCATCAAGCGGGTGGCACAACGGATCGTCGACGCGCGCCGTGCCGGCAATGACGTCGTCGTTGTCGTGTCCGCGATGGGCGACACCACCGACGAGCTGCTGGACCTGGCGCAGCAGGTTTCCCCGCTCCCGCCGCCGCGCGAGCTCGACATGCTGCTCACATCCGGCGAGCGGATCTCGATGGCGCTGCTCGCGATGGCCATCGCCAACCAGGGTTTCGAGGCGCGCTCGTTCACCGGCTCCCAGGCAGGCGTGATCACCGACTCGACCCACGGCAAGGCGCGGATCATCGACGTCACCCCAGGCCGGATCACCGACGCCCTCGCGGGCGGAAGCATCTGCATCGTCGCCGGCTTCCAGGGTGTCTCGCAGGACACGAAGGACATCACCACGCTCGGTCGTGGCGGCTCCGACACGACTGCGGTTGCGCTGGCGGCCGCGATGAACGCCGACGTCTGCGAGATCTACACCGATGTCGACGGGGTCTACACCGCGGACCCGCGAATCGTCGGCACCGCTCGCAAGCTCGACCGCATCTCCTACGAGGAGATGCTCGAGATGGCGGCGAGCGGTGCGAAGGTCCTGATGTTGCGGTGCGTCGAGTACGCCCGGCGTTACGGCGTACCGATCCACGTGCGCTCCTCATTCTCTGACCGCGAGGGCACGTGGGTGGTTCGCATCCCCGAGGAGGAACTGGTGGAGCACGCGATCATCTCCGGAGTCGCGCACGACCTGTCCGAGGCGCGAGTCACGGTGGTCGGCGTGCCGGACAAGCCGGGTGAGGCAGCGGGCATCTTCCGCACGATCGCGGATGCCGGTGTCAACATCGACATGATTGTGCAGAACGTGTCCGGCTCGACCGGGCGCACCGACGTGTCCTTCACGCTTCCCACCGCGGATCTGCAGATCGCCATGCAGGCGCTCGGCAAGGTTCAGCAGTCGATCGGCTTCGAGTCGCTCAACTCCGACGACCACATCGGCAAGGTCTCACTCGTCGGCGCGGGCATGAGGTCACACCCCGGCGTCTCGGCGACCTTCTTCGAGGCGCTTGCCTCGGCCGGCGTGAACGTGCAGAACATCTCGACCTCCGAGATCCGGATCTCAGTGGTCTGCCAGGACACCGACGTGCCGGCGGCGGTGCGAGCAGTGCACGAGGCATTCGGCCTCGATGACACCGAGGGCGCGCCTGCCGTCGTACACGCCGGCTCAGGGCGATGAGAGTCGGCGTCGTCGGCGCGACCGGCCAGGTCGGCGCCGTCATGCGCAAGCTGCTCGCCGAGCGCAGCTTCCCGGTCGAGGAGATCCGCTACTTCGCCTCGGTCCGCTCGGCCGGTTCGACACTGCCGTGGCAGGGTGGCGACGTCGTCGTCGAGGACGCGTCAGCTGCTGATCCCAGCGGCCTGGACGTCGCACTCTTCTCCGCCGGTGCCGCGACGTCGCGGGCGCAGGCCGAGCGGTTCGCCGCCGCCGGGGTGGTCGTCATCGACAACTCCTCCGCGTGGCGGATGGATCCGGACGTTCCGCTGGTCGTCAGCGAGGTCAACCCGGAAGCGATCAGCGAGGCGCGCAAGGGAATCATCGCCAATCCCAACTGCACGACGATGGTTGCGATGCCGCCACTTCGGCCGCTGCACGACGAGGCCGGCCTCACCCGGCTCGTGGTCAGCACGTTCCAGGCGGTGTCGGGCAGCGGCGGCGCCGGCGTCGACGAGCTCGACAAGCAGGCGCGTCAGGTTGTCGATCGTGCGAGCGAGCTCACCCACGACGGCGAGGCAGTGTCGTTCCCGGCGCCGGAGAAGTACGTCGCGCCGATCGCGTTCAACGTGCTGCCGATGGCCGGATCGATCGTCGATGACGGCCGGTTCGAGACCGACGAGGAGAAGAAGCTCCGCAACGAGAGCCGCAAGATTCTCGGCATCCCGGATCTCGCCGTCTCAGGCACCTGCGTCCGCGTGCCCGTGTTCACCGGCCACTCGTTGTCGATCAACGCCGAGTTCGAGCGGCCGTTGCCCGTCGAGCGGGCTCGCGAGCTGCTGGCCTCGGCACCGGGCGTGGTTCTTGTTGACGTGCCCACGCCGCTGATGGCCGCCGGCAAGGACCCGAGCTACGTCGGAAGGCTGCGGCAGGACCCAGGAGTCGGTGACGACCGCGGGCTCGCGCTGTTCGTCAGCGGTGACAACCTGCGTAAAGGCGCCGCCCTCAACGCTGTCCAGATTGCCGAGCTCATCGCGTCCGGCGCCAACTGAGGAGTGGGCCGGACAGTGCTTCCAGCATCTCGGTCGAGCTGACCGCTTCCGCGGGGGACATCGGGCCTTTGCCTTCTGTCTTAAGGGCGAACTCGACGAGTGACAGGGCGGTGAAGGCGTATACGTCGTTCACCTCCACGGTGACGGTCGCGGTCTGGCTGCCGCGGGTCGCGATGGCGGAAACGGTGGCCTTGGCGCCAGCACGCATCTCGTCGGTGGGGCCTTCCGGCATCCGCTCGACCATGCGACGGAGGAGCGGTGCGCCGAGCTTCAGCATCGGTCCGGTCGCCGGCCCCATGAGCGGCGCGACCGCTCGGGCGGCTTTGGAGACGGTCACGTTGGCAGTGACCGTCGCATCGCCGGCCCAGCGACCCGTGGTCAGCAGGTCGCCCAGCGGGACCTGCAGCGCAGGTTGGCCGGCCAGTGTCGAACGCCGGATCTGCGGGTTGCCTTGCGCAAGTACGGCGCCGAGTGCGCTGCGCGCCGTACCGCGGGTCGGCTTCACGCCCTTCAGGGAGTAGCCGATGTCGATGCGCTCCGGTTTGCCGTCGAGCATGGATGCGGCAACCGATGCCGCGCAGTCGCTCGGCACGTAGTCGTACCCGCAGGCCGGCACGACGGAGGTCACGGCGCCGCCGTGGGTCTCGTACGCCCACGTCATGAAGTCCGGCTCGCCCGTCGAGTCGATGTAGTGCACGCCCGCTGCAACCGCCGCGTCCACGACCGGGCGGCCCAGCAGCTCGAACGGGCCGACAGTCGAGATGACGATGTCGAGGCCGGCCATGAACCGGTCGAGTGCCGCCCGGTCGGTCGTGTCGACCAGGACTCGCTCGGCTCCGTCCGCCGCGTCCACCCGGTCCAGCCGGTCCGCCGACCGGCCACCGAGCCGGACCGGGATCTCGCGCAGCGCGAACTCCGTGGCGGTGAGCCGTCCGGTGTAGCCGGTTGCTCCGAGCAAGCCGATCTTCCGCATGGCGACATCCTGCCGTAAGAGTGAGCATGAAGCTTGGCCCGGTGGATTCACCACAGGATGGGTAGGGCACCATCGTGGTCTATGACACGGGGGACCGCTGCCCGTCGCCGCCTGTGACGGAACGCTCCGAGCTGGTGCTCGACGCGAATCCGGCCGCGGCCCGGATCGCGCGCGCCTTCGTGGAGCGCGAGACGATCGCTCGCGGCGCCGCGAACATCGTCGATGACGTCGCCCTTGTTGCTGCTGAGCTACTCGCCAACTCGGTCCAGCACGGCGCCCCGCCGGTATCGGTGGCCATCTCCGGCGACTCCGATCTGATCAAGATCGAGGTTCGTGACGGCAATCCCCGGCCACCGGTTCGGCCGGCGGTCAGTGCGACGAACATGACAGGTCGTGGTCTTGCGCTGATCGCAGCGCTCTCGGCCCGATGGGGCGTCGAGCGCGACGAGTCCGGAGGGAAGGTCGTCTGGGCCGAGGTGTCGCCCGTTCACGACCCGCTTGACAACGACCTGAGCGCGATCGACATCGACAAGCTGTTGGTCGCATGGCCCGACACCGACCCCCGTCTCGATCAGGGAGCTCGCTATACGGTCGTCCTCGGTGACGTGCCGACCGACCTGCTGATCGCTGCCAAGTCGCACATAGACAACCTCGTGCGCGAGTTCTCCCTCGCCGCCACCGGCGCGGCGCTCGAGGCGGACGCACCGCCCCACCTCGTCCATCTGATCCAGACGGTCGTCCACGGTTTCGCCGAGGCGCGCGATGCGATCAAGCGACAGGCGCTAGCGGCTGCGCGCCGCGGCGAGAGCCGCACCCGGCTGGTGCTCGATCTGCCCGCGAGCGCTGCCGATGCCGGCGAGGCGTACCTCGCTGCGCTCGACGAAGCAGACGCCTACGCGCGGGCCGCTCGGCTGCTCACGCTCGAGACGCCGCACGTGCACCGGCTGTTCCGGCGTTGGTACGTCGAGGCGGTCGTCGGCCAGCTTCGTGAGCTGTCGGCCGGTCGCGAAGCCACGCCCGTCATGACGTTCGAGATCCGAATGCTCGATGAGATCCAGCGGTTGGCGATGTTGCAACGCATCACCGACCGCGCCGCGCGACTGCAACGCGTCACCGCTGCGCTGGCCCGAGCCCGCACCCCCGAGGACGTCGCCAAGGTTGTCGTGTCGGAGGGTGTCATTGCGCTGGGCGCGGCTGGCGGCGGCCTGCTCGTCCCCGCCGAGGACGCAGAGCACATGGCGGTCCCCGGTGCCGTCGGCTACGGCGAGGCACTGGTGGACGCGTTGCGTGAAGAGCGCCTCGACGCGCCGTTGCCGGCAGCGACGGTGCTGCGCACCGGAGAGCCGGTCTGGTTGGAGTCGAGAGAGGAACGGGACCGGCAGTACCCGGAGCTCCGCGGCTTCGAAGACTCGACGGTCTCGATGTGCGCGGTCCCACTCCGTACCGGCGGTCGGGTGCTCGGAGCGCTGCGCTTCAGCTTCTCGACCCGCCGGTTGTTCGACGAAGACGAGCGCCAGTTCGTGCTCGCGCTCGCCGCGCAAACCGCCCAAACCCTGCTCCGCACCGAGCTGTACGCGGCGGAACGCGAAGCATCCCTCAGGTTGCAGCGTGCTCTGCTCCCCGATCGGAGGATCTCGATCGCGGGCTGGAGCGTAGCTGCGCACTACAGCCCAGCCGGGCAAGAGGAGGCAGGGGGCGACTTCTATGACGTAGTCCCGGTGGGCGACGGCCGAGTCGCGGCCGTCGTCGGCGACGTGATGGGAAGAGGCGTCGACGCAGCTGCGTCGATGGCGCAGACGCGGGCGATGATCCGGGCTTACGCCGTCGACGATCCCGATCCGGTCTCCGTCCTGTCGAAGGTCGACCGCTACTTTCAGGTACTCGAGGACGTGCAGCTGGTAACCGTCCTGTACTTGCTGATCGAGACCTCCACGGGAGAAGTGACGATCGCGTCCGCCGGCCATCTGCCCCCGATCGTGGTGCGTCTTGGCGGCGCCGAGCTCGCATCTGTAGAGGTAGGTCCACCATTCGGGATCGAGGGTGACGTCAGACAGTCGACCTCGCTTTGCCTGCCTCGTGGGACCGGCCTCGCCGCATTCACGGACGGCCTCGTCGAGCGGCGAGATGAGGACATCGACGTCGGGATCGACAGGATTCTCTCGCGCCTTCGCGCTGCCGAAGGCATCGATGACGCGTGGCGGCTGTTGTCCGGAATCGTGCAGTCTGCGCCCTCAGAAGCGCACGATGACGACGTCACCGTTCTGACGCTGTACCGCCACTAGCCGCCGGCCAGCTGCGCGCTAAGGGCGCATGGATATCGGCGAGCGCCTCGATGTGCGACCGAGCCTCAGCCGGCGTCATGCCAGGCGAATGAACACGTACGTTGAGGCAATCGGCACCGACGGCGACGGCTTGCGCCGCGAGCGTCTCCGCAATCGCCGACGGCTCGCCACGCGCTAGTTCGTCCTCACCCCAGTGCTCGATCGCGCCCGCCGCGGCGTAGCTGCGGTACAACCGCAGCTGGTCCGCCTGTCGCGCGGCCGGGGGTGCGCCCGGAGCCGCCCGTCGGATCAGCACGATCGGTCCCGGGCCGCCGGCCTCGCGGTACATCTCGGCGAGCTCACGGCAGCGCGCGACAGCCGTGAGGGAGTCGAACAACAACCCGACGCCGGCGGCGGCCGCGCGTCGGCAAGCCGCCGCACTCATGGCCGCACTCACGACCGGAACCGGATCCGTCACGCACCGACCGATGGCGGGATCATCCGGCAGGACACCGGGATCGCGGCCGAGCAGCATCCCGCTGACCGTCCTCATCCCGTCGGCAAAGCGGGCGGTCAGATCGTCCTTCGTCGTGCTTGCGATGGTGAAGTCGGCCTCGAGTGATCCCGCCGCGAGGCCGACTCCGACCCGGCCAGGGAAGCGCGCGGCAAGCCAGGCGAGCTCCTCCGCGACGAGTGCGGCGGGGCGGAGCGGCAGCAGGAGCGGGCACGGTGCGACCCAGGCCTCGCGGGTGACATCGAGCAGCCAGCCCGCCGCCTGGATCGGGTTGGGTAGATAGCCGGCAAACGCGTTGTGATGCTCGCTGACCATCAGCCCGTCGAAGCCGGCTGCTTCGCCGAGCCGGCCTTGGTCGAGCAGCTCCTGCACGATCGCTTCCGGTGGGAGGTCGAGGTGCGGGTACAGGCGCAGCGAGACGCTGCCGGGCCGCATCGCGCGTGATGCTTCGCTCACGGTGTCGTGATCACAGTGTGGTGAATCTCCCGCCGTCGACAACGATCGTCTGTCCGCTGATGTAGCGCGAGCCGTCCTCGAGAAGGAACCGTACGACGGGTGCGACGTCGGTCGCCGAGTCACCAACTCGCCCGAGCGGCACCAGCTCGCTCAACCGGCGCTCCAGCTGCGGGTCGGCGACGTACGCGTCCGCCATTGCGGGCGTCATCGCAAGCGGCGAGACGCCCACCACTGTGACGCCGTGTGGTCCCCATTCGAGCGCGAGGCTCTTCACGAGCCCGCGTACCGCTCCCTTGACCGCCGAATAGGCAGGCCGTCCGGCGCTGCCTTCGATGCCCGCGGGGGAGGTCATCAAGACGAAGCGACCGCCGCTTTCTCGCAGCGCCGCGAATCCGGCCCGCGCGCAGTGATAGGCGCCGCGTAGCGACACGGCGACGTGGTCGTCCCACACCTCGTCGGTGATGTCGTCGATCGCCTCGACGCCGCTCGAGTGGCGGCTCGTCGCGTTGTGCACGATTCCGTCGAGCCGACCGAAGTCTTCGACGGCGGTATCGACAGCACGTTGGAGGTCGGCCGCGATCGTCACGTCCGCGGTGACATGACGGGCGAGGCCGAACGACCCGACAAGCTGGGCGGTCTCGGCGCCGTTGGCCCCGGGCGCGGCGATCACGACGGCAGCACCGTGTTGTGCAAGGTCGACACAGATCGAGCGGCCGAGCCCGGCGCCTCCTCCGGTGACGAGGACGACCTTGCCGGTCAGGGTGTCGTCGGTCATGACGTCATCCAGACGCCGCCGTCGGCGGCGAGGGTGAGGCCGGTAACTGCGTTGAGTCGCTCGTCGAGCAACGCCGAGAGGATCGGCGCGAGCTCGGGCGTTCCGTTGAGTGCCGGAGGCTGCAGGCCAGGGCGATCGATGCCCGTAGGGACGAGGACGCATTGGACTGCGATGCCTTCATTGCCCCATGCCCGCGCGGCCGCCTTCGCCAGCGAGCGGTAGCCCTCCGCGGCGGCGGAGTGAGCAGCCACGCTCGCCGCGCCGGTCATGACCAGCGATGGCAGGAGCACGAGGATCCGGCCACCACCGTCGCGAAGCGCGCGATGTGCGGCCTGCAAGACATGCAGCGCGCGGCGAAGGGGGTCCTCCGCACTCTGCATCCAGTCCACCGAGCTGAGCGACACGAGGTCACCGACCGTTGGCGGCTCACGAAGCGGCCCGGCATCGACAACGGCACTGGTCCCGGGCGGGAGCGGCTCGTCGTCGGACACTGGCCGGACCATGAAACCGGACTGTGCCAAGCCGGCACGGACGGTTGCGCCGATCGCCGTTTCGGCGCCGAGCACCGCAACTGCTCGGCCGCCGGTCCCTTTGGTCGGGATGGCGGGATTTGAACCCACGACCCCCTCGTCCCGAACGAGGTGCGCTACCAAGCTGCGCTACATCCCGAAGTGCGTCGGTCAGTCTACCCGTGGTTGGTCAGGCCGGTCGGGCGGTGAGCGTCAGCAAGGTCGCTTCCGGCGGGCAGGCGAATCTCACCGGTGCGTATCGCGAGGTCCCGAGACCCGCCGAGACATGGAGATAGCCGCCTGCGGGCCAGCGAGACAGACCGCGGGCCCGCTTTCGCTCCAGCCCGCAGTTGGTGACCAGTGCGCCGTACCCGGGCACCCGGAGCTGCCCGCCGTGCGTATGTCCGGACATCACGAGTGAGAAGCCGTCTGCGGCGAACGCGTCGACGACCCGCGGTTCGGGGCTGTGGGACAGACCAATCGCGACATCACTGTGTACCGGGCCGGCCACCCGCTCGTAATGGTCGGCGAAGAGATGGGCGTCGCTCACACCTGCCAGCTCGACGTTCACGCCGCGCAGGTTGATCGTGGTACGGCGGTGGGTCAGGTCGATCCACCCGGCGGCGGTGAAGCGCGACCTGACCTCCCCCCATGGGAGCCGAGGACCGTACTGAAGCCGGTGACCGTCGGCACTGCGGAGATAGCGCGCGGGATTCTTTGGCGAAGGCTCGAACCAGTCGTTGGAGCCCGGGACGAACGCGCCGGGCCGGGCCAGCAGCGGCTCCAGCGCCGTGAAGGTGGGCTGCACGCCGTCACGCCCTCCGAGGTTGTCCCCGGTGTCGACGACGAGATCGGGCTCGAGTGCCGCGAGCTTTCGGACCCACCGCTCCTTCCATGGCTGCCCAGCGGTGAAGTGCATGTCAGAGATGTGCAGCACGGTCAGGTCCGGGCTGCCGGGTGGGAGGACGGGCACCGTCACGCGACGGAGGCGGAAGGCCTTGCGCTCGAACAACCACGCGTAGCCGATACACAGCAGCCCCAAGACCAACGCTACGAGCGGGATCCACACCGCTGCTGGCATCCCTCAAGGGTAGAGACGTCGCAGGGCGGCCGGCGGTTTCCTACGCTTGCCTCATGTCTCTCAAGGAAAAGCTGCGCACCGACATGACCGCCGCCATGAAGTCGCGTGACGAGTTGCGCACGGCCACGCTGCGCATGGTGATCACTGCGATCAGCAATGAGGAGGTCTCCGGGAAGTCCGCGCGCGAGCTGTCCGACGACGAGGTGCTGAAGGTCATCGCGCGCGAGGCGAAGAAGCGCCGCGAGGCCGCGGAGGCATTTGACGGGGGCGGCCGGCCCGAGCTGGCCGCGCGAGAGCGGGCCGAGGGTCAGGTGCTCGACGAGTACCTGCCGGCTCAGCTGTCCGACGCGGAGATCGCCGAGATCGTTCGGTCCGCGATCGAGAGCACCGGAGCATCCGGCCCGCAGGCCATGGGCCAGGTCATGAAGGTCGTGCAACCCCAGGTTGCCGGCCGGGCGGAAGGTGGCCGAATCGCAGCGGTCGTTCGCGAACAGCTGGGTAGCAGCTGAGACGACGCCCGCCGATCCCGTTTCAGGGAGAGGTCGCGTGACGGCGTTGTGCCGGCTCGCCGAACACGCCGCCACCGTCGGTCGGCGACTCGGTCGGAGTCGGCTCTGTCGTGGGGCTGCTCGTCGGCGTCGATGAGGGGGTCGGCGATTCGGTCGGCTTGCTCGAATGTGTGGGCTTCACGGTCTGGGTCGGATGTGGCCCGGGCTCCGCGTGGCGGCCGCCGCTGACGTACATGACGACCGTGGCGCCGGCGGCGGCTTGTGACCCCGCGGCGGGTGAGGTCCGTGCGACCTGGCCGACCGCAACGGTGCTCTGCACCGGCGTTCCTGACAGCTGCGGGCTGAAGCCTTCTTGGCGCAGCTCGGTCTCGGCAATGCTGACGGGCAGGCCGCCGACATCCGGCACGGTGTGCTTCACGCCGATGGCGTAGTAGCGGTCGGCACCATCGAACGGCTCGGCTGGCACGCCCTTCAGCGCTGCGTTCATCGTCGACTGCCAGATTCGCCCGGCGAGCGTCGCGCCGAAGACCGCACCGTAGTAGCGGCCACCGATCGTCATTCCGCCCAGCGACTTGTTGGGGCTCGACGGGATGCCGGCCCAGACCGCCGATGCCAGCTGCGGCGTGTAGCCGGCGAACCAGGATCCGTCGTAGTTGTCGACCGTGCCGGTCTTCGCGGCGGCTGGTCTGCCGAACAGGGCGTCCTGGGTGCCGGTGGCGCCCGGCACCGTCAGCACCCCTTGCAGGATCGAGGTCACCGTGTCAGCGAGGCCGGCCGGAACGATCTGGCTGCAGTCCGTCTTCGGTACCGGATACTCCCGGCCCTGGCGGTCGACGATCGACGTGATGGCGACCGGGGTGCAGTACTTCCCATGCGCTGCCATCGTCGCGTAGGCATTTGCGAGGTCCAGGGGCGTGAAGCCTGCGGCGGAGCCGAGAACGAACGATGGAACTTGCGGGATGTGGCCGCCGTTCGACGGCTGCATGCCCATGGCTTCGGCGAGTCGCACCGGTGTGCACAGCCCGGTGCGCTGCTCGAGCTGAGCGAAGAAGGTGTTGACCGAGAACCAGGTTCCGGACTCGAGATTGAACGTCCCCGACTCGCTGTCCCCGGCGTTGTGGAGGCTGTAGACGCCGGCGTCCTGACCCGAACAGGTGGTGTAGCCCTTGACGGTGATCGACGCCGGGGCGTGGATCGCCGTGCCCAGTGGGATGCCTTCCTTCAGTGCTGCGGCAAGGACGAAGATCTTGAAGGTCGACCCGGCGTGGAACCCGTAGGTGCTGCCACCCCATTCCCGGTCGACGGCGTAGTTGATGCTGTTCTGGCCGAGTTTCGCGTTGTCGCCGTACTCCGTGCTGACGGCGATCGCCTTGATCTTGCCGGTGCCGGGCTCGACCACGCCTTCGGCGGAAGCGACGTGGTTCGGCTCGTGCCGGTGGACGTATTCGTGGACGCCACGGTCGGCCGCCTTCTGGATCTTCGGGCTCAGCGTGGTCGTGACGGTGAGGCCACCGCGGCGCAACAGTGACAGTCCGAGGTTCGGCGTGTTCTCGAAGACGTGCTTCACGTAGTCGCAGAAGTACGGGTACAGGGACGACACGCAGTCGTTCGGCTGCTGGTGGATGTGCAGCTCGATCGGGGTCGCGATCGCGTCGTCGTACTCGGACCTGTCGATCGCGTGGTACTTCAGCATCTGCGCGAGGACGGTGTTTCGCCGGTCGGTGGCGAGCTCTGGGTAGAAGCGTGGGTTGTAGGCCTCGGGCGACTGCACCAGTCCGGCGAGCAGCGCGCTCTGCGCAATCGTCAGCTTGGTCACCGGCTCGTTGAAGAAGTGGCGCGCGGCCGCGCCAACGCCGTACGCGCCGTCACCGAAGTACACGATGTTGAGGTAGCGCGTCAGGATCTCGTTCTTCGTGAGCTTGTGCTCGAGCTCGATCGCGTAGCGTGCCTCGCGGACCTTTCGTGCGAACGTGTCCTCGACAGCAGCCAGCCGCTGCGCCTTGGTGTGGGCGTTCTCAACCAGCACGTTCTTCACGTACTGCTGCGTCAGGGTCGAGCCACCCTGCGTCACGGTCCCAGAGGCCCCGTTGCGTAGCAGCGCGCGAAGGGTGCCCTTGAAGTCGAGGCCGCCGTGCTCGTAGAAGCGGACGTCTTCGATGTCGATGATCGCGCGCTGCATCGACACCGGGATCTTCGACAGCGGCACGTTGAGCCGATCCTGCGAGTAGAACGTCGCGATCGTCTCACCGTTGGCCGCGACGAGCTTCGATACCTGGGGCAGCGGGTTCTCGGTGAGGGATGCGGGCAGCTGGTCGAACGCGTCCGTCACGCTGCGGGCCGCGAGCCCCGCCCCGCCGACGATCGGTAGCAGCGCGATCGCCATGATCAGGCCGGCGACCACACTCACTGCGCCGAGCAGTGCGATGTGTTGGCGTAAGCCTGGGCGCCTCACGCCGAAAGCCTATGCGGCGCCGACGGGGTTCGTCGCCAAGTCGGCGCCGATCGCGCGAAGTCCTTCGAGGTCGTGCACGTCGCTTGCCTGGGCTGCCACCTCGACCATGCGTACGCGGGGGTGCGCGGCGTGGAACTGCGAGGCGCGCCGAGCGTCGCGGATGGCGGCACTGAGGCGGTCGGCGTGCACCCGCAACGCGGCTGCAGCGAATGGCTCGTCGCCGGTGGCGTTGAGCGTCTCTGCCGCCGCGATGGAACGCTCGACCGACAGCTCGGCGGCGCCCGACGTGTGCATTCGGTTGAGAACCATCCCGGCAAGCGGCATCTGCTCGGTCTCGAGCCGTTCGACGAAGTACGCCGCTTCACGCAGCGCATCCCGTTCGGGCACGGCAACCACGACGAACGCCGTACCGGGCTCTTTGAGGAGCTTGTAGGTCTGGTCCGCGCGCTCGCGGAAGCCACCGAACATCGTCTCGAGCGAGGACACGAAGAGGCTGAGATCCTTCAGCGCTTGCGCGCCCAGCATCCGGTTGAGAACGTCGGTGAACATCTTCACGCCGATCGTGAAGACCTTCAGATAGGCACGACCGCCGGCACGAGCCGGCGCGGTCAGCAGCCGGATCATCCGTCCGTCGAGGAACCGCCCGAGCCGCTGCGGTGCGTCGAGGAAGTCCAAGGCCGACCGGCTCGGCGGCGTGTCTACGACGATCAGCTCCCACTTGCCGGTCGCTTTGAGCTGGCCGAGCTTCTCCATCGCCATGTACTCCTGCGTGCCCGCGAAGCTCGACGACAAGGAGACGTAGAACGGGTTCGCGAGGATCGCCTTCGCGCGCGCGTCGTCGGCGTGCGCCAACACGATGTCGTCGAACGTTCGCTTCATGTCGAGCATCATCGCGTCGAGCCGCCCGCCCGCTGCGGTGTCGATTCCGGAGACTGCTCTCGGGGTGTTGTCGAGCTCGGTCAAGCCCATCGCCTGCGCCAACCGGCGAGCGGGGTCGATGGTGAGCACGCAGACCGAGCGGCCTTGCTCGGCGGCGCGTACGGCGAGGGCTGCGGCAGTCGTCGTCTTGCCGACGCCGCCAGCCCCGCAGCAGACGAGGATTCGCGCCTCGCTCAGCAACCGGTCGACCTCCATCGAGGTAGGCGAGGCGCTCGTTGCCGGCGTCGTCATCTAGACCATCCCCGCTGCCTGCAGCCGGTCCGCGATCTCCTGCAGACCGGAGAGCTCGGTGGCGTCTGAGATGTAGGGGACCTGGTACGTCGGGCGGTCCAGCGTCGAGAGCGTCTCGAGCTCTTGCCGCTCGAGCATGACCCGGCGCGCGTGGTCACTCATCTCGGCGGCGAGTGATGCCACCGTCGCAGGGTCGCCCTCGACGCCGGCGACCTTCAGACCGCGGGCGATGTCGTCGGTGTCCACGCTGCCTGCGGCCGCGTCACCGATCCGGTCCTCGGGGATCAGTGGGTCGCGCACCATGTTGACGATCACCGCGCCGGGCTTGAGATCCGTCGCGATCAGCTCGGCGATGCCGTCGACGGTCTCCTGGACCGGCATCTCCTCGAGCACCGTGACGAGGTGGACAGCGGTCCTCGCCGATCGCAGCAGCGTCATGACGCTGTTCGCCTGGTTGCGGACCGGGCCCATGCGGGTCAGCGCGGCGACCTCGGTGTTGACGTTCAGGAACTTCGCGATGCGACCGGTCGGCGGCGCGTCGAGGACCACGGCGTCATAGATCCGGCCGCCGCCCCGGCGCTCGCGGGTCGCGGCCTCCATCACCTTGCCGGTGAGGAGGACGTCACGCAGGCCGGGCGCGATCGTGGTCGCGAAGTCGATCGCCCCGAGCTTCTTGAGCATCGAGCCGGCCCGGCGCAGGTTGTAGAACTGCTCGAGGTACTCCAGCAGGGCCTGCTCCGGGTCGATGGCGAGCGCGTAGACCTCACCGCCGCCACGGGCCACCGCGACCCGGCGTTCCTCGTAGGGCAGCGGTGGGGTGTCGAACAGCTGCGCGATGCCCTGGCGTGCCTCGACCTCGGTGAGGAGAACCTGACGGCCACCGGCCGCAAGGGCCAGCGCGAGCCCCGCCGCGATCGTCGTCTTACCGGTTCCACCCTTGCCGCTGACGACGTGCAGCTTCACGGCGGGGAACTCGGCCACACCTCAGGGTAAGAGGTCGCGGGGGCATCGCTGGCGGGCCGCGGCACCCGGTCCGGTGGCCGACGGGCGCCGGATTGGTCCGAATGGCTCGCAGGAAACCCTGGTGGACTGTCGAACCACACCTCAGCGAGCCCAGCGAGCTGAAGGTGAGGACCCCCATGTATGACGAGCTGACGTGGCGGGCCGGCGCTGAGTGCCAGGCGGAGAACGCGACGTACTTCTACGCCCCCAGTCACTTTGAGCGCAAGCCTGAGAAGGACCTGCGCGAGGGCACTGCTCGGGCGCTGTGCCGCAGGTGCAAGGTCAAAGAGGAGTGCCTGAACTACTCCCTGACGGTTGCCGAGAATCACGGCATCTGGGGCGGCCTCAACGAGCTCGAGCGCAAGCGGCTCCTCCGCAGCCGAAGGGCCGCGTCGGCGTAGGCAAGCCCGCTCGATCGCTCGGCCTGCCCAAGCGATGTCACATTGCATAGGCAAAACGCGGGACTTTCGGCTGGATCGCCTATGCGATGTGGCATCGCTTCGGCGCAGCTTTAGGCTCAGGCTGTGACGAAGTGGGAGTACGCGACGGTTCCATTGCTGGTCCACGCGACCAAGCAGATCCTCGACCAGTGGGGCACGGACGGCTGGGAGCTCGTCCAGGTCGTTCCCGCCCCCGGCGGCGGTGATCAGGTCGTCGCCTACCTCAAGCGCCCGCTGCTGGAGGCTGGGAAGTAGATGGGCGCGGTCGACGACCGCCTCGCCGAGCTCGGGCTCGAGGTGCCGCCGGTGGTGCCGCCGGTCGCTGCCTACGTGCCCGCAGCGCATTCGGGCGACCTCGTGTGGGTCTCCGGTCAGGTGCCGATCGTCGAGGGGAAGATCCTGGCGACCGGAAAGGTCGGCGCGGAGATCACGCCCGAGCAGGCCGCTGACCTCGCCCGGGTCTGCGCGCTCAACGCGATCGCGGCGCTGAAGGCGGAGATCGGCGACCTGGACCAGGTCGAGCGGATCGTGAAGGTTGTCGGTTTCGTCGCCAGTGCCCCTTCCTTCTCAGGGCAGCCCGCCGTCGTGAACGGCGCGAGCGAGCTGCTCGTCGCGGTGTTCGGGGAAGCCGGCCGGCACGCTCGCAGTGCGGTCGGAGTTTCGGTTCTTCCGCTCGACGTTCCGGTCGAGGTCGAGCTCGTGGCGAAGGTACGGGGGTAGCGGTCATGGCCGAGGCATCGGAGATGTTCGCCGGGTTGGTCGACACGTTGCGCAAGCTCAACGCCGGTGAGGTCCAGCCGGTGGAGCCGCGGCACGCCGCGACCGTGATCATGCTTCGCGACGGCAGTGACGGACCTGAGGTCTACCTGCTGCGGCGCGCGGCGTCGATGGCATTCGCCGCAGGCGCGTTCGTCTTTCCCGGCGGATCGGTCGACCTGCGTGACGAGGACCTGCCGGACGAGGCGTGGGTTGGTCGCTCGTTCGCCGCGTGGGCGACCGACCTCTCCAGCGACGAGCGGCTGGCGCGCGCGCTGGTGTGCGCCGCGGTGCGAGAGACATTCGAGGAGTCGGGGGTCCTACTCGCCGGCGCGGACGGTACGACGGTCGTCGCGGACACCAGCGGCGACGACTGGGAGGCCGACCGGCTGGCACTGATCGACCGCTCGCTCTCGTTGGCGGAGCTGATGGGGCGGCGCGGTCTGGTCGTGCGCGCCGATCTGCTGCAGCCCTGGACCCACTGGCTCACCCCCGAGGTCGAGTCCCGTCGCTTCGACACCAGGTTCTTCGTGGCGGCCCTGCCCGAGGGGCAGCGCACCCGAGACGTGGGCGGCGAGGCCGATCGGGTCGCCTGGATGCGCCCGCAAGCGGCGCTGGAGGGCAACGAGCGCGGCGAGATGATGCTGATGCCCCCGACGCTCACTTCGCTGCGCGATCTGGCGGAGTTCGGATCCGTCGCGGACGTGCTCGAGGCGGCAGGGGGCCGCACCGTCACACGCATCCTGCCGAAGCTCCTCTTCGACGAGAACGACCAGCTGAAGTTCCTGCTGCCGCACGAGCCGGGCTACCCGCACGAGCCCGCCAGGTGACGAAGCTCGAAGCCGTTACGGCGAGCGTGTCGCGACTGCTTGCACCGAACCCCGGGCCGATGACGTTGGACGGCACCAACACATGGGTGCTGCGGGCGCCAGGCGGCGACGGCGGCGCGGTGGTCGTTGACCCGGGGCCGGTCGAGAACGGGCACATCGACGAGGTCGCGGCGCTTGGCGAGATTGCGGCGATTGTCCTCACCCACGGTCACTTCGACCACAGCGAGTGCGCACCGGAGCTGCACGAGCGGACCGGCGCGCCGGTGATCGCTCGGGACCCCGAGCTCTGCATCGACGTGGACCCGATCCCCGACCGCCCGGGCCGGACGAAGGTTGCCGGCCTCGACTGGCTGACCGTTCTCACACCGGGACACTCCAGCGACTCGGTCAGCCTCGTCCTCGAGTCAGATCGGGCGTTGATCACCGGCGACTCGGTGCTTGGCCGCGGCACCGCCGTCATCTCCCATCCCGACGGCGTGCTGGGCGACTACCTCGAGTCGATGCGGCGCCTGCGGGACATCGCAGCTGGTGACATCGACCTGATCCTGCCCGGGCATGGCCCGGTGGTCGAGCATCCGCTCGAGGTCATGGAGTACTACATCGCGCACCGCGCGGAGCGCCTCGACCAGGTTCGGGCCGCGCTCGCGGCAGGAGACGAGGACGAAGACGCCGTCGTACGCCGCGTCTACGCCGACGTTGATGAGTCGCTGTGGCCCTACGCACTTCTGTCAGTACGCGCGCAGCTCGACTACCTGCGCGAGCGCGGCTGAGGATCGCATCGTGACCGCTCCGCTCACCTGCCCGGTCTGCGGGACGCCGACCATTGCCTCAGCCCGGTTCTGTTATGCCTGCGGGGTGCTGCTCGACACCTCCGAGCTGACCGCCGAGACCACCGCCGAACGTCGCATCGTCACCGTTCTCTTCGGCGACCTCTCCGACTTCACGGCGTGGGCGGAGGGTGTGGACCCGGAGCGCGTCGGCGTCGTGACCGACCACGTGCTCGCCGTGCTCGGCCGCTCCGTCACCGATCACGGTGGCACCATCGACAAGCTGACCGGCGACGGGATCATGGCGGTGTTCGGCGCTCCGACCGCGCACGAGGACGACACGGAACGCGCCGTGCGTGCCGCCGCCGAGATGCAAGCGGCGGTGCGTCGGGTGATGGAGGAGGAGTCCGGCGGCGGCCGCCGGATGGGTCTTCGAGTCGGGCTGAACACCGGTGAGGTGCTGGCCGGTGTTCAGGCATCGCTGTCCTACACCGTCGTGGGCGACACGGTGAACACGGCATCCCGGCTTTCGGACGCTGCCGGTATCGGCGCCGTGTTCGCCGGCCGGTCGACCGCGGTCGCGACGATGTCCATCGCCTCGTGGCGGTCGCTGCCGCCGCTGCGCCTGAAGGGCAAGCGCGAACCGGTCCCGGCCTATGAGCTCGTCGGGCTCCGGCCGCCGGGTGCCCCGCGGATTGGCCTCGGCGAGGAGGCCCCGTTCATCGGGCGTGACGCTGAGTACGGCCGCCTCGTCGGCCGGGTGCTCGATGTCGTAGAACGTGGCCGAGCGGCCTCCGTCGTCGTGACGGGCGACGCGGGCGTCGGCAAGACGCGTCTCGCCATGGAGCTGGCCGAGTTCGCCGGCGAGCTACCCGGGGTGCGCGTGCTGTGGGGGAGATGCGCGCCGTACGGCGAGAGCCGGGAGCTCTCCCCGCTCGCCGACTGGATGCGCACCGCGTTCGGGATCACTGAGGACGACGACGTCGACGCGGCCATCGCGCGTGTGCGGAAGACCATCACCCGCCTGTCAGGGGTGGGCCGGCCCATCGGCGCACCCACCATCGACCGTCTGCTTGCCTTGCTGGGGCTTGTCGAGTGGGCGCCGATCGGTCCGAGGGACTCGACTGCCCCGGGTGCCGTCGACCTGTCCCGCGACCCGATGCTCGAAGCCGTCGCGGCGGTACTCACCGCGCTCGTCGCCGAAGGGCCACTCGTCCTCGTCGTCGACGACGCGCAGTGGGCGACTGGTGACCTGCTCGACGCGCTGGCGCGGCTGTCCAAGGACGTCGAGGGTCCCGTGATGTTCGTGGCGGTCGGTCGTCCCGATCTGGTCACGACGACGTGGTGGGAAGACATGCCCGACATCGAGCTGCTTCCGCTGGTGCCGCTCGACGAACCCGCCAGCGAACGCCTGCTGCGGGCCTATCTCGACGGCGCAGAGCTGGATCAGGACTCTCGCGAGCTGTTGCTCGGTCGTGCGCAGGGCAACCCGTTCTTCCTCGCCGAGCTCCTGCATCTGCTCGTGGACCGTGGCCTGCTGCGCCGCGATGGCGACGGCTGGCATCTTGATGGGGAGCTCCCCCGGGAGGTGCTTCCGGCCGGCGTGCAGGCGGTGCTGGCCGCTCGAATCGACGGGCTGTCACCGATGGCGCGATCACTGGTTCGCGATGTGTCGGTGATCGGCAATCGCTTCTCCTTCGAGATGTTGCATGCGCTGTGGCCCACCGGCGAGGCCGTCGCGCAGCAGCTTGGGCCGGCACTGGAGGAGCTGGTGTCGCGCGGTCTGCTTCGCCCGACCGGTGACGGCGCAGAGGCCGTCCCGCACTACGTGTTCACCCACGCCCTCGCCCGCGACGTCGCCTACGCGGGCATTCCCAAAGGAGAGCGGGCGCGCCGGCACGCGACGGTTGCACGATGGGCCATCGACGGGCTGCAGTGGTCGCCGGTCGACACGGACGCCTTCGTTGCCGCCCAGTCGGAGCAGGCCATCCTGCTGGCGACGGAGATGAACCTGCCACCCGGCGATCCGGCATGGGCGGCGCGCGAGATCGGGTTCGGTGCGCTCGATCGGCTGGGAGAGTCGGCGCTTGCGCGTGACGACAACTCGCGCGCCGAGGCGTTGTTGACTCGTGGCCTCGAGCTTGCCGACGGTCAGCTTCCGGTCGCGGTGACCGCCCGGTCGTTCGTGCGCCGGGCGGCGGCGCGAGTTGCACTGCACCACCTCGATGAAGCCGAGGCGGATCTCGACGGACCCCTGGCTTCGCCCGATCTGAGGACCCGTGCCGCGGCCTATGTCGTGCAAGGTGACCTGTTGCGTCGGCGCGGCGACGAGGCGCGGGCGAGAGAGGCACTGGTCACCGCGCTCGCGGCAGCGAGCGACTCGGGTCACGACCGCGTGACCGGCGAGGCACTGCGCCAGCTCGGGATGATCGACTTCCTCGGCGGCCGTCTCTCCGCCGCGGAGGAGCGGTTCGAGCAGGCCCTCGCGCTTGCCGAACGGGTTGGCGACCGGCGGGGTGCCGGGTGGGCGTTGCAGCACCTGGCCTGGAACGCGACGACGCGCGGCGACTACGGACAGGCAGAGGCGCGCCTCGCTGCTGCCGCGGACGTGTTCGCGGGTCTCGACGACGACGACGGCCTGTCGTGGTGCGCCGGTACCGAGGCCTTCGTGCGCCTGCTCCAGGGTCGGCTGGCCGAGGCCAGAGAGCTGGCGCAGGGCCTGATGCCGCTCGGGCGCGCGCTCGGTGACGCGTGGGGGACCGCGGCCTGCATGATCATCGACGGGTTTGCCGCCGCCGAGCTCGGCTACATCACGGCGGCGCTCGAGGAGGCGTCCGCGGCGTACGACGAGTTCGAGGCGCTGGGCGACACGTGGGGCCAGTGCATGGCCTCACTCGCGTCCGCGGCGGCGTTGCGGGGGCAGGGTCGCCAGCGCAAGGCGATCCGGCGGCTCGAGCAAGCAATCGAGCTCGCAGAGAAGGCGCGTCATCCGTTGCCTGCCGCGCTCGCCACCGTGAACATCGGGTACTGCCGGCTCGACCTCGGTGACGCATCCGCAGCGGAAGCGGCGGCGCGAGGGCGCTGTCACGCTCTCAAGGTCTCGATCTGCGGCCGGGTGCCCTCGTCAGCCTTCGGGTGTTGCTCGCGCAGGCGTTGCGAGCGCGTGGCGAGACGACGGAGGCAGTAGAGCTGCTGCGGGAGGCGCAGGTCGTCAGCGACGCATCGCTGGCGTTCCCGCGTCGACAGGCGCTTGCCCATCTGGCCGGCGGGTTGCTCGAGCTCGGCGAGATCGCCGAGGCGCTGCGCGTCGCGCACGAGGCGCTGGCTCAGCCGGCGCAGGACGTGCGCTCGCGGGTGGTCGCGCTGCGCGTGCTCAGCAACTGCCTGCTCGCGGTCGGGGACCTTCCGGCGGCGCGCTTCGCGGTACGACAGGCGATCGCGCTGTCGGGTGCAACCGAGATGCGCGGCGAGCTCGCTGCGTCACAAAAGGCGTTGGCCGCGCTTACCTCCAAGTAAGAGGTCAGCGGGCCCGGCGGATCAGTCGCTCCTCGTCGAGCAGCAGCACACTGCGCCCCTCGATGCGCAGCCACCCACGGTGGGCGAACTCGGACAACGCCTTGTTCACCGTCTCTCGGCTGGCCCCGACGAGCTGCGCCAGCTCTTCCTGGGTGAGATCGTGACGAACCCGCTTCCCCTCGGCCTCGGCGACGCCGAACTTGTTCGCGAGGTCGAGCAGCGCCTTCGCGACCCGACCGGGTACGTCGGTGAAGACGAGATCGGCCATCGCATCATTGGTACGCCGAAGCCGTTGCGCGAGTGCGCGCAGCAGCTCGACGCCGAGCCCGGGTCGGCCCAGCAGGAGCGGGCGCAGGTCGTCATGGTCGAGTGACGCCAGGGTCGCGTCAGTCACCGCGGACACGCTCGCCGTACGCGGTCCGGGGTCGAACAACGACAGCTCGCCGAACATCTCGCCCGCACCGAGAACGGCGATCAGGTTCTCGCGCCCGTCGGCCGCAGCGCGATAGATCTTGATCTTGCCCTCGAGCACGATGAACAACCGGTCGCCCGGGTCACCCTCCTTGAAGACGACGTGGCCGCGGCTGACGGTGCGTGAGGTCAGGACCCTCTCGAGGGAGTCCGCGGATTCGGCGTCGAGCGCCGCGAACAGCGGGGCTGATGCCAGTGCGCCTTCCACGCCAGAAGTGTGCCTTAGATCCGAGCAGTGCTGCTGTGCGATTTCAGACGGTGATGCTGCCGACGGCGCGCGACGACGGCAGGGCGGACAGGCACAGGTCCGGCTGCTCTCGGTAACGGGCGATCAGCTCGGCCGTCGCGGCGGCCAGCTGGCGATGGACCGCGGTGCGGTACGCCGAGAGCTGCGTCTCCGCCTTGGTCAGCTCATGCATCAGCTCGGCGGTGGCGTTGACGTCGTTCGAGTCGGGCTCGCGCGACCACAGCGTGGCGAGGTCGGGCAGTGGCGGCATGTCGTCGATTGGCAGGATCGACAGCGCCGCGGTGCGTTTGGTGACGCCGCGGCGTTCGGCGAAGACGTTGCGGAGGTCCTCCACGCCGGCGGTGCCGCCTTCGACGGCGGCGCGGACGAGGTCGAGCCGGGCCTGGATGATCCGACGCCAGTACGACACCCGGCTCTCTTCGTGAGTCAGGGTGCTGCGGTACTCCCGGAGCCCGCCCAAGGTCAGGTGGGCGAACTGCGGGTCGCGTTCCGGTGGCGTCTGACGATCCGCCGTGGGCCGATTCGGCATTTCCTCACTCTCCGCGTCTCCTACATGGAGTCGGCCTGATCTCGGGAAAGGTTGAGCGTGGGGAAGGTCACGTCACTCCTACGGCCTAGGCGTCGGGTTCGACGGCGTAGCCGGGCTCCTCCGAACGGCCCCGAGCGGTCGCGGCCTTACGCTCGATCACATGCCGCAGCCCGAGACCCGCACCGGGCTGGTCCGCCGGGCGCGGCGGATGGACCGGATCCTGCAGCAGACCTATCCGGACGCTCACTGCGAGCTCGACTTCGCCTCCCCGCTGCAGTTGCTCGTCGCGACCGTCCTCTCGGCGCAGTGCACGGACAAGATGGTCAACTCGGTCACCCCGGCACTTTTCCGGAAGTACCCCACCGCTGCCGACTACGCGGCGGCGGACCGGGTCGAGATGGAGACGATGATCAAGTCGACCGGATTCTTCCGGGCGAAGACCGACAGCCTGATGAAGCTCGGCCAAGCTCTGGCGGAGGGGTACGACGGCGAGGTCCCCGCCAAGCTCGAGGAGCTGGTCAGGCTGCCCGGCGTCGGTCGCAAGACCGCGAACGTCGTCCTCGGCAACGCGTTCGGGGTGCCCGGCATCACGGTCGACACCCACTTCGGCCGGCTCGCGCGGCGGTTCGGCTGGACCACGCTCGACGACCCGGTGAAGGTCGAGCACGAGGTTGGCGCCCTGTTCGACAAGAAGGACTGGACCGGCCTTTCGCACCGGATGATCTGGCACGGCCGCCGGGCCTGCCATGCCCGACGTCCGGCCTGCGGTGCCTGTCCGCTGGCCAAGCTCTGCCCGTCGTACGGCGAGGGTCCGACGGACCCCGCAGTGGCGGAGAAGCTGCTGAGACCGGCCTCGCAGATGGCGGGCCCTGTGTGATGAGAGTGCCGCGTCGGTTCTGTCTCGCGGCCGCGGTCGCGGCGGTGCTGGTGGTGGCTGGTTGCTCGTCGTCGGGATCGACCGCCGGCGATGGTCGCGTCAGCGATCCCACCCACCTTCGCCTGGTGAAGGAGGCAAACCTCGACCCCTGCCCGGTGTCGTCCGCGACGCGGGTGCCGGACGGTTTGCCTGATGTCACGTTGTCGTGCCTCGGCAACGGGCCGGCGGTGCATCTCGCCGGACTCGCGGGAACCCCGACCGTGATCAACGTCTGGGGCTCTTGGTGCATCCCGTGTCAGAGGGAGACGGCGGCGCTGTCGACCGTCTACAACTCACTGCGGCCGAAGGTTCGCTTCCTCGGCGTCGATACCGCCGATGACGCCAACAGTGCGCTCGACTTCGGGACGCATGTCACGCCGCCCGTCCGCTACCCATCTGTCGTCGACCCGGACAAGAAGGTGCTGCTCGGTCTGGCCCACTCGCCGGGCCCGCCGGAGACGGCGTTCGTCAACGCGGCTGGCGTCGTCGTGCACGTGCACGTCGGCCCTTACGACGATGCGGCCGCGGTGCGGGCCGATATCGCGAAGTACCTTCACGTCCAATGACTGAGGGAGTCGCCGCGTTGACGCCGGGGAGCCCTGCCGCGCCGGAGTGGCTCAACCGTCTCGTCGTGGCAGTGCACGAGGCTGACCCCGCGTCGTTCTCCCCGATGCCCGCCGAGGGGGTCGAGGGGTTGCGCCGGGCGGCCGTCCTCGTGCTCTTCGGCGAGGGGGTATCCGGTCCCGACGTGCTGCTGCTGCAGCGCAGCGACGACCTGCGTCACCACGCCGGGCAGCCCGCCTTCCCTGGTGGTGGCATCGATCCGACAGATGACGGACCGATCGCGGCTGCCCTGCGCGAAGCCGCGGAGGAGACCGGCGCTGACGCGGCGGGCATCGACGTTCTCACCACGATGCCGCAGTTGTGGTTGCCGCCCAGTGGCAACCTCGTGACTCCGGTGATCGCGTGGTGGCGGGAGCCGAGCGATGTCGGTCCGGTCGACGCGGTCGAGGTCGCCGCGGTGTCGCGGGTGGCGCTCGATGACCTCGCCGATCCGGCGAACCGCGTGATGGTGAAGCACCGGCTCGGCTACGCCTCCCCGGGCTTCCGCGTCGCGGGGATGCTCGTCTGGGGCTTCACCGCGGGCATCCTCGACCGGCTGCTCCGACTCGGCGGCTGGGAGCAGGCTTGGGACAAGGACGTGGTGCTCCCGATGCCGGTGCCGGCTCGGCGCGACTAGGCCGCCATGGACGTGCTTGATCTGATCCTGATCGCCATCTGCCTGCTGTTCGGCCTCAGCGGCTATCGGCAGGGCTTCGTCATCGGAGTGCTGTCCTTCGCCGGCTTCCTCGGCGGGGGTGCGCTGGGGGCGAAGTACGCCAGCTCGTTGCACAGTGACCTCCGGGTTGGGGTCGGTCCGGCGATGTTCGGTCTGCTCGCCGTCGTGCTGTGCGCAATGATCGGCCAGCTGATCGCGACGGTGATCGGGGTCGCGATCCGGCGCGAGTTCAGATGGCGCCCGCTTCGTACGGCGGACTCGCTCGCCGGCGGCGTGGTGAGCGTCGTGTCGGTTCTCCTGGTCGCGTGGCTCGTCGGCATGGGTCTGGCCCAAGGGGCGGCCGGCGCCGTGTCGAGCCAGGTGAACCACTCGCGGATCCTGCGCACCGTCGACCAGGTGATGCCGAATGCCGCGAACACCTGGTTCGCATCGTTCCGCCGCCTGCTCGACCGTGACGGCTGGCCGGAGGTCTTCGGCGGGATCGGCTTCCACCACAGCAAGGACGTTGCACCACCGAATCCGAAGCTTGCTCGAAGCAACGTGGTTCGGCGCGTGCAGGCCGACGTCGTGAAGGTGACCGGAATCGCGGACTCGTGCTCTCGTCAGCTCGAAGGCAGTGGGTTCGTCTACGCGAACGACCGGGTGATGACCAATGCGCACGTCGTCGCGGGGGTGGGAGCACCGACCGTTCACACCCTCGACGGACGCTCGCTTCCGGCGCGGGTCGTGCTGTATGACCCGCAGCGCGATGTCGCGGTGCTGTATGTGCCCGGTCTCAGTCTCACGCCGCTGCGGTTCGGCGGCCCGTTGTCGAGCGGTGACAGCGCGATCGTCGCCGGCTACCCGGAGAACGGCGGCTTCACGCCGCGAGCGGCACGAGTCCGCAACGTCCAAGCGGCGCGTGGTCCGGACATCTATCAGGAGCGCGAAGTCACCCGAGAGATCTACGCGATCTACGCGAAGGTGTTGCCGGGCAACTCGGGTGGACCGCTGCTCACGACCTCGGGGGCAGTTGCCGGTGTCGTGTTCGCGGCCGCGGTCGACGACTCGAAGACCGGCTACGCACTGACTGCCAAAGAGGTCTCCCACGACGCCCTCGTGGGAACGAGCGCGACGCGGCAGGTCACCACAATGGGCTGCGACTGACACGAAGTAGCACATGAAGTGCGTCGCGCGAGCCACTTCTGGGTCTGATGTCCGATTCGAGATGGACAACATGTGCTACTTCGTGGAAAGCCAGCGGAGTAGCTCGGCGGTGACGAGGTCGGGATCTTCCTGATGCGGGAAGTGGCCGAGGCCGCGCAACTCGCGCCACTCGTACGGTCCGGTCACGTAGCGCTCGGAGCCACGCGCCGTGGCCGGCAGGATGCAGGGATCGACCTCGCCCTGAATCTGCAAGGTCGGCACGTTGATCGGCGTGTGCATGATCGTGCGATAGCGACGGCCGTCGGCGCGCGGCAGCGAGCGGGCGCTCCAGCGGTAGTACTCGAGTGCCCGGTTCGCGACGTACGTCACCTGCATCGCCTCGCGGCACACGTCCTCGGTCTCTTGGTCCGGGAAACCCGGGCCGCCCCACCGGTGCAACAAGGCGCCGACGTTCGCGGCGTTGTCGGCGGTAAGCCAACGCTCCGGAGCCCACGGTGGCTGGAAGCGTGCGATGTAGCTGCTGGCCTGGCGTTGTGCGTTGTTGCGCCGCAACGCTTCTTCGAACCGAAGCGGGTGCGCGATCGAGAGCACCGCGAGCTTGCTGACGACATTCGGATGGATTGCCGCGACTGACCAGGCGAGGTGCCCGCCCCAGTCGTGGCCGACGAAGACCGCCTCTCGCTCGCCGAGTGCGCGGACCAGGCCGGCGAGGTCGGCGGCCAGGGTCGGCACGTCGTAACCACGCGGCGGCTTGTCGCTCGCGCCGTAACCGCGGAGGTCCGGAGCAACGGCGCGGTAGCCGGCGTTCGACAGCGCGACCAGCTGGTGCCGCCAGCTCCACCAGAACTCCGGGAAGCCGTGCAGCAACAGGACGAGCGGACCGGTGCCTGCCTCAGCGATGTGCAGCCGGATGCCGTTGGCGCTGACATGCCGATGCGTCCACGGCCCCTCGATGAGGACGGTCGACTCCTCGACGATCCGCGGCGCCGGCACGTGGCCAGCCTGTCACGCAGCTACGTGCCGGTCGACGCTGATCTGCTCGGATGGCGGATGGAGGCGAGACCGCTCTTCAGGGTGCGGACGGTCCGGTCGGGTCCGCTGACCGACGAGAACGCCCGTACGCCGAGGACGCCGAGCACGCCGCCGACGACGATGAAGAAGCCCGCGACGATGAGGAAGCCGCTCCAGATCGGAAGCCCCCCACCTTCGGCGATCGCGAAGGCGACGGCGAAGCAAGAAAGGAAGAGCCCGAGCAGGGCCAGGACGCCGGCTCCGCTGAGCAGTCCGGCTCCGATCGCGCCGCGCTTGGCCTGCTCGGCCAACTCGGACTTTGCGAGCTCGATCTCCTGCCGTACCAGGACGGACAGGTCGCGCGTCGCGGTCGCCACGAGCTCGCCGAGTGACTGCTCGTCGAGCGGTGCGCCGTCGCCGCCGTACGTGCGGGTGGATGCCACGACGGTCATCTTGCCGCACAACCGGGCGATCTATCCCACTCCGAGCGCTCCCGGCCCGACTATCCCGCTCGGCGTTGATGCGGCTCGGCCAGCCGGCGCTGGTGCGCGAGGGCACGCCAGCCGGCGGCGGCGATCACGGCCGCCCCTGCGATCCCGACTGCCAGCGGCCGGTTCGGCACCGGAAGCTTGCCGAGGCGCTGCCGCAGCGGGACCGGGTGACGGAAGGTCAGGATCTCCCAGTCCCGAGCCACGGCCTCGCGACGGAGCGCACGGTCAGGGTTGACGGCGTACGGGTTACCGACCGCCTCGAGCATCGGCACGTCCGTGGCGGAGTCTGAGTAGGCGTAGCAGTCGGCAAGGTCCCAGCCCTGCTCGGCGGCGAGCTCACGCATTGCCTCTGCCTTGTACGGGCCGAATGCGTAGAACGCGACTTCCCCCGTGTACTTCCCGTCGTCGACGACCATGCGGCTCGCGACCACCCGGTCCGCGCCGAGCAGCGTGGCGATCGGCCCGACGATCTCGTCGCCGCTGCTGGAGACGATCACGACCTCACGCCCAGCCGCGTGGTGGGACTCGATCAGCGCGGCCGCCTCGTCGTAGATCAGCGGGTCGATCAGACCGAGCAGGTCTTCGGCGATGACGTCCCGGACCTTCTGCGCCTCCCAGCCGGTGACCGCCCGCGCGAGATCGTCGCGCATCCGGTCCATCTTCTGCTCGTCGGCCTGACCCAGGTGGTAGACGAGGCGCGCGTAGGCACCCTTGACGATGGCCCGGCGCCCGATCATCCCCGCGGCGTAGAACGATCGCCCCATGGCGAGCGTGCTCGACGTCGCGATGATCGTCTTGTCGAGGTCGAAGAACGCCGCTGAACCGGGCACGAAATCAAGGATAGGCAGCAACACCGGCCCGTACGTCACGTTAGGCACACCCGTCTCAGGATGTTCATCGATCGGTCAGGTTTGGCCGATTCGCGCAGGGGCATCCCTGAAGCATCACCGGCTCGATGACAAGGTGAAGCTGGTTCGGCTCAACCCCCCCGGAGCCGAGCCTTGAGACGGCCCCCGCTACCCCCCCGGCGGGGGCCGTCCTATGTCCCGGGCCATTTTCCACAGCGGGTCAGCGCGGGTGGTTTGTCCCCAGCTTGATCCCAGCCGCTAAGACGGGTACGCCCGCACCCGACGCTTCAGGCATGGCGGGCGTACTCCTCATCACTGCCGATGCCGATCTGATCGCCACTGTGCCGCGGCTGTGCGCGCTCGCCGGTCAGCAGTGCGAGGTCGAGCGCGACAGCGACGCCGCCCGCGCGGCCTGGCGCGACGCGGGCACCGTCCTGGTCGGCGGCGACGTCGCGACGGCTCTTGCCGCCGCGTCCCTGCCACGGCGGGGTCGAGTCCTGGTGCTGACCACCCACGCGGCAGATGACGGATGTTGGCAGGCTGCGCTCGCCGTCGGTGCCGGCACTCTGCTCCGGCTTCCCGACCAGGAGGCCGTGCTGGTCGACGAGCTGCGCACCGGGCAGGTTCCGACGGGTGAAGCCGCGCACCGCATCGCGGTGATCGGCGGGTGCGGCGGGGCAGGCGCCTCGACGCTCGCTGCCGCGCTCGCCATGACGGCTTCGCAATCCGGGCGAGCGCTGCTGGTCGACGGGGACCCACTGGGTGGCGGACTCGACGTGCTGATCGGTGCCGAGTCCGTACCGGGCGTGCGGTGGAACGAGCTCGCAAGCACTCGTGGGCAGCTCGACCCCGCGGCGTTCGCGGCCGCGGTCTGCGACGTCCACGGGATGGGCTTGCTCTCCTGGGGACGCCCGCGACCTGGCTGCGTCCTCGACGTCGAGGCCATCGAGACGGTGATGACGGCAGCAAGCCACGCCTTCACGGCGATCGTGATCGACATTGCCCGCCTTCCGTCCCGAGCGACGCAGTGTCTACTCGATGCGAGCGAGACGTCGGTGGTGGTTGTGCCGGCCGATGTCAGAGCGGTCGCGGCGGCGGCTTCGCTGATGGCGTCGATGGGTCGTTGGCTGGGCGCACCGCAGCTCGTCGTGCGCGATCCAGGTGGTGGACGGCTGGCGGCGAAGGACGTCGCCGCGAGTCTCGGCCTCCCGTTGGTGGCGACCCTGCGCAGCGAACCTGCGGTTCAGGCGGCTGCGCAGCGTGGTGAGCCGCCGGTGCGACGTGGCCGCTGCGTCCTCAGCCAGGTCTGCGCGGACGTCCTCGCCGCGGCCGGTCGCCCGTGACCCCTGACGGCGCCGATCCGGGGCTCGATGTCCGGGTACGGCGGCGCCTCGCGGCAACCGCAGGTCGTCACGACCCGGTTTCGGTCGCCGCTGCGGTACGCGACGAGGCACCGACCGCTGGGCTGGCGACCTTGCTCGACGTGTCCGGTCGGCTCACCGCCGAGCTCGGCGGCGCCGGCGTCCTCGCGCCACTGCTCGCCCAGCCGGGAGTGACCGACGTGTTGGTCAACGGACCCGGTCCGGTCTGGATCGATGTCGGCAACGGTCCACGTGAGTCGGGAGTCGTCATCGAGGACGAATCGGCCGTACGTCGACTCGCGGTGCGCCTTGTCGCGGCAGCGGGCCGTCGTCTCGACGATGCTGCGCCATACGCCGACGCGCGGCTGGCAGACGGCACGAGAGTGCACGCTGTCGTGCCGCCACTTGCACCGGATGGCACCTGCATCTCGCTGCGGGTGCCGCCGCGCCGGGTGTTCACTCTGGAGGATCTCGTCGCCGCCCGCTCGGTGTCCGCCGTCGGCGCGGAGCTGCTCGAGCAGCTCGTTGATCGGCGCCTCGCGTTCCTCGTCACCGGGGGCACCGGTTGCGGCAAGACGACAGTGCTGTCGAGCCTGCTCTCTCTCGTCGCGCGGGAAGAGCGAATCGTGCTCGTCGAGGACGCGGCCGAGCTTCGGCCCGACCATCCGCATGTCGTGCGCCTCGAGTCCCGACCGGCAAACGCCGAAGGCGCCGGGCAGGTCACCCTCGACGTGCTCGTCCGCCAAGCGCTGCGCATGCGTCCCGACCGGCTGGTGGTCGGTGAGGTGCGAGGCGGTGAAGTGCTCGACCTGCTCGCCGCCTTGAACACCGGTCACGAAGGTGGATGCAGCACGGTGCACGCAAACCGCGCGGAACACCTGCCGGCGCGCATCGAGTCGCTGTGCGGTCAGGCGGGCGTCTCGCGGTCGGCCGCGCACAGCTTGCTGGCGGCCGCCGTCGATGTGGTGCTGCATCTTCGACGTGGTCGTGATGGCAAGCGGCGAATGGCCGGGCTCGCGGTGTTGACGGTTGGCATCGACGGCATTGCGGCTGTCACGCCGGCGTACATCTTCACCGGCGCCGGTCTTCAGCGCGGTCCCGGGGCGGACCTGCTGGACGAACGCATGTCGCGATGACCCTGTGGCTCATCGGTGCGCTGGTCGCACTGCTCGTGGTGATGTCGCGACCTCGTGCCGCGGTGCATCGGCTCGAGGGATGGCGCCCCGACAGTGCGCGACCTCGGGAGTCAGATGGGGCGATCGGTGCGCGCGACTTCGTATTCGCCGTCACAGTCGGATCAGGCCTTGCGGCAGCCCATCTGCCTGTCGTGGCTGCAGTCTTCGGCGGGGTCGTGCCGTTCGGCTGGACGAAGCTTCGACGTCGACAGCACCACAGCCGAGAACGGGACGCGCGAGAGGCCGCCGTGGCCGACGCGACTTTTGCGCTCGCCGGTGAGCTGCGTGCCGGACGCACTCCAAGTGAGGCGTTGCGCGCCGCGGCTGCGACGGCCGGCCCTCTCGGCGGAGCGCTGTTGGCCGCAGCAGATTCCGTTGCGGTCGGCGGGAGCGCCGCCGTGGAGCTTGACGCGGCAGCGCAGCTGCCCGGGGCCGCCCGGCTGCGATCGGTGGCGGCAGCATGGCGGGTCACCGAGTCTGCGGGGGGCCGGGTCGCGCTCGTCCTCGAACGTCTTGGCGAAGCAATGGACCGCGAAGATCAGCTACAGCGCGAGATGGCTGCGGCCCTCGCTGCTCCGAGAGCAACGATGGTGTTGCTCGCGGGCCTTCCTCTTGTCGGCCTCGCCATGGGCCAGGCGATCGGCGCTCATCCGTTTCATCTCTTGTTCTACCGGCCGTTGGGCTGGGCGTTGCTTGTCGGCGCGACAGTTCTCGATGCGGTGGGCATCGTCGTGAGCAGGCGAATCTCTCAGTGGGCGTTGCGGTGCTGAAGCCAGGCAGTGATGAGTAACCGGGCGCAGGCGCGACTACGAGCGATTGGTGCGACTTCCCGCCTGGACGCCCCAGACGCGCGGATGGGACGTCGTTGGGTCTTGGCCGTCGGCGCGGCTCTGTCTGGCTGGTTCGGGCTCGGTGGCGTGGTCGGCATTGTCGTCGGTCTGGCCGCTGCCGCCGGGATCGTCCTTACCGGTCGGATCGCCAAGCCGCCTCCGACAGCTGCTCCGGATGTGGTGCCAGTTGTGGTCGAGTTGCTCGCGGGCTGTCTCGATGCGGGCCTGACGATGGCCGACGCACTTCACGCAGCCAGTACCGCGGGTGACTCCGTCACGGCTGACGCCTGCCTTGCAGCAGCCGCTGCGTTGCGCCGCGGCGCTCCAGCGGCCGAGGTGTGGCAGGTCTGGTTCGCTGATCCATGGCTCGAGCCGGTTGCCCGATCGACGAGCCGCACGACCCAGAGCGGGGCGGGCGTCGCCGATGAGCTCCGTCGCGTAGCGGCGCGCATCCGCAGCCGCCGGCACGCCCGCCTTCAGCAACGGGTGCAGCAGGCATCGATCTGGGTCGTCGTGCCGTTGGGCCTCTTCTTCCTGCCGGCATTCGTGTTGCTTGCCGTCGTACCGATTGTCATCGGTCTGTTCAGCGGGCTGCATTGGTGAGTTCTGCTCCACACCCTGCTGGCATCGCTCCGACGTCCACAAGAACGGATCAACTGGTCGCCAAGCCTTGGCGGTGTGCGCAATCTGCGCCCGCCGCGGTCAACGCCGCGACCCGCGCCGGCCGGTGGCCCGGCAGCGAAGGGAGATCTACATGAGCCGACTGCTGCAGGCGTTGCGTTCGCGGGTTGCGATCGCGCCGAAGGAGGCCGGGATGTCGACCGCGGAGTACTGCGTCGGGATCGTCGCCGCCGTCGCATTCGCGATGGTGCTCTACCACGCAGTGACTGGTGGCCTCGTCAAGCATCTCATCGAGGGGGTCATCTCACACGTCATCGGCATGATCCCCGGCTTGTGAGCTCGCGGCTCGGCCGGGCCCGGTCAACCGGGCCCGGCTCAGCCGACGCCGGCATGGTGACCGCGGAGTTCGCGATGACCTTGCCGGCGTTTGTGCTGGTGGTTGTCACAGCGGTCGCGGGCGTCGTTGCGGTGACCGACCGCGTCCGATGTGTCGATGCGGCCGCAACGGCTGCGCGGCTCGCTGCGCGTGGAGAGGCACCGAGCACGGTGCGTGCCGCGGCGATGCGAATCGCGCCGAGTGGATCCTCGCTGCAGGTGACGTCGACGGCGACCACGGTGACTGCCACAGTCGTCGTTCACGTCGGCGGTCCGCACTGGCTCGGGCGGCTGCCGTCGATCACGATTACTCAGCGTTCTGTCGCTGCGCGCGAGAGCGGGGTGGGGGAACCTTGAGCGGGCGGGCAGCGTCGGAAGGGAATGCGACGATCACGATGCTCGCCGGAATCGGCGTCGTGCTGGTCGCACTCGTCGTTGCAGTCGCGCTCGTCTTCGGCACCGAGGTCCGGCATCGCGCGGAAGCGGCTGCCGACGCCGCGGCACTCGCCGCCGCGGCCGACGTACTCGCCGGAGAGGCCGCGGCCTGCGACCGAGCTCGCGATCTGGCGGCCGCGAACGGTGCGCAGCTACGGACTTGTTCGGTGGCCGACTCGATCTCGGATCTCACCGTGGTCATCCCGCTTCCGGGTGCGCTACGACCGCTCGGTCCCGTCACGGCCAGGGCGCGGGCCGGCCCGGTCTCCGTCGGGGGTCACCCGACCGGCTGATTTGGATTGTCGGAGGTCGGGCATCCGATACCTGCGGAAATGCTTTGGTTTTGACCGATTCAGGCCGAAACTTGAGCGTAGTGAGGCTTGTACGGCCGACGTAACCTTGAACGTCGAGGACTCGTTGGACCTGCAGCGGAGTACTCGCTACCCCCAGCCGATCCGGAGGATCTGACCGTCATGGCCCACCCCGACCAACAGGGAGAGTCGTTCCTGCCTGGCGCAGCGACGACCTCTGCCCGCCCGGTTGGGGGCTTGATGGGCCTGGCGCTGCGCCGTCCCGGCGGGCGCCGGGCGGTCTCGGCGCTGACCAGCCTCCTCTGTGTCGCTGCGGTCTCGGTGTTTGCGTTCCCGGCAGTCACGGACTTCCTCGGCGCGCAACGGCAGCGGCAGGTGCACTTCGACCCGAACAGCGCCGAGGCGCAGCGGGAATACGGCAACCACGCGGTCCGCGTCGGCCAGGGCCTGACCCGGCTCGAGATCCACAACGACCGGGTCCAGGTCAACGTGGTCGTTGTCGAGGGCACCTCGGTCGCCGCCCTGCAGGCCGGCGCCGGCCACTACCCGGAGACGCCGTATCCGTGCGCTCGGGGCAACGTCTCGATTGCGGGTCACCGTACGACGTACGGCCGTCCGTTCAACCGCATCAACGAGATGCGTCCCGGTGACAAGGTCACGCTGGTGACGCCGATCGGCACCTGCGTCTACCAGGTCGTACCGCCCTTCGGCGGGCACGGCAACCCGTTCGTCGTGTTGCCGAACGACACCTTCGTGGTCAGCCAGGTCGGCAAGCTCGCGACCGGCCACTGGCTGACGCTCACGAGCTGCAACCCGCCGGGCTCTGCCTCGCAGCGGATCGTGTTGCGTCTGAAGATGATCAGTTCCACAGTGAAGCTGGCGCAGCCGGAGAAGCCCGCCGGGCCCGGTCCGACGAGCGTCAATGGGGGTGTGTGATGCGTACCCGGAGACTCACCCAGGCGCTACTCGCAGGAGGTGTTGCAGCCCTGGGGGTAGGTGGATTCGCGCCAACGATCGCCAGCGCGGCGTCCGCGGACGACACGCTGACTGTCGCGGGTGGCAGCTCGTACACCTACACGTTCAACCAGTCGCCGTCGATCCAGGCCACCGCTGAGCCCAACTGCAAGGGCGTCCTGAGTCGCGCGGGACAGGTCACCCTCTCGATCGCCGGCCCAGCCGTCACCCAGTCGACGCTGGTGTCGCACAAGGGCGACTGCAACAAGGCGCTGGCGATGAGCCCGTCGTCGAGCTCGGTCAACACCCGGCACCCGGCCTGGGCCGGCGGATCGGCGATGGCCAGCAACGGCGTCTACACGGTCACGCTGGACAATCAGGGCCGAACGAAGCAGGCGACGTTCACGTTGCTGATCCCGCCGGCGAAGCCCAGTGGCTTCTCGGTGACGCCGAACAGCGCCAGCAGCGCGACGTTCAACTGGACGGCGAACCCCGAGCCCGACATCACCGGCTACGAGATCAGCAACGGCTCAGGCAGTGTCGCCAGCGCGACGAGCGCCGCCTGCTCCGCCGGCGCGTGCTCGACCGGGCCCGTTGACCTGGGCAGCTCGGTCGCTGGTCACACCGAGCGCTACACGATCGCGGCGATTCGCTCCTGCGGCAACGCCTCCTGCTCGGGCGGTCATATTGCGAGCGGTTCGGCGGCTAGTGCCTCGGGTACCTTCCCGGCGGCGCCGGCTCCGCCGCCGAGCCCCACGCCGACGACGTCCACCGGTGGCGGCGACAACGGGGGCGGTCATAGCGGTGGGGGTACGCAGCTGGGGACGGTGCACAGCAACGGCGGCGGTAGCCATTCCGGCTCTGTCAACCTCGGCAACGCCGATCCCAGTGGCCAGGTGAGCCACAACCTCCCGCCGGTGTCGGTCGGCTCGATCCCCGCTGTGCACGCGCCACCGCTTCCCTCGGTACGGTCCTCGATCCGGCCGTTGGACCTGGGCGACGCCCCCACCAAGATCAAGTACCCGAAGCCGCTGCTGGCTCAGAAGCAGGCGGCCAAGGAGAACCTGCTGGACAGCGTGAAGTCCGGCTTGAGCCTGCCGCCGCTGTGGCGCGGCATCGCGGCAGCCGCGGTGCTGATCCTGATAGCGGTCCATCTGCGGGCGTGGGTGTCGAGAACCGAAGCGTTCTAGCGGCCCCAACAGCGGGCGGCCACTTCGGAAAGCAGGCGCACGGCACCGGCCTTGTCGAGTGGCTCGTTGCCGTTGCCGCACTTCGGCGACTGAACGCACGACGGGCAACCGGTGGCGCACTCGCAGCTGCTGATCGCGTCGCGGGTGGCCGTCAACCACTCCTGGGCGCGCTCGTAGCCACGCTCGGCGAAGCCCGCCCCGCCGGCGTGGCCGTCGTACACGAACACTGTCGGGGCGGAGGTGTCCGGATGCATCGGCGTCGACACCCCGCCGATGTCCCAACGGTCGCAGGTAGCAACCAGCGGAAGCAGCCCGATCGACGCGTGCTCGGCGGCATGCGCTGCCCCCGGCAGGTCACGAGGCTCGATCGCCGCGGCGTCGAGCAGCTCGTCGTCGATCACCCACCACATCGCCTGGGTGCGCAGCTCTCGCGGGGGCAGGTCGAGCGGCTCCTCGCCGAGAACCTCGCCGGACCCGACTCGGCGACGCAAGAACGACACGATCCGGCTCGTCACGTCGACGCTGCCGTAGTGCAGCTCGACGCCGTCGAACTGCTGCCTTCGCAGGGACCGCACGACGCTGATGTCGGTGATGTCGCGCGCGTGCGTCGTCCAGTCCGGGTTGCCGGCCTCGACCAGCGCCACTGACGCCTCGAGATCGAGCTGCCGTACGAGGTAGGTCGCGCCCTGGTGCAGGTAGACGGCACCGGGATGCACCGCGGCATGTGACGCGGCGGCGTCAACGGTGCCGAGCAGCCGTCCGGTGCCGACCTCACAGATCCGAACCGGCGGACCGCCCGTGCCGCGAAGATCGGCGAGATCAGTCGCCCGCTCGCGGGCGGTCCAGTACCACCCGTTGGCGCGCCGCCGCAGCAGGCCTTCTGCGACCAGCTCTTCCAACACCCCCGTCGCAGCCGGTCCGAACCCGGCGGCGTCAGCGTCCGTCAGTGGGATCTCTGCGGCCGCCGCCGCGAGGTGCGGGCGCAGGACGTGTGGATTGTCCGGATCGAGCACCGCCGCCTCGACCGGCCGGCCGAACACCGCCGCAGGGTGATGGATGAGATAGGTGTCGAGTGGGTCGTCCCGCGCGATCAGCACCGCCAGCGCGTCACGGCCGGCGCGACCCGCGCGGCCGGCTTGCTGCCACAAGGAGGCGTGGGTGCCCGGCCACCCGGCGATGAGCACCGCGTCGAGTCCGCTGACGTCGACCCCGAGCTCGAGGGCGTTGGTGCTCGCCAGACCGAGCAGGTCACCGTCGTGGAGCGCCCGTTCGAGGGCGCGCCGGTCCTCGGCGAGGTAGCCCGCCCGGTACGCGGCGATCCGGTCCGCCAGCTCCGGGGCAGCCTCGTCGAGCGCACGCCGGGCCCCCAGAGACACCGACTCGGCTCCTCGCCGCGACCGCACGAACGCGACAGTGCGCACGCCCTCAGCGACCAGGTCGGCCAGGATCGTTGCCGCTTCGGCAGTCGCAGCGCGACGTACCGGGGCGCCGTTCTCGCCGTTGAGCTCGGTGAGCGGTGGCTCCCAAAGCGCGACGTCGAGAGCCCCCCGAGGGGAGCCGTCCTCGATGACCTCGATTGCAGGGGCGCCGATCAACCGCAGTGCCGTGCTGCCAGGGTCGCTGACGGTCGCCGACGCGAGGATGAAGACCGGCTCGGCGCCGTAGTGACGTGCGACACGGCGCAGCCGACGCAGGACCTGCGCGACGTGCGAGCCGAAGACCCCGCGGTAGTGGTGGCACTCGTCGACCACCACGAAGCGCAGCTTGCGCATCGTGCTCGCCCATCGCGCGTGGGAGGGCAGCAAGCCGTGATGAAGCATGTCGGGGTTGGTGAGAACGACATCGGCATGCCGTCGCGCCCAGTCACGCTCTTCCATCGGGGTGTCGCCGTCGTACGTCGCCGCGCGGACGTTCTCGAGCCCGAGCTCACCGATCGAACGCAGCTGGTCAGCGGCCAGGGCCTTCGTCGGCGCCAGATAGAAGGTGGTGCCGGTGCCGGACGCCGCCGCAGTCAGGGCCGGCAGGAGGTAGCAGAGCGACTTGCCTGACGCGGTGCCGCTGGAGACAACGACGGACTGACCCGACCAGGCGAGCTCGGCGGCTGTTGTCTGATGGGTCCACGGCGTGGTGATGCCGCCCGCTTCGAGCGCGGAGCGCAGATTGGCGTCGATCCAGGTCGGCCACGGCGACGCCAGACCAGGACGTGCGTCGCGATGCTCCACATGGGTGATCCGGTCAGCGTGCGCTGCGGGGCCGACGAGCTTTCCCGGCCGGAGCAGAAGATCCAGCGGGGAAACCACGTTCAGGAGTCTGCCAGCGGGGTATGACCGGGCCGCCAGGCGCGGCGGTCTTCGCTGCCGCCTTTCGGTAGTCAGGGGTGATGGTTGGATGGTGGTGCACTGGAAGCTGCACCGTGATGGCCCGATGGAGGAAGACGTGGACCCCGATCTCTCCGTATCGATCCGGTCGGAAGGCGACCGCACGGTCGTCGCGGTGAGCGGCGAGATCGATGTGTACACGGCGCCGAAGCTGCGTGAGCACCTGATTGATCTGGTCGCGAACGGTCAGTACCAGCTCATCGTCGACCTCGAGGCCGTCGACTTCCTGGACTCCACGGGTCTTGGCGTCCTGGTCGGCGGGCTGAAGCGGGTGCGCTCCCACGACGGGTCGCTGCACCTGGTGTGCAGCCAGGACCGGATTCTCAAGATCTTCCGGATCACGGGGCTGACGAAGGTCTTCCCGATTCACTCCAACATCGACGAGGCGCTCGCGGCGGGCGCAGACTCCTAGCTGCTCCCGCTTCCAACGTGTCCACCATCGAAGTGCGGTTCTCCCCGCTCACCGCTCATGTGCGTACCGCCCGGCTCGTGGCACTCTCGGTGGCGCGGCGGGCGCGGATCGAGGAGGAGCAGCTCGACGAGGTCCGTCTGGCCGTCGGCGAGACGTGCTCACGGGCGGTCGGCGTCCACATCTCGCGGGGTGTTGACGATCCGATCACGATGCGGCTGTCCGACGAACGCGATCACTTCACCATCGAGGTGATCAACACCGGCACCCTGGCGGATGACCCGACTGCGGCAATGGACTTGGTCGAGGCGTCGAGCCGGGCGCTCGCCGAGGGCGCGCTCGACAGCGACTCGATGCCGGCCGGGTTCGGCTTGGCGGTGGTGAGCGGGCTCGTCGAGGACCTGTTCGTCACCAGCGACGGCGGGCGGACGACGGTCCGGATGAGCTGGCCGATGGCTTCGGCGCTTCCCGACCTGGCGGAGCCCACCGCTTCCTAGGGAGGCTGGGGCGGGTCGTGCCACCCTGCCCGGGCTGGGACTACTAGACTCTGCGCGCTACGCCCTACGCGTCCACGTCCTGCGCCGTTGGTGTCTTGGATCGGATGCCTCACGCCAATAGTCGTCGATTCGAAGGACGCTGATGTTGTCGTACGCCCTTTCAACCCGGGCTGTCATGCACGCCAAGGACATTGCCGACGGCGCAGCGCTTACGCACAAGGACCTCGGCATCGTCGCCGTGGTCGGCGCGGTCGCACTCGCCGCGCTGGTCGTGTCCGCCGTCTTTGCGCGCGAGGTGCTTGCCTTCGACCAGGGCACGCCGCGGATGCAGGAGATCTCCAAGGCCGTTCAGGAAGGTGCTGGGGCCTACCTCCGCCGCCAGTTCACGACCCTGGCGCCGTTTGCGGTGATCATCTTCGCCCTCCTCTTCATCCTTCCGGCGGAAACCACCGGTTCGCGGATCGGGCGCTCGGTGTTCTTCCTGGTAGGCGCGACGTTCTCCGCGTTCGTCGGCTGGGCCGGAATGACGCTTGCCACGCGCGCCAACGTCCGTACGGCGGCAGCTGCCCAGCAGTCCGGCGCCAAGCGCGCGACGCGGGTGGCGTTCCGTTCCGGCGGCACGGTCGGCATGCTCACGGTCGGGCTCGGTCTGCTCGGCGCGAGCGTCGTCACGTTGATCTTCAAGACTCACGCGCCACAGGTGCTCGAGGGCTTCGGGTTCGGGGCCGCGCTGCTCGCGATGTTCATGCGTGTCGGCGGCGGGATCTTCACCAAGGCCGCCGACGTCGGCGCGGACCTGGTCGGCAAGGTAGAGCAGGGCATTCCCGAGGACGACCCGCGCAACGCGGCGACGATCGCCGACAACGTCGGTGACAACGTCGGTGACTGCGCCGGCATGGCCGCGGACCTCTTCGAGTCCTACGCGGTGACGCTTGTCGCCTCGCTGCTCCTCGGTCAGGTCGCGTTCGGCCGCGACGGCCTGGTGTTCCCGCTGATTATTCCGGCGGTTGGTGTGCTGACCGCGATCATCGGCGTCCTCGTGACTGCCCCTCGCGATGGCGACCGTACCGGGCTCACGGCGATCAACCGAGGGTTCTTCATCTCCGCCATCATCTCGGCGATCTTCGTCGCGATCGTCACCTTCATCTTCCTGCCTTCGTCCTACGAGAAGTTCGGGCTTCACGGTGGCGACGCCCAGGTCGCTGCGCTGTCCGGCAATCCCCGCGTGATGGCGTTCCTCGCCGTACTCGTCGGTTTGGTGCTCGCCAGCGTGATCCAGGTGCTGACCGGCTACTTCACCGAGGTCGACCGCAAGCCGGTGCAGGACATCGGCCGGTCGTCGCTGACTGGTCCTGCCACGGTCATTCTCGGTGGGATCTCGATCGGGCTCGAGTCCGCGGTCTACTCGGCCGTGCTGATCGGTGGGGCCGTCTACGTCGCCTTCCTGCTCGGCCACGGCGTCGTCGTGCTGTCGCTCTTCGCTGTCGCTCTCGCCGGAACCGGGCTACTCACGACGGTCGGCGTCATCGTCGCGATGGACACCTTCGGGCCCATCTCCGACAACGCCCAGGGTGTCGCCGAGATGTCCGGCGAGATCTCGCCCGAGGGCGCCGAGGTGCTCACCGCGCTGGATGCGGTCGGCAACACGACCAAGGCCATCACGAAGGGCATCGCGATCGCCACCGCCGTCCTGGCCGCGACCGCGCTGTTCGGCGCGTTCGCGACAGCGGTCGGCGGTGAAGGCGGCGGCGTCGACATCACCCTCAACGTCGCCAAGCCCAACGTGCTGTTCGGGCTGATCATCGGCGCCTCGGTGGTGTTCCTGTTCTCCGGCCTGGCGATCAGCGCGGTCGCGCGTGCCGCCGGACGGGTGGTCATCGAGGTCCGCGACCAGTTCCGCAACGAACCCGGGCTCATGGACGGCTCGGTCCGGCCGGACTACGCCCGGGTCGTCGACATCTGCACCCGCGACTCGCTGCGTGAGCTCGCCACTCCGGGTCTGCTGGCCGTGCTGGCGCCGATTGCGACAGGCTTCTGGCTCGGCTACGAGCCGCTGGGCGCCTACCTCGCGGGCGCGATCGCGGCCGGCGTCCTCATGGCGATCTTCCTCGCCAACTCCGGTGGCGCGTGGGACAACGCGAAGAAGCTCGTCGAGGACGGCAACCACGGCGGCAAGGGCTCCGAGGCACACTCCGCGACGGTCATCGGTGACACGGTCGGCGACCCGTTCAAGGACACCGCCGGCCCGGCGCTCAACCCGCTGATCAAGGTCATGAACCTGGTCGCGCTGCTCATCGTGCCGACGGTCGTGAAGTACGGCGTGAACGGGCCGCACGAGAACACCGCGGTGCGCGTCATCGTCGGTGTGATCTCGGTCGGCTTGATCGTCGGAGCGGTCATCGTGAGCAAGCGTCGTCGGGTCGACATGGCCGGGACATCCGCATAAGCACGTCTCACCAGGTCGCCGGCGGTCGATGGACCGCCGGCGATTCTGTTTTCTGCCGTGGATCGGCGGGCTTCCGGGCATCATCGTGGGTGAGATGAGCCAGCTTTCGTTGTTCGGAGCGATGGCGCGCGAGCCTGCCCTCGCCGACATCGAGGGTTTGCTGGCGGGCAACGGCCAGATCGTGCGGCGCGATGACGCGGCGCGAATCTCGGTGGTCGTCGGCGAGCTGTGGCGGGTCGACGTACTCGTCGCGGAGATGCAGTCGGTGCTTGGCCTGAGCGCCGAAGTCGGCCCGGCCGAGGCAGGGACGACGGTCGGCACCCCTTGGCTTTCGGAGTTGCGGGCGACCGCTGACGCGTGGGCTCTCGGCGCCGTCAAATGTCCGCCGCAGGGATGGTCGCTCGACGGATCCCGACTGCGCTGGTGGTGCCTTGCGTCGGGCTGGGCAGACAAGGGCATGTATAACCTTGCGCTCGGTGCGAACGACGAACATGCCTGGCTAGCGGTCGGGTCGGCGTTGTCCGCGGTTGGTGTCCCGGGTGTACTTGTCGGGCCGCGAGCCGATGGTCCGGCGTATCGCATCGTGGGCCGACGCCGGCTCGCACGGTTGCTGGAGCTGATCGGCGACCCGCCTGACGGCGTCCCGGTCGACGGATGGCCGCAGCCCTGATCACGACACAACGACGAAGTCGCAATGGATAAAGAGGAGAGGACGACCGTGACGAGTGGGACGGAGGAGCGTGTGGACGACAGTGTCGTCGACAGCGACGGCCGTCGGCGTCTCGTCATCGTCGAGTCGCCCGCGAAGGCGCGCACCATCGCCGGCTATCTCGGGCCGGGGTACGTCGTCGAGTCCTCGATCGGCCACATCCGCGACCTGCCGGGCGCGGCGTCCGAGATGCCGACCGCGCAGAAGCATCTCTGGAAGACCTACGGCATCGACGTCGATCACGGCTTCGAGCCGGTGTACGTCATCAACGCGGACAAGAAGCAGCAGGTCCAGAAGCTGAAGACGGCTCTGAAGGACGTGGACGAGCTGCTGCTCGCCACTGATGAGGACCGCGAAGGCGAGGCCATCGCCTGGCATCTGCTCGAGGTGCTCAAGCCGCGGGTGCCGGTCCGGCGCATGGTGTTCCACGAGATCACGCCCGCCGCTATCCGCGCGGCGGTCGAGAACCCGCGCGAGATCGACCGAGCTCTCGTCGACGCGCAAGAGACCCGTCGCATCGTCGACCGGCTCTACGGCTACGGCGTCTCGCCGGTGCTGTGGAAGAAGGTCATGCCGAAACTGTCGGCAGGCCGGGTGCAGTCGGTTGCGACGCGGTTGCTCGTCGAGCGCGAACGGGCTCGGATCAAGTTCCGTTCCGCTGACTACTGGGACCTCGAAGGCACCTTCGACACGGGCGTCGAGCCCGAGACTCCTGGCGACCCGACCCGGTTCGACGCGACGCTGATCGCGGTCGACGGCAAGCGGGTGGCAAGCGGGCGCGACTTCGATGACAGCGGCGAGCTGACCCGCGAGGTCGTCCACCTGGACGAGGCGGCTGCAACGTCCCTAGCCGCGCGACTTGCCGACTCCGAGTTCTCGGTCCGCAGCGTCGAGGAGCGGCCGTACCGGCGCTCGCCGTACCCCCCGTTCATGACGAGCACCCTGCAGCAGGAGGGAAGCCGGAAGCTGCGGCTCACGGCGCGACTCGTCATGTCGCTCGCGCAGCGCCTGTACGAGAACGGCTACATCACCTACATGCGTACGGACTCGACGACGCTGTCGGAGACGGCACTCACGGCGGCCCGGGCACAGGCCCGCGAGCTGTACGGCGCGGAGTACGTCCCGGACCAGCCGCGCCGCTACGAACGCAAGGTGAAGAACGCGCAAGAGGCGCACGAGGCGATCCGTCCCGCCGGTGACGCCTTCCGCACCCCGGCCTCGGTACGCGCCGAGCTCGGTGCGGACGAGTACCGCTTGTACGAGCTGATCTGGCAGCGCACGGTCGCGTCGCAGATGGCGGACGCGGTCGGACGGTCCGTGACGGTTCGGGTCGGTGGGACGGCGGCTGCCAACGCCGGCGGCGCGGGCGAGGATGTCGAGTTCTCGGCCAGCGGCAAGATCATCACCTTCCCTGGCTTCCTGCGGGCGTACGTCGAGGAGACCGAGGACGACTCCGCCGAGCGCGACGATCGTGAGACCAGGCTCCCGCAGGTGAGCGAGTCACAGCCGCTGACGGCGATCGCAGTTGAGCCCCAGTCGCATTCGACGACTCCGCCCGCCCGCTACACCGAGGCGAGCCTGGTGAAGGCGCTGGAGGAGCTCGGCATCGGGCGTCCGTCGACGTATGCGTCGATTCTCGGCACCATCCAGGACCGCGGGTACGTCTTCAAGCGCGGCACGGCGTTGGTGCCGTCGTTCACCGCCTTTGCGGTCGTCGGCCTGTTGGAGCAGCACTTCGCACGGTTGGTCGACTACGGCTTCACGGCGTCGATGGAAGACGACCTCGACGAGATCGCCAGCGGGGCGGCCCAGTCCGGAAAGTGGCTGACGCGCTTCTACTTCGGCGACGACTCCTCCAGCGCGGAGGATCCCCAGGGACTCAAGGAGCTGGTCACCGACCGGCTTGGTGAGATCGACGCCCGCGAGGTCAACTCGCTGCCGATCGGCAACGACGAGGACGGCGAGGCCGTCGTCGCGCGCGTCGGCCGGTATGGCCCCTACGTGCAGAAGGGCGACCTTCGGGCGAGCATCCCCGACGACATGCCGCCGGACGAGCTCACCGTCGAGCGTGCCCTCCAGCTGCTCAACAAGACCAGCGACGAGCGACTCCTCGGGGAGCATCCCGACACCCACGAGCCGGTCCTTGCTCGCACCGGTCGCTACGGGCCGTACGTCACCACGCAGCCGCTTGACGGTGGCGAGGTGCGGACCGCCTCGCTGTTCAAGGACATGGATGTCGAATCGGTCGGCCTCGAGGACGCCGTACGTCTGCTGTCGCTGCCTCGGTCACTCGGCACCGACCCCGGGACCGGCGAGGAGATCACCGCGCAGAACGGCCGCTACGGGCCGTACGTGAAGCGTGGCGCGGACTCGCGATCGCTGGAGTCGGAGCCGGCGCTGTTCACCGTGACGCTCGACGAGGCGCTCGCGCTGTTCGCGCAGCCAAAGCCGAGAGGGCGACGGGCAGCGGCAGCGCCGCTGCGCGAGCTCGGTAACGACCCGTCCAGTGGCAAGCCGATGGTCGTGCGCGAAGGCCGGTTCGGGCCCTACGTCACCGACGGCGAGACGAACGCCTCGCTTCGCAAGGGGGACAGCATCGAGGCGCTCACGCCGGAGCGCGGGGCCGAGCTCCTCGCCGAGCGCCGAGCCGCCGGACCGAGTAAGAAGGCGGCCGCCAAGCGCGCCCCGGCGAAGAAGACGGCCAAGAAGACGGCCAAGAAGACCACGAAGAAGGCGTAGTCGGCGAGGCCAACGCTTTGGGCCAGACTTCGCGCTTGGCGTCAGGGAGTCGTCGGCCTCGAGGCGACCGAACGGTCCCGACGGCTCGATAGCGTGTGAGCGCTATGACGAGACCACGTCGGCTGGTGCGGAACGGGGCGCATGTACGCGGCCTCGGCGAGGTCGCCGCCGCCCCGCCGCGGGAGAACGACCTACGCAGCGTGCTTGCCATTCGGCCGTTCCGGATGTTGTGGATCTCGCTGTCGCTGTCGAGTCTGGGTGACTGGCTCGGCTTCCTCGCGACGACCTCGCTGGCCTATGCGCTGTCCTCGTCGTACTCGCAGCGGAACTACGCGATCGCGGTCGTGCTCTTCGTCCGGCTCCTTCCGGCGCTGATCATCGGCCCGATCGCCGGCGCCTGGGCGGATCGGTTCGACCGCCGCACCACGATGGTGGTCACGGACGTCATCCGCTTTGGCCTGTTTCTCTCGATCCCGCTCGTGCAGTCACTGTGGTGGCTGTTCGTGGCTTCGTTCCTCATCGAGTGCAACAGCCTGTTCTGGATACCGGCCAAGGAAGCTTCGATCCCGAACCTGGTGCCGCGCGAGAAGCTCGAGACCGCGAACCAGCTGAGCCTGGTCACCACCTACGGGTTCGGTGCAGTTGCAGCGGCACTGTTTGCGGCGTTGTCCTTCGTCAACCGCGTCCTTGCGCACAACATCCACTGGTTCCGCACCAACCCGGTGAACCTCGCCCTCTACATCGACGCGCTGACCTTCCTGGTCTCTGCGCTGACGATCATCAACCTGCGTGAGATCTCCGGTGCCCGCGCGCCGGTAGATGGTGAGCACCGGGCTGAGCAAGTCGGCCTGTGGCAGTCGATCACGGAAGGGATCCACTTCCTCGGATCGCAGCGCTGGCTCAAGGGACTTGTCCTCGGGATCAGCGGCGCGACGGGAGCGGGCGCGGCAGTCATCGGCTTGTCCAAGGTCTTCGCCGCCGACCTGCGAGGTGGCGACGCAGCGTACGGCACGTTGTTCGGCACCGTGTTCGTGGGTCTGGCGGCCGGCATGTTCCTCGGGCCGCGGCTTGCCGGAGCGCTGTCTCGACGACGGCTCGTGGGACTCGGCATCGTCGCGAGCGGCGTGACCCTGGCGGTCGAGGCGGTCTTACCGAACCTCGCGCTGGTGATCGTCGCGACCGCCATGCTCGGCTTCTGGGCCGGGTTGGTGTGGGTCGTCTCGCTCACGCTCGTCGGCTCCGAGGTGAGCGACGACATGCGCGGCCGCGCCTTCGCCTTCATCTACAACCTGATGCGGCTCGTTCTCCTTGCGATGATCGCCCTTGCGCCAACGACCGCGGGACTGATCGGCAATCACACGGTGGTCGTCTCCGGCGCGAGGATCCGCGTTGACGGCGTCACGATCACCTTGTTCGTCTCCGGGGTGCTCGCCGTCGTTCTCGGCGTCGTCTGCTTCCGGCTGATGGACGACCGGCGCGGTATCTCGCTTCGTTCGGACCTCATCGCGGTCCTGCGACGTCACACGCCACAGCTCGGGCGCGGTACCGACTCGGGCCTGTTCGTCGCCTTCGAGGGCGGTGAAGGCGCCGGCAAGTCGACGCAGGTGAGACTGCTTGCCGATCACCTGCGGACACTCGGCTTCGAGGTGGTTGTGACATTCGAGCCCGGCGCTACGGAGATCGGGGCGAACCTGCGAAAGGTGCTCCTAGACCGCGAGTCGGTGGACCTGAGTGCGGAGTCCGAGGCGCTGCTCTACGCCGCAGATCGGGCGCAGCACGTGACGGAGGTCGTGCGCCCGGCACTTGCGCGTGGCGCAATCGTGGTGACGGATCGCTACGTCGACTCCTCAATCGCATATCAGGGCGCCGGTCGCTCGCTGGCGGACGCCGACGTGCGTCGACTGTCGGCGTGGGCGACCGGCGGGCTGTCTCCTGACCTCACCGTCCTCCTCGACGTGCCCCCCGAGATCGGGCTGCAACGTCGTGGCGGCCCGGGGGACCGGCTCGAGGACGAGAGCCTCACCTTCCACCATCGAGTTCGCGCGATGTTCCTTCAGCTCGCGTCACACGGCCGCGATCGGTATCTCGTGCTGGACGCGACGAACGACAGCGAGTGGATCCATGAGGTTGTGGCGACTCGGCTGAGGCCGCTGCTTCGGTCCCTCTCGACCGCGCCACTTCCGAAGGTGTTGCAGTGAGCGTCTTCGATGCGCTCGTCGGCCAGGACCGCGTGATCGAGCAGCTGCGCGGTGCAATCGATGCCGCGTCCACGATCGTCAGTGGCGGTGAGGCCACCGGCATGACACACGCCTGGTTGTTCACCGGCCCACCCGGTTCGGGGCGCTCCGTTGCGGCTCGAGCGTTCGGCGCCGCGTTGCAATGCCCCAACGGCGGTTGCGGCGCCTGCCATGAATGCCACACCGCGCTCGCGGGAAGCCACGCTGACATCGAGATCGTCACGCCGACCGGGTTGTCCTACAGCGTCGCCGAGACGCGCACGCTGGTTGCGCGGTCCGCGCTTGCGCCGGTGCGCGGCACCTGGCAGGTCACCATCGTCGAGGACGCCGACCGCTTCACCGAGCAAGCGCTCAATGCCCTGCTGAAAGCGCTGGAGGAGCCCCCGCCGCGCGGCGTCTGGCTGCTCTGCGCGCCGTCCGCCGAGGATCTCCTTCCGACCATCCGGTCCCGCTGCCGGGTGATGACGCTGCGGGTACCACCGTACGACGCCGTCGCTGCCTACCTGACGAGTGAAGGAATCGAAGCATCAGTCGCCGGTTTCGCCGCTCGCGCCGCGCAGGGCCACATCGGCCGGGCCCGTCGGCTGGCAATCGACCATGACGCCGCGTCGCGCCGTCGGGAGGTGCTCACGGTGCCGACCCAGGTCGCCACCGTCGGCGGATGTTTCGCCGCGGCGGCTTCGCTGGTCGATGCCGCGAAGGCTGAAGCCGTTGCTGTGAGCAACTCGCTCGACGCCGAGGAGAAGAGCGCGCTGCGAGAGTCGTACGGCGACACTGGCGAGCGCGGGATGCCCAAGCCTCGCGGCGTCGCCGGCGCGATCTCCGAGCTGGAGAAGCGGCAGCGCTCCAGGTCCACCCGCACGCAGCGCGACGTGCTCGATCGTGCGCTGGTCGACCTTGCGGCGTTCTATCGCGACGTCCTCGTCGTGCAGTTCGGCGCCGCGGTCGATCTCGTGAACGCAGATCTCGAGACGACGCTGCGTCAGCTCGCGGCGGACTCGGAGCCCGAGACGACGCTTCGGCGGATCCAGGCGGTCCTCGCGGCGCGCGAGGCGATCGCTGCGAACGTGGCACCACTTCTGGCTGTGGAAGCAATGGCAGTGGCCCTCCGCTCGCCCTAGATTCGAAGGGAACCGCCATGGCGGTGCGACCGAGGAGCCACCCATCCGTAGATCCATCGCTGCTGTAGGCGCCGGCTTTGCTGTCCTGACCGCATGTTCGACGACGGCGTCCTCGCCGTCGAGCACCTCGAGCGGGTCGCCGTCGGTGTCCGCGTCGGCGAGCGTCGCCGCGACTTCGACTTCGACTTCGACTTCGACCTCGAGCGCCTCCGGATTGGGCGTGTTCCTCGACCAGCAGCTGTCCTGGCACGAGTGCCACGATGGTCTTGAGTGCGCAACCTTGCAGGTTCCGCTGGACTACTCCGACCCGACGGGGCGCCGACTTCACATCGCGGTGATCCGCAAGCAGGCGAGCGGTCACGCCAAGGGCTCGTTGATCGTCAACCCCGGTGGGCCCGGCGCTTCGGGTGTCGAGTTCGTCGCGCAGGCTTCGAGCGTGTTCAGCCAATTGACAACCCAGTTCGACCTGGTGTCGTTCGACCCCCGTGGGGTCGGGTTGTCGGACCCGATCCGCTGCCTCACCGCGCCGCAGCTCGACGCCTACATCAACCTCGATCCCGCTCCCACCACGGCAGCCGGACGGCGGCAGTCGATCAACGCCAGCCGCCGTTTTGCGGCGGCCTGCTACCAGAAGAACGGCGACTATCTCGCGCACGTCGGGACCAAGGACCAGGCCCGCGACATGGATGTGCTGCGCGCCGCGCTCGGGGACAAGAAGCTGACCTACTACGGGGCGTCATACGGCACGTTCCTCGGCGCGAAGTACGCCGAGCTGTTCCCGACGCACATCCGCGCGATGGTCCTCGACGGCGCGCTCAACCCGGCGGAGTCGGGGACGGCGGGAAACCTCGTGCAGGCGAAGGGCTTCGAGACCGACCTGCAGGACTTTCTTGCGTTCTGCGTGCGCTCAGGACACTGCCCGTTCGGGTCGTCCGTCCCGGCCGCCAACGACGGCCTGCAGCGATTGATCGCCCGGGTGACGGCTCATCCGATCCAGGTGGGCAGCCGGCTCCTCGGGCCGGGGGAGTTCTTCGAGGGACTGGCCGCCGGGCTCTACTCCACCAGTGACTGGTCCGCGTTGAAGTCGGTGCTGGCCGCGGCTCAGTCGGGCAACGGCTACGGGATGTTGACGTTCTCAGACTCGCTGACGCAGCGGAACAGCGACGGCAGCTACACCAACCTGGTCGAGTCGAACATCGCGATCAACTGCATCGATCGGCCGTGGCCGCGGAAGGCTTCGGCGTACGTGCGTTACGCCAAGCAGTTCGGAAAGTCGGCGCCGTACTTCGGGGCCGCCATCGAGTACGGGTCGATGCCGTGCGCGTTCTGGCGGGTACCCCCCGTCGAGGACAACCACCCTGTCTCGGCGAACGGGGCCCCTCCGATCCTGGTGATCGGCACCACTCGCGACCCTGCAACGCCGTTTGTCTGGGCGAAGTCGCTTGCCCGACAGCTGTCGTCGGGCGTCCTGCTCACCCATGACGGCGACGGCCACACGGCCTACATCGACCACGACCCGTGTGTCGACGCGGCGGTGTCGAGCTACGTCCTCCGGCTGCACCCGCCGAAGCCGGGCACGGTGTGCCGCTAGCCAGCGCCGACCGCCCATTGCCGGCTGAGCACCTTAGAGCGTGCTCACCTGGCAATCGCAGGCTCCGGCTAGACTCTCTGCCTGTTGCGCCGCTCGCGGCGCACGCCGCCTTAGCTCAGTCGGTAGAGCGATTCACTCGTAATGAATAGGTCTGGAGTTCGATTCTCCAAGGCGGCTCCGATGCCAATCCCGCTGTGCGGGCCACTGCCCGCGAGGCCAGGATGTGTCCATGAATGACGCGCCAGCGCACTACCGGAATCCAGGCTGGTTCACGCGCAACGTCTTCAACGGAGTCGTCTCACTGTTCACCCGGCTCGGGCTGTCCGTGTGGGGATCCCGGGTCCTCGAGGTACGCGGGCGAAAGACAGGGCAGCCACGCCGGGTGCCGGTCAACCTGCTCACCGTCGAGGACACCCGCTATCTCGTGGCACCACGGGGCGAGACCCAATGGGTTCGAAACCTGCGGGCGGCCGGTGACGGCGTGCTGATCCTCGGTCGCAAGCGGCAGCGGTTCAGCGCAGTTGAGCTCGCCGACGCCGACAAGCGGCCGGTGCTCCGTGCCTATCTCAAGCGATGGAAGGCTGAGGTCGGCGTCTTCTTCGACGGCGTCAGCGCCGACTCCTCAGACGCTGAGGTCGATCGGATCGCAGCAAGGCATCCAGTCTTCCGGCTAACAATCGGCGATCAAGCCTCCTAGGCTCGACCCGGTGAGGGGTTCGCCGCGGCTGGGGCCACAGGAGCGCGAAGACGCCTGGAAGCGTCTCGACGGCGGGTCTTTCGACGTGCTCGTGGTCGGTGGCGGCGTCACAGGCTGCGGAGTCGCGCTCGACGCGGCCACCCGCGGGCTGTCGACTGCTCTGGTCGAGGCGCGCGACATCGCGAGCGGTACGTCCTCGCGGTCGAGCAAGCTCTTTCACGGCGGGCTCCGCTACCTGGAGCTGATGGACTTCGGCTTGGTTCGAGAAGCCCTCAAGGAACGCGACCTGATGCTCACTCGGCTGGCGCCGCACCTCGTCCGCCCGGTTTCCTTTCTCTACCCGCTGACGAGATACGGCTGGGAGCGTGCGTACGTTGCGGCGGGCCTGACGTTGTACGACGCCCTCGGCGGGGCTCACGCTTTGCCGCGGCACCGCCATCTCACCCGGCGTGGTGCCCGCACGCTCGCACCGGCGCTGCGTGGTGACGCGCTCGTCGGTGGCGTGCAGTACTACGACGCTCAGTGCGACGATGCGCGGCACACCCTCACATTGGCGCGGACGGCTGCGGCGTACGGCGCCATCGTGCGGTCGTCGACTGAAGTGGTCGGCTTCGTCCGCGAGGGCGGGCGCATCGTGGGCGCCGAACTGCGTGACACCGAGACCGGTGCGACAGCGACCGTCCGGACTTCGGTGGTCGTCAACGCCACCGGCGTGTGGACGGACGAGGTTCAGCGGCTTGCGGACTCGCGTGGCGAGTTCAAGGTGCGGGCCTCGAAAGGTGTGCACATCGTCGTACCGCGAGACCGGATCTCCTCCGTGACCGGGCTGATCCTGCGAACCGAGCGGTCCGTGCTGTTCGTCATCCCCTGGGGTGACTACTGGATCATCGGGACCACCGACGACGACTGGAACTACGACAAGGCGCATCCCGCGGCGAGCCGACTCGACATCGGCTACCTGCTTCGCCACGTCAACGAGGTCCTGTCGGTGCCGCTGACGCGAGAGGACATCTCGGGCGTCTACGCAGGCCTACGACCTCTGTTGTCGGGGGAGCAGGAGTCGACATCTCAGCTGTCGCGGGAGCACGCGATCAGCCGGTCGCCGCGCGGCATGGTGTCCGTGGCCGGCGGCAAGTACACGACGTACCGGGTCATGGCGAAGGACGCCGTCGATGCCGCCGTCGAGGACCTCGGGCGGCACGCTCCGCCCTGCGTGACGGAGCACATTCCGCTGCTGGGTGCGGACAGCTACCACGCGCTCGCCAACCAGACCGAGTCGATCTCGCAAGAACTCGGCTTGCCGCGTTGGCGCTACGAGCATCTGCTGCATCGCTACGGCGCGCTGGTCGAGGAGGTTCTCGCACCCGCGGCGGACGACCCGACTCTGCTGGAGCCGATTCCCGGCGCCGGGCTGTACCTGATGGCCGAGGTCCGGTACGCCGCCACGCACGAGACGGCGCTGCATCTCGACGACGTGCTCACGCGCCGGACCCGCATCTCCATCGAGACGACGCATCGCGGCGTCGACTCGGCTCGCCCCGTCGCGCTGGTGCTCGGCGGGATCCTCGGCTGGGATGACGAGACCCGCAACGCAGAGGTCGCGGCGTACGTCGCGCGGGTCGAGGCGGAGCGGCTTTCGCAGGAGCAGACCGACGACGTCAACGCAGATGCCCGTCGCCTCGTCGCACCGGACAGCCGCCGACCGGTTCTGTAACGGCCGGTTCGTGAAGGGATATCGGTAGCGGGCTACTGCTAGGGCATCACGAACCGCGGTGACGGAAGGCGCGAGCTCCGCGGTAGAGGCCGTAGCCGATCCCGGTCGATGCGATGGCGCCGACGGTGAGGAACGCGACCGACAGCTCAGGGCGGGCGCCACTGAGTGCGCCGCGCGCCGGAACCGCGGCACGCTCCCGGACGCCCCGGCGGTTGGCCTGCGCGAGCAGGTCGTCGAGCAATCCGACCGGCGGCTCGACGTGGGTGTCGCGGAGTGCGGTGAGAGCGCCGGCCAGCTGTTCTTGTCGCACCACCTCGGCCGAGCAGTCCGAACAACGGCGAAGGTGAGCGCGTACGACATGCAGCGCCCAACCGGTGAGCTCACCGGAGACGAGCGCAGGCAGCTGGGAGCGGGCCTCGCGGCAGAAGCGCGGGAGCCTTGCCTCGTTCACGCGACACCACCGGCCGCCGTCGAGCCGTCGGCGCCGAGCACGAGCTCGCGCAGCTTCGCGTGGGCGCGATGCAGCCGCACCTTCACGACGTTCTCCGTCACGTTCAACAGATCGGCCACTTCCTTGGTCGACAAACCTTCGATGTCACGCAGCACGACAACGGCGCGCGCCTCTTCATTCAGCCTCATCAGCGCGATCTCGCTGCGACGGACGAGGTCAGCGGTCTCAGCCCGATCGTCGGGTGATGCGTCCTCGCCCGCGATCTCGAACACGTCGTCGGGAAGCGCGAAGGGAGTACGGCCTGCGACCATCCCGGTCTCGCGGGCCTGAGTGCGCTTCTTCAGCAACGTCAGGCAGACGTTGACCGTGACTCGGTGAAGCCAGGTCCCGAACGCCGCCTCGCCGCGAAAGCCCACCACGGAACGCATCACGCGGACAAACACCTCCTGCGTCGCGTCGGCGGCTTCGTCGGGATCGGCGAGCATCCGTCGGGTCAGCTTGTAGACGTCGGCGTACGTCGCGCGGATCAGCTCGTCGAGCGCACCGCGCTCGCCACGCTGACACGCCCGAACCAGCGCCGGATCGACGTCCATTCGCTTGGTTCGACTCCTTCCCTTCGACTTTGGTTACCACCTGGTACGAAGTCGGTGGAAGTTCCTTGTAACCAAGGCTGACCTCCGGAGTCCAACCATGTGAAGCGACGCGCCGTGCGTCGCAGAGAATGGAGTGATCCGGATGTACGCGTTCGTCGTGTTCGCAGGCCTTGCCCTCGCGCTTGCAACGGTCGGCGAGGTGCTCAACGAGATCCTGCCCGTGAAGGCCCCCAAGGCTCTGACGACCAGCGTGGCCGTCGGCGTCGCGATTCTCGTGTCGTGGGCCCTCGACTACTCAGTTTTCACCGCGTTCGGTCAGGAGCTGCGCTCCGAGTGGATGAACCCGGTCGCGACCGGCGTCGTGCTGGTCGGCATGGGTGAGGCCATCCGTGGCGTGCTCGGCAACCTCGGCCTGAACATCAACATTGGTGGTCGCGGCAAGACCGCCTAAGCAACAACCGCGCCCCGCCCGCCGTACGGATTTCCCCGAGTACGGCGGGCGGTCGCATGTCCGGCTTTCGGCCAAGCGATGTGGCATTGCTAGTGCGATTTGGACCGAAATGCTGCGGATCGCGCATGCAATGTGGCATTGCTTGGCCAACGGCGGGACGCAAGTGAGCTAGTGAATCCCGCCGGCCTTGGCGAGGCGCCGCCTTGAGGCTTCGATCTCTTGCTCCGCCTCGGTGCGACCGACCCAGGTCGCGCCCTCCACGCTCTTGCCGGGCTCGAGGTCCTTGTAGACCTCGAAGAAGTGCTGGATCTCCAGCTTGTCGAACTCCGGCAGGTGGTGGATGTCCCGCAGGTGCTCCTGGCGCGGGTCGTTGGCGGGCACGCACAGGACCTTGTCGTCGCCGCCCTTCTCGTCGGTCATCCGGAACATCCCGATCGCACGGCAGAGGATCAGGCATCCCGGAAAGGTCGGCTCGGCGAGCAGCACCAGCGCATCCAGCGGGTCGCCGTCCTCGCCGAGAGTGTGCTCGATGAAGCCGTAGTCGGCCGGGTACTGCGTTGCGGTGAAGAGGGTCCGGTCAAGACGCAACCGGCCGGTCTCGTGATCCACCTCGTACTTGTTGCGACATCCCTTCGGGATCTCGATGAAGACGTCGAACTCCACGCGAGCCTCCCGTTGTGCTCAATCAGTCAGGTGTATCGGCCAACTAGTCTGCCTGCAGTGCGCCGGCGAGTCGTCATACCCCTCGTGGCGGCGCTCGCCGTGACGGTCGGCGCGGCCTTCGTGGTGGTGGATCGCGTCGGCTCGGACAGCGGCAAACCGGCAGTCGTCGCGACCCCCAGCCCGACCCGCCCGCCGGTTCTTGCGGCGCTCGGCTCGTCGGCCGTACCGCCTACCAAGGCACAGGTACGCCGGGCGTTCGCACCGGCGTTGGCCGCCTTGCCCGCGGGGGAGCAGATCGGCGGCTTGGTCGTCGACGTTGCCGCCGGTACGACGCTGTGGAGTCACGAGGCAGGCACTCCGGTAGCGCCAGCCTCGACGCTGAAGATCTTGACTGCCGCGGCCGCCTTGCACGCCTTGGGCCCGGACTTTCACTTCACCACCACGGTGCGGCTGCTCGGCAACACGATCTACCTCGTCGGTGGTGGCGACCCGACGCTTGCCTTGTCGTCCTCCGTGCATGCGACCCCCGTCGCCTACCCTGCGCCTGCGACGCTCGCTGATCTCGCGAAGCAGGCGGCGGCGTCATTGCAACCACCGGCACAGTCGTTCCGGCTCCGCGTCGACGCCTCCCTGTGGTCGACCGCAACACTCGCCAAGGGCTGGAACGCCGGCTACGTCGCCGAGGGCGACATCACGCCGCCCAGCGCTCTGGAGCTCGACGGTGGTCGGCTGCAACCGGGCGAGCTCGACTCGCCGCGTACCAACAACCCGGCGACCCAGACGGCGGATGCCTTCACCGAGTTGCTGCGGAAAGACGGCATCACCATTCACGGCACAGTGCGCAATGCCGCGACGCCTTCGACCGCGAGCCCGGTCGCGCAGGTCTCATCGCCGCCGTTGGCGGCTCTCGTGCAGCGAATGCTCACGGCCAGCGACAACGATCTGGCGGAGGCGCTAGGGCGCGCCGTCGCGATGCACGACGGTCAGCCGCCGACCTTTGCCGGTGAGGTCGCTGCCCTGCGCACTGAGCTGGGTGACCTTGGGGTTCCGGCGAATGCGCTTTCGCTACAAGACGCGAGCGGGCTGTCCCACGACGATGCCGTAGCACCGACGGCCCTGGTCGGCGTGCTGCGCGCCGCGGTGCGTGACCCGGCGCTGCGCCCGCTACTCGAAGGGCTCCCGGTTGCCGGGTTCACCGGCACCCTTGCTGACCGATACCGCGGCGACCACAAGAGCGCTGGGACGGGACAGGTCCGGGCCAAGACCGGATCGCTGGTCGGCGTGAACGCCCTCGCCGGAGTCGTCGCCGACGGCTCCGGCCGGCTGCTCGCCTTCGCGCTGTTGGGCTTCGGCACGGTCGAGACCGACGCGGTCCAAACCGGCCTCGATCAATTGGCCAGCGGATTAGCCGCCCTCGACTGAGAGCACACTGGACCAATGGCGATGCGCATCATCGACTGGCGGCTCGCCGGCGCGACAGGGGCGCGACTGGTCCCGCCGGGCCCGAAGGTACCGCTCGCGGAGGCGGTCGCGACCGTCGATGACCTGCGCCAGAAGGCCGCGATCGCCGATGAGCACGTGGCCGCCATCACCGGCCTCGACGCGGCTGCGCATACCGCGACGACCGTCGTCGTCGACCGTCCGGCCTGGATCCGCGCAAACGCCGAGAGCTTCGAGATGCTCGCCGAGCCGATCGTCGAGGCCCTTCTCGAGAAGCGTGGCGCGGCGATGCCGAGCCCGCTCGTCGTAGCTGTCGGTTCGCGACTCACCGGGGTCGAGGTCGGAATTCTGCTCAGCTACCTGGCGACACGAGTCCTCGGCCAGTTCGAGCTGCTGGGCCCGCCGCGCACCTCACCCGACGACGACGTTCCGGGACGGTTGACCCTGGTTGCCCCCAACATCGTCGCCGCAGAGCGGGCGATGAAGGTCGATCCGTCGGACTTCCGGCTGTGGGTCTGCCTGCACGAGGTGACGCACCGCACCCAGTTCGCAGCCGCGCCCTGGCTGCACGGTCACGTCCAAGGTCAGCTGCGCGAGTTCCTGCTTGCCTCGGAGCTCGAGCCTGCTGTTCTTCTCGCGCGGCTGCGGTCGGTGGTCTCAGGCCTCGCTGATGTCGCACGCGGTCGCAGCGACGTCAGCATCATGGAGCTCATCCAGACGCCTGAGCAGCGGACCGTCCTTGACCGGCTGACCGGTCTGATGAGCCTGCTCGAAGGCCACGCCGACGTGGTCATGGATCTTGCCGGCAAGAGCTCGGTGCCGTCGGTCGAGGCGATCCGGGCCAGGTTCGAGACCCGGCGCCGCGAGGCCGGGCCGGTCGCCACGGTGGTGCGCCGCCTGATCGGTCTCGAGATGAAGATGAAGCAGTACGCCGAGGGCGCTCGTTTCGTGCGTGCGGTGATCGACGAGATCGGCATGGCCGGGCTCAACGCGGTGTGGTCCGGCCCGGAGCTGCTGCCGACGGCCGAGGAGATCCGAAGCCCGCAGGCGTGGCTCGCCCGCACCGACCCCCTGCGCGCAGCGACTGCGTAGGGTGCGGACGCCCCGTGAAGATGGACCCCGCGGTCGCCGCGGTGCGCGGGGCGGTGCGGGCGTCGCTCGCCGGGCTGCCGGCCGATGCGTTGGTCCTCACCGCGGTCAGCGGCGGCCCTGACTCGATGGCGCTGGCCGCGGCCGTCGCCGCCGAGGCGCCCCGCGCCGGGCTGCGGTCTGGCGCCGTGACGGTGGACCACGGTCTGCAGGACGGATCCGCGGAGCGCGCGGCCGCGGTCGCGTCCGCGTGCAAGGCGCTCGGCCTCGACCCCGTCGAGATCGAGACCGTCACAGTCGATGGCGGCGGGGGACCAGAGGCGGCGGCGAGAAGCGCGCGGTACGCCGCGCTCGAGGCGGCCGCGAACCGGCTCGGTGCCATCGTGATCGCAGTTGGCCACACCCTCGACGACCAAGCAGAGACGGTGTTGCTGGGACTGGCACGCGGCTCCGGTGCGCGCTCGCTGTCCGGCATGGCAGCACGCCGCGGTCGCATCATCCGCCCGCTGCTCGGCCTGCGTCGCGAGACGACGACTCTCGCCTGCCGAGCCCTTGGGCTCTCGACATGGGACGACCCGCACAACCTCGACCCGGCGTACACCCGTTCCCGGCTTCGTCTCTCGGTCATGCCCGTGCTGGGCGACGTGCTCGGCCCCGGCGTGCCCGAGGCGCTGGCGCGCACCGCTGCGCAGCTGCGCGCCGATGCCGATGCGCTGGACCTGTGGGCTGAGCAGGTTTCCGACCCGACGGACGTCATCTCACTCACCGACCTGCCGAAAGCCGTGCGCACCCGAGTTCTGCGGCGGGCCGCGATCGCAGCGGGGGTCCCGGCGGGCGCGCTGACCGCCGCGCACGTCGACGCGATCGATGCGCTGGTGATCGACTGGCACGGTCAGGGTGCCGTCAGCCTGCCCGGGGGGCTGGTGGCCTCCCGGGCGTGTGACAGGCTTTCGTTTCGATGACCGCGCCGCTGCTGCCCGTGGAGTCGCTGCTCCCGATGGACACCGTTGCTGTACCGCCGAAGATCCTGCACCCCGACGTCGAGTCGGTGCTGGTCTCGGAGGAGCAGATCGCGGCGAAGATCGCGGAGCTCGCCGCGGCGGTCGACAACGACTACGCCGGTCGCGAGGTGGTGCTCGTCGGCGTCCTCAAGGGCGCGGTCATGGTCATGGCCGACCTGGCGCGGGCACTGACCGTCCCCGTGTCGCTGGAGTTCATGGCGGTGTCGTCGTACGGGTCGGCGACGTCGTCCTCGGGAGTGGTCCGGATCCTCAAGGATCTTGACCGGGACATCACCGACTGCGACGTCCTGGTGGTCGAGGACATCATCGACTCCGGGCTGACGCTGTCGTGGCTGCTCCGAAACCTGCGGTCCCGCCACCCCCGCTCCGTCGAGGTGGTCGCGATGCTCCGCAAGCCGGAGGCAGCCCAGGTCGAGGTGCCCGTGAAGTACATGGGATTCGACATCCCGAGCGTGTTCGTCGTCGGATACGGGCTGGACTACGCCCAGCGGTACCGGGAGCTGCCGTACGTCGGCACGCTGCGTCCGGAGGTCTACACCGGCTGAATCGGCGCCTTCGGTGCCCGCTGCGCACCCCCAGGGCCATCACTGTGCGGCGACGGGCTCGTTGGCCCCGGTGTACCTTCATCTGTACGGGGGGACGTGTCTCCAAGGCTGTCCAACCCGTCCAAAGCCGCCGTGGTGAGCAGGAGCGATGAACCTTCGACGGACCTTCCGGGGCCCCATCTTCTGGGTTGTCCTGGCGATCCTGGTCGTGTTCGGCCTGCTCGAGGTCGCGACCGCCGGCGGGGGCTACAAGACGGTCCCGCTGCCCAAGATCGAGCAGGCGATCGCCAGCCACCAGGTGGCCGACGCGAACATGCTCGACAAGGAACAGGTCATCCAGGTCACGCTGGCGGACGGTCACTCGATCGACGGCGCGACCAAGGTGCAGTCGAACTACACGCTGCACTACGACAACGTGCTGGACCAGGAGCTGAAGGAAGGCGGCGTCGACTACACGCCGAAGGTCAGCCATCCGAACCTGTTCGTCTCGCTGCTCGAGAACCTGCTGCCGATCATCTTGATCATCGCGGTGATGTTCTTCCTGCTGAACCAGATGCAGGGTGGCGGCGGCCGGGTCATGCAGTTCGGCAAGGCGCGCGCCAAGCTGGTCAGCAAGGACACCCCGAAGACGACGTTCGCTGACGTCGCCGGTGCCGACGAGGCGATCGAGGAGCTCCAGGAGATCAAGGAGTTCCTCGAGAACCCCGCCAAGTTCCAGGCGATCGGCGCGAAGATCCCCAAGGGCGTCCTGCTCTACGGCCCGCCCGGAACCGGCAAGACGTTGCTGGCGCGAGCGGTCGCCGGCGAGGCCGGGGTGCCGTTCTACTCCATCTCCGGCTCCGACTTCGTCGAGATGTTCGTCGGCGTGGGTGCGTCCCGGGTCCGCGACCTGTTCGAGCAGGCGAAGGCCAACGCGCCGGCGATCGTCTTCGTCGACGAGATCGACGCAGTGGGTCGTCACCGCGGCGCCGGTCTCGGCGGTGGTCACGACGAGCGCGAGCAGACTCTGAACCAGATGCTCGTCGAGATGGACGGCTTCGACGTCAACCGGGGCGTCATCCTGATCGCCGCGACGAACCGGCCTGACATCCTCGACCCGGCGCTGCTGCGCCCGGGTCGCTTCGATCGCCAGATCGTCGTCGACCGCCCGGACCTCGAGGGCCGCAAGGCGATCCTGGGCGTGCACGCCAAGGGCAAGCCGTTCGCGTCCGACGTCGATCTCTCGATCATCGCTCGCCGTACGCCGGGCTTCACCGGTGCCGACCTCGCGAACGTCATCAACGAGGCTGCGCTGCTCACCGCGCGGACCGACGCGAAGCAGATCACCACCGGCTTGCTCGAGGAGTCGATCGACCGCGTGATCGCCGGCCCGATGCGCAAGACCCGGGTGATGAGCGAGAAGGAGAAGAAGGTCACCGCCTACCACGAGGGTGGCCATGCCCTGGTCGCGTGGGCGTTGCCCAACACCGACCCGGTGCACAAGATCAGCATCATCGCGCGCGGTCGCTCGCTCGGGCACACCTTGGTGCTGCCGGAGGAGGACAAGTACAACCAGACCCGCTCCGAGATGATGGACATGCTTGCCTACGCCTTGGGCGGTCGGGCGGCCGAGGAGCTGGTCTTCCACGAGCCGACCACGGGTGCCTCGAACGACATCGAGAAGGCGACCGCGACCGCTCGCGCGATGGTCATGACCTACGGCATGAGCGAGAAGCTCGGTCCGCTGAAGTTCGGCCGCACCGAGGGCGATGTGTTCCTCGGCCGCGATCTCGGTCACGAGCGGGACTTCTCCGAAGAGGTCGCCTCGATGATCGACGACGAGGTTCGCGAGCTGATCGAGCGGGCGCACGACGAGGCCTGGGAGATCCTGGTCCAGTACCGCGATGTTCTTGACGACATGGTGCTGAAGCTGCTGGACAAGGAGACCCTCAGCAAGAGCGATCTTGCTGAGATCTTCAAGTCAGTCGACAAGCGCCCGGCGCGACAGATCGTGACGGCTCGAAAGGCGCCGAAGAACCGGCCCCCGGTCCTGACGCCGGCTGAGCTCGCCCTCATGGGCCCGAAGGACGTTGCCGGTTTGACCAACGGCAACGGCGCCCGGGCGAAGTCGGGCAACGGCTCCCGGTCGGCGGCTGGTTCCCGCAGCCGCGCCAACCGGACCGCGAAGACGCCCGAGAAGCCGACGCCGGCCAAGCGGACAAACCGCCGCCAGGCACCCGGGACGACTGCTTAGGGGCGTGTTGCCCGAGCTCGGCCGAACCCTCGTCATGGGGGTGGTCAACGTCACGCCCGACTC